>OBEQ011276675.1_pt1 | contig 64916 bp, 65 predicted proteins | sample 1670901 | NCBI WGS metagenome assembly OBEQ01 (sample SAMEA104232315, study PRJEB22302) | groundwater metagenome | biome: forest; feature: aquifer; material: groundwater | place: USA | collected 2011-08-07 | depth 5.4 m
ATATTTAATGTCATATGTGGTGTGCGAGGTCCTCCGGTACTGTGGCGATCCCATGATTCGCCCATTCTACAGGAGTTGTCAACCTGAAGGCTTCGCCTGAAGGCGAGGGATATCCCACCCCGACCAGACAAATGAATTATATTCCTATCGTTAACCAGAATTGTCCAGAATTGGGCTATATTACCAGAAAATAGGCGCTTACGAAAGATTTTGAAGTACTTGGGTAGGCCAGGATTGACCATGTTTTTCTGAGGAACTGCTAACAAAAAGTGCTAACAAATATGAAATATATTTTTAGCCGTTGACTTTACAGAGAAAATATTGATATTCTCAATTCGTTATGAGTATAGATAAAAAAGACGTGCGTGTGTTCATTGATGGGTCAAACCTTTATCAAGGTGTCAAGAGATGTATTGGCCGTTACCGAATTGACATCGAAGGCTTGGCAAAGAAGTTATGCACACCAAATCGTAATCTTATTGGCATTCATTATTATGATGCCCCATACATTAAATCGATCTCGCCGCAGGATTATTATGAGCAACAACGGTTTTTTGAATATCTAAACAAAAACAAAAATATTAGCGTGACGTTTGGATATCATGCTATTCATCCATATCGTTTAAATCCAACACTGTACGAAAAAATAAAGCACGTTGCTAGAAAAGAAGACTTGGAAGGTCCTGTCGAAAAATCAGTAGATGTGGCTTTAGCTGTAGATATGGTATCAATGGCTTACGAAAAACAATATGGGACGGCAATAATTGTAAGCGGTGACGGAGATTTCGTAAAAGCTGTAGAAGTGGTCAAACGCCAGAAACTAAGAATTCAAAACGCTTACTTTTTCAATGAAGAGCGCCGTGGGTCATCCTTAAAAACTGCATGCGACTCATTTATCCCGCTAACGAAAAACAGCCTCTCGAGCTTGCTCCTAGATTTTTCTATTCCTGCCACTAAAAAGTAAAAGACCAGGATTGCTCCTGGTCTTTAAGCCTACCATTGCGTATGCAATAGTAGGGAGGTAACTCTATTTCAAGTGGGATATATTATACTACTTGTCAAGTTTCTGTGCCCACATTTTTATTTCGGATACCATTACTTTCGTCTATTTAAAGCATATCCTTTAGGATGGAAAAATGCAAATATAGCACCTTATTTTAAGGTGTACTTTACCCAACACTGACCTTTTCTAGCGCTTCTTTACCGCTGCTCTCTTCAACCTTAGCCTCTAGTGAAAGCTTCTCAATTTCCTGATCGTAGCTCGGGGACAGGTGGCTGTAAATTTCCGTTACTGTTACCCTGCTATGCCCATTTTTTTATCCGAAACTACTAACATTTTGTGCTAACACTTTAAGGGGAGAGACAAAACAAATTTAGGCGGGCTTGCGTCTGAACGCTAAACCCAAGAGGCCAGTTCCAAGAAGGAGGAGAGTTGAAGGTTCGGGAATTAGCTGGTTTTCAGATCGAAGTCTAAAGTCTGCTACTATTTCATCATGGTCCTCAAAAGGATCAATCGAGAAACCAGAAGCTCCGATTCCTGGCTCAATACCAAAAGCAAAGTTGATTATCTCTCCAGGCAAAAATGTTCTCTTGAAAACGTGATCGGAAGATATTCCTCCCCACGGAGTATAACCATGAGGTTCAAAAAGCGATAAATCCCAGTCAGCATGCTTTATTATAAGAAAAAGTGCTTGTCCATTATTTACCCCCTGAATAATATCTACATCTAAAAAAATATCCGTTGAAGGAAACCCTATGTCTGGTACGACAAATTCTCCCAAAACAACATGCTTTCCCCTGCTCGAAAAACCTCCTGCAAACGACTCTTGAACAACCGTCAAAGCGCTTCCAGACGCTGAAACTAATCCAAGACTAGGAAACGCTGAAATACTTCCAGTCTGGGAGCCAGACAATTCGCCCAATACATAATCAAGACTAGATGAAGATGACGTTGCCCCATGAGTTTCCTGATAGAGTTCTGTCCCGTTTTTCTTAACGGTGATAGATGAATAAACATCAAGTATGTCGAAGGTAATTACACTGGCATTCAACAATGTCGGTAATTGAAATATCCAGAACAATATGGCAACCGCAAGTTTAAGTTTTTTCATAGAACACGTTTGCAAGCGGTGTATTTGACTATGATGAGAATGATTCGTCAATAGGACACAATAGGACAGATTTGAAACTTCGGCTTAAAAATCAAATGATTCTCAGCAAAAACTGCTAACAAAAGTGCTAACACGCTTCCGGCTCAACTTTAACCATTAAATAAATAAGGAGTAAAATTGGTGGACCTGAGGGGAGTTGAACCCCTGACCTCCACAATGCGAATGTGGCGCTCTCCCAACTGAGCTACAGGCCCACTAACTAATTAATATTCTGAAGACTATTCATTTAGAAGTGGGCACAGTACTGATTCTCACTCTAAAAATAAATTGGTAATCAGTGCAGTCATCATCTTCCTATTAAATTCTATCAGTAGATGATGGCAGTACTGATTTCCCATAAATGACTCAACACAATTAATGAAAATCAGTGCAGGCCCATTTGAATCCGATCCGCTATATAATCTTTTAAGATTGCGACCGGCTGTGCACGATCTTTTTCGTGAAGCAACTCGTGATAAAAATCATCAAAGATTTGAATCTTCTTGTCCTGCGACGAAATTTTTTTGAAAAATTCTTTTGATCTCTCAACCGATACAATATGATCCGTCCCTCCAGCCAACAAAAGAACGGGGAGAGAGATTTCGCTGGCTTTAGCATTTGCTACCGCACACCCGCGAAACATTTCCCGAGTCAAATGCATCGTAATCCGTCTTTGCACCAAAGAATCCCGCTTGAAGCGTTCCGTTTCCTCTGAATCATGTGTCAAGAAAACCGGGTGAATTGGGTTTTTCCATATTTTCCTTGGAGCAAATAAATTGACAAGAAAAACAAGTCCTCTTAACAGTGAATGAGCGTACGGTACACCAAAAAAAGGTGACAACAAAATTAAAGCCTGCCATTGGGTCTGATCTTCAAGCACAGCGGAAGTGGCGATAAGACCGCCGAGACTTTGGCCTAATAAGATAAAACGACGCGTCGGAATTCGTTTTTTAGATTCAATGAAAGTGCGGAAAGCATACAAGTCTTTGACAAAATAATCAAAAGACTGAACAAATACTCGCTCTCCTTCCGAATGACCGTGACCTCTCAGGTCATGAGTAAAAATTGAGAGGGGCAAATCACTTAATACCTCAATTAATTCGCGATAACGTCCCGAGTGTTCACCAAAACCATGGACGATTACAAGCGAATGCGGCGTATCTTTTTCCCAAGCTCGATAAAAAAGCTTGGTGTTATCAAAGGACAAAAAATATCCGGTCTCTTCCTTCATCACTTTGAGTTCCTGTCTCACGATACATTTGTTCAATCGCATCGCGGAAACGATCCACTACAACGGAGCGCTTAATCTTAAGCGTTGAAGTCACTTCCCCCCCTTCCTGTGAAAATTCCTTCGTCAAAAGCGTAAAGTACTTAATTTTTTCATACGGAGCAAGCGTGTGGGTGTGACTTTCAATGCGTCCGCGTATCAACTCATGGACAATTGGGTCTCGAACCAATTTCTCAGGCGTCTTTTCTGCGTTTTTTCCGCTTTGTCTCAAAGCAGCTTTAACTTGATCAAAATTCGGTACGATAAGAGCAGCGATAAACTTGTGTTTATCTCCAACAACGACAATTTGGGACACGATGGGATCCGCCAAAATTAAATTTTCAATGTTCTGTGGGGAAATCATCTTGCCGCCAGAAGTCTTAATGATATCTTTTTTGCGCCCGGTAATAAAAAGAAAACCGTCGGAATCAATTTTTCCAAGATCGCCTGTTTGAAACCAACCGTTTTGAATGGCCTGCTGCGTTGCTGTTTCATCTTTGTAGTACCCAACCATAACGGAAGGGCCCCGAACCACAATTTCACCATCATCTGTAATTTTAGTCTCTACATTTCGAAGCGGAAGCCCAACCGAACCAAATTTAAAACGCTCCCACCGATTCACAGAAATCACGGGAGAAGTTTCCGTTAAGCCGTACCCTTCCAAAATCAAAACCCCAACGGAATAAAAAAATTCGGCAAGTTCTTTTGCCAAGGGCGCTCCTCCTGAAATAAAACAGCGCAGACGGCCACCTAATTTCTGATACACTTTAGAATAAACAAGTTTTTGAGCCAAACGATATTGACACTGCAAGAATAAGGGCACGGGACGACCTTCTATTCGAAAAGGGCTGCTTCGGCGTCCAATATCGATGGCCCAATGAAAAATCATCTTTCGCACAGACCCACTTTTCTCTACTTCATCTTGAATCCGAGCGTACATTTTTTCAAAAAATCTAGGAACTCCACAGGCAATGGTAGGGCGCACTTCCAACAAGTTCTCGGGGACGGTGTTCATATTCTCTGCATAAGCGATTGTGGCTCCGCAAAGCAAACTTAGATAATAGCCACCCATTCGTTCAAATACATGACTGAGTGGTAGAAAGGAAAGTAAAACATCGGTCTCGCGAAGAGGTAGCACTTCTTTGGCGTCATAACAGTTCACTAAAAAATTCCTATGTGAAAGCATTACTCCCTTAGGCGGCCCCGTAGTTCCTGAGGTGTAGATAATCGTTGCCAAATCATCTAAACCAACCTGATCTACAAACGAATGGAAAAAATTCTGATTGGAGCTCTCGTGAGAACGAATAGGCGCAATCCAGTCATTCAATGAATGTGCACCATCTCCTTGCTTGAGAACAGAATCAAAAATAACAATCCCGTTGAGTGTGTTTCGCTTCATTCCAATTGATTTAACTCGATCAAATTGATCGGCGGTAGAAACAAAAAGAAATGCGGCGTCGCAATGAGTTAAGATGTGCTCGATTTCCTTGGGAGATGAAGTCGGGTAAATAGGAACCACAATGGCACCCAACGAAAGAATGGCCAAATCAGCATAGGCCCACTCAGGACGGTTTTCGGAAAGCAAAGCGACTCGATCACCTTTTTTGATTCCAGATTGGCGGAGGGCTAGTGCTATCCTCATAACACAATCACAGAATGTCTGCCAATCAATATCCTGATAAGCGCCGTCTCTTTTCATGCGAAGCGCTACCCCTTTAGGGAGCCGCTCGGCTTGATTTAAAAGTAAATCGACCAGATTCCGTTCGTTCACGGAAGGTTCAAGAAGGCTTGGAGGTTTTAGTTTCGTTCGGAGCAACCTGCGAAGTTTTACTTAAAAGACGGGCTTGCTGGATGATGCGAAGCTGTTTTTGAGTTTGCATAGCTTGTTCTGCAATGAGTCTTAATTTTTCACGTTTAATCATTTCTTCGGTATCAAACTGCTGTCTTGTTGGTGTGGGAGGAGGAAGTGTAATATTCCGTAAGATCCGTTCGTGAATCCGAGCCCGTTCCAGCATGCTCTGAATCTCGAGTCGATTACTCTTAACTTGGGTCTGAAGTTGCTGTGTGCGATTAATAATTTCCTTAAGCTCGCCTTGAATTTTTTCAGCTTCTTCTTTTTGCGTTCCGGGCGATACAACTTTAAGAGCTTCGTCCGCATCCTTATTCTTTTCTAGGGTCAACTTCTTTTGTGGCAATGCCTTGCTCGGGCCTTCATCAACCTTCTTCTCTTCAGTTTTAGGTTGTTGATCTGCGTTCTGACCTATTTTTGAAAGCGGCATGCTTTCTTGACCAGCTTTTGAAAGATGTTCTGCTTGGTTTTGTGTGTTCGAAACGTTTTTTTTCGTTTCACCGCCACCCCACCAGGCTCCAAGCGAAAGTAAAGCAAGAACAAGAATTACAATCCACCTGCCAAGATAATCCTTTTTCGCTTGATCTGTCAGTAAAATTGCCGCGGGTTTTAATGAAATCATCGGTTTTGAAATTTGGGCTGCCTCTTTTCAATAAACGCCTTAACGCCTTCCCGCATGTCACTGGTTTCACAAATATCCCCAAAAAGTTGCATTTCCAATTCAAGTCCTTGTGCCAAACTTTTTTCGTTCCCATCTCGTACAGCTTTTTGAATCAAACGTACCGCAACTTGTGGTCTCGAAGCAATTTTTTTTGCCAATTCGACAGATTCTTTTAGAAGCCTTCCTTCCGGAACCACTTGATTGACCAAACCAATCTCAAGGGCGTCTTTGGCAGAAATTTGATCGCCGGTAAGCAAAATTTCTCTGGCTTTCGCAGGACCGCAAAGCCTGATTAATCGCTGGGTTCCTCCAAAACCCGGAATAATTCCGAGCAAAATTTCAGGCTGCCCAAATTTGGCTCGATCCGAAGCAATGCGCATATGACAAGCCATCGCTAATTCCATCCCGCCGCCAAGACAAATCGCATTGATGGCACAAATAACGGGCTTGTCTAGATTCTCAATTTTATTCAAAACGCCTTGACCTTTTTTAACGAGATCAATTGCCTGCTGGCGTGACCCGATATTCGCGATCTCCTTGATATCGGCACCCGCTACAAACGTATAAGGACCTTCCCCTGTGATCACGATTGCCTTAATTTGCTCGTCCTTTGAAAACTCATTAATGGCTTGTTCCAATTCCTGCATTGCCTTCGTGGTCAAAACATTCACCTTGTTTTGAGACGGTCGGCTAATAGTTAAAATCGCGACCGCTTCATCCAATTTCACTTTGATAAATTCACCATCAGTCATCGATGAGCCTCACCTTTTTGACTAAAAAATCATGTGGAATATTCAAAAAAACCGCGGCCTAACTTTTTTCCTAAAAATTGAGCTCCCACCATTCGCCTCAAACGCGGCGCCGGCCAAAACCGGCCGCCGAATTCGTAGTAAAAACTTTCGAGTGTTTTCAAAACTTGGTCCAGCCCGACTTGATCTGCATAATGAAGAATGCCTTCTTTGTCCTGCGGAAATCCAATCCCAGCCACCATGGCCATATCAATATCGCTTTCTGTTGCTACATGTTCTTCGACACAAAGCGCTGCTTCGTTAATCATGGGGTAAATCAATCGCTCTTGAGAAAATTTGGTCTTTTTAAGATTTAACTGTTTCTGTAAATCGCTGATCATTTTTCCAAGTTCACCACTGCTTCTACCGTCATACTCATAGAAACCAGCGCCTGTTTTTCTTCCGAAACGTTTTGCTTCATAAAGTTTTGCCCAAATAGCGGCTGGTTCCATTCGATTTCCGTATGAATCCAGCAAAACCTTGACCACGTCAAAACAAACATCGAGACCAAGATTGTCGACCAACGTAAAAGGACCCATCGGCAAACCAAATGAAACCATCGCCTGGTCAATTTCCTGTACCATTGCGGATCCTTCCTGAAGGCAATAGGCCGCTTCATTCAAATAAGGCATCAAAAGTCGATTCACTAAAAAACCCGCACATTCATTTACGCGAACCGGAATCTTTCGAAGCGATTCCGTAAAACCCATCACATCATCAAGGGTCTCTGTACCTGTCGCCAAACCAGGGATGATTTCCACCAATTTCATCACATGCGCGGGAAAGAAAAAATGCATTCCAATGACTTTTTCCGGCCGTTTGGTTGCTGAGCTTAATTCTGAAATCGAAAGTGCCGAGGTGTTAGTTGCAAGTATCGTATTTTCAGAAGAATTTCGATCGAGCTCTTGAAACACTTTTTTCTTTAAATCCATTTTCTCCGGAACGGCTTCGATCGCAATATCCACATCTTTAAAGGCATCGTAGGAAGTTGCTCCGCTGACAAGGCTCAGTTTCTTTTCAAGTTCAGAAGCATCCATTTTTCCTTTGTCTACCCGCTTTTGATAAATCGAGCGTATCTTGGCAATTCCCTTGTCCACCAACTCCTGATTAACATCCTTGAGAACAACGGGAATTCCTGCGTAAGTTATCACTTGTGCAATCTCAGCTCCCATCGTTCCAGCGCCAATAACCCCCGCTTTATAAATATACATGATGGAAACTACCTGCGTTCCACAATCATTGCACCACCTTGGCCACCACCAACACACATACTAGCCAAACCGGTGTTTAAATTTTTCCGCTTCATCTCATAAAGCAGAGTGACCAATAGTCTCGCCCCCGTAGCGCCAACGGGGTGGCCGAGGGCTATCGCTCCTCCGTTAACGTTGGCACTATTGCGATCAAATTTCATAATGCGCTCGCAGGCAATAAATTGCGCGGCAAACGCCTCATTCAATTCAATCAATTGAATATCCTTGAGGGACATTCCTGCTTTCTTTAAAGCAATCGGTACAGCACAAGTCGGCCCTATCCCCATCCGATCCGGCTCAACCCCTGCAAATCCATAACTTCGAATGCGGCCCAAGGATTGATACCCCAACGCTTTCGCCTTTTCCTCACTCATGATCAAGAGACACGCAGCACCATCAGAAATGGGGCACGAATTTCCTGGCGTAACAGAACCATGTTCCCTGAAAATTGCTGGGTATTGCGAAAGAATTTGTTCTGTAAGTCCCGGATTTGGACCTTCGTCAGCCGTAATCGGTTCGGATGGCACTTCCTTTCCAAGTACTCTTTTAGGCACCATAATTTTTACAATCTCGTCTTTAAATTTTCCTTCTCGCGCAGCACGAAAAGCTCGTTGGTGTGAAAGAAGCGCAAATTGATCCTGCTCTTTTCGAGAAATTTCAAATTCCTTCGCAAGATTTTCTGCAGTCTCTCCCATAATCTGATTCACAATAGGATCCGTAAGCCCCTCCCAAAGAGAATCCACCATCATAGAATGTCTCAGTTTTTTACCGAAGCGGAGATCGCGACTCACATAAGGGGCTGAAGACATAGACTCCGTCCCACCCGCTATTACGACATCTGCTTCGCCAAGGGCAATCATCTGGTAAGCGGAAACAACTGCCTGAAGTCCAGAAGCACAATTTCTCTGAACCGTAAAAGCGGGAATGGTGACCTGAAGTTTTGACATGAGGGCTATCACGCGGGCGATATTGGGAGCATCGCTCTGCTGACCTACGCAACCAAAAACGACTTCTTGAACTTCTTTTGGGTCTAGCTTGGTCTTTTCGAGTAAGGCACGGACTACGATTTCGCCCAATTTTTGAGCTGTAATATCTTTAAGCGCTCCACCCAAATTTCCTTGGGGCGTTCGAACCCCATCAACAATGACAACAGATCTCATAAAATCCCCTTGTCCGCTAAACTTCGCTAAACTACTTGGCGCAGATCAGCTATGTTTTCCGGCTGAACGCGGCAGGTACGCCATTTTTTCCACTAGAGGACGGATCAGTCCTTCGGCTGATGCGGAAAATAAAAAAGGCCTCCCTCTTAAGCGAGGCCCGGTTCAAGAGCATTAGAATCTCCGAGAAAGCAAGACACTGAAAACTTCTAAGTTGTTTGTTTATAAAAACTTAATGAGTTTAGCACAGGCCAAAATAGGTGTCAAACGATTCTTCAAATTTTTAAACGCTTTCTTCCACAAGTCGCTTAATTTCAGGCAACTTCTCCACTGTTTTTTCCTCGCCGCGTTGAATAAACTTACCCACTGAATAAAACTCAGCCCAATGGCCGTCCGTACGAACCGGATGAATCACAACGTCAGCGCTTGCAGAAGCTGATTCAGCAATCCCGTATTCAAGAAATTGAATCGTATTCATCAAAACGTTGAAAATATTCGTACGAAATCTCTTTTCAATCTTTCCCACTAAGGCAAACCAAGCGCGTACTAACATATTTTTCTTTTTCACCGCTTCTTCCGCCTGAGCTTTCTTAGCTTCATAAAACGCTTGGCGCTGAATGTGATCTTCGGCAGCGGAAAGCACATTGACCGCAATAATTTTTTTAACCCCATAACGGTTGAGGACTTTTACCGGGAGCGGATCTACCACCCCTCCATCAATCAAATAGTGATTGCGCCAGCGAACGGGTCTGAAAATTCCAGGAATCGAGACACTAGCCCGAATAGCGTCCACCACATTGCCCTCATCGAAAACAACCTCTTCACCGGTAAACAAGTTTGTAGCAACAATCTTAACCGGGATATTCAGCCTTCGGAATGTTTTCCGGCCTAAATAATCCCTGAGGAAGCGAGCCACCTGATTCCCTTTAAAAAAACCGTGGTGCGGTAGTGAAAGATCTCGGAAGCCAATCAATTTAAAAAAAGTTGTCTTTTCATCCAAGCCCAACGCGATCTGTTCCAACATGTTGGAGTCAATCCCTGCAGCCCACATCGCCCCAATGAGCGCTCCGATAGATGAACCCACAATAATATCAACTGGGATTTGTTCACGTTCTAAAACCCTCAAGACCCCAACGTGAGCAAATCCGAAAGCAGCCCCGCTTCCCAAGACAAGACCTACTAATTTTCCTGTCAACTCTCGAGCCAGGAATCGTACCGATTTTGTATAAAGACTGTCCGAATTTTCCAGGACAAAGGGCAAAGCGTCCTGCGTTCGCTTTTTCGAATAAAGCTCCTTTTCAAATGGAAGAATGGCAAAAATGGAAAACGCCGAAGCATCGTTTGAGTTGATCGATTCGCTTTCTGAATTGGTTTCGCGCTGCTCGCAAAGAATGAACCTGATTTCATCAGTTGTAAATCCAAAAGAAGTTCGAAACTCCTTTAAAAATGATGTGGTCTTTAGCGAAGACCGGTTGTCTTCACCTACTAAAAAATAAATGATGTCCGATTGTTGCAATGCCTTTACACCGATGTCGCTAAATTCAGCGGGAAGGTCAAGCAGGATAAAATCATATCGATCAATCAAAAAAGCAATCAAGGAAGTTATTTCGCGTTCCGCATCATTCTCACCAACACCATTTCCAACCCTGAGAAAATAAAAGCCTCCACTTTCTTTCTGAATCAACTTTTGAACTTCCTCAGAAGTCGTCATTTGAAAATCGGCCAATGAAAGCTTGTTCTTGCTTCTTTCGGAAAAGCGATTTTCATTTCGTGATTCCAAACCTAGTATGATTGTTTTTTTTTGCCCGCGCGAAGCAAGCATTGCAGCCAAATTCCGCACGAATTCGGTTTTCTCGAAATCGACATCATAATCACAAATAGAAACGATCTTGGTTTTCAAAACTTCTGAACGGGTCGCGCTCGCTGTAAGGCGATGCCCCAATGTTCGGCTCAGATGAAGTGAAAGGGATGGAATTTGACCGAGCAGGTTTTGAAAATCCTTTTTGTCAATTTTAAGCACAAGCCCGTCATTTTTTGCCTCGACGGTAGCACTGTGATCTCGACCGAGCAAAATGGAACTTTCCCCAAAATAATCCCCTTGAGAAAGAATGGCGAGCGTTTCTCCTTTAGGAGCCACTACACGAAATCTTCCAAAAAGAATCATATAGAACGCTTCTGCTTTTTCACCAATCCGATAAACAATATCCCCTTTCTTGTATTCAACACGCCTAATTTTGCTCTCGATAAGTTCTAATTCGGCGGGTCCGAGCTGGGAAAAAAGAGGAATCTCAGAAATTGGAATTTTACTTTTTGCTTCAGCTTTTTTCCAAAACTGAAAGAAGCCAAACGTCATCTTATTCCTTTCCGTCCGTTTATCAAACAGTTGCGGGAACTACTAAGTTATCGGCCAAACTGGGAAATTATAAAGAGGAGAGATGAAAAAATCAGCTACGCAATGAGGTGTTGAATCGCAGCTTGCCAACGCTTGAATAAAATTTGCCTTTTCTCGCGCCTCATCTTGGGATGGAATTTCTCATAACGAGTCTTACGATCTATCTTGTTCAGATTGGGCCAAAATCCGGAAGCAAAACCTGCCAGCTTAGCTGCGCCCCACGCAGTTGATTCGCTCAAAACAGCTCTCAGCACTGGAACACCAAGCAAATCTGCCTGGAGCTGCATGAGATAACGATTTCGGCTTGCTCCTCCGTCAACCTTTAAAGCAGGAACTGAAACACCACTTTCTCGTCGCATCAAATCAAACACATCTTTTACTTGAAACGCGATCGACTCAAGTGTCGCCTTAACGAGCATTTCTCGTGTTGTGCCACGGGTGATTCCAAAAATAGCGCCACGCACGTCCGCACGCCAATAGGGAGCCCCAAGCCCGGTAAAAGCTGGGACCACAACAACCTCACTCGAATCTGTCGCGCGCCGAGCAATTGATTCCGTCTCTCCTGGCTCACGAATTACTCTAAGACCATCACGAAGCCACTGAATTGCAGCACCGCCAACAAAAATGGAGCCTTCAAGCGCGTACGCCGGATTTCCTTTTGCATCACAAGCGAGAGTTGTGAGGAGTCCCGAACTTGAGCAACTAAAATGAGAACCTAGATTGAGTAGCATGAAACAACCGGTTCCGTACGTACTCTTACTGTCACCCTGGCGATAGCACCCTTGCCCAAAAAGTGCTGCCTGCTGATCACCCATCAGAGCATGAATCGGAACTCCGTCAGGAAGTGGGCGAAAATTCTTAGTTGTTCCAAATAAACTGCCTGATGGTTTTGCTTCTGGCAAAATTCCTTCCGGAACACGAAGGATTTTACAAAGTTCCGAATCCCATTTTTTACGCTTAATGTCAAAAAGAAGTGTGCGCGACGCATTGGTGAAATCCGTCCCGTGGGCAGTTTTGCCACTTAGCTGATAAAGAAGCCAGCTGTCAATCGTTCCAAAACAAAGAGAACCTGATTGGGCTTTTCGTCTAAGCGATGAGTGGTTGTCGAAGACCCACCTTAATTTTGTTCCAGAAAAGTAAGGATCAAAAAAAAGTCCTGTTCTATTGCGTGTCGCAGTCTCATACCCTTGTTTTTTTAAGATGCGGCACAATTCGGCTGTTCTTCTGTCTTGCCACACAATCGCTCGTGAAACCGGCCTGCCTAAGTTGCGGTCCCACAAAACAACTGTCTCCCGTTGATTTGTGATCCCGATTGCTTCGATCTGTTTTGTTGAGATTTTAGCTTTTGCAATTGCTTGGGAAATAACTTGGCGGACTGAATTCAGAATCTCAAAAGCATCGTGCTCAACCCACCCCGGCTTGGGATAATACTGAGAAAATTCTTGGTAGGCAGATGCCTTCAGATTTCCATTGGCATCGTATAAAATAGCTCTGCTTCCGGTTGTGCCTTGGTCAATCGCCAATATAAACGACTTCGCCATTAAATCTCAGAATTGGTTTTTGGTTTTCTTTCGATTTTTGAGAGGTGTTTGTGAGGATTTTAAGAATACTTTTTAAATGTGTTCATCGGAATATCAAATACCATTACTAAGACGTGACCTTGTCAATATTAGGTAAGCTCTGAAAGCTCTTCCGGATCTGAGAAATCATTTACTTTCGTTTCGAGCCAATAATTATAGGCGTAATCGAGAGCACGAAACTTGTCAACAGGATCGATCAGTAGAAAACACACACCAGCTTCATACCCACCTTCATCGCTACTTCCGGGTTTAGACCACATTATTTTTCCAGTGCTTCGAACCGGGCGATCGTCATCAGGCAAGTGAATCTCCAGATCAACTAAACTTCCTGCGTGCAGAACATGATCTGTGCTCATTTTAATGCCTTCTCGCGACAGATCTTTGCTGAGACCAGTTCCTTGATCCACCCTCGTGTCCTGTGAACGAAACTGTACGTTCATATAGGCATCGAAACGCTTAAACTTCCGCCGTTCTTTTGTCACTGCTTACCTCCTTTCTTTTGGCCTTACGCTCCAACCGATTGCGTCACAGACTCTCTTCCTGAAACCAATTAACAAAACTAATTAAGATAATCTGTTATCATACCTAGCATTAATTTTTTATTTAGGGATGGAATCGTCAATGACGTTTTTAGAAGTGCAGATCGTACATGCAAATGCCAATTCCCATTATGCCAAGCCTCTTTGTGAAAATATAGTTCCCTTTCAGAAATTGTGCTTTTAAAAAAGGTGTGTACGCCTTTGATTAAAGCAGGTTCACATTTTATGGCGCTAGTTCCCGCCGTAGACCTTGAGACATATACTGTCTCCGCGCTCTCTTTCGGCAACGTTTTCCGAAACTCGGCTACGATTTGCGGCATCATATCCACAATGTTCGTATTCCTACGGGTTTGAATGTCAAAAAAACTGCCCTAACTGCGTAAGTACTTTATTTTCAAAGTCTTAAGGATACTTTTTTTATCGATAAAGAAAGTATAACACATCTTTTTTGAATTACAAGGGGTGGGAGTAAAAAAATTAAGTCTGTTGGTTAAACTTTTGTTGTATTCCCTGAAGAGCAGACTGGATTTCTGGATCGTTGAGAAGCTTTGTAAACTCCTGATTGGCCATCAGCTTGAACATATTTTTTTCTTGGACGGCTCGTTTAAACTCTTCGTTTTTCATCAATCCTTGAACTTTGGGATTAGTTAAAAACTTTTGGAAGTTTTCATCCTTCGCTAAATTCAACAAATCACCAAAATTTCAAAATGATTCAGCAAAGGACCCCGGAACAACCATGCCTACTAGCGATAATTCGTAAACTGAAGCGGCAAATCCAGCTGAGCGCCTTTTAAAAATGAAATGACCGTTTGAAGATCATCTTTAGTACGGCCTGAAACACGAATTTGATCTCCCTGGATCGACGGCTGGATTTTCAATTTAAGCTCTTTAATGCTTTTAACAATTTCTTTTGCCTTATCCTGAGGAATGCCCTGGATTACTTCGGCAGATTGTCTGATCATTCCATCAAGCGCTTTCTCGGAAACACCATACTTGAGCGATTTCACTGAAACCCCCCGCTTAGCCAATTTCCCTTCCAAAATTTCAATTACATTTTTCAGTTTCATACCATCATCTGCCAAGAGCATGATTTTCTTCTCGTCACGATTAAACTTGATTTCACTTTTACTCCCTTTGAAGTCAAAACGGGTTTTAATTTCCTTCATCGCCTGATTGAGGGCGTTGTCAACTTCCTGAAGATCAACTTGAGAAACAATGTCGAAGGAAAAATCACCCGCCATGGTTGGTTTTAAACGCGGCTTTTAATGAAAACAACGATCGCTTCTTGATCTTTGGGTTTCAAGTTTAAAAACTCAATCCCGATATCAAACGAAACTTTGCCAGAAGACGGCTCCTTGCTTCGGACCATCCAAACGACGCGGCCGTCAGATTCAACCGTTTGCTCAGAATTTTCAAGAGTAAGTTTAAGATGTACTTGTGACAACTTTTCAAGTTCGCGAGTCAAAATAACACAAACGCCGCCCACTCCCAAATTTTGGGTTTTAGCTCTAACGGAACTGCCAATGCGGTCATGGATGGAAATATCGCATTGAGCGCTGACACGTGGAAATACGCGCTGATCCAGTCCAGCCCAACCCATGAGTACCCCCTTTTAAACTACGAAATGGATCTAATAAACGAGTCTGGAAATTTTTGAAAATGTTGAGTTCTTCGGAAATCCTTCAAGTAAGTGCTCGCTCCCGCGTAAGTCTCCTCTTTTCCTAAAAAGACCACATAATGAGGTATTTGTTGCTGAGCGGACAGCGTTCGAAGATAAAAAGCAGGTAACCCACTGTTTTTTAGTTCTTCTGTCAATTGCTTGGCATCTTGCTCGCGCTGATAAGTACAAATTTGAACGGAATAATATTTTTTCCTGCGTGTTTCTTCAGTTGGCGTAGCAGGACTCAAAGGAGATATCGATGTTGCAATAGGAGCGGAAATAGTCGATTTCGTTACAGGTTTCTTCGGAGCTTCCGTTTTCACAAGCTCCTTTTTTACTTCTCGGGGCTTGACAATTGCCGGATAGACCCCATGCGCACTTTTGGAGACATGGGTAATAGATCTGGGATGATGTGAAGTTTCTTTACTTCTACTCAACCAAAATGAAAGCGCTTTAAATGAAACGATTGATATGATAAATGCAACGCTCACAATTCCAGCGAGTTTCCATGGGAAGGTTTTCAAAACACTTGAAAAAGAATTCTGTAGGTGGGTCAAAACATCTTTGACTCTCGTTGAAATCGAAACTGACTTTGATGGCACTTTAATTTCGAGTTTTGGGTAAGTCACATTAACATTTGAATTGGAACTATTTGTTGGCACAGTGCTATCTCGGTGATACCTTCCATAAAGGCGCTTTTGGATTTCTTTTTCGTCTAAAGTGCGTAAAGTATCTGCTTCAGGTTTTCTCGAAAATAGTTTCACACCCTACTCCTTCGTGCAGAAAAATTGCAGACGGTCAAGAAGGAACTATGAAGAAGCTGTCTTGCCTTGTGGTAGTGCAGCTTCACTTTTTAAAAAGAAAGCAAACTTCAATAATTGAACCGGGCCCAGCCCCAATCTCGCTTTTGGAACAAAGCCTTTCTTTTCGCATAATTGGACAGCGTTGTTCATTGTGGAGGTGGTTTTAAAAACCAATTCTTCATACCCCACTTCACGACAAAATTGAATCGCTCGTTCTACCAATTGGCTGCCGATTTTCTCCCGTCGATATTTGGCATCTACAAAAAGCCGTCTCAAAAGGGCTGTTCTTTGATCTTCTTGCTTAATACCTACCGTACCGACAATTTTTCCATTAATCGACGCAACGAAAAACGCTTCTCCTAACTGGCCATAAGAGGCGGAAATATTTTCTAAATCCTGAGTGGGAAATGTTGCAGCTTCTTTGGGAAATTCGCGAGCCATAATTCCCCCGATCAAATCACGCACAGCCCTTTGATCGCTTTCCTGGCATTTTCGAATCATCACCATAATCGGCTGCCTATTCCCTATCCCTATTCTTTTCCCTTGGCTTTTTCCTGAGTTGATTTCTGAGAGGCTGGTTTCTGAGAAGACTTTTGAGAAGCCTCTGGCTGTACCTGAGTTGCACCGCTAGCACCTTCAGCTTGAGCCCCCTCTTCCTTCTCGCCTTTTGATTTCTTGACCTTCAACTTAATCAGCTTTACTTTGGGCAGCTTAAAAGCCGATTGGCGGTCACCCCACGTATCAGAATTTTGTAGATCTCGAATTCGTTCATGTCGTTTTAAAACATTACGATGACGAGCCCCTACAGAATCAATCTTTAAACTTGCATGCTGACTCATATTGAGAATCCTTTCAGGGGAGTATTATATCGACATCACGTTTAATTTTCTACGAAAAATTCGAGGAACTTAATAAGGCAAGAATCGGAACTTACCGTACCACAGGCCGAATAAAGGCATCTGGGTACCGGCCATTTTCGCGGAATTGCTTGAGGAAACTGCGTGCTTTGCTGTGATTTTCAAAGTAATTTGCACAAACTTGAAAATATCGACCGCTGGTGATGACAAAACCTTCGTGACCTTTTGCTTTCAGGCGCTCAATTTCCTTTGCGGCCATATTTTCATTGTTATAAGTCACCAATTGAACCGTATAAGCGCCTTGCCGTGTCAAATCTGCAGAGGGTAACAAATTAGTTGGCTTCGAAGAATCTGGTGCTGCTTCAATGGGCTGCTGTGCTGTTTTTGCCTCAACTTCCATTTCTCCCTTTGTCTCAGAAGCAACTGGAGCACCTAGAGAGGGAGCATTTTCTTTCATCAGCAAAACAGTCTCGGCCGGTTTTTTAAGAGAATCGTTTCCTAAAGTTGCAGCCGACAAAGTTTCTGAATGGGTTGGGATCGAAGATTGTAGGCGTTTTTCCATTGCTTGCTTCCCATGCTCAACGCCGAAACAGTAGGTTAATACAAAAATAACAAGCATTCCGATGAGTGCTAACAGCAACTTATCCAGCGTAAGGGCAAACTGATACTTTGAAAGGAAGGATCTCTTTGCTTTGCTATCTAAATTATCTAAATAACTGGAACTTTCTTCTCGGAATAATTCCCCTTGAACCATAAATGCTTCCCTTTATTGTGATGTTGTATTTATAAAACGGCAGAAATGTAAAAAAATTAACTTTTTTTTACGCTACGAACCCAAATCGGTAAAATGGCCACCAAATTAAAAACGCCCGGCCGATTAGATGCTTTCTGGGAACAAACCCCCAATTCCGGCTGTCACTCGACTGAGCGCTGTTGTCTCCCAGGACAAAAAACGCTTCTTTTGGGACGACAAACTTTTGCCTTTCCTTCGCATAAGCCCAGTCGTTCCGGTTATAATAGTAGTGACTCACAATTTGAGGTGGCTCTTCCAAACGTTTCCCGTTCACCAATACGGAACCGTCTCGAATTTCAACTTCTTCCCCACCAAAGGCAATCAGACGTTTCACAAAATCTTTCTTTGGATCCAGAGGATATTTAAATACGACAATTTCTCCACGCTTGGGAGGTCGAAACCGATAGGTAATTTTATCGACGAAAATCCGATCTCCTTCCAAAAGTGTGGTTCTCATCGAACCAGTTGGAATTTTATACGGCCCGAGCAAAAATGTACGAACGACAATGGCAATAAGCGCTGCGATAAGGAATGGTTCGCCCCATTCCTTCCACATACGTTTAAGCCAACGCTTAGGGTTGGAATGAACCGCTTGCCACTCAACGTAAAGTTGTTCTCGAAATAAAATCACTGCTGCAAGAAGTGCGAGCGACCCTAGAATCCATACTTGCATTTTATTCCACCTCAAGAATGGTCATGAACGCTTCTTGCGGGAGATCGATTTTTCCAATTCGTTTCATTTTTTTCTTCCCCTCTTTTTGTTTTTCCCAAAGTTTTCGTTTTCGCGTAATATCGCCTCCGTAACATTTCGCCGTTACATTTTTTCCAAGAGGTTTCAAAGAGTCGCGCGCGATAATTTTCGATCCGATCGCAGCCTGAATAATCACTTCAAAAAGCTGTCTCGGGATCACACCTTTTAATTTTTCAACAAGGGTACGTCCTCGAGCATAGGCTTTTTCGCGCACAGTAATGAGCGACAATGCATCCACGGGACTTCCGTTAATGAGTATATCCATTTTAACAAGTTCTGATTGTTGAAATCCAATAAATTCGTAATTGAGCGATCCATAACCGCTCGTAATGGACTTGATCTTGTCATAAAAGTCGAGGACGATTTCTGCAAGCGGAATTTGATAATTCAACATCGCTCGTGTTGGATCCACAAATTCAGTACCGACATAGATGCCGCGTCTGTCTTGACAGAGTTTCATAATCGCCCCAAGCGAGTTGGCTGGGATTAAGATACGAGCGTCAATATAAGGTTCCTCAAATAACTGAATCTGAGTCGGTGGCGGTAATTTTGTAGGATTATCCAGAAGAAGTACGGTGCCGTCCGTCTTTACGATTCGGTATGCAACGTTCGGAGCCGTTACTATTAGGGACAAATCAAACTCTCTTTCTAGGCGCTCCTTAATAATATCCATATGCAACAATCCCAAAAAGCCTGCCCGGAAGCCAAAACCTAAGGAAGCTGAGCTTTCTGCTTCGTAGATGAACGAGGAATCATTAAGTTTCAATTTGGCTAAAGCATCCCTTACAGCAGCATAATCTTTCGCATTAACAGGGTAAAGCCCACAAAACACCATTGCTTTGACTGGTTCATATCCTGGCAATGGTTTTTCTGCAGGCCGCTCTGCATGAGTAACTGTATCGCCAATTCGAACGCTAGAAACTTCCTTGATGGTAGCTGTCAAATAACCTACTTCGCCAGCCCCGAGTTCGGAAACGGATTTTTCATGAGGCGTAAATACACCGATTTCTTCCACTTCATAGATGTGATCCACTTGCATCAATTTAATTTTCTCACCCTTCTTCACCATTCCCTCCATGACGCGGATATACGTAATCACACCTTTATACGAATCGTAGCGGGAATCAAAAATAAGTGCTTTCAAAGGGGCTGAAAGATCTCCTTTTGGCGGCGGAAGACGTTCGATAATTGCATCCATCACGACCGTAATCCCCTCACCCCTTTTGGCGCTCACAGTCAAAATATCAGACTCTTTAATTTGGAGCATCTGTGCAATCTCGCGTCGCACACGTGGAACATCTGCATTGGGTAAATCCGTCTTTGTAATAATAGGAATCACCACAAGATTCCGTTCACGAGCTAGAAAAAGATTCGTAACGGTTTGCGCCTCAACTCCCTGCGCGGCATCCACTAAAAGCAGAACCCCCTCACAAGCCACTAAACTTTTCGATACTTCGTAGGTGAAATCCACATGCCCCGGTGTATCAATCAAGTTTAAATAGTAATTCCGATAACGAATCCGAACCGCACGGGCTTTAATGGTAATTCCGCGTTCACGTTCAAGCTCCATATCATCCAAGAACTGATCATGAAATTCGCGCGTGGAAATAGCTTTAGTTTCTAAAAGAAAGCGATCTGCCAAAGTTGATTTCCCGTGATCGATATGAGCGATGATTGAAAAATTACGGAGGTGGTTTAAATCCATGAGGTATGTTTCATGAAATGGCGCGACGCAATTGATCCATATAGCTTCTTCGATTGGACTCTTTAAAGATGGCAGAACCTGCTACAAAAATATCTGCACCTTCTTGAGCTGCTCTGCGGCCGGTTTCCAAATTGATCCCGCCATCTACCGAAATCAAACCAGAAAACCGTGGCCTTAACCTGCGGATCTTCTCAAGCATCCCAGGCATAAACTCCTGGCCGCCGAAACCAGGTTCAACGGTCATCACCAAAATTAAATCAACAGACTTCAAATACGGTTCGATTGTTGAGACATCCGTTCTGGGCCTCAATGAAATTCCAACCTTTGCGCCGAGCGAACGAATTTTGGCGAGCGTCTCGGCAACATCTTGGCACGCTTCCACATGAATTGTAATCCAGTCTGAACCTGCTTCACGAAACGCTTCAAGAGAACGCATCGGTTCCTCGATCATTAAATGAACATCCAGTGGAAGTTTTGTAGTTTTCCGAATCCATTGAATGACGGGCGGACCAATCGTTAGATTTGGAACAAAGTGACCGTCCATAACATCCACGTGAATCAAGTCGCATCCAGCCCGATCGACTTCCGAAATCTCCTGAGCAAGGTGATTGAAATCCGCGGATAAAATGCTGGGGGCGATGAACCGCTTCTTTGCATTTAAGGACATACACACTCCGACTGGATTCTGGCTTCAAGTTTGGAATCCACAGGTCCTATCAACGAAAGATGAATTTCGCGGGTTTGGAAAACTTGCTTTGCAAGATGAAACAAGTCTTTTTCCGTCACCTGCTCAACTTCGCGGCGAATTTCTGCTATGTCTGGCACTTCGCCGCCATAGAGAATGCGCTCTCCATACCAAAGTGCATGATCCAGAGTGTCTTCAAGCCCCAGCAAAAGCTGTCCTAAAAAATAATCCTTCGCCCGCCTCAATTCGTTTTTTGAAACCAAGTGCCGCTTCAGGCGGCCAAGTTCATGCATAATGACGTGAATGGCAAGTGGGGCTTTCTTGGGCTCTACTCCTGCCGAAATTACGATAGAACCTGTATCACTAAAAAAATTAACTCCCGATTTTATTTCGTAAGCAAGTCCGCGCTGTTCTCGCACTTCTTCAAAAAGCCGACTGCTCATATTGGCACCCAGGATGACGTTAAAAACGGCAAGTTTGTAACGATCTGGATGCGTACGCGAAAAACCATGAAAACCAATTACAAAATGAGTTTGTTCCGTTTTCTTATCTAAAAACCGGAACCGTTCATGTTTCTGGTTGGAAGAAATTTTCACCGGCTGGAATTTTGAAACCGATTTACTGTTCTGTTTGCTGAAGTGAGATTCTGCCAACCTTTTGATTTCACCATGATCGACCTCACCACACACGGTAACCAAAATATTCCGTGGGTGATAATAGGACTTCACATGACGATAAAGATCATTGCGACGGAGGTGAGAAACTGATTCCACAGTTCCTGCAATAGGACGTCCTAGCGGTTGGATCGGCCACAGAAGCTCGCCCATGATTTCATGGACATACTGTGAAGGAAGATCCAAATACATTTTAATTTCTTCTAAAATTACAGTCCGCTCCTTTGTAAATTCTTCTACTTTAAGTGTGGCGTTATTAACCATGTCTTGCAATACGTCGAAAGCAAGTTCAAGCTGTGGCTTCGGAATTTTTACAAAATAGCATGTGCTTTCCTCGCTTGTGAAAGCATTCAACATGCCGCCCACTCCTTCAATTTCTTCTTTGATTTGTTTGGTAGATCTGCGCTTTGTTCCTTTGAAAAGCATATGTTCCACAAAGTGGGAAATCCCAGACAAATTCTTTTGCTCGAACCGTCCTCCCACACGAACCCAAATAGCGAGACCGACGGAATCGCGCCCACTTAAGCGGTTGCTGATAATTTGAAGACCATTCTCAAGAGTTGTTTGATCATACATAAATTTTAACCGTACTTCCCTTTTGAAAAATCCAAATAACTTTGCAACATGATTTCAGCGGCAATAGCATCGCGTTTTTCTCTTCTTTTAGCACGACTCACATCTTGCTCAATGAGGGCGCGTTCCGCCTGAGCCGTCGTTAAACGCTCATCCCAAGTCACAATAGGGCATGGAAAATGTCTCCGAAGAGTTTCAACAAACGAGAGCACTTTTTTTGCCTGCGTTCCAGTCTCACCCTTCATGGTCTTGGGAAGACCCACTACGATTTTTTTGATTTGAAACTCATCCACCATCTTTTTGAGCTCCGCGAGAGCCTGCGCTTCGGTTTCATGCTTGATGAATCCGGCGGGGTGAGCCATAAAATTAAGTTCATCGCTTCGTGCGACGCCGATTCTTTTTTCACCGAAATCCAAACCCAAGACACTCATTATTCCTGCTTGAGCGAAGCAATCAAACGAGAGACATATGCGACGGTCGGCTTGATTGCCTTGCGTCCTTTCCGAAGCCGATCCACAATTGCGCTTCCCACAATGATCCCATCGGCAACACGTGCAATCGCTCGCGCTTGTTTTTCTTGGGATACTCCAAATCCAACGAGCACCGGCTTTTCAGTCGCCTTTTTAACTTCTTTAATTTTTCGAATCAAATCTGAAGGCAGCGAACTTCTCATTCCGGTAACACCCCGCAATGAAACATAATAAACAAATCCGCTTGAACGTTTTGCGATTTCACGCATTCTATCAAGGCTTGTCGTTGGAGCAATCAAATAAACCATCGAAAGATCGGAATTCTTAAACCACGGTTCCCACATGCGCCCTTCCTCCGGAGGTAAATCAGGAATCACGAGGCCGTCAAAACCATTTTGCTTCAACTGACGCACAGCCCGGCTCACACCGTAATGCATGAGAGGATTCAAATAAGAAAAAAAGAGCACGGGGATTTTAAGACCCTTACGCCTAAGTTCCTTAATTAAACGGAACGCATCCTTTAACTCAACTCCATTTTTGATAGCTCGTTCTGAAGCAAATTGAATGGTAGGACCATCCGCAAGGGGATCAGAAAATGGAAAACCCAATTCAATGATATCCGTTCCCGCCTGCTCCAAGGCTGGAATGAGCGCTTCGGTAGTTGATAGATTTGGAAATCCCAAAGTAAGATAGGCGCAAAAAAGTTTCGCGTTCCCCCTTTTTGCTTCCTTGAGTTTCTGAATAAGGCGGTTGTTCATGTCTGTCTAGGACGCGAATTCATTTTAAAACTGCGCACTACGTCAAGATCTTTATCACCGCGGCCAGAAAGACAAATTGCAATCTTAGACCCTCGTGGAAAACTGCGGGATTTTCGTACCAAATAACCAATGGCATGCGCGGATTCCAAAGCAGGCATAATACCTTCGAATAACGTTAGAATATGGAAACCGTAGAGCGCCTCTTGATCCGTTGCCGATTCATAGCGAACGCGGCCGGTCTCCTTCAAAAACGCATGCTCCGGACCCACAGATGGGTAATCCAAACCCGCAGAAATCGAATGAGCCAGCTGAATTTGGCCGTGCCGATCTTGAAGCACAAAGCTTTTCATGCCATGCAAAACACCGATAGTTCCTTTACGCAGCGAAGCGGCATGCTGTTTGGTATTCAAACCTTTTCCGGCTGCTTCTACTCCAATCAATTTGACTTTATCATCTAAAAACGGATGGAAAAATCCAATGGCATTGCTCCCACCGCCAACGCAAGCAATTAGAGCGTCCGGAAGAGACCGCAGCATCTGTTTCATCTGAATTTTTGTTTCACGACCGATAATAGATTGAAAATCACGCACAATCATGGGGTAAGGATGCGGTCCTACAACCGAGCCTAAAAGATAATACGTAGTATCAACATTCGTCACCCAATCGCGAATGGCTTCATTGGTCGCATCCTTTAACGTCCTAGATCCAGAATGAACGGGAATAACACGTGCTCCCAACAAATTCATCTTGTAGACATTCAGGGCCTGCCGGTTAATATCTTCAGCACCCATGTAAACATCACAGGAAAGATTAAAGATTCTTGCCGCTGTGGCTGCTGCAACACCATGCTGCCCCGCACCGGTCTCGGCAACAATTCTTTTTTTCCCCAAAAATCTTGCAAGCAGACCTTGTCCAATCGTATTATTAATTTTATGGGCTCCGGTATGACAAAGGTCCTCGCGTTTCAAAAAAATTCTGAGCTCGCGCCCCAAAGCAGCGCTGAAATTTTTCGCTTCATAAAGCGGGGTGGGTCTCCCCACGTAAGTCACGAGGTAATATCTCAGTTCTCTTTGAAATTTCCGGTCGCGTTTGAGTGTTCGATAAGCCTGGTTTAATTGATCAAGCGCTTCGATAAGAGTTTCGGGCACAAAACGTCCCCCGAAAATGCCAAAATGCCCGCCAGGATCCGGCTTCCCTTTCCACTTTTTGGTTTCCCGTACTGATTTCATATAGAGGTCACCTGAGATTGAGGTACCCAACCGCTTCGACCATCATTCAGTTGAATTCGACACCAGTCCTGTTTTTCATCATTGATGGAAACTTCAAGCCCTTCGACAAGCCGAAATGCGATCCGGTCAGAGTGAGACGGACCATAACGAACTTCGGCTTGTATCTCAGTAACAACTCCCCGCCGTCCTGCTCCGAATTCGCCATACTTAAAAAGCAAAGGGAGAGACGAGAAAATGACAAAAACAACCGCAAGCGACCCCGTTTTCCCAAAGAGGCGCTGCTTTCTTGTAAAGAATGAAACCAAAAATCCTACCATAAATACAAAATAAGCCGCCAAAGTAAAGATCCAGCATTCTGTAAATGTAACATAACTAAGTAGTTGGCTCTTTTTGCGAAAATACCAATTTCTTTTATCTTCGATTTTGTACTCGATTAACTGGTTAACATACGCAAGGTTTGCCCGTGTGTCACGATCTCTTGGAGCAAATTGTCTGGCCCGCTCGTAATTTAAAATAGCCAGACCTATTTTTTTGTTTTTGAAATAGGCGTTTCCTAAATTGTAGTAAGCTTCCGCTGAGGGTTTTGATCTAATCACTTCTTCGTAAGCACGGGCGGCTTCCGCATATTTTCTATCTCGGTAAAACTGGTTTGCTTCTTGAAAACGATCCCCAACGAGAGCCGTACAAATAGCATCCCGACCAATGAGCAAGAAAAGAACGAACGAAAGAAAAACAACTCGTTTAGAAATGATGACGCTCAGTTGCTTCATCATCGCCGTTCCAAGGTATAAATAATTTCCCGAATTCGCATAATCATCTCTTCACGATTGATCCCATAAACTCCCATTTTCCCGAAACGAACTTGGTCGCAAGTTTCATAGCACTCACGAATTTTTTGGACGATCGCGGGATCTGTCCTGCGATCTTCAAGGCACCTTTCAATCATATCCTGCGTCAAACCTTGTGCAGAAAGATTTAATTTATCCGAAAGATACTGATTTAAAATTTTGGCGCTCTCGTCAAAAAAAACTTCGTCTGATTTTGAATCGCTGGACGATCGAGCCAAACGATCTAATCGTTTCAGACCGCGGCCTGCGTATTTTTTGGCAAACAAAGTTCTCTTTAGAGAAATGTTCTGATCCAGATATTCACTCCTCTTTCGCATAATTCCTAGGCCCACACAACCAAAGGTAAGGAGAGCGTCCATCACGGCAAGCCAAAAGGCTGCCTGCGGAAGCAAGGGGTGTTCGGCAGTCGAAATTCGTTCCTTAATATATTGAATATCTTCTGACTCAAGACGAATCGATTTCTTCGTTTCTCCGAGTTCGCCTTGCGCAATTCCCTTTGGAACCAGAGGCGGCGGAGTTTTGGAAAGATTCACCTTAACTTTATAAGAATCAGATTTCAAAACGACGTAACGTTCAATTCTGGGATTGAAGAAACTAAATTCAATGCTTGGAATCGTCATCTCACCCGCTTCACCGGGAATGATTACAACCTCAAAGCTCTTTTTTCCAGCAATTACATTTTGTGCTTTAAACAACTGGGTTTGCGTATCGGCATCATAAGTTTTGGTATTTTTAATTTCAGGGATGTCCGGGTGAACGAGGGTTTCGATATTTCCTTCTCCTTCAAGTGTGATCTGCAAGGTAACGGCTTCGTTTTGGTTCACGACATGCTTATCAATAGCTGTCGCCATTTTGAAATCACCAACGGCTCCCTTGAAGCTGGCGGGCTTACCCTCATCAGGAAGTGCTTTAACCTGGATTTGAAGCGGCGGCGGCGCCAGATGCTTCTCAACTCGTCTTGCAAAAAGACCTCCTCCGCTGAAGAAACTATCATTGAAGAATTCATCAAGCATCGAGGTGTTTTGTTGTTCAATTTGAACCGAAGTTTTAACCACGCCGGGTTTAATTTGATAAAGACCTGGTGCGGTGGGAAAAAGAGCTAGTTTCTTCACGTCGGCCCGGACAAATTTCTTCCCATTCACCATTTCAGTGTCACGTCCTAAATTCTGATCCATTGGAAATTCTTCGATCCAAAAACCGCTCGTTTCCGGCTCTTCAATAAAACCTTCGTAACGCGTGTCATAACGCGTGTAAAGCGAGTACGTTAAAATAAGTTGCTGATTCGTATACACCGTCACTTGAGTCGGAACTACTCTCAAAAAAATATTTTGATCCAGTTCATCATTGGAAACTGATGTTGAAGCCAGCGTATTTACGGGAGCCGAACTTCCCTGCGGGCCCATGGGAAGGGGAGCAGCAGAATTTCGGCGAGGAGGTAAAACGGGAGACTGTCTTCTTGCAGATTGTGGCTGAAGTGCCTGATCTCCTTCCACATTAATTTCCACTTGATTCGTGTGGTAACTTTTATCACCCACTCTGATCTCGATCGGCTGAAGCACATATTGCCCTGCCGACCGAGGAATCAACACATAATTGAATTCGGTCATAGATTCTGAACGGCCATTAATAAAACTAAAGCGCGACGACCGGCCTGAGTAAAAAATTTCGAAACTCTCAAGTGAAGGAAGTCGTGGGGCTTGAAGAGAACCACGAACTCCCACAATTCGAACGTTCAAATGAACTTCTTCGTTGACCCGCACTGATTGTTTATCGACGGAGGCGCTAAATTGGGACTCCTCTGCAAATCCATCGATCGCACAAAAGAAACTGGCGGCAAATAATGCGGCGAAGAAAAATAGTTGTCTCATTTATTTTTCATAAGCTGTTTATTTTTAGCATGTTACAGAAAACACAAAGGTATTTTCGTGTTGGGGACCGAAATCGAATTCTACTGGAATTAACTACACAAGTCAACGAATAGCGGGGGAAGTCTTGTTACTTGAAAAGGATAGCACAACTACAGATATTCAAAAATCCAGTTCCGCGCTACTTCGACGGTTCGTGAGATCCAATTTTGGCGGCCTGGCACAGCCAATCCTTCTTCATTCACTCGGCTTGAGAAATTAATCCCGCCCAGCACACTCGAAAAAGCAGGATCTGTAATTAGGGCTTCGGGGCCAGCAATTCCTTGCGAAGTTCCTATGCGCGAGGAGGGTGAAATAGAATCCCTTGCAACATCCAAAAAACCATCCAGTCGAGCGCCACCTCCAGTAAAAACAACTTGATTTAAAGGAGCATAACGTTCCTGCAATCCTTTGATTTCCTTCTTCATTTCTGAAAAAAATATGTTCAAGCCAGAACTCATTTGGGCTTCAAATTCAGAACGCTTAATCGGATATTTTTTTCGCCCATTCGAATCGGGTACTGGAATCAGTTCTTCCTGGAATTCAACCTTGGGTGTCGCGGAGCCAAACGACTCCTTCATTCGCTGCGCGTCCAAATGTTCGATGTTCAGGTTTTTTTCAATGACTTCCGTAATACAATCGCCGCCAATTGGAATTGAGCGGGTTTCAACGAGAACGGAATTTTTGTAACAGGCGAAATGGGTTGCCGTTCCCCCAATCACCACCAAAATCGCTCCAGTTTGCTTCTCCAATGGAGTCAAAACGCAGTGGGCGGCGCAGAGAACGCCTGGAACAACATCGCTCACCTCAAGATCGCAGCGTTCAAAAACTCTTAGCAAATTGTTGTAAACTAAAAAATCGAGGGTTAATAAGCGAAGCGTAACCCCTAAGCGGCTTGCTTCCAAACCAATTGGGTTTTGAACACCCATTAAATCGTTGACCAAAAATTCCTGTGGAACTGCCTGTACAATCACTTCTTGTAATGGAATGGTTGCAACGCTTCTGGTCTGCGCGATCGCAGCTCGGACATCCCGAAGCGTCAAAAGATGAGGATTGCCTTGAAAGTAAACCGAACTTTGAAAGGTGTGATTCTTAAGATAAATGTTAGAAACGACCAGACGACAAGGCGTAATCGCCTCTTCAACAGGACCGGCAACATCATGGATCGTTTCAGAAAATGTCTGACTTGCCTGAGCCAAGTCTTTGACGATTCCCCTTTCAAAACCATTCGCAAGACGTGCACTCAGCGCCAGCACTTCAACACGATCCTGCGATTTCAGGTTGGCTTTTAAGAATGCGACTTTTGTGGTACCGACGTACGCTAAATACGTAATATGCTTTTGCTTCGCCACAGTGATATCCTGATCTCTTATGATGCAATCACATTACAGCTGCGACTTTTTCTTTACAATGAGATCGCGATAACGCAAATCAATGTACAAAATTTGGTTTCTTTCTTCCGACTTTAAAAGTGAACGAAGTACTTCCCTTGTATTTTGCAGGAGCACAATCTCACCGTTTGTTTTTAATTCGATCCCATCATTCAAAACCAAAGTCACATTTCCAAGCTGGTCTATCGCTAACTTTGAAATCGTTTCTGAGTTTAGAGCAAGATCTCTTTTTGTAGCTTCAAAAATACCGAAGAGCGAACGAAAATGTTTATTTGGATAAAGAGCCCCAACCGAATAATTCCGCTTCTCAGAATTGAAATCTTCAAGGATGACCAAATCAGGTTTTGGCAGCTCTTGGATGGAAACAATCAACTGATCACTTGCCACTGAATAATAAGGACCTCCTTCTCTAAGCCTCACTTGGACAAATGGCAACCGTGTGGCAAGAAACACGTTCAATTGATTCGGCAGAATCCGGACTACTTCCGCTCGTTTTATTTTGGGGTTGCGCTCCAAACTTCGAGAGATATCTTTCAGATTGATTTCGAGAAGACTGCGTCCGCGCGTCTGATTATCAAGAAACTGATATTCTGAGCTTGTCAGGAGACCAGACGGAAAAACTGTAATTCGTTCCACTTGAAAATAAGGATCTGCATGAAGCATCTGGCGAACTCCAAAAAAAATAAGACATACAATCCCAAAAGCAATACCAAAGGGAATCGTTTTCAACATCATTCCAAAAAACGCCAGAAATGTTTTGCGAACCAGTTTGAAATTCCATTTTTGAGATCGTCGCCCCACCATAGTCAATCCTTAATCTTATTCCTCACATAAGCCATGTTAAGCAACTTCAAGCAAAGTTGAGTAAAATCAAGTCCTATCTGCCGTGCCGCTTTTGGAAGTAAACTGGTTTCGGTAAAACCAGGAATCGAATTAACCTCCAAAACAAATGGATGATTGCTCAAATCCACTTTGAAATCTACTCGAGAAAGATCGCGAAGGCCCAACGCCCGATGTGCTTTTAACGCAATCGATTGTAAGCGGCTGGTTAAATCCTGTGAAATAGGAGCTGGAACTAAATACTCGGTTAAACCCTTTGTATATTTTGCTTTGTAATCGTAGAACTTACGCTTTGGTTTCAATTCGATTACCGGAAGAGCCTTGTCACCTAAAATTCCGACCGTAAATTCTCTACCCTCAATCTTTTTTTCAATCAAAAGACGAGGATATTGTTTCAAACTCGCTTGGATTTTTTTATCTTTGCCTTCTTTTCGATCAACAAAAAAAACGCCTATGCTTGAACCTTCACTGACAGGTTTTATGACATAGGGTGGAGTCCACTTCTCGAGTTTTTGTCTCCAGTTTCTGCGGGTCAGAACGTCCGAAGGAGGAGTAGGGATTTTGAAGTGTACGAACAAACGTTTTGCCTGCGATTTGTCAAATGCAAGCGCACTGGCTCGAGGGTCAGAACCCACATAAGGAATCTGGTTGCGTTTTAAAACTTTCTGAATGGTCCCGTCTTCCCCGCCTGTGCCATGAAGCGCAAGAAAGGCAAAATCGATTGGTTTTCGCCTGATTTTTGAGCGAAACCCATTGGCGGTATCAATCATCACCGCATCAAGGCCGGCTTTCTTTAGCGCTTCATAGACCGCTTTTCCTGACTTCAGAGAAATTGGCCGCTCGTGAGATCTGCCGCCTAAAAAAACGCCTACCTGTCCAAATTTTCTCGTATCAAAACTCGTAAATTGTCCCATCTAGAAACACAGAAATTCAAGAACTTCTAGCCAACATATTTGACTTCTGGCTCAAGTTCGATTCCAAACTCCTCGAACACCCTTTTTTGGGCAAGACGGATTAAATCCAACATATTTTGAGATGTTGCGTGATCCACATTTAAGAAAAAATTTGCATGCCGCTCCGAAACCATTGCTCCACCGATTCGGACTTTCTTCATTTGGGCTCGCTCGAGAAGCTGTCCACTTGTCAGAGCTGTACCTTTTGGGTTTTTGAAAGTCGAGCCGGCACTCGGAAACCGGAGATCTTGCACGGCGTTTCGATAAGCAAAATTAGCTTTAATTTCTTCTTCAACCCATTTTTTAGATTTCGGCGTTAACTGAAAAGTAGCTTCTAAGACAACGGTTTTGAACGGCAAGCTCGTTTTCCGGTAATCAAATTGGATCTCTTCCCGACGCAATGTCTTGAGATTTCCATTCGAATCTAAATCCACTACCGTAATCGATTCAATAATGTCTTTGATTTCACAATACGGCTGCCCCCGGCGACCGAAACCAGCATTCATCATAACTGCTCCGCCGACAGTCCCAGGAATATGACAAACAAATTCAGCTCCACCCAGTGAATGCTCCTGTGAGATGATCGAAAGTCGAAACAAGCTCATCCCACTGGAAACCCGCACTAACCCATTTGTCTGAACTGAAAACCAATCGGGCTCTAATTTTCTAAGAGACAGCACCAAACCTTGAAATCCAGCATCCGAAATTAAAAGATTAGAACCTCGGCCAATAACTAAAAGCGGAATATCTTCTATTTTTCTGAATTCTAAAGCCTGAAATAACTCTTCGCGGGTACGCGGCTCAGTAAAAAAACGGGCAGGCCCACCAATTTTGAATGTCGAATAGGAACTAAGCGAAACCTCAGTGCGAATAGGCGTTTTCAAATCGACTGGTAAATTCATCCGCAATTTCTCCAATATCCCCCGCTCCCAGAAAAGCGACGGCCTCTTCCCCATCATGGTGAGTCATCAAAAAATCAATAATTTCATTGCGCCCCACAATCCAGACGTCAGGATGACCACCTTTTTTAACCGCGTCGTAAATCAAACTTACATTCACCTGATTTGGGTTTTCTTCGCCCGCTCCATAGATATCAGTTAAAATCACACGATCCGCGCAACGGAATGCTTGCGAAAATTCACCTGCTAAATGTAAAGTTCTCGAAAAGCGATGGGGTTGAAAAACGGCTGTTGTTTTTTTGCCCAAGCTGCGAATGGCACGGAGTGTTGTGTTCACCTCGGTAGGATGATGTGCGTAGTCATCGATTACCAAAAGGTCTTGCCGATTAAGCTTCACCTCAAGCCTCCGCCCCGCTCCACGAAATTCACTCATAAACTTAAGGAATTGATCGTACCGAAGTCCAAAACTTCTCAAGAGTGCAATCACACCTAAAGAGTTTAAAACATTGTGTGCTCCTGGAATCGTTAAAGAAACCTCATCAATCTTCTCGCCTCGCTCCATTAAAAGATATTTCGAGGCAAAACCCTCTAAAACAATGTCTTTTGCATAAAAATCGCTATGAACCGCGAATCCATAACTGACAGCTCCGGAAGGCGCTTCAATCATAACTTCTTTCAAATTTGGATCATCCAGACAATAAACCACTTTTCCTGTTGTTTTCACTTGATCCACAAAGCGACGAAATGAACTTTTGATATCAGCAATGTCTTCATAAACATCTAAATGTTCGGCATCCAAATTGGTAATCAAGGCAAAATCAGGAGAAAAATGAAGTTGGCTCCGGTCACTTTCATCTACTTCGGCCACAAAAAGATTGGGGTCGCCAATCAGGGTATTGGATCCGTAATTCAAAATTTCACCGCCGACAAGACAAGAAGGCTTAAGGCCTGCTTGCGTCATCAAAAAACTAATAAACGCTGCACTCGTAGTTTTCCCATGCGCTCCTGTAATCGCAATGGAAATAACCCGATTCATTAGAAACGATAAAACTTCAGCCCGGTGATATATGGGAATGCGAAGCGTTTCTGCTTTTACAAAATCAGGGTTGGTCTTGGAAATTGCGGAAGAATAAATCACAAAATCAGAGCGATCAATTAATGAAGCATTATGACCTACCACCACTTGAATTCCATCTGCTTCCAACTTGGCAACGGTTCGCCCTTTTTTCGCATCAGAACCACTCACTCCTAAACCATGAGCAGCCAAGATGCGCGCAAGCGCACTCATCCCGACTCCTCCGATTCCGATTAAAAAAACTTTTTTGCCACGCGCTACTAAATAGTTCAACTCTTTTCGCATATTAATCTCCACCCCGCCTCAACAAGCACTTCGCTAGCATTCCTCTTAGCAAGCTGCTTTATGTTCTCGCCCAACTGCTTTCGCCGAGCCCAATTGCCTCTTAAGCTTACTACAACTTCACGCAACTTATCCGCTGACAATTCTTCGTCATAGATAACTTGCGCTGAATTCTGACGAACCAAATACTCTGCATTCAGCTTTTGATGAGCATACGCATGAGGATATGGAATTAGGATTCCCGCACGACCTAAAGCGGCAAGTTCAAAAATCGTACCTGCGCCCGCACGCGAAACTACTAAGTCTGCACGTTTATACTGTTCAAAAATTTGATAAGAAAAAGCGTATACATCGGCGGTTATTCCAAATTCCTGATAAACTTGCTTGATCTCTTGCACGTCATTGCTGCCAACGTTATGTATAACGGCAAGTCCTAATCTTTCTTCAGCACTAAGTGCTTCAAGCGCTTTCAAAAAAACATCGCTAATGCGCTTCGCACCTTGCGAACCTCCAAACACCAAAATTGTAAACTTATTTTTGGTGGATGACTCATTATCAATCTTGTCAACTTCCTTCCAAAAAGAAGGACGTAAGGGATAACCGCTCCAAAAAATCTTTTTGTGTAGAAATCTTCCTTGAGTCTCGGGAAAACTGATTGCAATTTGATCTGCCATCGCGGCTAAAAACTGATTAGCGCGTCCCATGGCTACATTTTGTTCATGGATCAAAACAGGAATCCTCAAAATTGCTGCACACAAAACTCCAGGAACTGAGCTGTAACTACCAAAACCAACTACCAACACTGGTTTCATCTTGCAAATCAAGAAAAAGGTCCTACAAAAAGTATGGAAGCATTGTAGCAAAAATACAAGCGCCTTAAAAGAAAAGAAGGGAGGGGGGGATATCAATGGAATCACGTGAAATTGAAACGGGTGATCCTCTCGGAAACGCTCTGCAAAGTGAGGCATCCGGTTCATTAAAACATGAACTTCGGTTCCCGGGTGAGTCGATTGAAAGGTTTCTGCAAAAGTAACAGTTGGAAAAAAATGTCCCCCTGTATACCCTGTACAAATTAAAACTCGAACAGGTTTCGTTGGCTTCACCGGTTTGAAAAACGAATGGATTTTTTATCGATCGCAACTAAAATACCGACTGAAATCATATGGAAGATGAGTGCTGTTCCACCGTAACTAACAAACGGAAGCGGTAAACCCTTGGTCGGAATCAATCCTACGGCCACTAATAAATTAATTAAAGCCTGGAGCGTAATAAACACAACAAGTGAAAAAGCCAAAAGTCGGAAATAAGGATCACGACACCTTTGTGCTAAACGATTTCCGAAAAAGAAAAAAATTGCATACAAAAAGAGAACGGCTAAGGCACCGATTAAACCCAATTCTTCACCGATGATCGAAAAAATAAAATCGGTGTGACTTTGAGGGAGGTAAAACAATTTCTGCGTACTTTTCCCAAGCCCTACTCCTTTGATCCCGCCAAGTCCAAAAGCAACGAACGACTGAATGATTTGGAAACCACTCCCTCTTGGATCTTTCCAAGGGTCAAGATAGGCGGTAATCCGACTCATTCGGTAAGGCGCTTTCCAAATAAGGAAAATGACCACAGCAATAACCGCCATTGCAGTAAGCAAAATATAACGGAATCGAATGCCCGAAAGAAAAAATAAAATTCCCATCAATAGAAATAGGAATATACAGGACCCGAGATCCGGTTGAACAATCACAAGAGAAAAAATTAAAAATATGAGCACGAGGGGTGGCAAAAATACGGAAACGGATCCCTTAGTAATCGGCTGGCGCTTTCGGGACAAATAATCCGCAAGATAAATGCACATCGCCAACTTTGCATATTCAACAGGCTGAAAGGTAAGGAATGGCAACCGAATCCACCTCCTGGCACCCCCTGCAGAATGGCCTAAAAACGGAAGAAAAACTGCTAAGAGAAGAACAAGAGCAACACTCATCAAAAACCGGGAATTTCTCTTGAGGAATTCTGGATCTAGCGAAGAACTCATAAAAAACATAATAGAACCGATCGAGACGTACAACAGCTGGCGTTTTAAAAAATAGGTTGGACTGTGAAAAACTTGATCGGCGTAGACTGCGCTCGCACTGTAGATCATGACCACCCCAATCGCTACCAGGGTGTACATGGCAAACACAACGGCCTTCGATTCGTTGGTCACCGACTTGGTGTGGGAGCTGGTTCCTCCCGCCAATTTGCAAGAATATGTTTAAACTGCCGCCCACGATCCTGATAATCTTGGAACATATCAAAACTAGCGCAGGCAGGAGAAAACAAAATAGTTTGACCGGGCCGACTTACGCTGCGCGCAACGCGGAGAGCTTCCTCAAGCGTATCCGTGGAATAAACGGACACCAAATCACCAAAAGCATTTTCGATTTCTTTTTTAGCCTCACCAATCAAAATCAAAAATTTAATCTTTTTTCGGATTAAATCACGCAGGACTCGGAAATCTCCGCCTTTGTGTCGGCCGCCCGAAACTAAAATAGCACCCTCACCCACTCGCTCAAGAGCCCATCTGAGAGAGGCGATCGTCGTTGACTTTGAATCATTAATATAACGAACGTCCAAAAAAGTGCCCGCATCTTCATAACGATGCTCGATTCCTGAAAAATTTTCCAAAATAGACTGCGTGACTTTGGGATCTACCTGATAAATAGAAGCAACTTTTTCAACCGCGTCGTAATTCGGATTCCCATTTTGTTCACCGTCAAAATAAATAACCTGCGACTTAAGCTGAGACGCTCGCTTCACACTTTCTTGATCAGAAGCATTAATCAGGGAATAATCCGAAGCGGTTTGATTTTTAAAAATCTTCCATTTCACACTTGCATATTCTTCAAAAGTCTCATGCCAATCAAGATGATTAGGACTTAAATTAAGCAAAACTGCGACGTGTGGTTTGAATTGATCAATATGCGTTAATTGAAAGGAACTAACTTCCACAATGGCGATTGTTTCTGAATTTAATTGATCTACTTCTCTGATGAATGAGTTGCCGATATTGCCACAACTGACGGCGTTGCGCCCCGAAGCTCTGAGAACATCCCGAACCAAAGTGGTCACGGTCGTCTTGCCATTGCTGCCAGTTACGGCAATGATCTCAGCTGGCGAATATCGAAACGCAAGCTCAATCTCACTCCAAACGGGAATACCTGAACGAACTGCTTTCTGACAAATAGGCGCTCGCGGAGGAATTCCTGGAGAAACGACAATCAATTCGGAATCTGCAATCTCTTCCCACGTGTGCCTTCCAAACTCACATTCAATGCCTCTGCTTTCCAAGGTTTTCTTTGCTTCGATAAATTCCTTGCCTTCTCTCAGTTCGCTCAAAAAGACAGCGGCACCTCGTTTTTTAAGAAAAAGTGCGCTTTGAATTCCCGTCTCCCGCGCGCCGAGCACTGAAACTTTTTTTCCTTCGAGATTCATATTCTCTCCTACCGTAATTTTAAAGTACTTAACCCAATAAGTGCTAAGATAAATGCGACAATCCACAAACGAATCGTTACTTTCGATTCGGGTAAGCCTTTCAGCTGAAGATGATGGTGGTAAGGCGACATCAAAAAAACGCGTTTGCCAAAAACGCGGAATGAGAAAACCTGTATCATCACGGAAAGTGCCTCCCAAACAAAAATACCGCCAACCACCAAAAGCACCAATTCACTCTTAATTAAAATGGCGACAACCCCCAAAGCTCCTCCTAAGGCGAGAGAACCTGTATCGCCCATCATCACCGTTGCCGGATATGAATTGTACCAAAGGAAACCCACGGCGGCCCCTACCAAAGAAGCGCAAAAGACCGTCAGTTCTCCAGAACCGGCGATAAAAGGAATCTCCAAATACTTTGCGAAATCAATGCGTCCCGCCAGATAAGTTAAAATGGAAAAAGCTCCTGCGGCAAATGCTAAACAGCCAACTGCAAGACCGTCAAGTCCATCGGTCAAATTAAGGGCATTCGACGAACCCACCAACACCAACACAACAAATGGGACGAGCCAACATCCCAATGCAATTGTTACTTCCTTAAAAAATGGTACATAAAGCGATTTAGAAAAGGTTGGATCCCAAAAAAGATAAGTCCCCAGCGCAATTCCAAGAATCAATTGACCCACAAGTTTTACCAAGCTGGAAAGACCGCGCGAGTTTTTCCTTTTTAATTTTATGAAATCATCAATAAAACCAATCGCTCCAAACCAAAGAACAACTAAAAGCGCCAACAAGAGAAAACGATTTTCCAAATTTCCCCAAAGTAAATTGGCGATGAGCAAGCTGCCAATGATCAAGATTCCTCCCATCGTGGGAACGGTTCCCTTGTTCACATAGAAAGAATGAATTTTTTCAGCATATTCTCGTTTGGTCGCATTAACCACGCTGAGCTTGGCAAGCCATTTAACCACAAGAGGCCCCAGGAATAAAGAAAGAAGGAAGGCAGTTACACTCGCTCCGACTGCGCGAAACGTAATGTACTTAAAAATATTGAAAAAGATTGAGTAGTCTTTTAATGGATAAAGAAAATAATAAAACACAATGATTCCTTAAACAAAAGCAGTCGTGGTTTTGAAATGCTCCTGCAAATAGGGCTTTACTTTATCAAGCCGCATTCCATGTGATCCTTTAATTAAAATTGCATCACCCTCTTGCAAAATAGAAAACAAAAACTTACCGGCTGCTTCTGGATCTTCGAAGTGGTCTGTCCTCGTTTCTGAAGATGCCCCAGCAAATGCTTCCAGGGTAAATCGACTTAAAGACCCTACGCCAATCACTTGATCAATGCCGCGATTGGCCAACAATTTTCCAAGCGCTTCATGATAGAGCCGGGATTGATTACCCAGTTCTAACATATCGCCCACCACCACTATTTTTCGCCGGTCACCAACCAACTCACAAAATGACTCGACCGCGCGCTCAAAAGATTTCGGATTTGCGTTGTAAGAATCGTCGATAATCTGAATGTCGCGCAATTCCAGACGATCCAATCGAAATCGTCCCTCGATAGACGGAAACATCCACCAAGCCTCACTTAAAGACTCTAAATCCAAATTAAAATAACCTGCGGTCGCAATTGCTGCCAATGCATTTATCGCATTAAAAGCGCCATGCCCTCTTAGACGAAACTCATACTTGCCATTCACTTTAAAATAAATGAGTCCGTTGCGAGTAGCCACATGGTTTAAAACATAATCACAATCCTTGTTTCTGCCAAAGGTAATCAAGGAAGACTTCCGACCTTTGAGTCGCGCTACCAATTCTGGATCATCCCCGTTGGCAATTATGGTCCCGCCTGAACCATCCAAAAAATCAGCTAATTCCAGCTTCGCGCGATAAATTCCTTCAAGAGAACCAAATCCTTCCAAATGAACTGGGCAAATTTCGGTAATCACCCCCACGGTTGGCTGAGCCATTTTCGCAAGCGCTGCAATTTCCCCTGTGTGATTGGCACCCAACTCAAGAACTAAACATTGGTCATCGGCTGATAACTTAAAGATATTGAGCGGAACTCCGATGTGATTATTCCAATTTCCGAACCCGACGCGCACACGAAAAACTTCTGAAAGAAGGATTCCAATGCATTCTTTAGTAGTTGTCTTCCCAGCACTTCCTGTCACCGCAACCACTGGAATTGAAAAAAGCGCTCGATAAAACCGTGCTAAACGTTGAAGGGATTTTAATGTATCGTCTACCACCACGACGGGAAATGCACTATCTGGCTTGCGATCCACCAAAGCACAAGCAGCTCCTTTTTGAAACACTTCCTTAAGGAAGGCGTGTCCGTCAAAACGCTTGCCGCGAAGCGCGACGAACAACTCACCCGCTTGAAGGGTTCGGCTATCACAAGAAACACCAGAAACTCGCATTTCTTTTTGACCTGAAATCAATTGCCCGTTGCAGGCTTTCGCGATGTCATGAAGCGTGAACATGCTTTCTCAACCACTGGCGCGCTATATTTTGATCGCTAAATGGTATCTTCTCCTTCCCTATCATTTGATAATCTTCGTGTCCTTTTCCAAAGATAAAAACAAGATCTCCCGGTTCTGCCAACTCAATGGCTTGGCAAATCGCTTCTTTGCGATTAGGATTGACGATAAGTTTCCCCTTTTTTTGATTTCCGTTAATTCCCTTCTTGATTTCTTCCAGAATATCTTCCGGCTTTTCGCTGCGTGGATTATCCGAAGTTAAAACCACAATGTCTGAAAAGCGGCCAGCAATTTCCCCCATCATGGGCCGTTTACCGCGATCTCGATCGCCTCCGCATCCAAAAACCGAAATCACTCGATTCTTTGAAAGCCCTTGAAGTGAAGAAAGGACATTATACAAGCCGTCTGGTGTATGAGCGTAATCTACAAAAACCTGAAAATCCTGACCTTCGTCAATGCGTTCTAATCTTCCGGGAACACCCCGAAAAGCAGAAAGTTCAGGAATCAGATCTTTCAAGGAAAAACCTTCCTCAGAAACTGTGCTTAAGGCTGCAAGCGTATTATAGACATTATGCCGAAGCGTTAAAAGGACATTGACGGAAAAATTCTTTCCGTTTTTCATCAAATCAAATGAGATTCCGTTCAAACTCAGCTGGATCCGCTGGGCCAAATAATCGCAGAATCCTTTTTCCCCATATGAAACAACGCCTTTGCGGCCTGAAAGTTCTTTCCATAGGCGAACTCCATAAGAATCGTCCCTATTAATGATCGAACGTTGAGGAAAAAAGTCACCGAAAAACAATTTCCGTTTTGCCTGATAATACGTTTCATAATCATGATGATAATCCAAATGATCTTGCGTCAAATTAGTAAATACCACACTTGAAAAGGCAATGCCGCGCGTTCGGTCTTGATCCAAAGCATGAGATGAAACTTCCATGACACAATAAGAAAGGCCATTTTGAACCATCCGAGCCAAGGTTTCATTTAAAACTTCTGGAACCGGCGTTGTGTTTTCAGCTGGTTGCTTGGTTTTGCCGTCATCGTAATGGATCGAGCCTATCAAGCCAGAACGGCTAACCGCATTCAAAAGATGTTGAATTAAAAAAGTAGTTGTCGTCTTCCCATTGGTTCCCGTCACTCCGATACACATCAGTTTTCTAGCCGGAAAATCATAGGCACAGGCAACCAATTGAGCCAAAACAGCTCTTGAATTCGAGACACTAAATTGCGGGATCCCAAGATCGCCAGCAAGTGGGTCAAAACGTTCAGCTACTATCGCTTTAGCTCCTTTTCGAATGGCATCCCTTATAAACTTATAGCCATCATTGTGGAGTCCCGAGATAGCTACAAAAAGATCGCCGGGTTTGATCTTCCGCGAATCGGATTGAACGTGAGCAATCGATGTGGCGAGCTCCCCCTTTCCATTCCAAACACACCGAATTCCTTCAAGGAGTTCGCGCAGCGTTTTCATGACTTTTCCACATTCCAAGCGTGTTATATATATATGTTACGGACGAAAATGTTCGAGACTGAAGAAAGTTTCCTGATTTTGTTTTCGCAAATAAAAAGTAAGGGAGATGGTTAGATACTTTTCCCGTTCCGAGTCTTGAAATTGGAAAGGCAACGGATCGAACGGGCTGGCATGTTCAAGCGCTTTCAAACAAGACTTTAGAAAGAGCTCGCTATCCTCCGGAGACTGAGATTCTAAATTGGAAATAGCACCGTCTTCTGAAATTTGGTAGCGAACCGTAGCAACCTCTGATTCAAAATGAAGGTTGCGAATTTGCCTTAACCATTCCGTTGCAATCTTAAAGCGCATTTTTTTAAGGTAACCCGGCAACAAATCTTTTCTGACTTCAATGGGAACCTTTTCCAAGTCAGAAACATGAGACGTCACCGAATCCGACGGATCCGATTTCTGATTGTGCGCTGCTAAATCAAGTAAATTCTCTCTGAACTTTTCAATTCGTTTGTCCATCTTAGTTTGAAAATTTTGGAAGTTTTCAAAAACTCCCTTTAAAGATGGATGCTTTTCGTCTAAACTTTTAGATTTTGTTTTCACTTCATTTTTCGACGAAACATGACTCGTTCGAATCGCACGCAATTTCCTCGTTCTTTCTCTTTCACCTGGAGGCTTCTTTTTTCTTTCTATTCGTACCGAATGAGTTGTCTCAAGATCGTGCTCTCGGCGGATGGTTTCAATTGTAATAAGGGGTTCACGAAACGAAGGCACAAAGGTTTTGCTTAAAAACACCGCTGCTTCAACGGTAGTCACAAAAAACAAATGAAGAGCAACAGAAAGAACAGCTGCAAATCTATAAACGGAAAAAGAATTGTTATTTTGCATGATTCATTCCGTTGCCAGACAGGTTTCCTGACTGGGATGCGCTTTTCAAATGAAATTGAATCGTCTTCGATTCGGCATCTAAAAATTCGATGTCTGCATGCTTCGAACCAATAATCAGTTTTGCGGCTACGCGGTCAAAAGTAATTTCTCCACGCCCTAGCGTTCGCTGCATGTCCGAACCAGCTTCAACCACCAGATCGCGGCCTTCTAACACTAAGGGAAACTTACTTTGAAACATGGCTACCGGAGGGTAATGAATCGTTAGGAATCCCGAACGCACACGGAAACGGCCCTGCCATTCCAAAAAAGAACCACTTAAGTTAATCGTTCCAGGAAATAAGGCACCAAGCGGCTTGCCGTGGATTTTAAGTTTTAAACGATGCTCTATTTGCCAGAAAAAAAGATGCGTCAAAAAAGTTGGCAGCAAGACGAGAACCGTGGCGAACCACCAAAACACCCGCTTCTTTTTTAACCAATCGGCAACTTTAAAAATTGAGGTAGCGGACTTCCCGTCCATTCCAAAACCAAGAGCCAGGCAGTAAAAAAAATGCACAGCAGAGAAACGATGATCAGAAAAAAGTATAAGAACCCGATCCTTTCCGTAGTGGGTCGTTCAATCTTAATTCCAAGTTTTGGAGTTGTTTCTGAAGGTTGATCCACAAAAACCCTTTTATCTTTTACCTAAATTCTAATTAATGAACTATGGGTATTTTCTCTCTTTGCCGTCTCCGCGACAGGTGCTTCAACATTTCAATAATTTCAGGTCTTTGAATGACTTTCAAGAAAATATCTACGACTTTGGGATCGAACTGAGTTCCTGAATTGGCTTTAATTTCCTGCACAGCTTCGGTAATGTTTTTGACGCGCCGATAAGGACGACGGGACAGCATCGCCGTAAATGAATCTACCACAGAAACGATTCGCGCGCCAATTGGAATTTCCTCACCCTTCAGACGACTGGGATATCCTTTCCCGTCATAACGTTCATGATGATGAAGGATGAGGGGAGTAATAGGACGAAGCGAGCTAATCTGCTGCAAAATAGCGGCTCCGCGCGACGGATGTTGCTTTACCGCTTCATATTCCTGTTTAGTCAATTTTTCCTTTTTGTGAAGGATCCGTTCCGGTGTTCCTAAATGCCCAGCATCGATCAAAAATGTTGCACGATGTAAATTAGTTAGTTCTTCACCCGAAAACCCCAACTCACGCCCCATTTGAAAAGCGATCTCACCAAACAACGGCAAATGAACATTGTCTCCGGCAAAGCTCAACTCCAACAGCTCATTGATGGTTTTAATACTTCCAAGCGTCAATTGTTCCGTCTCTTCAAATAGCTGGGCATTTTTGATGGCAACCACGGCTTGCTCTGATAACGTCTTTAAAATCTCAAGGTCCGTTTTAGTAAAAGGGGTGCCACCGAGTTTGTCCTTAAGCGACACAACGCCTACGATGTCATCTTCAATGAAAGGAACTGCAACGCAATTCCGTGAAATATGGAAGTCCGCGGTTTCAGCAACCCGGCCTTCTAATCCATAACCGATCCTCAAACGATGTCGACGCTCTTTCCTTTCTCCGAAGGAAAACTTGGGAATCAAATATTTTTTAGACGGATCCACCAAATATACTGCACAGCTCTTCGCTTTTAAAACTTGGGAACAAAGCCTGCCGATCCGTGGTAAAAGCTGATCCAAACCTAAGGAAGCAGCCATCACTCGATGCACAGAATGAATGGTGGAAAGGGCCAGCGCACGCGGGTGAACGGTTTCATAAAAATTCTGTAATTCAAATGTTTTGTACGCCAAATCGACTTCGGCCTGCAAAAATTGGTCGAACAAGCTGAGAAAAGGTTCTGTCTCGCGCTCTGATTTTCCAACGGCACACAAAATTAAAAACCCTTTCAATTCACCTAAGTGCCTTAGTGCGAAAATGGTTCCGTTGCGACCGAACGCACAATGGTATGACTTCGGAAATTCATGAGCTTCTTCTTTTCTCTCGGCCAGTTGTTCGAAGTATTTTTCAAGAAACGCAGCACAACTTGCTTGATTAGTTTGCGATTTAGCGAAAAAGGAACAATGTCCCTTTTGGTCCAGTCGAATCAGGTAATGCCCTCCATTCTGAAGGACAAAGAGCCATCCGAGGGGTTTCCCAAAAAAATTCGAGAACTCCCGGTATCCTTTGCTCCAAGAAGGATTTTCAAGCAGATATCGCTCTAAAACTGTTTTTTCTCTTTGTTTTGACATGCTTATACCTTTATAAATTCTAGCACTACAATCAGAGTAACGTCAAACACGCTCGTAGGGTGAGAAAAGCCGGTTGTATTCATCTAAAGCGAAGCGGTCGGTCATGCCTGCAATATAGTCACAAACAGATCGATACACACCGTCTTCTTCGGCCCGTTTTCGAACATGCGGCGGTAATTGCCGAGGTTTCTCAACATAAATGCGGAAAAGTTCTTTAATGAAACGTTTCCCTTTTTCGGTCATACGTACAACGCGATGATGGTGATACAGATTTTCGGTCAAAAAATTCTTAAGCTCAATGATCTTTCCTTCCAAACCCTTCGAAAATCCAACAATTTTGAAGCGAGAACGAACTAAATCAGATGGCTTTCGAATCTTATACCGTTTGATTTTCTTAGCCGTTTCAGAAATTAAATCACTCACCATCCGATTAATCAAAAGACGAATCGCAATCTTGATTCTAATCGTTTGACTTGTGGACACTGATTTCTGTTGAATATAACGGTCAATTTCCTGCCAGAGTTTAATTTTCTTAAGGCTATTTACTTCTAAAAGACCGGCGCGTAGGCCGTCATCTAAATCATGACCGTTGTAAGCGATCGAATCGGAAAAATCGACTACTTCAGCTTCAAGAGAAGGAGTCCGTTTGCGTGCATGCTTTCGCAAACCTTCCCTGACTTCAAAGGTAAGATTAAGGCCTGGGAAATTGGAATAACTTTCTTCAAGTTTCTCGACAATGCGGAGACATTGCTGGTTATGTTCAAAGCCGCCATGACCCTTCATGAGTTCAGACAGCGCATCTTGACCTGCATGACCAAACGGCCCATGCCCTAAATCATGGGCCAAAGCGATCGCTTCAATCAAATCTTCATTTAAACCAAGCGCCCGCCCAATCGTTCTCGCAATCTGACTCATTTCGATGGTGTGTGTCAGACGGGTTCGATAATGATCTCCTTCGTGATTCACAAACACTTGAGTTTTGTATTCCAGTCTGCGGAAGGCTGTGGAATGGACAACCCGGTCGCGATCGCGCTGAAATGCCGTTCGGAAATCATGTTCTTTTTCAGCGTAAGAACGCCCTTTCGTCTCGGCGCTCTTTATAGCATAGGGCGCCAGCCATTCATGCTCATGGCGCTCCAAGGACACCCGTGTGATCATCCCACCACCTCCGTTAAAAGAAATTCTGCCGCTTCATAAATCAAGGATTGAAATGAAGTGGCAGCATTTGTAAGGTGCTTCAGCACCTTACAAATACAGTCCTGACTTCCGATGAATAGACCAAAGTCACTTTTAACGAAAGTCAGGGCAGAAAAAGGAGGCAGTGGGATCATGTTCCTAAACGCCCCAATTTTAAACGTTGGTAAACTGATTTGAGCGATTCAGAAAGAACTTTCGTATTTCCTATCACCGGCATAAAGTTTGTGTCGGCTGCCCATCTGGGAACGATATGAATGTGCACATGTCCGGGAATCCCAGCGCCGGCGATACGGCCCAAATTGATCCCGATGTTTAACCCATGAGGTTTCATCGTTTTCCTAAGACGGACAACAACCTGATTCAGCAATTGAAGTAAATCCAGCAGCTCCTCATCTTTTAATCGTTCAAGGCCGTCCACATGTCGCTTTGGAATTACCATGACATGACCATTATTATAAGGAAAAAGATTAAGGACAGCCAAACTGTGGTAGGTTCGTTTTAAAATAAAATTCTTTGCGTCTTGGGAAGAAGCTTCAATGCGGCAAATAAAACACTTTTGAGTCGGTTTTTTCAGAATATAAGCCTTACGCCACGGGGCCCAGAGTTTGTCCATAAAGTAAAGGGAGGACCGGCCTAAATTACCAACTTCGGTTGATCATAGAGATCGAGCAAAAAGTTTAAGTTGCGCAGATCAAGGTACTGGATTTTTGCTTCTTGCGCAAGCAATTTTGCGTTCAGCTCGATCCCTTTGAGACCGATGATCAACTTCTTATGGACAGGACTTCGAAGGCGTTTCAAATCTTCGAGAAAGGTGCTCACATTTTCTTCCGTGACGGGGCTGGAAAGTACCTGACAAAGCCACCGCGTCTGGCCATTCTTCGCAAAAACAGGAAAAATGCGGCCATTGTTGAGGCGGGAAAGAACTTCTGTAAAATGAGGGCATTTGAACTTTTGTTTATTGAGTTTCACCACATCATTCCGGAACTTTAAAAACAACCCTTCAATCCGTTTTGGAAGCTCCCTCTTGTCTTCTGATGCGCTTGCTCTGATAGCTTGATTCACATCTTCACGAAAATTTTGAACCTTGGCTGCGGGAGCTCGTTCTGCTAAAAAACGTTGACGATGGTAAACCTTCGCGAGCCAAAATCTGAAAAGCGGATCGGGAATTTGAAACAAGGAACCGTGCTTTTCAACCACTTCAGCAGCAACCAGCCTTTCCAGGATTTTTTTAACATCGTTTCCCTTCTGTTGTAAAAAGCGGATCATCTGGTGAAACTTCTTATGTCCTAAGGCTATGGCAAGCAACACATCTGCAAAAAGCGGCCAACGACGGCTTTGGGCCATTTGGTAAAGACGAGATTGAAAATGCTGATACAACATCCCGCGGCGTTCGTACAACTCGGCCGTCAACGCCTCTATCAAAAGATCGGAGTTAGTGCCGGTGAAATTTACGGAACATAGTTGTAATCGAGTCACTAACAAATCTAAATAGTATGGATGCCCATCCGTCATGCGAATCAGAAAATGTTTTAATTCATCGTCCAAAGCGCGGTCTTTGAAACGTTCTTTCATGAATTCACCCGCGTCTTTAAAATCAAAAGGGTAAAGCTCGACGACTTCAAAATTTCCAAATAAAAGCGAAAGTTTTTCGCGGAAAATCGTGGCACTGTACCCCGGCCGCGAGCTGGTAACAAGGAACATGGTTTCTTTTTGAATCATGATTTCATTGCCCAAATTTCCAAAAGGATCATCCAACTCAAGCTCACCCAAGCGGTGAAATTCATCCAAGATCATCAAGACCTTCTTCCCACATTCTTGCTGCAAAATTCCGCTGAGGCGCAGAAGCTCCTGATAGGCCTGCTCGTACCTGTGTTTAAAGGTCAATTTTTTGACTAACCTCATTCTTTGCAAGGTTTTAGGAAGTATTCCTCTCAAGGAACGAATCAGGGATTGGAAATTGGTGGGCAAGGGTTCGCCAATAGCGCCATAAAAGCTAAAAAGAAGTTCGCTCATCCAACGCTGCGAAAATCGTTCAAATGAGTCGAACTCCTGACACGAAATTGGAACTGGAATAATGTCAGTTTGCATAAGCGGTTTGAGGAAAGTTTGAACCAGAAAGGTTTTACCAATAAATGGGGGGCCCACAATACCAATGTTTTGCCTGTACCCTTTTTGAAAAGATGCAAACCGCTTCTCCAAGAGCGCACATATTCTCTTGCGCCCGAAGAAAACGCCGCCATCAGTGGAACTTGTATTCATGTTCCTCTTTAGTAAAATATCTAACTGCTTTTAAATTTGGATTTTGGAGTAAATTGGAAAGGCGTGCATTCTAAAAAATATAAAACCATGATTAAGCCGCCTCTATTTATCCTTGTTGCTTTACCGACGCGTCAAACTTATAACAAAAACTGTCTTGAGATTCAACTCTAAAAAAACATTTCAAAGAAAAATTTTTACCAGACACAATGGCTTGGGGCTATTCCGTATCGAATCAGATCAAATTGTGCCAGTAGATCAAGCGCAAATGTGTGGAAATTCAAAAAGTAAGATTGTTTCAACTTACCATTTAATTCTACAACCAAATTCTGTAGAATGACCATGTGAAAATAATGACGCTCAATACCTGGGGCAATTCGGGACCTTATCAAGACCGGTGGAATTTTTTTCTTGAAGAACTCAAAATGTACACGCCGGATGTCCTTTGTCTTCAAGAAGTATTCGGCCCGGTTCTGATTGAAAAAATCAAAGAATCATTTTCATACCCTTATATTCTTTCAGCGTACGAAGCAGGTCTCGTTATCATGGCGCGGTTTCCTGTCGGTGAACATCAAGTTCTCAAATATAAAACCATTTCTTCAAACGAACAAGAGAATCGGCAAGCTATTTTGGCTAAATTAGAAATCAAGGGGAAGCAACTTGCCATCGCAAACACGCACTTATCCTGGAGAGCGGAAGATGAGGGTGTCCGCCATCAGCAAGTCAAAGAATTGCTGCAAGTTATTGTTGACAAAAGAGATACTGTACTATTGGCTGGAGATTTTAATGACACACCCGGCAGTGCTCCGATCAAAGAAATTGAAAAGGCGGGCTATGTTAATCTCTTGAGATTGCTCTATCCTCACAACGAAAATATTACGTGGGACAATCAAAATCCATTTATTCAAACTCACAGCGTGAAATTTCAAAACCGGCAAATTGATTTTCTATTTCTTCACAAAAAATTACTTACCCCGAACTTAGTAAAATCTTGCGATATTATTTTTAATCGCCCCAATCCAAACGGAATTTATCCATCCGATCATTACGGCGTCTTAGTGGAAATTAAATTTTGAGACGCAGATCAAATTTTCGCGAGAATGGAATCTATTTCCTGTTCATCAAAAGCACGGAGGGTTTCAGATTTCAAATTCCCCAACGAACCTGCTTTCGTAAGGATTGCGGCCGCAATTTCATCACTGGGCGCTTCCATCGTAAGCACGACATCGTAACGACCAAGTGTCCAGTAAATATCCTTGATCTTCCCACCCATTTTCTGGGCCATTTCTCGAAACGCTTTGGCGCGTTTCGTTGTTTCTTTAACACCCCGAATGCCTTGATCTGTAAAATTGGCTAAAACCACATAATGTGCCATGGAGTTCCTCCTTCCATCTAGCCATCAGCTTTCAGCAATCAGGGAAAAAACATTCAATTTTCTGAAGATTGAAAGCTGACAGCTATACGCTTATTGAGCGACCAGCACTGACTTTCATTAATTTAAATAAATCGGCAGTCAGTACAGTCCCAACCTTCAATTTCAACATCAATCGGATGGTTGGGGCAACACTGATCTCATTAATTAAATTGGAAATCAGTACAGCGCCTGCTTTCACTGATTTAAATAAAACCAGAAGCAAGCACAGTCTCAATCTTCCAATAAATGTTTAATTGTTGATTGGGACAGTCGCTGTTTACAGTTGAATACTTCCTTGAACTATTCACAAGAAGACAGCGGCCAGCGGGAATCGAACCCGTGCCAAGAGCTTGGGAAGCCGTTCATAAAAAATCGCAAGAAAATTTTATTTTTTGTAAGTACTTGATGTGTAGATGTTTCCAATATTATCACTTTCTACGTGTTCACGTCTACTTTCATTTTGTGGCATATTTTCGCATCAAATGAACTAAATTATCCACAGCTTGCTTTTTGAAATCTTGATCTACGCGCGAATAGCGTATAACCATGTCAAAAGATTTTTGGTCCAGCAGTTCCATTATGGTTTTAAGATCCACGCGAGACATTCTCAAATAAGTTGCAAATGTGTGGTGCAGATCCTGAAATCGAAAATACGACTAAAATGCTAACAATTTCACTGATAGGCCGGTGATTTTTCCGGAGATATCATACTTTAAGCAGGAGCTTGAGCGCGGCGATCAGCAAAACACCAGCCAAAATGCGGCAAAGCCACCTCCCCGAAAAATGGTTTGCCCCCAACCTGGAACCTATGATTCCTCCTAGAAAGGCCGTCACGGCCATATAGATTACCACGGGGCTCAATTGAAACTGATGGCTCGCAAATTTGCCCAATAATCCGGCCAAAGAGTTGATGAAAATAAAAGCGGCTGACGTGGCGGCCGTACGTTTAGGGTCTGCCCAGTGAAGGAAAAGTAACAGGGGGCTTAGAAAAATACCGCCGCCTATTCCCACCATGCCGGAAAGTATTCCAATTATTCCACCAATGGATAACGACACAAGAAACGAGGGAGGATGAATGACGACCTTGGACGTGTCTTGATGAAATTCAAAAACAAGACGCCATGCAGCGAAAACAAGAACGCCTGCAAGCAAAGTAGAATAAATGTTTACAGAAACCTTGAGAAAGCCCCCGACAAAAGCAAGCGGGACAGAAGCCACGGCAAAAGGCCATACGAGCCTCCAAGAAAAGTAAGAAGCTCGAAAGAAGCTCCAGAAAGCCATTCCGGCGACCAAAAGGTTAAGGCACAAAGCGCTCGTAGTCATCTGTTGATGCGGAATCGCAAAAAATGAAAGGAGCGCGAGATAACCTGAAGCTCCTCCGTGTCCGACGGAAGAGTAAATGAAAGAGATTAAGAATGTGAGTGCAACGAGTGTAATGCTTTCTGACAATCGCTTATCTCCCCATGAATTAATGCTATTGCATGAATCAAAATATCCTCTAAAACTTCGAAAGCTTCTTGGACTGCGCTCGGACTTCCGGGAAGATTGATGATTAAAGTCTTTCCACGGATGCCCGCAACAGCACGGGACAACATAGCGAATTTTGTTTTCGTGATCGACTGTCGTCTGATAGCCTCCGAAATTCCGGGAATCTCCCTTTCGATGAGCTCCTTGGTCGCTTCGGGCGTCACATCTCTCGGACTTAAACCTGTTCCGCCTGTGGTTAAAACCAAATCACAAAAAAATAGGTCTGTCATATGAACAATCACTTTTCGAATTGCCTCCTTGTCATCTGGAACAACGCGATAAGCCACCACCTCAGCGCCCAAGCGTTCCTCTGTGAGAAATTTGAGAAGCAGACCACTCTCGTCCTTCCGCTCCCCATGAGAACAACGGTCACTCGCTGTTAGAATTCCTACTTTGATTAATGGAATAGTCACTTTTTCCACCTGTTTTTTTAATGAGCTGAAGATTCGTAATCACCATGGCTGGATCGTAGCTCTTGGCCATATCATAGATCGTCAATGCCGCTGTCATCGCTGCCGCAAGCGCTTCCATTTCAACCCCTGTTTTTGCGGTTGTTCGCACCTCAGAGCGAATGAAAACGCCGTCCCCAGCGGGTCGATCAAAAAAAAGAATTTCAATATATTCTAAAGGCAGCGGATGGCACAAAGGAATGAGTTCGGCCGTTTTCTTGGCCGCAAGAATCCCAGCGGTTTTCGCAACCGTAAAGGCGTCCCCTTTCTTTATCTGTCCATTTTGAAGCAGAGAGAGCGCCTCGGGTTTCATACGAATTTCACACCCCGCAACCGCACGCCTTTGCGTTGCCGATTTGCCGCCTACATCTACCATTGTGGCCTCACCCTTTGTATCGAGATGAGAAAGCAAAGGGGTTTTGAAAGAAGACAAATCTTTGGTCATCATCCAAAGCGCTCCTTCCATTTTAAAGCTTGGTGATAGTCTTCCATATTATTCATATTGGTCAGAACTGCGGCTCTCTCCTGTTGTAAAACAACATGTTTAATGTCAGCGATCTGAAAAAATTGCTTCATCGAATTTTCTCCATGATCCAGAAGCGAGCGGATCAGAAAGCGACTTGTACAACAATAAACTCCTGGAAATGGTTGATAGCTGCCGTCCGGCCCTTCGAGGCAAATGGCATCAAAACCCTCTTCCCAAAAACCTACAAGCTCGCGAATGAGAAACTCATCAACAAAAGGCATGTCGCAAGTCAACACGCAGCTCGCCAGCTCTTGTGAATATAGAAGGCCTGTATAAATCGCGGCCAATGGACCTTGGCCTTCGAACAGATCTTCATAGACACTTGCTTTTCCCAAATCAAGGCCGTCCAGTTTCGCCCTTTCGTTAACGATGACAAGTATTTCACTAAACAAAAGGTTTCCAAGATTGACAAGACGTTCCAATAATGTCTCTTCTCCAAACTTGAGGAGGGCTTTGTCTTGGCCCATGCGGGAGCTTTTCCCGCCCGCTAGAATTATTGCCGTCATTGTAAGCTTCTCACTCATACACATTCAGGACACACCTGCTTCCTTTCTCAAAAGTTGATCTTTAATCAAACTGGCCAGTTCATCTAACTGCTCAAAAGCAAAGGAAGGAACGTTGGGTCGTCCTTCGCCATCAGAACAAATGGCAAAAACATTGTCGACTCTCTCAGCTAAAAGCAAATCGCCTAATTCCTTTTTATGGACTTCGATCTTTTGAATCTCATCCTGAAAATATCCTTCGAGAAAAACGAGATCAAACTCTTTAAAGCAGGACAATAAATCCTCAAACGGTATTTCTTCCTCTAAATTCGAAAATACGGCTAGGCGTTTCCGTCCTGCCAGGATTACCTTTTGAGCGCCCTGAACCCGGTAGCGATAGGTGTCTTTGCCCGGCTCATCAATTTCGAAATCATCCCGCGCAAGACGTTTCAAAACTCCAACGCGATAGCCTTTTTTACTCAAAAGCTGAATCAGCTTTTCGAGAACTTCAGACTTTCCTGAATCTTTTTTCCCTACAATCGATAACACGGAAGGCATGGCCATTCTTCTCCTCCGATTATTTTCACATAAACTTGTTGGTTCCTCTTGAGCACCGTATTGGGCTCGACCCTCAAAATTGCATTTGCCTTCGCCAGTGAGCCCACCATGTGCGATCCCTGTCCTTTCAGGGGAATAATCTGATACCCTTGCTTTGATGGAATGCAACGTACTCGAATAAAATGAAACCGATTGCCATTTTGAAATTCATGGGTTAAATGGCCTCCTACCCATCTCTCAAAAGATTCGCGCCTCATCATTTTTTCAATCGCTGGTTTTACAAATTCCATAAACGTGACGAAGACAGAAACAGGATTGCCTGGAAGTCCAAAAACAAGTGTTTGACCTTTCTTACCAAAGAAAAGAGGTTTTCCTGGTTTGATGTCCACTTTCCAAAAAATTTCTTGGACACCTTCCTGTTCCAAAACCTCTTTCACAAAGTCATATTTTCCGACGGATACTCCGCCTGAGATAAGGAGTATGTCGTTTTTAAGACCCTTCCGAATCCGAGAGCGAATGGTTCGAAAGTTGTCTCCTACACTTGGAAAAGAAGAAGGATTTCCGCCAACTTGTTTCACCAATGCTTCAAGAAGAATAGAGTTGGAGTCGTGAATTTTCCCAGGCCTCAACCTTTCCCCTACTTTTAAAAGTTCACTTCCTGTCGCAAGGATCGCAACTTTGACAGGAGGATAGACTGGAACTTTGTCGCACCCTACTGTGGCCAATAAAGCAAGTTGGGTCGGACCAAGCAAAGTACCTTTTTTGACAAGAATCGTCCCTCTTTCAAAATCTTCTCCACGGAATCGAATATTGTCGTTCAGTTTTGGTGGTTTCAAAAGAGCAACACGTCCATTGACCCGTCCCGTATATTCCTGCATGACTACTGCCTGTGTCCCCTTTGGCACAGGAGCTCCGGTGAAAATTCGAACCGCATGGCCTGGCTTTAAGCCCCCCTTAAAAACCTCTCCAGCTTGAACCTCTCCTTGAACCTTTAAAAGGCGGGGTAACCTCCTCTTTGGCGCAGAAATGGCGTATCCATCCACCGCTGAATTATCAAAGCTCGGAAATGGTTCTTCAGAAAAAATATCCTTGGCAACGACAAGTCCAAGAGCTTCCCTAAGAGGCAGAAGTTTTGCTTTTAATGGAGAAGAATGCCTTATTATTTTTTCAAGTGCTTGTTTGTAGCTCAGCATGATCTTTGCACCTACTCCATTCACTTGTTCCATCTGCAAAATATTCTTTTTTCCAAATGGGAACTTTATGCTTGATTTCCTCAATTAGATAGCGCGAGGTTTGATAAGCTTCGTCTCGATGTGCACTTTTTACTTCAATTGCTACTGCAATTTGTCCGAGCCACACGCGACCGATCCGATGAAGGATCTTAATTTCCTGAAGTGGCCACTTCTCAAATGCTGAAGCAACCAGTTCTTCAAACATTCGTTCTGCCATTTCTTCATAAGCCTCATATTCTAAATACAATACTTTCTTACCCTCTGAATCACCTCGAACAACTCCTAGGAAAAGCACACTTGCCCCTGTTTTAAAATGGTCATCCCCATTCAGAAACCCAACGGCTCGAATCGCTTCTCTAGTAAGATACATTCTTCATCTCCACGTGTTTAGCATGTCATTCCCGCGAAAGCGGGAATCTAGATCCCCGGTTAAAACATTCGGGGATGACAAAGGAAACACTAAACAGATCTTTCACCCACCGCTTACAGGGGGCAGAATTGCTACTTCGTCCCCTTCAGACACATCTGTAGTTTTGTCAACATATCTTCCATTGATGACCACTAAACATAACTCAAGGACTGAAAAAAGAGCTGGAATCTTGGTTCGTAAACGCAAAAGAACTTCCTCGCAAGAAATTTCGTTTGGCACTTCGAGAACAGTCTCATCACCACCGGCAATTTCTTTTGCTATCGCGAACAGCTTTACTTTAATTCTCATTTCTATCCCCCTACATGAGACATTTGGAAATCAGTGTGTCTCATTTGTGATTCATTTAAAAAATGCTGCTCCGGACGAATCCAAACCACCTCTTGAATCTTCCTTTTGATGACTTCCATCGGTGTCCTGGAACGAAGCAAGGCCTTTAAATCCAAGTCTTCCTTTCCGTGAAGACAGGTTTTGAGTGCTCCATTGGCTTTAAGCCTCAGCCGATTACATCGGGCGCAAAAGTAATTGGAAATCGGACTGATGAAACCCACACGCGCTCGTGTTCCAGGAATAGAAAACACTTGGGCCGGAGAAGAAAAATAGGCATCGACGGGGATGAGTTCAAATTCCTTTTCAATTTTCTCCTTTGCCTCTTCCGCACTTAAAAAATGCTTCCGGGCATCCAATTGCACGAGCCCATTGGTCGGCATGAGCTCGATGAAACGAACTTCAATCGATTTTTCAATGGCAAAGCGAACAAGATCACAAACTTCATCTTCATTAGTTCCTTTCATGAGCACCGTATTGATTTTTAAAGGTGCGAAACCGCATTGCAAAGCCTCATCAATTCCGTCCAATACTTCCCTTAATCGATCCAATCTTGCGATTTCAAGAAACCGATTTCGATTAAGCGTATCTAAGCTAATATTGAGTCGATCAAGACCTGCTTTTTTAAGCTCCCGTGCTTGACCCTTCAAAAAAACTCCGTTGGTTGACATCGCCATTTCTTTAATTTCTGGAATCTTTCGAATCTCAGAAATCAATTCCACAATGTCCTTGCGCACAAGAGGTTCACCGCCGGTAATTCTCACTTTTCGAATGCCAAGTTCCGCAAAACACCTCACAAGTGTTGTCATTTCTTCATAAGTAAGCAACTCATTCCAAGTCTCAAAGCCTGCACCATGGGCGGGCATGCAGTAAAGACAGCGCAAATTGCAACGGTCCACCACTGAAATCCGAAGATAAGTTAATTCTCTACCGAATTGATCTCTCATTGCACTGCCTGTTCCTCTTCATTCATGTTCCACTGTCTCCAAGGCCATTCTTGAATCAAGAGAAATGGTTACCTTAGGAAGAAGCCGAGAAAAATCCCAACCCTTTTGAACCATTCTGAGAATTGCCAAAGCTCCCAAATTCACAAATGAGAAAGCTAAAAAGCCAAAACCATAAGAGCCGGCACTATCCTTAAAAAAACCGAGCAAAGTGGGAAGAAAAAATCCTCCTATTCCGCCTGCTGCCCCTACGATACCGGTCATCACACCGATTTCTTTTTGAAACCTTAGCGGAACGAGTTGAAAAACAGATCCATTTCCCATTCCCAAACACATCATACCGAGAAGGATAAAGAAGGTGGCGATCGGTAAAGGCGGAAGGAAGCCAACAGCGAACATAAAAATCCAAATCGCACCGTAAAGAATTGTCAACATGCGAACGCCTCCGAAACGATCCGCCAAATATCCGCCAATAGGCCTTACAAAACTGCCGGCAAAAACGCAAAGCGCTGTGAAATTACCAGCCATCACCTTGCCAAGGCTATACTGATCGTAAAAGAAAATGCCGAGAAAACTTGCCAGTCCCACGAAACCTCCAAATGTAATGCTGTAGAAAAAACAAAACCAAAAGGTGTCTCGTTCTTTAAAAACGGAAAAATAATCGGCGAGCCTTTTTGGTTTTGGCTGACTCGGATTTTCCTTGGCCATCAAAAGAAACAAAATCAGAGTTAGTGCCACTGGAATAAGGGCAAGGCCAAAGACATTCTGCCAGCCAAAGCGTTCCGCAAGCCGCGGAGCAAATAAAGATGCAAGAACCGTTCCGCTATTCCCTGCACCGGCAATGCCCATGGCCATTCCCTGATGCTTGGGAGGATACCACCGGCTTGCTAAGGGAAGCGCGACGGCGAAGCTTCCACCTGCAATCCCTAAGAATAGTCCGAAAGCAAGGATTCCATTAAAGCTATGGGCCAATAGCCACACACCGAGAAGCGGCAGAAGGACCAGAACTTGGCCCAGAATGCCTGCTTTCTTTGGCCCAATATGATCTACCAAAAGCCCGAGAGGAATTCGAACGAGAGAACCACCTAGGATTGGAATCGCCGCTAGCAGTCCTTTCTGAGTAGCGCTTAAACCAAAATCTTTAGCAATATGCACCCCTAAAACACCCATGAGAACCCATACCATGAAACTGATGTCAAAATAAAGAAATGAAGAAAATAAAGTTGGCGGATGACCGCTTTTTAGAAAATCTTTGATTCTCATTTTCCTCTCCTTCCAAGAAGTGGTATTTCAGATTTCTCAACCCGTACCGCGGCTTGTTTGTAATTTGGTTCGCGCGAAAATGGGTCACAAGCACTGACGGTTAGATTATTCGCGTTGGCCTCAGCGTAGTGAAAGGGAATAAAAATCTGCAGCGGAGCAACCGTTTCGGTAACTCGCAATATAATTTGTCCAATCGAACCTCGACGTGACGCTACGCGGACATAATCTCCTTGCTCAAGCTTGAGTCTTTTTGCATCGCGCGGATTCATTTCCACCCACGCTTCCGGAGACAATCGGTTCAGTAGTGGAATCTGACCGGTCTTCGTACGCGTATGCCAATGTTCTACAGTGCGACCTGTATTGAGCAAAAAAGGAAACTCTTCGTCAGGCACCTCAGGTGGTACCTCATTCTCAACGGCCCACAGTTTTGCACGACCATCTTCAGTTTGAAAAACACCATCTTGATACAAAGGAACGCTTTCCTTTGGGGAACGGCGATCGCCTTCTGAAAAAGGCCATTGGATCCCGCCATGTTTTTCGATGAGCTCATAAGTGAGGCCTGAATAATCGCAGAGTCTTCCCCGCGAAACTTTTTTCCATTCATCAAAGGCATGTTCTGGCTTCGTCCAACCTGGAAAAAGCCGGTCATAAACACCAAGTTCTTTAGCGATCATGAGAAATATTTCGAAATCAGATTTCGCTTCGCCAGGAGGCGGAACGGCGGCATTTACTTTGCTCACTCGACGTTCGGAATTGGTATACGTTCCTTCTTTCTCTCCCCAAACGGCGGCGGGAAGCACCAAATCGGCAACCTCGCTTGTCGGAATCGGATGATAACCGTCTTGAACCACAAGAAAATCAAGACGACTTAAGACATCAAGGAGATAATTTTGATTCGGGAATGAAACTAATGGGTTGGTTGCAATAATCCAAAGCCCCTTGATTTTTCCTCTCAGAACACCTTCAATAATATCTGGATAGGCCATTCCCCTCGCCGTTGGAATAATTTCCTCTTCAATGTTCCACAAGACCGCCAGTTCAGCCCGATGGTTTGCATTCTCAAATTTGCGGTAACCCGGAAGGCTTGAAGCGAATCCCGATTCGCGTGTTCCCATCGCATTGCACTGGCCAGTAATGGAGAATGGTGAGGCGCCAACTCTGCCGACGTTACCTGTTATCAAGGCAAGATCGCAAATCACATTCACTGTTTCTGTTCCCTGCGTACTGTGATTGACGCCCATGGTCCAGCCGATAAAAGGGGCCTTAGCATTTGCGTAAAGAAGAGCGACCTTACGAATTTGATCTTCCGTAAGACCTGTAATGTTGCTTACATATTCAGGTGTATATTTTTCAAGGTGTTCCCGAAGAGCTTCAAACCCCACCGTATGTTTTTGAATATAATCCTGATTCGCCTTATTTTCTTTGACAATGATATGCATCATTCCATTGAGAAGCGCAATATCGCTCCTGGGTTTTACAGGCAGATAAACATCCGCCATCATCGCCGTTTTGGTCACACGTGGATCTGCAACGATTAAGGTCTTGTTGGAATTCTTTTCCAAGCGATAACAGAGAATCGGGTGATTGTCGGCAATATTGGCACCAATCAGGAAAATCAAATCGGATTTTTCCAAATCTTCATAGGTTCCAGGCGGCCCGTCGCTTCCGAAGGAGCGCTTGTAACCCGAAACGGCGCTGGCCATGCACAGAGTTGTATTGCCGTCGTAATTGGTAGTACGAAATCCAAGTTGAACAAGTTTACCCAAAGTATAAAATTCCTCAGTCACAAGCTGGCCTGTACTAATGACGCCAAGCGATCCGTAACCATATTGCCTTTGAATCATCTGGAACCGTTCCACCATCGTCCGAATGGCCCAAGACCAATCCACCTTCTGAAATTTTTTCTTCTCCGCCTTGAAAAGTGGCCACTTCGCGCGATTGGGTGCACTGATCGCATAATGCTCGGCCAACCCTTTCGGACAGAGCCGACCTTCGTTGACAGGATGATTTGGATTTCCATGTACGCTGACAGCTTTGCCGTTCTTAACTCCGATAAACATCCCACATCCCACCGAACAATAACCGCAGGTGGTCGCGACCCATCGATCGGGAATCTTTGCTTTTGACATCCAACCGAATTGCTCATCTAGGCCGTAGGCGTACTTGTCCTTTTCAATATCAATGCCCAATTCTTTTTTGACTGAGCCCCAAAACTTCAATGCCCGCCTCCATTTCCATTAAAAAATGAACCTGGCATATTCTTGGGAACCACTGTGACGAAAAACAGATACCGGCCTAAAAGTTCTCCAACAAGAGAGAGGACAAAACTCGCGATCGAAACACCGATCAGCGCCGGATACGAGACGTGCCCGGAACTCAAGTAATGGAAGAGTGCAAACGGCAAAATAAAGGAACCTAGAAAAAGGAGTGCGAGGCGGACTAGAAAATGACGCCTAAACCGGCGGGTCAAAAGGAAGGCTGAACCATACAATTCATCTGATTCGTCCCGGCGGAGCGAAAAAAGTCTTGATATGAGGACGCCGAGCTGGAGAAAACCGGCTAAGGCAGAGACAAGAAGAAAGATTGCCGCAGGTCCTTCGAAAAATGGATTCCACGTGTTACCCCCCTGAACAGCAACATAAAACGCATAAACAACCAGCGCGAATAAAGGGCCCAAAACAAAACCTGTCAGAAAAAAACGAATAGGAGTTCTTACGGTGTTCCACGCTGGGCGCGCTGGCACGAGGTAAATCTTGGCGCTTGCATAAACGCCAGCCATACCGAGTAAAGCCACAAGCCCGCCAAAGAAAAACATGAGTCCACTCGGAAGGAAAAATTTCCAGAAATGGCTCGCAAGCGTCAGACCGGCGTAAGCAGCTCCTATGTGTGAGAACAGCGCAAAAAGGAGCACTTCCCGTGAAAGCCAGGAACGTTTCCACATGCGTAAAGCTTTGTATGCATAAAGTGGACGGCCGAGGTGAAAAATGGCGGCAAATAATGCAATCCCTGTAACCACAAGCATGCCGCAAGCCCCGACCGGAAGAAATTCCTGAAGGGGTTTTAGAAAAGAAACAAAACGCGAAAGCAAATCAACTAGCCAAAGAACGAGAAAACCGCCTGTGGCAAGTTGAGTTAGAACAGTCATAAAAATGAGCGACGTATGAGGTTGTTCAGGTTCAATCCTGTGGCGATTCGCGCGCAGCATATTCTCAGGAGCATTTTTGGGTAGTGTAATCCGCGTCGTAGAAATAGTCATTCCTGAATCCGGCACTTCAGGAGCATCCGCTTGTGTATGATTTTCGCGCCACTCGCGGACGTTCACCTTTTCAATTTGAATGGCCCCTTCAGGGCAAGCCGCCACGCAAGCAGGGAGTTGTCCTTCTTTAAGCCGGCTGTGACACATATCACATTTCGTGACAATGTTGCGCTCAGGATTAAATTGTGGCACACCGTAGGGGCAGTTCCATGTGCAGTAACCGCAGCCGATGCACTCCTCTGCTTGCTGCTTCACAATGCCGTCTTCGAGTTTGACGTAAGCATCGGTAGGACATCCTGTGAGACAAGCAGGATCCAGACAGTGATTACAAGCCATGGAAAGATGAAATCGTTTGGTATCCGGATACACGCCTCCTTCGATTTCGCCCACCCGGCGCCAATTCACCTCTGGAGGATTATTATTTTGCTCATTGCAGGCCACGACACAACATTGGCATCCCACGCAACGCGACATATCAAAGTGAAATCGATACTGTTCGCCGTCAGCAAGAGGTTCCGTCGGAATCAGCAACCTGTCTTTCGAATTCAACAAAGTCACCACGCTTAAAGCAACCGCATTTCCTCCGAGTGTCTTTTGACCTGTAGGGGCGTAGAAACCCCTTTCGTCCACTCGATTTTTTAAGGGAAGATTTTTTTCGTCCAACAAATCAACAATCGAAAATTCTTCGTTCACAAATCACTCCTAAAAATACCTTCCAACCTTTGAGCTTAGATTTCATTCGCTTGTTCGATCGCGTACTCCTTTTTCGGTTCCGTAACCGTTATAAAACACTTTCCCCTGTCCGTACCGTGACGGTTTTTTCAACGTCAGTCACAAAAATTTTTCCGTCTCCGAAATTTCCCGTACGCGCCGAAATCTTAATGATGTCCATGGCGCGCTCCACGTCCTTGTCCTCCACCACAAGCATCAACATCAGTTTTGAAACCTCTTCATAACGGGCGGAGCCAATTTTGATCCCTCGCTGTCTTCCTCGTCCCAAGACATCCCATTTCGTTAGCGCAGGAAAGCCAGACCGTTCGAGAGCAAGTGCAATATCATTTTCTTTCTCGCGTCGCACGATGGCGCGGATCATCTTCATGGCTTCAAAAAGACCTCCCTTTCTTTTACTTCCACACGGTAGATTTTGATGTCATTACCTGGTTCGTTCAGACAAGCGCCGCTTTTGAGATCAAATTGCCATCCGTGAAGCGAGCAGGTAACGACTTCGCGATCGACGCTTCCCTCTCCCAGAGAACCACCGGCATGAGGACAAATGTTCTGGCACGCTCGGAATCCTTCGGGAGTTTTAAAAACGGCGACTTCATCACCAAATGCGCTGAAGATTTTTGAAGTCACGGTTTCCCATTCTTGAGAAGTTCCAACGCTCACTTGCGTTCCGTCTTGAGTCTTTCCACGTTTCTCTCGGGGACTCATTGGAATTGGAGATTCCGGAGGAGCCGGCCGCTTGCTCGTTAACTTTTCATTCAAAAAATGAATGAGTGTTTCAGTTCCAAGCCGTTCTATAAAATCAGGAAATTTTTCTCCCGCGAGTTTCCTCTCCTTGAACATTTCAAGCAAAGATTCCACACATGGCAAAACCATATCATCCGAAAGACCTTTCTTAATCTGGATCCCTTCCTTAACGCTCCCGTTGAACCTGCCTCCGACATAAAGCTGATAACCGAATCGCCGTATGCCATCGAGTTCAGTGAGGCCGCCCGAGAACCCGATATCCGCTATTTGATGCTTCGCGCAAGAATTAGGACATCCAGAAATATTAATCGCAAGATCCTTAAAATCCGGATCGCCGTCTAAAGCAAGGGAACCAAATTGGTTCATTAAAACCTGGGCAGCACCTTGAGCACTGGTCACGGCAAGAGAACAAAAGCTGGTTCCTGGACAAGCGACGACGTTCAAAATGGATTCCGAATGCCTCGGAGAAAATCCAATTTGTTCCATCGCTTGGACCAAAGAATTGACGTCTTCTTTTTTCACCCAATGGAACTCGAAATTCTGTCGTGTGGTGTGATAGGCCCGTCCATCAGCAAACTGGTGTGAAAGCACGGCGACTTGCCTCAGCTGCCTTGCTGATATCTCACCAAGTGGAACCCAAAATTGTACCCGCAAGAAACCTTCCTGCCGCTGAGAATAAATCCCTTCCCCGAAAGATGGGGCAGTGGCCATGGTCACCTCTTCAAATCCTTGCGGTTCAGCCAACTCAGGAGGTAGCGGCAACTGCTTTGCTTTGAACGCTGCAAATAATTTTTCAAATTCTTCCCGAAATTTATCAAAGCCCCATTTTGCCACCAAAAATTTGAGGCGTCCTTTTACCAGCGCATTTTTATGATCCCCATAACTACAGTGAAGTTCCGTAATGACCTCAAGAGCGGGAATCACTTCTTCAAAGGTAATAAATTCTTTGAGCGTTTGGCCTAACTGAGGAGCTTTCCCCAAACTTCCTCCCGCCCAAAGCTCAAAACCGTGGGTTTCTTTGTCTCCTTCGCAAACCCTTTTAGCCACAAAACCGATGTCATTAATGACGGCATCTGCTGAACAGTCCACGCAACCCGAGAACGAAACATTCATCCGATTTGGCATCCTTGGATTGTAAACATCCGCTCGTTCGAATACATGATTGTGAATTTTTTGAACCCAGGGGTAGAGGTCAAACGGCTGTTTCAGACAAACTCCATTTCGATGGCAACAAAGGATATTGCGGAAGGTATGACCACAAGCAGATCTGGTTGTAATACCCACCTGCGCCAGGTCATCCCGAATCGTAAGGAAGTCATCGATTTTCACAGAATGAAGCTCCAGGTTGCCGCGCGTGGTCAAATGGGCTGAGCCGTGCCCAAAGCACTCTGCCAGATCCGCGATGCGTTCCATTTGATCGGCGCGGATCACCCCTCCAGGGATTCGGATGCGGATCATAAAATAACCTTCATGTTTTTGCGCACAAACGCCGTAAGTCTTCAGCCGGTAGCGATCGTCCGGTTTGATGGCTTCATAGCCTTCGTTGGTATATTTGACGAAATCGACCTGAAGGCCTTCCGATTTAATTTTGACAAAATCAAAAGGTGGCATCTTTTGACACTTCCTCCAATCCAGTTAGTGCGTCTCGGCCCCGTTCATCGGTTCGGACTCGAAGCACATCTTTTATGGGGCAAAGAAATATTTTTCCATCCCCAATTTCACCTGTCCGATTCGCATCCAAGAAAACACTGATGACTTGATCTACTTCTTCGTCGTTAATGATTAGCATCAGCATCCTCTTTGGAAGAAAAGGGACACCAAAACCCAAATCTCCCTCATCTGAATAACTCAGACCGCCCTGCTTGCCTCGACCCAAAACAGAGACCTCGGTCCACGCACTGAAGCCACTTTCAGCCAGCTTCTGTTTTGTCAAACGGCTTTTCCCCGGACGAATTAAAGCGACGATTTCTTTCAATTTGAATACCTCCAAAAAAACAAAAGGCGTTCAACTCACCGACGAGTTGAACGCCTTTGTTCAACAAAAACTCGGGTTACCAGAGACTTCCTTGTCTCTCCCCGCCCTTAAAAAATGTGAATTACTTCAAATCCACAAGATCTTCAGAAACAATAATCGCTTCAGCAATTTCCTTAAGCGATCGGCGCTTTTCCATGCTCTGTTTCTGCATCCTCCGATAGGTTTCTCGTTCGCCGATCTTATGGCGATTCATCAAAATCCCTTTTGCGCGATCTACTTTCTTTCTAGTCTCAAGACTTTCAATGGCAGCAACTTTATCGGCAAGGAGCTTAGTATTTTCAATGGCCAACGCTGCCTGATTGGCAACACCCACTAAAATCTGTACCTCTTCTTCAGTAAACTCATGTTCTTCTGCCGTGTAACAGTTCAGCACCCCAATCACCTGATCCTTAATCATCATGGGTACAGAAATCAACGACTTCAAGCCCTCCGCGCGGGCAATTTCGGGATACTTGTAGTTACTTTCTTTAGTGACGTCCAAAACCGTAATCGGTTTTTTGTAAAGAACAGCTCGTCCACTGACACTTTCGCCAACTTTAATCGGCGGCTTGGTCCGGTAGTGCTCACTTAAACTTTGTGTCGCTTTAATGACAAGCTCTTGCTTTTGCTCATCTAAGATCATCATGGAACAAATCTTAGAACCCGTCAGGCGCGCCGTTAACTCGACTACTAAAAGAAGAATTTCTTCCAAATACCGCCTGGAAACAACAACTCTGCTGACCTCATATAAAAGCGAAAAACTTTGTTTTGATTTCTTGAGGTCCTTATCATTTTTTATCTCCATAAGATTTCTCTAAAATTGGCATAGCTAATGCTAAAAACTGGTTCGACATGTACGTTCTTCGCTATATTTTTAATGAATCTTTTCTATGCTTATTCATATTTAAAACTGACACAGAGATTCAAAAGTCGTTAAAAAATGATTCTACAAAATTGTAATTTAAGAAACATACAAACTTACAATAATGTAACTTTATTACTCCGCTCCCTTAGTGACTCTGACGGTTCTATAGATTATATTCAAGCTGTACCTTATGACCGCCGTTCCATAAGATAGCAAAACTTATGCCAGGTTTATTGATTGGAGGCGCATAGTCAACGTATGACAAAAAATCTTGAACATTTGCACATCATAAGCTTTGAAAGCCGGCGGGCGAAAGAAATAGAAGTTTTGATCCAAAAAGAAGGTGGCATTCCCCTTGTTGCCCCATCGCTAAAAGAAATTCCACTTGAACAAAATTCTCAGGTGTTTGAATTCGGCCAAAAGCTTTTTTCAGGCGAAATCGAAATCTTGATTCTCCAGACAGGGGTAGGAACTCGTTTCTTAATTGAGATTTTAAAAACTAAATATCAATTAGAAGAAATCCGATCCCAGCTTAAATCCGTCATTCTCGTCGCGCGCGGGCCAAAACCAATCGCTGCCCTAGCACAAATTCAATTGAAGCCGAATATTAGCGTTCCGGAACCAAACACTTGGCATGAAATTGTAAAAGCGCTTGAGCAAAAAAATTTAATCCGATCACGTAAGATTGCCATACAGGAATATGGAACCCCTAATGAAGCATTAACATCTACGCTCAGAGAAAAAAGTGCTCAAGTCTTCGTTGTAGCCGTGTACCGGTGGGAACTTCCTGAAAACTTAGAACCTTTGAAAACAGCTATTCAAAAGATTGCAGAAGGAAAAGCGGATATCCTTCTCTGGACAAGCGCCCAACAACTTGTACATGTCCTTCAAGTAGCACGGAGACTCAGCCAAGAAGACGCTTTTCACCAAGGTGCAAAAAAAGCGATCATTGCTTCCATCGGACCTATTGCGTCTGAGGCTCTCGTTCGCAATGGTTTCCCAGTAGATTTTGAACCTTCACATCCTAAGATGCCTATGTTAATCAAGGAACTAGCAGAAAACTTGCAAAAGATTTTGCATGCTAAACAGCGCAAATAATATATGCGTCTAACAATACACACGTAAGAATCAAGCGACCTTTTAACTTTTGCCGCGAATTATGAATAGAATTTTGTGCCCAAATTGGGCCTGGTTTTGGGCACAAATAGGCACAATTTGACCTATTTCGAGTTATGTGCGTATTCCGGGGTAGTCCTTCCAGTCATTCCGATTTAGAGTTTCCACTCATTCCGGTCTAATCCTTCCACTCATTCCGGGGCAAGTTTCCACTCTATAGGACGCCCTGTTTGTAGAATCTCCCTGCCCTATGAGGGTGA
>OBEQ010743198.1_pt1 | contig 64742 bp, 74 predicted proteins | sample 1670901 | NCBI WGS metagenome assembly OBEQ01 (sample SAMEA104232315, study PRJEB22302) | groundwater metagenome | biome: forest; feature: aquifer; material: groundwater | place: USA | collected 2011-08-07 | depth 5.4 m
CGTCTGGTACAGCGCGACGTCGGCGCCCGGCTCCTGGCTGTGCGCGGCAGCGGATTCCGCTGGGTCGAAGGCGACCACGTGCACCTGGCTCGCGCGCTTCAGGAACGGCAAGGCATCATTCACGGCGCGCGCCGCCTCCCGGCTCAGGGCCCGGCGGGAAACCGCCCCCGGCCGTCGGAGCGTAACCGCCGCTCGGCAGATTTAAGCCTCCTCCGGCGAGCAAGTTGGGCGAGATCATGGGCGCCTTCACGGCGGCGGACGCCGCCGGAGTCGGCTCCGCCCCGGCCAAGCCGCCCGCGGACCCCGCCGAGGTCGGGCTCGAGAACTGGCGCGTCGCCGCGCTCGTCATCATGCGCTCGGGCGCGGCAAGCTCGGGCGCGGCGCTCGCGGGCGCGGGCGAATCACTCGGCGAAGAGCCGAACGCCGAGATGCGGGACAGCCAGCCCGGTCCCGCGGACCTTCCCGCCGCCGGACGGCCCGCGTACTGCAAGACCAGCATCACCAGCGCGATGATCGCGGCGACGGCGGCCGCGGCGTGCAGGCGCTTGTCGTCATCCACACCCGAAGGTTAACAGATAAAGTATGCGCCCGCCAGGAATCGTCGGTGAGCGCCGGGCGCTTCGCGCCCTAACGACGCGCGCTCACCTTTTTCCTTCAGATGGTTCGATTCCTGGCTGGAACCGCACGGAAAAAGGGTTGCGCCCGCCAGGAATCGAACCTGGACCCGCAGCTTCGGAGGCTGCTGTGATATCCATTTCACCACGGGCGCGGTGAGGTGGGAGCTTCGGGTATTTTAGCTTAAAAGCGCCCCTGGCGCGTTCACCGAGCCGGGGTTATACTCACGCCGTGCCCCTTTTCCGTCGAGTGATTCTCCATTTGCTCGCCGCGACGTTGGCCGTCACGGCCCGCGCCGGCGTCGTCGCACCCGCCGCGGTCTACGCGCCGCCTGCGGGCGCCTGGTCGGGACCGCTGGGCATCGTCTTTTCCGATCCGGCCACGTCCGCCTTTCTCCCGCCGAGCCTGGCCTCGCTGTCGTTGACCTCGCCCGAGGCCCTGCGCTCGGCCGCACCCCTCGTGCAGTCGCTCACGCAGGTCCTAGCACTCACGCCCGAGGCGCTGACGGCCATGGCCCCGGCGGAGCGCAAGGCCGCGGTCGAACTGGCGGCCGAAGACGCCAAAGAGGCCGTAAGATCCAAGGCCTACGAGCTGGCCGAGACCGCGCGCTCTCTCTCCCGGCCGGATCGCGTGATGGACAAGGAAGGCCGCGCCGAGCTGTACGCCGCGGTGTCCCGGCTCATGGAGATGCGCGAGTACTACGGCCCCTGGCTCGATGACGGCGGCAAGGCCGCGCTCGAGGAGGGCTACGCGTCGGCCTCGGCCCGCGCCTGGGCGGTGCGCACCTCGCTTCTCGAACCCAATACGACCTCCGCCTTTCATAAAGGCGCTTCGCGGCCCGCCCAGCCCGCCAAAACCGTCTATATCCTCAAGCCCACGGGCTCGGCCGAGAAGCTGCGTACGGACATGCAGAACAACAAAAGCGGCTGGGGCCAAAACGACCTCGACGCGCTGTACGCGGGCTACGGCTTCACTTTGCGCCAGGGCGGCAAGCACCGGATGTACACGCATCCATTTTTTCCGCAGCTGCACCAAAGCGTCTCGCGCCAGAACGACCTGCCGCCGGGCTACGCGCAAAGCGCGCTCAAGCTCATCGCCGAGCTCGAGCGCCTGAGCGCGGCGCAGACGATCACCGAGGCCGCGCCCGCGACGGGTCCGCCAGCGACCTTGACCATGGCCGATTTCTCGATACTTCTCTCGCAGCCCAAGGAAAAAGTCCGCGCGCCCATGATCACCGCCCGGCTCTCGCCCTCCGCGCCGAAAGCCGTCGCGCCCAAGCCCGAGCCGCCGCCCTTGAAAACCTCTCCTCAACCTCAAAAACCGGCGGGGCTCGTCAAGCGCGTCAAGATTATCTGGGAGCGGATGAATGGCGGTCCAAACCGATGAAGGTCATCTATAAGATCACCTACCCCAACGGCAAGATCTTCATCGGAAAAGACCTGACCGACACTTTCGGCCACTTCGGAAGCGTCAACCATGAGCTTCTCGACAAGGATTTCCCGAAAACCGATCGCGAGAAGCGCCGGAAGTTCACGATTCAAAAAGAAATCATCTGGGAATCGGAAGGCGCGTCCGACAGCGAAGTGAATACAAAGGAGGTGGAGCTCATCTGGTGCCATCGCTCCAATGAGCCGGACATCGGCTACAACCAATGGCCGAAGTTCAAACGGCAGGCCCTCTAAATGCTATCCTCTGCGTAGGCAGCACCATGACCCTTTTCCTCCGACTCCTCGCCCCCGCCGCCCTCCTCGGCGCCGCCTTGCTTCTCGGCGAGCGCCCGGTTAATCCTCCCGACGAGGCTCCCGCGGTCTGGTTCTCCTCCGTTACGGACGACCACGGCGACCGCGGGGTCCAGTGCCCCGGCCTCGTCCCCGGCCGTCCCGTCGTTTCGCTTCTGCCGGTCCGTCTGCCCCCGGCCGCCGCCGCTTGCCTGAAGGCCGACGCGCCCTCGCCTGAGGCGCGATCGCTGTCGCCTCCCCGCGCCGCCTAGCCGCCGACCGGCGCAACCTGACGCTCGCCCAATACGCCGCGACGCGTCCCGACTTAAAACCGCCCCATACATTGACTAAGGAGACACAACCATGAAGAAGCTCATCATCGCCGCCGCCGTCCTGGGCCTCGCCGCCCCGCTGTTCGCACAGACCCCCGCGATCAAGACCGAGACCGCCGCCCCCGCGGCGGCCGCCCCGGTCAAGGACGCCAAGAAGACGGACAAGAAGTCCACGAAAAAGCCCGCAAAGAAGGCCGCGAAGAAAGGCGCCAAGGTCGAGGAAGCCTCCAAAACTCCCGCGACCGCCCCGACGAAGTAACTCGCGCATCCAGACAATAAGGCCCCGCGCCCTCAAGGCGCGGGGCCTTCGTTTACTCGACGCGCGCGCAGGCCGCGGCGTCGAGCGGGCGCAAAGCGCCCGCCTTCTCGAGGAATTCCACGGCGCGCGTCTCGCCGCACGACGCGATGAGCCCGCGCAGAAGCGCCAGGCGCTCGGCGGAATGCGCCTCGCAGCCCAGCTCCGAGAAGGCGCGCTCCCGTTCGCGGCGCGACAGCGGCCCGCGCCCGGCCTCGAGCGCGCCGACGACGGACTGCGGGCCCGCCTGCACCATGCGGGCCAGGCGCAGGAGCCACGCTTCCACCTCGCGCCGCTCGCCGCGCGTCATCGGCGAGGCCTTGGCGAGCACGACGCCGGTGCCGTGGTGCAGGGCCTCGTCCTTGACCACGCGGCGCAAGGTGCGCCGCACGGACTCATCTCGGCACGCGCGGGCTAAAGAGCCGTAATGCGTGAGGCCCCACCCCTCGAGCACCACCTGGATCAGGCGCGTGAGGCCCGGCTTTTGTCCGCGCTCGATGATCTCGCCGAGCAGCAGGAGAAAGGGACTCTCCGAGGCCGCGTCGGGGCCCTCGGGCAGGAAGCGCGAAACGTCGTGAAGGTGGCGCGCTTCGTCGGCGGCGAAGAGGGCGTAGAGCTGGCGCTCGTCCTCGGAGCGCGAGAGCAAGGACATCTTGGCGGTGAAGGCGAGGCCCAGGCGCTCGATGTGGCAGCTTTCCGAGAGAAGCCCCTTGGCGCCCGCGCGCAGGACCTGGCGGCGGCGCGCGGGCGATAACCGGCGATACGCCGCGACGCGGTCGAGGCCGTAGAAGGCGGCGTCCCAGGCCTGCTCGGGAAAAGACGAGCGCGGCTCCTCGGCGCCGGCCTTGGCGACGGCGGCCGCGAGCAAAGGCTTGAGCGCGTGGCCGGAGGGAAGGCGTCCGAGGCCGAGGCCGGCCGTCACGCGCACGCGCTCGCTCACGCTTTTTCTTCCTTAAGAAGGAGCCGGTCGTACAGGCGCGTGAACAGGAAGGAGATCGCGCGGTCGGGAAGGACGGCGGCCAGCGCGATCATGGCGACGGAGTCCCGGCCGACGGCCGCGCGCCGAGGCATGCGCTTCATGCCCGCGAGCGCCACGATCCTGCGCGCGACGATCTCGCAAGACGCGCCCGGCTTGGCCAGCATCTTCTCGCGCATGCGGCGCAGGCTCGCGTTCTGGCGCGCGTAAGGCGAGGAGGAGTCGCCGTATTTCTCCCCCCAGACGGTGTTGTCGGCCATGCGCGTGCGAAAGCCCCCCGGCTCGACTAAGCACACCTGCACGCCGTGGGGCGAGAGCTCGTAGGCCAAGGACTCCGAGAGGCCCTCCAACGCGAACTTGCTCGAGCAGTAGGCGGAGGCGAGCGGGAAGGACTGGCGGCCGAGAATGGAGGAAACCATGATCACCTTGCCTCGGGCCAGCCGCAAAGCGGGCAGGAGCTCACGCGTGAGCAGCGCCGCGCCGAAGAAGTTCACCTCGAACTGGCGGCGCAGCTGCGCCTCGGACAGGTCCTCGAGCGCGCCCATCACGCCGAGGCCTGCGTTGTTGACGAGAAGATCAAGCCGGCCGAGGGAGTCGACGAACGACGCCGCGGCGCGGCGGTGGGCCGCGTCGGTCACGTCGAGCTCGCAAACGTGGAGCCGGCCCGGATGGTCCTTCAACTCGGACGAGAGCAACTTTTCCCTTTTTTTCGAGTCCCGCATCGTCGCGATCACGGTCCAGCCCTCGGCGAGCAGGCCGGAGACGATGTCCTTGCCGAAGCCCGAGGAACAGCCGGTCACGAGCGCGGTTTTCATTTTTATGCCTCCACCGGCTCGCGCAGCGGCGCGGCGGTCTCGCCCGCGGCCTGACGGCACCAGGGCGAGACGCCTTGCTTCTCAAGATGCTCGATGAAGCGCAGGATCGGGCGGTCGACCGCCACCGGCGTCTTCAAGTCGAACTTGATGGAGCGGAATATTTTCGTGTCGCCGTGCGCGAAATAGGACCCGACGAGGTTGGTAAGAAAGAGGAGAACTCGATTGACCGACCATCCAACGAGCCCGGAACGCTTTTTTGTCACCAGCAAGGTGCGCCCTTCCGTTTTACCCCCGGCGCCGGCCCGCAAAGCGAAAATAATGTGAAAGTGAAGGAAGTCGGGGCCGAGCGTGACCGAGCCCGTGCTCCCGTACCAGTAAGACATCCAATAGGTGAGCGCGCCCTTGTAGAAAGGCGCGATCAACCGGCCGAGGAAGCTCGTGCGCGGCACCGTCGTCGCGTTGGCGAACTGAACATTATTGTCGTTGACGACGCGCGGCTCCATCTCGAGCTTCACCGGAAGATGATGCACCGTATTGAAGTGATGGGCGTCGATCGCGTTGACCATCACGACGTTGGGGTGGCAGTCCTTCACGAAGGACGCGCCGTGCGACCAGGCGATATCAGCGGATTCGAGTTCTGGAACAAACGGGACCGGACGGCGCGCCTCGGAGCCGGTCCAGACCCAGATCAGGCCGTATTGTTCGGCCACCGGCCACGACGCCGTCTTCGCCGCCGCCGGAGGACAGCCGCCCGGAGCGCCGGGGGCCTCGGCACAGCGGCCGCTCACCTCGTACTTCCAGCCATGAAACAGGCAGCGCAGCCGCGAGCCCACGACCGCGCCCTCGCCGAGATGCGCGCCCATGTGCGGGCAAAACGCGTCGAGCGCCGCCGCGCGGCCGTCCTCGCCGCGGAACAGCGCGAACTCGCGGCCGAGGAGGTTCAGCTTGACGGCGGCGCCCGGCGGCAGATCGCGCGAGTCGAGGGCCCAGTACCAGCCTTCGGCGAAGCGGTCGGGGCGGTTGAACAGTCGGTAAGCGGTCATGCTGTCTCCTTCGGCTTGTCGGCCGTGGCGAGAATGTAGTCGGGCCCGCCCGCGCCCGCCATCTCACCCAGCGAAGCGGCGATGAAAAAGCGGATGAGAGGATTCATGCGCTCGCGGATGACGGGGTCAAGCAAGCGCTCCCGCGCGCAGGCCGCGAAGCCGGGATAGACGCGGTGCGCGATGCTCGAGACCGTGATGTTGACGAAGCCCGCGGCGGCGAGCTTGCGTGCGTACTCCTCGCGGTCGTACATATTCACGGACGGTATCTGCCAGAAGCGCCGCCCGAACCAATCGCCGACGACGACCTTCAGCGTGCGATTCACGCCGGGCTTCGGAACGATGTCGGCCGTCGCGAGCCGCCCGCCGGGCCGCAGGACTCGGAATGCCTCGCGGAAAAAGTCCTCGCGCGTGTGATAATGAAAAGCCGTCTCGAGCGCGGTCACCTTATCGAACGAGGCGTCTTGGACCGGCATCGCCGTGGCCGAGCCCTCGCGCAGATCCACCCGGTCCTGAAGACCAAGCGAAACGGCGCGGGCGCGGGCGCGCACGACCTGCGACGCCGTGATGTTCAGGCCCGTGATCTTGCGCGGCTTGAAGCGCTCCGCCCAGTAGAAGTCCTGATCGCCGAAGCCGAAGCCGCAATCGAGCACCTCATCATCCGGGCCGAGCGCGGCGGCTAAACCCAGCACCTCGGCCAGGCGCCGGCAGCCGTCGTCATAGGTCGCGGGTCCGTCCCAATAGCCCAGATTCAAGAACATGGTCTTGTCGCCGAGATGGTTGTGCTCGGAGAGCAGATCGTACACGCGCGGCGCGCGGCTTCCGAGGCCGACATACAGGCCGAGCAATGCGCCGGTCTCCTTCACCGTCTGCAGAGTTTTCAAAGTCCCAGACTCCCCGCCAAGGCGCGCCCGATCTCCGGGTCGCGCACGAGCGCTGCGGGCTTCACCGCGCCCCATCGAGCGGCGTGGACGCGGGCGAACAGTTCGGCGGCGTCGGTTCGCACGCACACGGTGGGAAAGTCGAGCTGGCCGAGAGCGCGCGCGTGATCGTACAACGGCGAGCGGCGCAAGGCGGCGTCTAAATCTTCCGCAGAGCACGGCGCGCGATCGAGCACTAACGCGTAGCGGGCGGTATTTCCATGCACATGCACCGGCACCAAGGTCCGGAACGTCGCGGCGGGGCACAGCGAATCGAGCGCCGCTCCCACGAAGCCGGCGTCGAGCTTCTCGCCGACCAAGTCGCTCACGCAGTCGCAGCGGCCGGCCAAGGACAGCAGCGGCGCGTCCCGGTAGCGGCGTCCGGCGCGGACGCGGTCGCCCAGACGGTAGCGCGCGAAACCGCCTTCGGCGGTAACGACTATAGAGTATTCCGCGCCGTCCTCCAACTCGTGAAGGCGCCGGAGGTCCCCGCGCGCGTCCTCGAACTCGAGAAAGACGGACTCGACAAGCGGAACGCAGCCTCCGGCGCCGATCCAGGGAATCGTGATCGGAGCCTCGGTCGCGAGATGACCCTTGCCCTGCAGGCTCACGCCGGGGAACAACGCCGCGAGCGCGGCGGCGGGGCGGGCGGCTTCGCCCATGTCCCAGCAGGACAGGAGCTTCAACCGCGGCCAGACCGCGCGCCAGTCGCAAGCGGCCAGAGCGGCGCGCAGAACCTCAAGGCGCCTGCCGTCGGCGCGGCGCAGCGCAAAGCGCAGGTCGCCGGCGCGGACCTCGCCGCGCGCCGCGTCCGCGAGCAGCTCCGCGCCGCGCGCCGCCATCGTGTCGAGGAGCACGAGGAACAAGGTCGGGTTCCAGATCGAGATGACCTCGAGATCCTCATCGGCGAGAAGATGCGCCGCCACGACGCGCTTGTAGTCCTCGGGATCGCTCACCGCCCGCACGCCGGGCGGGACGGTCCAAAACAAACTCAGAAGGCGGCCGAGCCAGCCGCGCACGTATTCTCCGTCATGCTCAAGTCCCACGCGCACGCCGCGCCCGGTCGTCCGGCCCCCCGCCGACCAGGGCGAGACCGAAATCCAGCAGCGGCCGGTCTCCAGGCGCGGGCCGCGCCGCAGCAGGTCGCCAAGCCACACAGTAAACGCATGCTGAAAGGTTCCCCAAAGAGCGTCGCCGTACGGGATGTCCTTTACGCCGCCGGAACTCCCGGAGGTGCGCTCGTAGAAACGGACCGGCCCGGGCACGAGCGCGCGATCCTCAAACGCCGCCTGCTCCTCGACCCAGGGCTTCAACTCATCGTAGGAAACGACGGGGAGTTTGGCCGCGAACTCGGCGTAACCGTCGTCCGCGCGCAGTCCGTGCCGCGCGCCGTAGCGGGTTTCGGACAAGCCGGCGATCACGCGCGCGAGCACGGCGTCCTGCGCCTTCTCCGGCGACGCGAGGGCTCGTTCGAACGCCCGGCGGGAGAACGCGGTCGAGATGATCGCCGCGCAGCGCGAGAGCTCAAGCAGGACGCGGCGTGCCGATGGGGCGCGCATGGGAGTCCTCCTTGGGGAAGCGGGCGTTCATGTACAGATCGGTCACGATGGGCACGACGGCGCCGGGCTCGACGACGACGCCGGGGGCGAGGCGCGAGCCGGCGCCGACGAACGCGCCGGCGCCGATGGTGACGACGCCGGTATAGAGGAGCATGCGTCCACGTTTAAGTGTGACGGTGTGGCCGTAGAGCTCGACTTTATGGCCGAACACGACGTTGTCGCCGATACGCAAAAGACCTCGATCGTGGATCTCCATGCGCGGGGTCCAATAGACGGCGGAACCAATTTGACTCCCCCACAACCGGAGCCAAGCGCTGTAGAGACCGGGAATCATGCGGAGCACGGCTTCCAGGACGGGAACGGCGGTGTAGAGCAGCTGAATTTGATGGCTGGCCCACCACGGTGAGAAGCGTTTTTCCGCCATGTTTGACAGACCGAGCTCCAACGGATAGACGGCGACGAAAAGACGATAAAGACTTACCGGCAACAGATAAATGGCGAGAACCGTACCGACAATCGCAAACGACGTTATCATGTACGCGATGAGGAGCAACAACGCCGCAGGGAAGAACGCCGCGACCCAGCTTTTCCAGGTCATGGCATCACCCACAGCTTTAGCAAATCATTCTCGGGAACGACGCCCAGCGATTTCGGGGCGGCACCCGATTCATGGAACGTGCCGTGCAGACGGTCCCAAATCTTCAGGTTCGCGCCGAAGTTTTCGTCGGGAAGGCCGGAGCCGTGATGCCAGGCGTGGTCGCCCGGAGTAATGAGGACCCGGCCGAGCATGCCGACGGGCGACGGCATGCCGGAATGGCGCCACACGTCGAGAAGCGAGGAGACGGCGACGGCCAGGAGATAGGGACGGGCGTCCGCAAGAATAAATATAAACGCCGCGTTCGCCCAGACGTAGACGATGAGGACGGGAGTCCAGAGCGTGTTGCGCGAGGTGATCAGGACGTCCATCGAACGAGCCGTGTGGTGGGCGGCGTGCCAGCGCCAGAGCGGGCCGTGAAGCAGACGATGATTCCAGTAATACAGATAATCAACGGCAACGAAGTTGAGCATAAACGCAGAAGCGCTCGGAATATGAAGCACTCCGGCTAGGGCTGGAGCTTCGCCGCGAAGATATCCGGAGATCAACAGGGCCGCGGCGGGTATAAAGACGGCCTGAACGAAAAGACCAGATAGATCCATCACCCACTCGGCGCGGGACCGATTGAACATGCTCCGGAGATATGAGCTCATGCGGGCTCCTGAGTTCAGACTATCCTTAAGGATAGTCTGAACTCCAACTTGCCGGCTTGTCGCGCTCATACCCAAAACTCGATTTCCGAGGACATGTCGGGCAGCCGCCGCGGGTCGCGGGCGGCCTCGAGTTCGCGACGGACGGATTCGATCATCATGTGGATGACGTCCGCGGGAGAGTGCGAGAATTCGCCGGGAGTGCGGCGCATGACTTCCTGTTGATCGGCGAGAATCTCCAGGTCCTGATCGATGACGGCCTGCCCCGCGCGGCGGACGAGGGGGCCCGCCAGGAGTCCCCAAATGCCGTAATCGTAAGCCAGGTCGGTATGCACGACCGTCGTCCCGCCTTCGGCGGGGACCGACTGGGAAGTGATGACGAATTTTCGGCGCGGACCGAACTCGTACTCGACGCATGTGACATTGGGCATGTGAAACGAGTCCACATGGCTTATCTCTCTTCCCGACGGATTGAGAAACCACGAATAGATCCCCAAATTGTCCGTTTCGCCGCGATAACGCGTGATCACCGACCCCGCTTGACGCGCGACCGTCGCCGTCAATTTTTGACGGCGCGGCGACCGGAACAAGCCGCGATGGACGAACGACGTGTGCGGGATATCGACGAAATTCTCGGCGCAGTTCGTCACGTCGTTCTTGAAAGTATTGGTCAGACGCACGCGCCGCCAGCCCTTTTCCCCCCAATGCGGCTGGACGAAAGGCTCGAAATTTTCAGGCCCGCTTTCGAAGCGGACATAAATGTAGCCCTCGCGCTCGAGCGCGTCCGGTCCCGGCAGCGCCCTCCCGCCCGGAACGGCCTCGTCGCCCATGGAGGGAATTTTCACGAGGCGGCCTTTGGCGCCGTAGGTCCAGCCGTGGTAGGGGCATTCCAGGCAGCCGTTCTCGACGCGGCCCTTGGACAGCATGCCCGCACGATGCAGGCAGCGGTCGAACGCGGCGACCGGCGCGCCGCTGAGGCCGCGGTAAAAAACGAGGTGCTCGCCCATGACGACCGCGGCCATGGGCCGGTCCGCGCGCAGCTCTTCCGAGCGGCACGCGGCCTGCCAAAACCGCTTCAAAGTCAGTCGCGGGTCAGCTTGATGGGTTCGATCGTGAGGTCGGCGCTGAGGCGTATCTGACAGGCCAAGCGCGCCTTCGGTTCGTTCGGGCATAAAAGTTCCAGGACGTCCTTCTCGTCTTCGGCCGGCGGCGGCAATTCCCCCGCCCGCACTTCAACACGGGAGATGCAGGTCCCGCAGATGCCGGTGCGGCAGCCGAACAGCAAAGGTGAGTTCTCGATGGTCAGGACTTCGGATAGGTTCGCGCCGTGGGGCAGACGTTTGCTGACGCGCCCGAGGACGCCGAAGTCCACCTCGTAAGTCTTTGCGCTCACGCGGCCTCCGGCCGGAAGCGGGCCAAAGCCGCGCGATTGCGGGCCAAATAGTCGGCGACCGAACTCTGAGACATGTGCCGCATCTCTTTGTTGTGGGCGGAGACATGGGACAGGTCGGCAAGATACGCCTTGTACGACGCGACCGCTTCGCGGTGCGTTTTATAGCTCGCCTGGACGCCGTCGTTGTCGCGCGCGAAGCAGGACTCGAGCATGAGCCGGGCGCCCGCGTCGTCGAGCCCGAAGGCGGGCGAGCGCAGAACCTTATAGACGGCGCCGAACAGCGCCGGTTCGTACCAGAAGATGCCGTTGATCGCGGCCGAAAAGTGGTAGTGATCCTTCTGACAGCCGGCCAAGGTCGCGTTGGCGACCCAGCGCTCGAAGCTCGTCGGCGCCTTCAAGGTCTTCACGACGTCGTGCGAAACGATGCCCGAGCTGTTGAAGTGGTAGGACTCATCCATGAAGTGGAAATAGCTGATCTTGGACGGGATCGGCGCGTTGTCCTGGTCGGGATGCGTCATGTAGTAGCGCGACAGGGCGTGCTGGACGATCTTGCCGTTCAAGGTACGGATGCCGCGCACGGTGAAGTACTGGCAACCGACGAAGGCGTTGCCGGCGGAGAGTTGGGTGTAGAAGCGCAGCTGAAGATTGCGCCAAAAGTCGTTGATCGCGTTCGTGTCGGCGAACACCATGGTCTGCGCGTACATCGAGCGCATCGGATAGGTGAACACACGCTCGCCGAACACCTTCTGCTCGACCTCTTCGGCCACCTTCTTGAACGCGTTGATGTGCGCGCGCTCCTGCGAGGTCTCCAAGTCGAGCGTGTCGCACACCGGCCGGAAGTCCTCGAGCGTGTACAGGCCCGCGCCCGCGGTTTGATTAAGGAGTATGGTCGCGATCTCCGCGGAGATGATCTGCGCGTAGTAAGCGACCCAGTACAATTGATTCAGAAGGACGCGCTGCGACGGCGTCGACTGCGCCCAGAGCGGCGTGCCGTACAGCAACGAGTACTGCTCGGGGTTCCACATCTCGTCGCGGCAGTCCTCGTACTTAAAGGCGGCGGCCGCCTCGTCCATCAGGCGGGTGTGATCCTGTTCCTTATTGCGCTTATGATTGAGCGCGAGCTTGCGCATCGTTGTCGTGTCGTCGAGCAGAGACTTGGGCTGGCGCTGAAGCAGGGCGGCGTTCATGCGGGTTCTCCGGCAATCGAAGGTTCGGGCGCGCGGCTCGCGGCAAGGAGCACGGACGCAACGGCAAGGGCGAGGCCTCCCGCGGCATCGGCGGCGTAATGCTGTTTGACGAGCACGGTCGACAGCGTGATCAAGCATGCCCACGCGGCGCCGAGCGGGGCCCAGGGGCGGCCGTCTTCGCGAAGGCCCCAGGCGGCGATCGCGGCGAGGGCGACATGCAATGACGGGAAGCAGTTGGCGGGCGTATCGATGAAATTGAGCAGGTCGAACCAGACGCCGGAGGATTCGACGCGCGGGAAGGTCGTGGGGTAGACGAGGAAGATGACGCAGGCCAGCGCCGCGGCCAACGACATCGACTTCAACGTACGCAAAAAAACGGCGTAGGAGCGCAGTGACAGAAGCGCCAACGGCAAAAAAAGAAAGTGGGAAAAGTAGACCGGCATTGCCCAGGGGCTGAACGGCACGGCATGATCAAGAAACGACAACGGCAACAGCATGGGTGAACGGATATGACAACGATTTACAAAAATATAGGCGGCGCTAATGACGGCCATTATGACGGCCACAGCGTAGAGACGACGGCTGAATCTAGGCAAGGACGGCCTCCCTGACAGAAGCCGGCTTCGCCGCGACGGCGCGGCGGCTTTCGCGCCAAAGCGTGAGCCGCTTCGCGGCGCGCTGCGCGCGTACGACGTAGCGACCGGTAACGACCAGGAAGAACATTCGATTTAATGCCCAACTTGCGCGGAAAGTAAAAACGGCATCAAAAGGATCGATCGGCGAGGGCTCGTACAGGCGGTGGCCGATCAAACCGACAAGCTGGGACGCGGGAAGAATGGCCAACCACCACGGATTTCCCGTAAAGTAGGCGAGCGCCGACGGGCCGTAAAATAGAACGACGCCGAGGCAATGCAAAGCGACATTTTTCGGATCTTGATGCTTAACCAGGAATACATCCCAATACGTTGCAAACGGATCCGGTGCGCCGCTCTCATCCGGGCGCGAACGGCGCAGCCGCTTCGCGGCTTCCGCGCTCGGAGCCGGCTTCAGCAAGCGCCCGGCACGCTCGCGGCCGAGGCTCGCCTGCGGCTCGCCGACCCCCACGCCGCGCCGGCCGCCGATCCAGACCGCGCGCACGAGGTCGGGGTGCTGGCGCTTGACGAGGCGCGGCGCGCCCTCGAGGACCGGGTCTTGGAGCTCGACGGGCGGCGCCAACGGGTCCTTCAGGCGCGCGGGGTCGAGCAGAAGAATGTCCGCGGCGGCTCCCTCGCGGAGCAAACCCGCGTCGAGGCGGAACCAGGCGGCGGCCTCGCCGGTGCAGCGGGCGATCGCGCGCTCGGGCGTCATGAAGCCGCTTTGAACCGCGTCCTTGAGCAAGGTCAGAGGGCCGTCGTAGTAGCCGATGTTGCGCACATGCGCGCCCGCGTCGGTGAAGCCGGGCAGGATGTGGGGATGCGAGAGCAAGGCGCGGCGCGGGATCGGACGGTCGTTGGCGCCGGTGGCTTCCCAGCGCAGAAGATGATCGTGTTCGGCCAAAAGATTCATGAACAACTCTAAGGGGTCGGCGTTCGTTTTCGCCGCTATCTCTGAAAAACTCTTTCCCGTTAGGGAAAGGTCGGGCGCGGATATGACGGTCATTAACGAAAGATCTCGATGGAAGGTGCGAAAAGGGTGGCGAAGCCATTGCGCCCGGAATAGTTCTCGATACCCCGGCTTTTTCCACAGTTCTTGTCGTGCCTTCGTGGTTGATAAATCGTTGAGCATCACTCCAGCGGGAAATTCCTCGAACAACGGCGTCAACGGACCGTCGGAGCGCATGGTGAACGGCTCCGGCAAGGTTTGGAAACGAATATTGCAGCCCAGCAGCCTATTGAAAACACCAAGGCATAACGGGAATAGACGCCAGAGCCAACGATTGTGCACGGCATCTAACGCGGTCAGGATCGTGACGCGTAGTGGTGACCTGAAAGTCCCGAGGGCCAACCACAATATCCAGAATATCGTCCACGGCTTCTGCGGATTGGGCGTCACCTGGAACACCCGGTCGTGGCGGCGGCACAATTCGGCAAGGCGCGAGTACTCCGCAAAGCCGGCGTGCTGGGACGGAACGGTGCGTCCGGCGAAGCGGCCGCTCATCATGTGCCAGGGCACCATGTCCACCGAGATGCCGAGCGCTCCGGCCTCGAAGGCGGAGGCGGCCAGGTCTTCCATGCGTTCGAGCTCGTCTTCAGACGCGAAGGCCGTCAGGCTGCGCTCAAGCCCCATCACCTTGGCGCGCAAGGCGCTGTGTCCGAGCAAAGCGGCGACGTTGGGACCAAGCGGCAGCGCGGCGAGATGCTCGAAATACTCATCGGGGCCGCTCCAGGTCCCGGCCTTACGCAGCCATCGGCGGACCAAGATGCCCGGAATGTTCTCCACACGCAGAAAAATGTCGGCCAGGTCCTGCGGCTCGCCCACGGTCAAGGACAGACTGCAGTTGCCCATCACCACGCTCGTGACGCCGTGGCGCGCCGACTCGGCGAGGCCGGGGGCGATCTCGATTTCGACATCGTAGTGCGTGTGGATGTCCACGAAGCCGGGCAGCACCCACAAGCCGGCGGCGTCCACGGTCTCGGCCGCGGCCTCCTCGATACGCTGGGCCACGAGGATCACGCGGCCCGCGCGCACGCCCACGTCGGCGCGGCGCGCCGGCGACCCGGCGCCGTCATGGACCAGCCCGCCGCGGATCAGGAGATCGAGCATGCGGCGGCCGGCAGGGCCCCCTCCAGGACTCCCTCGAGCAATGCGCGCCGGGCGACCGAGCGCATATTCGCGGGAGAGATCTGAGCGAGGCAAACCAGCTCCTCGCCCCGCTCGTAATTCGGATTTTTCTCGAGAAAGAAGCGCACGCGCGGATCGTCCCGGCGCCCGGCCGGGACCGAAGCGAGCGCGGGCTTGAGCTGGCCCATGGACTCCGGGAACGCCAGAACCCCGCGCTCAGGCTTCCACGCCGCGCCGAACTTGGCTTCGGCGAACGCGGCCGTCAGACGGCGCGCCGACTCCGGCGTGGGAGCCTCGAGTCGCGGCCAGTAGTCCGCGAAGAACAGCGGCAGATACAGGTAGGTGCGATGCCCCTTCGAGATCAGCAGCCACCATAAAGGCGAGTTCTCGGCGACGAGCAGGCGCCCGGCGTAGCGGCTCCACGCGCGGACGAGTTCCTGCTCGCCCCAGCACGCGGGATCGATGATCGTATCGCCGGAAAAAAGCGCCCGCGCCCCGCCCGAGCGCACGAGCTTCTGCGTGGAGAAACCGCGCACGGCGCCGGAGTCCTCCTCGCGCAGCAGGATGACATGGTCCTTCTCCGCGAGGTCGCTTAAGAAACGCCCGCGGTGCGCGGCGTCGTAGTGGGTCGCGTACAGGGCGAACAGGCGGTCCGTCTCTTCGCGGGTCAGCGCGTCCGGGGGAACGACAACGCTGGTCAACCTCGGCCGGACCGCTTCCATGACGGCGATTATACCAAATCCCCCGTCGGACGCCCGGCTTAGATGACGAACTTGACATTCCACCGCTGTTCCTTCTATACTCCCGGGAGTGTTGATCCCGCGCCCGGCGCGGAACTATAGAGAGGATATCGATGAACAAGATAATGAAGCGTGCCGGGCTCGCCCTTGGCGTGTGCCTCGTCGCCGTGCTGGCGCTGCGCGTCGTGGCCCAGGTCTCGACGACCGAGGCGGACAAGCTGGCCCTGCGCCAGATCAAGGTCGCCTATGAGGACGCGGTCAACCGCGACGACATGACCGCGCTGGCCCCTCACATCGCCGCGAACTTCTCCGCCGTGATGGCGACCGGCCAGAAGGTCACCAGCATGGCCGAGTTCGAAGCCTACTGGAAGACGATGAAGGAGCTCGTCGGCATTGGCCCGAAGCACACCGGCAAGTACACCGCGGCGCTCGAGCCCCTCGACAGCATCTTCCTCGGCGGCTACGCCTTCTCCTTCGGAACCGCCAAGGAGTCCCTCGTGACCGACGTCGTCGGTCCCAAGGGCCGCGAGAGCCGGAACTACGCCTTCAACTCCAACTGGTACGCCGTCAGCGAGAAGGACAACGGCGTCTGGAAGCTCGTCGCCGCGCGCGTCGTCGTAGACCCCTTCCACTCGACGTTCTCCGACGCCAAGATCCAGGAGATCGCCACCGCTTCCATCCCCGCGATGAAGCGCGCCGGCCTGACGCAGTAATTCAAGCCGTTAAAAAGAGACGCCCTCGGCGCGAGCCGGGGGCGTTTTTTCTTTACGGGCGCTCGCAATTGGTCGGAACTGTACACATGTACAGTCACGCACAGGCGCGAGTCCGGATTATTTCGCGGGACGGGCGCCGACCGGACGCCCAAGGTGCTTGAAGAGCCCGGCGGCGGCGGCCTTGAGCTTGATTTCATCGACGCCGGTGTCCGAGCCCGCGGCCTTGAAGGCGGACACGAGCGCCTCCGTCGCGACGTTGCCCGAGGCGCCCGGCGCGTAGGGGCATCCCCCGACGCCTCCCGTGGACGCGTCGTAGCCCGTGATCCCGAAAGTTTTCCAGGCCACGATCGCATTGGCGACGGCGCGGCCGAACGTATTGTGAAAATGGAGAAAGATGCTGTCCTTGGGCACGGCCTTGCACAAAAGAAACAGGAGCTTGCGCACCTCGTCGGGCGAGGCCTTGCCGATCGTGTCGCCGATCGAGAACTCGTTCACGCCGAGCCCGGAGAGCATCTTAACGACCTCGACGACCTTTTCGGGCTTGATCTGGCCCTCGAACGGGCACCAGAAAGCGGTCGAAACGTAGCCGCGGACCGGAAGTCGCGCCGCTCGCGAGCGCGCGACGACCGGCCGGAAGCGCTCGATCGAGTCGCGTATCGTCGCTTTAATATTTTTCTGATTGAAGGTCTCCGACGCGGCCGTAAAAACGGAAATCTTATCCGCTTTACACGCCAGCGCCAGATCGAGCCCTATCTCGTTGGGCACGAGCGCGGAGTAAATTACGCCAGGCTTGCGCTTGATGCGCGCGAACACCTGCTCGGAGTTCGCCATCTGCGGCACGGACTTGGGATTGACGAAGGAGCCCGCCTCGATCTCCTTAAGACCCGTCTCGGAGAGCGCGTCGACGAAGGCGACCTTCGCCTCGAGCGGAATCGGGGTCTTCTCGCTTTGCAGGCCGTCGCGCGGACCGACCTCGACGAGACGAGGCGTCGGTCTCGGCGTTACCGGGTCCATTCGGGCGCGCGTTTCTCCAGAAAGGCCGCCAGGCCTTCTTGGCCTTCGGCCGAGGAGCGCAGACGAACCAGGGTATCGACGGCCAAACCTATGCGCTGATTGAGGCCGAGCGGGGCGAGCCGCGGGAGCAAAGCCTTGGCGGCGCGGACGGCATTCGGTCCGCACTTGAGAATGCTCGCCGCCACGGCGTCGGCCCTGGCCGACAGCTCCGCGACGGGAACGACCTCGTGCGTGAGGCCCATGTGCACGGCTTCCTTCGCGCCGAAGACTTCGCCGGTCAGGTAGTAGCGGCGGGCATTCACGGCGCCGATCTTGGGAAGCACCCAGCAGGAGATGACGGCGGGCATGATGCCGAGCCGGCATTCGGAAAAACTCATCTTGGCGTCATCGGCAAGAAGCGATATGTCACAGGCCGCGACGAGTCCCAAGCCGCCGCCGTAGACGCTGCCGTGCGCCGCGACGATGACAGGAATGGGGCATTCGTCGACGGCCTGCAGCATGTCGGCCAAGAGGCGGGCGTCCTTCTTGCCTTCTTCCGGAGGGAGCTTGCCGGATTCCTTCATCCAGTTGATGTCGGCGCCGGCGCAGAAGTCCTTGCCTCCGCCGTTGACGATCACCACACGTACGGAGGCGTCCTTCGCTATCGCGGTGAATGCCTCGGTGAGCGAGCGCAAGGTCACGTCGCTCATCGCGTTGCGCAGTTCGGGGCGCGACAAGGTCAACTTGGTCACGGGTCCGGCGTGGACTTTCAGGTGCTGGTATTCCATTTACATTCGGAAGACGGGACGGTGAAGCTCGCCGATCGGCGCGTGCGCCGCGGCGGCCAACGCCATCGCCAGGACCTTGCGCGTGTCGGCGGGCGCGATGATCCCGTCGTCCCAAAGCCGCGCAGTGCCGTAGTACGGCTGACCCTCGGCCTCGTACTGGGCGCGAATCGGGGCCTGGATCTTCGCCTCGTCCTCGGCACTCAGCTCCTGCTTCGTGCGCTTGAGCTGCTCGCGCTTGATGATCGTCATCACGGTCGCGGCCTGGTCGGCGCCCATCACCGAGACGCGGGAGTTGGGCCAGGTGAACAGGAAGCGCGCGCCGAAGGCGCGGCCGCACATGGCGTAGTTGCCCGCTCCGTTGGACGAACCCGTGATCACGGTCATCTTGGGAACCCGCGCGGTCGAAACGGCCTGCACCAGCTTGGCGCCGTGCTTGATGATTCCGGCCTGCTCGAAATCCTTGCCGACCATGAATCCGGTGATGTTCTGGAGGAACAACAGCGGGATTTTTCGCTGGTCGCACAGCTCGATAAAATGCGCGCCCTTGAGCGCGGCTTCCGAGAACAGCACGCCGCGATTGGCCAGGATGCCGACCGGGCGGCCGTGGATCTTGGCGAAGCCCGTCGTCATGGTCAAGCCGTACAATGCTTTAAACTCATGGAATCTCGAGCCGTCGACAAGACGGGCGATGACCTCTCTGGGGTCGGGCGGACGCCGGAGATCTCGATTGACTATGCCGTACAGGTCGTCAGCGGGGTAAAGAGGCGCCTCGCCATCGCCGAGATCGAACAGTGGTGCATTAAGATTGGCGATGATCGAACGGCAAATCTGCAACGCATGCTCGTCGTTGTCGGCCAGGTGATCGGTCACGCCGGAGGTACGGCTGTGCATGTCCCCGCCGCCGAGCTCCTCCGCGGTGGACTCCTCCCCGGTCGCGGCCTTGACCAAGGGCGGTCCGCCGAGATAAATCGTGCCCTGATTGCGCACGATCACGCACTCGTCGGCCATCGCGGGCACATAGGCGCCGCCGGCGGTGCACATGCCCATGACGATCGCGATCTGAGGGATTTCCAACGAAGACATTAAGGCCTGATTATAAAAAATGCGGCCGAAGTGCTCTTTATCGGGGAACACCTCCGCCTGCTTGGGCAGGAACACCCCGCCGGAGTCCACGAGATATACGCAGGGCAGCCGGTTTTCCAGGGCCACCTCCTGCGCTCGCAAATGTTTCTTGATCGTCTCGGCGTAATAGGTGCCGCCCTTGACCGTCGCGTCGTTGGCGACAATTACGCACAAACGGCCGCTGATAACTCCCAGGCCTGAGATCATGCCCGCGGCGGGGACTTCGTCGTCGTAAAGGCCCACTGCGGCGAGAGCCGACAGTTCCAGAAAGTAAGAGCCGTGATCGAGCAGGCGCTCGACTCGTTCCCTGGCGGTCAGCTTGCCGCGGGAGCGGTGCAGTTCCACCGCCTTCGCCGAGCCTCCCCCGCGCGCCTTCGCGAGCTTGGCGCCCAGGTCCGCGAGCAACGCTTCATGGTGCTTCGCGTTGGCTTTGAACTCCGCGGAGTCGCGGGCGGCCGTGGACACTATCGGAGGCGTGTCGGCGTCGATCATGGCGGGATGATACTAAATGCCCCTAAGGGTAAAAAATGGGTTAAGACTCGCCAAATGACTGGCGCCGGGGGTCCACGAGAGCCATAATCAGACCATGGCGATCACGCCGGTGCCGGCGACGGTGCGCAAGGTCCACATCTACCAGCTGTGCAACCGCACGCACCTGGAAAGCCTGCTCGTGCTGACCGCCGAGGACGCCGACCAGACGACCGCACGGCTCTGGAGCCGGCCCCCGCCCGAGGCCGCCGCCTGGGACCGCCGCGACGACCTCGAACTGGAGATCATGGCCCAGTACATGACCGAGCCCGCGGCCGAGCAGTTCCTTAAGATGTTTCTGGATCACATGCAGAAGCGCACCTGGCGCTTCAAGGTCTGGCGCGTCTAGGGCCGGTAATCCGCGACTTTCTTCGCCTCGGCGTCGAAGACTTTCCCGCAGTAGACGAGAAAGCCGAGCATGCCGATGACCACCGAGAACGCGGCCAGCACGGACAGTATCGTTATCATCATATTTTCCTCGCGGCGAGCCCGGGCTCGTAGGCGCAGGACGCGTCCGAAGCCCACGCGTCGCCGGTCGTCGCCCACGCGCGGGCGCGCGAACCTCCGCAGATCTCCCGATACTCGCAGCCCCCGCATTTCCCCTTTAACCGCGAGTGGTCGCGCAAGCCGCGAAAAAAATCGTCGTAGCGATATATCTTCGCCAAGCCGTCTGCGCGGACGTTGCCGCGCCGCACCGGGAGGAAACCCGAGGGGCAGATGTCGCCGAGATGATCGACGAACATGAAGCCGTCGGCGGCATTCACGGCGCGTTTGGGCAGGCGCAGTCCGGCGCGCAGGCTGGCGGGACGGGCGACGACGTGCTCGACCCGGGCGCCGGCGCCGGCCTCCTGCTGCAGCGCGAAACGTCGGAAGTGCTGACCCTCGGTCAGCTTGACCACGAAGGGCTTCTCCTGGGTCATCTTGCGCAGCTTGGCGAAACCTTCCTCGAATTGGGCCGGGGTCAGGCCGCCGAGTTTGGCGCCGCGCCCGACCAGAATCAGGAAGAACACCTCCCAGAAAGCGATGTCGAGCGTGGATACGAGCGCGGCCAAGGCGTCGAACTCATGCCAGTTCCAGGCGCCGAAGCACGAGTTGACCTGAATCGGAATGCCCAGCGCCCGGGCCTCGCGGGCCGCGCGCAGAACGATGTCGAAGGCCCCCGGAGCGCGCCGGAAGGCGTCATGGGAGGCGGCCGTAGCGCCATCGAGGCTGAAAGCGATCTGGTCCACGCCCGCTTCCTTCAAAGAGGCCAGGCGCTCGCGCGTCAGATTGGGGGTCGCAGCGGGAATGGTGCCCATGCGCAAGCCCGCGGACTTGCCGTGACGGATCAGCTCCTCCAAGTCCCTGCGGTTGAGCGGATCGCCGCCGGAAAGGATCATGATCGGGGTCCCCATCGCCTTGACTTGATCGATGAGGTTTTTTCCTTCCTCGGTGCTCAACTCGTTCGGATGCACGGTGGTGTCCGCATCGGCCCGGCAATGGTCGCAGGCCAAGGCGCAGGAACGCGTCGTTTCCCATATGACCAGGAGCGGCGCTTGCGAGAAGTCGAAGGGAGCGGGGAGCGACGCGGGGTGTTGAAGAGCCTCGGCCATGCCTCGTGTTCAGCAACGCTTCAGCCATAGGCCCGTAGGAGGGCCGTTTCGTTGCTCAGACCGGCAAGCATGACGACTTGGATCGGCTCTGTCGGCCTCGTGTCTTTCGCGCTCGCCTGGATACCGCAGTCCTGGGAAACCATTCGCGAAGGACGGTGCGGCGCCAACCGTTCGTTTTTGGCCCTGTCCGCGTTGGGCAGCCTTTTTTTGGCCGGCTACGCCTTCCTCCGCGGCGACGCGGTGTTCGCCAGCCTCAACGCGCTGACGACAGCCGGCGCGCTGGTCAACGTTTACTTCAGCCTGTTCCCCCGCGCCTCCGGGAGCCGCGGAAACGCGCCCAGCTCGGCGGACGATAAAAACCGCCTCTTCTTCTTGACAGCAGCGCATTTTAGTGATACTATAACGGAGTGAGCTCCCGATTAGTTAGATTTCACCGCTCCCTTCGCATGGATTTGCCTCGTGGGCAGTCCGCCTTTCTGTGGGGGCCCCGCAAGACGGGAAAGACGACGTATCTCGCCAAATTTTTTCCCAACAGCCGTCGCTACGATCTGCTTCAGACCGACCTCTTCCTCAGTCTGCTTAAGGAGCCGCACCGTTTCCGAGAGGAGGTCTCCGCGATGGACGAGCGGGACTTGGCCCACCCCATCATTATCGACGAGGTGCAGAAGGTTCCGGCCCTTCTCGACGAGGTGCACTGGCTCATTGAGAACCGCGGCGCGTCGTTCATTCTATGCGGATCAAGCGCGCGCAAGCTGCGACGCGGCGGCGCGAACCTTTTGGGCGGGAGGGCCTGGGGATACCGGATGTTTCCTTTGACCAGCCAGGAGGTACCCGACCTGGATCTGCTCAAAGCGCTGGATCGCGGCATGATCCCATCGCATTACCTGAGCCCGGATCCAGCGCGCGCTCTTAAAGCCTACGTCTACGATTACATCCAGGAGGAGGTGCGCGCCGAGGGGCTCGCCCGGAATATGCCGGCGTTCTCCCGATTCCTCGATGCGATTGCTTTCTCGAACGGCGAAATGGTGAACTTCGCCAACACGGCGCGCGACTGCGGAGTGGACGCCAAGACGGTTCGAGAGTACTACCAGATTCTGGCCGACACGATGTTGGGGGAATTGATCCCGCCCTACGCCAAACGGGTCGGACGGGACATTATCACGGCCACGCCCAAGTTCTACTGTTTCGACACCGGTCTGGCGAACACGCTGACCGGCCAGCGGCTGGAAGGCCTAAAGGGGGAACGCGCTGGGAAGCTCTTCGAGAATTTCATCCTCATGGAGATTCTCGCTTACAGCGCCTACTCGGGCCAGGATTTCCCGGTGCGCTATTGGCGGACAAAAACAGGCCTGGAGGTGGACTTTGTCCTGGGCGATTCGGCTGCGGTCGAAGTGAAGATCAGCGCTCGTGTCGATAGGACCGACATGAAGGGTCTCCGCGCGTTCACCGAGGAACATCCGGCCGCGTACGCATGGGTCGCGTCCAATGAGCCGCGCGCGCGGCGCGCGGCGCTCGGGCCGGGTCGCCACGTCGACATACTGCCCTGGAGAGTATTCCTCGAGCGGCTGTGGTCCGGGACGGTGTTCCATAGGTGACCAAGCCGGGTTGCCCCGTCGATGCGGCCGGCGGATAATTTTATGGCAGTTTTGTTGCTAGTTGGTAATTCGCCATGAAAACCCCGTTGGTCGCGGCGAACGGATAACCGCATGAATCCCTCAGAACGGATGTTCGTCGTGGGACTCAGCCACCTGAACGCGTCCGTCGCCTCGCGCGAGAAGGCGATAGTCTCCTCCTCGGACCTTCCCGAAATTCTAAAACAGCTGCAAGCCCTCGTCCACTTGGAGGAAGTCGTCATCCTCTCCACCTGCAGCCGCGTGGAAGTCTTCGCGGTGAGCGCGGAAGCGCGCCGCGGACGCGAACTCGTGCGCGCGTGGTTCACGGGCCGGGCCGGCGCCGGGATCGCGCCGGCGCTGTACGCGTACGAGGGTGCCGCCGCGCTCGGCCACCTCTTTCGCGTCGCCTCGGGCCTCGACTCGTGGATCATCGGAGAAACCGAGATCCTGGCCCAGGTCAAGTGTGCCTACCAGGCCGCCCTCGCCTGCGGCCTCACGCGCCGGGTCTTAAACCGCGCGTTCCAGGAGGCGATCGCGGCGGGCAAGGACGTGCGCGCCGCCACCGGCATACAGAACGGCATCCGCTCCATCGGGGGTGCGGCCGCCATGATGGCCAAGCGCATCTTCGGAGACAAGGCGGGCGGCGAAATAGTCGTGTTCGGGGCGGGTCCGGCCGCGGAAGCGGTGGTCCGCCACCTGGCGGCGAAGAAATTCGACCGCATCGTCGTCGCCAATCGGACCCTCGAGAACGCCCGCGCCGTCGCCGGCAAGCTGGGCGGCACGGCCGTCACGCTCGACGCGGGGCTGGCTCTCTTGAGAACGGCCGAGGTCGCCGTATTCTCCACGGCCGCGAGCGCACCCCTGCTCCGCGCCGAATTCCTGGCCCACGCGCTCCCGTGGCGCCGCAAACCCCTCTTCCTCATCGACCTCGGCGTCCCGCGCAACATCGAACCCGCCTGTGCCAAGCTCGACTCGGTTTACCTCTATGATCTCGACGATCTCAAGCGCATGATCTCCGACAGCATGGCGGGCAAGTTCGCCGAGTTGGGCCGCGCCGAGGAATTGGCCGCGACGGCAGCACTCGATTGCCGCCGAGAAATGGACAAGCCGCCGTTTGTTGCTCGCGCGTCTAGGGAGGAAACACGCGTATGAAAATACTAATCGTCCTGCCACTGCTGATTCTGGCCGCTCCCGCGCGAGCGCAGGAGCGCTTCACTCCCGAGCAGCGCGAGGCGCGCTCCTACTATGACTTAGGCCCGAAGGAAGTGGACGTGACCTCCTACCCCAAGGAGCAGCAGGAAAACTATCGGACATTCGCCAAGACCTGCTCCCAATGCCACACCTTGGCGCGGCCCATCAACTCGCCCCTCATCGCGCGCGAGGACTGGAGACGGTTCATCAAGCGCATGTACCAGAGGACCAAGACGAGCACGGGCACGGCCATCGGCGCAAAGGACGCAAAAGCGGCGATCGACTTTTTGACCTATGACGCGCAGGTCCGCAAGGTCAAGGACAAGGCCGGCTTCGAGGCCAGGACCCGGGAGCTCAAGGCCCTTTTCGCGGAAGTACGCGAGGAGCGCGCCCGCGTTCAAGTGGAGGCGGACAAGAAGAAGATCAAAGAGCCGCGGCCTTATACGGGGACCAAATGAAGCTCGTTCTCGCGGCGCTATGCGCGGTGTCAGCCTTCTCTTTGCAGATGTCGACGCTCGCAGCCGAACCGGCCGTCTCTACCAGAACGATCACAGAGCGCATACCCGACGTCCTGGCCCCGGCCTCCAAGCCGGCTCCGGCCGCGATCGCCGGGGCCGCCATGGTCGGGCGGGATGTCTGCGCGACTTGCCACGCTGATAAACATGAAGGTTTCGACAAGACCTTCCACGGCCGCAAGTCCCTGTCGAACCCAAAGCTCGCCAACGCCTGCGAGTCCTGCCATGGAGCGGGCAGCCTCCACGCCGAGAGTGGCGACCCGGCGTTGATCCTCAATCCCAAGAAGCTCGACGGTGCCGCCGCCGCGAGCCTGTGCATGACCTGCCATAAGGACAAGGCGCTCATGATGTGGAAGACGGGAGCCCACAACCAGAACAACTTGAGTTGCATCACCTGCCACAGCGTACACGAAGGCGAGGGCCGCAAGAGCCTGACCAAGGGCGGCACCGAGACCTGCCTGCAATGCCACAAGAAGCAGAAGGCGGACATGAAATTGGCCTCCCACCATCCCGTGCTCGAGGGCAAGATGGCCTGCGTCTCCTGCCACAACCCGCACGGCGGCATCGACGGCAACCTCAAGGCCGACTCCGTGATCGAACAGTGCGCCACCTGCCACGCGGAGAAGGTCGGCCCCTTCGCCAACGAACATCCCCCGGTGGCGGACGGCTGCAGCAACTGCCACGCCGTCCACGGCTCGGCCAACGACCGGCTCCTGAAGATGCCCGTTCAGGTCCTGTGCATGAGCTGCCACAGAAAGGAACACACTGGATTTACCACCACCGGCACGACGCAGGCGGTCTGGGCGCAGCGCGAGCGCTGCACGGACTGCCATCGCGAGATCCACGGCTCGGATCGCGCCCTGCGCTTCCGGAAGTAAGGCGAGGAATGAATATGAAATTTAACGCGCGCCTGATGACGGCGGGACTCCTGACGGTATCGGGCGTTTTGTCCGCGCGCGGACAAGACGCTCCGGCGGCGGCTTACGACGCCTCGGCCGCCATTCGCTACATCGACTTGGACTTTCGGGGCAGCCGCGGCCAGGTCCAGGAGTACGACGGGAAGGTCTATCGCGGCGCGCACGGCGACGTCGCGGTGAGCAACCAAGGAGCCTCCGGGCTTTTCGATCTGGCGGTCAAGGACATCGGCAGCACCGAGGAGAACGCCACCCTCAACGTCGACTACAAGGACACGCTGAAGCTGAGCGGCTTGTGGAACAACATGCACCACCGCCTCAACGAGCGCCGCGTCGGCATGATCATCAACAACACCTTTGTCTACAACCCCCAGATCGTCTCGACCCTCGCGTTCGACCAGGACTTGGTGATCCGGCGCACGGAATCCGAGATCAACGCGGCGAGGTTCGCCGCCGGAAATTCCGCGCGCTGGGTCTCCCTGCGCTATTGGTCCGCGGAAAAGACGGGCAGCACGGCCTTCCACGCCGGGACCTACCGGCTCGGCCGCGCCAACATCGACAACCTCACGCAGGAGATCAAAATCGGCTTCGGAACGAATCTGGGCGACGAAGCGGCGCTGGCCCTCGACCTCATCAACCAGGATTTCAAAGACAACGCCGCCGTCGTCGGTTATCCGTCCGCTCTGGGCGGCATCCTCAAGCCCGCGCTTCCCCACACCAACATGACCGGAGCCGAGGCCAGGTTCCGATATGATCCGAACAGTAAGCTGGCGTTGACCGGGGCTTTCACCGGTCGCCGGCGCCAGAGCCAGACCAATCAATTCAAGGACAGCATCGTCGTGGGCGCCCTCAATGCGGCCTATAAAGCGACCTCAAAACTGTCCCTGACGGCGCGGCTTTACCTCCGCGCCAACCAGGTCGACGAGAACCTGGGCTTTCGCACTTTCGTAGCGGGCGAGTTCACCAACACGCACCAGATTGACAAAACGGCGCTGCGCGGCGAACTGGCCGCGAGTTGGCGGCCCGCGCCGAAGGTCGCCGTCAAGGGCAGCTACAAACTCGAACTCACCAACCGCCGCGACGCGCCGACCGAGGCCTACAGCGCGACGCCCCGCTACTGGTTCGACGGGACCGTCCTGCCCGCCGGGTCCTGGAACAACAGCGTCCCCCGCAGCGACACGCGGCACACCGTCACCGTGGGCACGAAAGTCGAACTTCCGCTGGGCATCGAGGCCGAGGGCACTTACAAGAGGCTCCAGGCCAACCGGGCGGCCTTCGTGGGCCAGCCGAACCGGCAGAACGACGCGGATGCGACCCTCACCGTTCCGCTTCCGGCCGAGGTGCAGTTCACGCTCACCGGCGGCTACATCGATGAACGAAACCAGGAAAATGCCGCGTCCCGAAACTACAGTTCCAAGCGCAACACCTACCGGGCGGGGCTCGACTGGGCGGCGAACAGCCGGACCTTCGTCGGCGCCGACGCCTCCTACGAGAGCATCCGCTACCTCTTCGAGGGCCGGTTCGGCTCGGGCACCGCGGCAGCACCCGGGACCGCCTGGTACGAAAGCGGCATGGCCAACACCCAGCGCAACACCGTCCTGGGAGCGCATGGGCGCGTCAACCTGCCCAAGGGCGTCGTCGTTAAGACCCGCGGCTCCTACACCTGGTCGAAAATCCAGACGCCGATTCACTACTACAACACGGTCCTGGGGTACACCGTAGACGATTACTCCCCGAGCGACGTGCGCATCGCCCGCGGCAGCGTGGGCGTCGAGTACACTCCGGAGAAATACAAGAACCTCACGGCGCGGGCCGACTACAGCGTCGACGACTGGGTCGACAGGACGGACTCCAGCAACAGCGGCCGGGCCGGCGTAACGCAGGTTGGAGTGTCGGCCAAGTTCTAAGGCATAATCAGTCACGACGCAAAGGAGACACGTAAATGAAAGCCCCCCTCTTGACGGCCGCGATGATCGCGGCACTCAGCGCAGGCGCTTCCGCCGCGGGCGAGAAACCGTCGCCCGATAAGTTCTACGCGAAGAAGTGCGCCTCGTGCCACGGCAAGGACGGCCGCGGCAATTCGAAGCTGCTCAAAATGTTCAAGGTCGAGGCCAAGGACCTCGATCTTCTCGATGAGAAGAGCACGCCGGAGGAGGACGCGGAGTTCGTCAAGGCCGTCCTCGACGGCAAGGGCAAGAAGATGCCGGCCTTCAAGGCCAAGCTGGGCGGGCTCGACCCGGCCGACCTGGTCAAGTACATCCATAGCCTCAAGCCCGCGGACGCCAAGGGCGCGGCTAAGCCATGAGCTGCTGCGCCGGCGGGCCGTCCCGCCCGGACGCCCCCGAGGAGATCGGCCGCCGCGTTTTTTTGTCGCGCGCGGCGGTCTTTCTGGGCGGCTTAATCGGGGCGGTTCTGTCGGGCGTGGGCCTGGGCTACTTCATCTCGCCGGCCCTGCGCGAGAAGGTCGGGGCCTGGGTGGACCTGGGACGCGCGGGCGGCTTCAAGCCGGGCGCGCCGGTCCTCGTCGAGTACACCCAGCGCAAGCGCGACTCCTGGATCACCTCCGAAAGCCGCTCCTCGGCCTGGGTCGTCACCGAGAACGGCAAGGACTTCACCGCTTTCGACCCGCGCTGCACCCACCTCGGCTGCCCTTTCCGCTGGAACGCGCAGGAAAAGAAGTTTCTCTGCCCCTGCCACACCGCCGCCTTCGCGATCGACGGCAAGGTCCTGGGCGGGCCGCCGCCGCGGCCGCTCGACCGCTACGAGACGAAAGTGGAGAAAGGACAGCTGCTGATCCTGCCCAAGGCCTCGGCGTGAACGCGCTCTATCGCTGGCTGTGCGAACGCGCCGGCATCGACAAGGTCTGGGAGGCCTTGTTCGCCCGCAAGGTGCCCCATGCCAAGGGCGCGTCCGCCTGGCTTTACACCTTGGGAAGTGCTGCCATGCTGATCTTCACGGTCCAGTTCGTCACCGGCGCTTTGCTGGCGATGAGCTATTCCCCCTCCCCGGACCACGCCTACGACTCGGTCCGCTTCATCGACGGCTCGGTCCTGTTCGGAAGCCTGGTGCGCGGCCTGCACCACTGGGGCGCCACCTTCATGGTCGTGCTCACGACTTTACACATGCTGCGCACCTATTGCATGGGCGCCTACAAGTATCCGCGCGAGCTGACCTGGATGGTCGGCGTCGGCCTGTTTCTGCTCGTGCTCGGCTTCAGCTTCACCGGCTATCTATTGCCCTGGGACCAGAAGGCGTACTGGGCCACCGTGGTGGGCGGCAATATCGCGGGCCAGGTCCCCGTGCTCGGCCCCTACATCTCCAAGATTCTCCTCGGCGGTTCGGACATGGGTGCCGCGACCTTGACGCGCTTCTACGCCATCCACGTCCTGGTCCTGCCCGCCCTCGCCGTGGGTGCTGTCGGCGTCCACCTTTTTCTCGTGGTCTGGAACGGCATCTCCGAACCGCCCAAGCGCGTCCCTAAAGCGGGCGCGCCGTGAGCTGGCACGAGGAGTACCGCAAGAAATACAAGGAGCTCAAGGAGAAGGGCGTCCCCTTCTTTCCCGATGTCGTCCTCATCGATGCGATCGCCGCCTGCGTCGTATTCGCGGTCCTCTTCTACCTCGCCGCGGCCCATCCGCCGCGGCTCGAGGCGCTGGCCGATCCGACGGACACAAACTACACCCCCCGGCCCGAGTGGTACTTCCTGTTCCTGTTCCAGGCCTTGAAGTTCTTCCCCGGCTCCATGGAGGCCGTGGCCGCGATCATCCTGCCCGGCGCGACTTTGGGCCTGCTGTTCCTCGTGCCCTTCCTCGACCGCGGCCCCAAACGCCATCCGCTCGACCGGCCGCTGTGGACCGGCCTCGGCGTCGCCGCATTATGCGTCTTCATGGGGCTGACCTGGGCCGGCTACGAAAGTCCCATGACCAACCCCGCGGAGGCGAAGCGGCCCGAGGCCGTCGCGGGCAAGCGGCTCTACGCCCAGCTCAACTGCGCCTACTGCCATAAACTCAAGGGCGAAGGCGGACGCGTGGGCCCCGCCCTGGACCGCCTGTCCGACGCCGCCACCGACGAGGCTCTGGCCCAGCATCTGCGCGACCCCCAATCCGTGGCCCCCGGCTCGCGCATGCCCACGATGAACCTGCTTGACGACGAGGTCGCCGCACTCACGGCCTACATACGCACCTACAACCCCAACGAGCCCTTCACGCCGGCGGCCCCCAAGCTATTCGCCGAGAACTGCGCCGCCTGCCACGCGATCCGCGGCGAGGGAGCCGATCTCGGCCCCGACCTGTCCGAGGTCGGCGCCATGCGCGACAAGTCCTACATCCTCAAATACATCACGAACCCCGCGCAGTTCAACGCCGAATCCACGATGCCGGCCTATAAAGGCGAACTCAAGGACCACGAGATCGAGGACCTCGCCCGCTACCTGGCTCGCCAGCGGCGACCCTGAGGCCGCGCGTCGCAGAAATGATAAAATCACGCCGATGCGAATAAACTTCGTTGCCTTGCTGCCGCTCCTCGCGGCCCTCCTGACCGTCGCCTGCCGAGAGGAAGCGATCACCCACTCGCGCGTTCCTAAACCTGAAGCCGCTGCGTCCATCGCCGTCAACGCGCCCCACGAACACGAGCGCTCATCGGGCCACCAGGGATTGCGCTGGACCTTGCCCGCCGGCTGGAAGGAGGTCCCCGGCACCGGCATGCGTTTGGCGACGTTCGTGCCGCCCGGCGGCCTCAAGACGGAAGGCACCGTCGTCTCGCTGCCCGGTGATTCGGGCGGTGAACTGGCCAACGCCAATCGCTGGCGCGGGCAGATCGGCCTGCCGCCGACCGATGAGGCGGGCATGACCGCCGCGCGCACCACGCTCTCCACGAAGGCCGGACCCGCTGCGGTCTATGATTTCACGAGCACGGGCGCGGTCCGCACGCGCCTGATCGCCGCCGTGGTCAGCACGGGCGGCGCGACCTGGTTTTTCAAACTCATGGGCGACGCCGCCGCGACCGAATCCGCGCGGGCGGGCTTCACCGAGTTGATCAAGGGACTTACGCACGATGCGCCGAAATGACGCCTTAAGCCGTCTGATTGACGCGCTCAGTTCGCTCAAGCTCACCTTACTCTGCCTCGTCGTGCTGATGGTTTTGGTCGTCGCCTGCACCTTGGCCCAGGTCGACCTCGGCATTCACCTCGCCGTCGAACGCTACATCCGCTCCTTCCTCGTCTGGTGGTCGCCGGAAGGCTCCGCTTTGCGCATACCCGTCTTCCCGGGAGGAGGATTGGTCGGCGGGCTTCTCCTGTTGAATCTGGTCTTCGCGCAGTTCCGTCGCCTGGAACTGTCCTGGCGCAAAGGCGGACTCTGGATCGTGCACATAGGCCTGGCACTTCTGTTCATCGGCGAATTCGCGACGGCCTTGTTCCAAGTCGAAAGCAACATGGCGATCGAAGAAGGCCAGACCAAGAGCTACAGCGAGGACTACCGGCGCATGGAAGTCGCCGTCGTCGATGAGACCGACAAGACGTTCAATGATGAGTTCGCCGTCCCCGATTCGCTGTTGAAGTCCCGGCGCGAGATCTCTGAAGCCTCTCTCCCATTTAAACTCGTCGTGCGCGCCTACCACGACAACGCGGCGCTCTCGATGCGCGCCCTCGGCGCCGCCCCGTCTCTCGTCACCGCCGGCGTCGGCGCAGGCATGTCTTTTCAGCCCCAGCCTCCCGTGACCGCCGACGGCGAGCAGAATACGGCCGTCGCCGTGGTCGAACCCGTGCTCCCCGACGGTAAAAGTCTCGGCGTCTTTCTTCTTTCAAACGGCCTAGGCGCGCCGCAGGGCTTCATTTCCGAGGGCCGAAGCTGGAAGCTGGCCCTGCGCCTGCGCCAGTACCATCACCCCTTCTCGTTGACGCTCAAGGATTTTCGCCACGATATTTACCCCGGCACGGACATCCCCAAGAATTTCTCGAGCCTCGTTCGTCTCAAGGACCCGCGCGCCGGCGACGACCGGGATGTGCTGATCTTCATGAACTCTCCCCTGCGTCACGCCGGTCTGACCTTCTTCCAGGCGAGTTTCGGCAAGAACGACACGCTCTCGATCCTTCAGGTCGTGCGCAACCCCGCCTGGACCCTCCCTTATCTTTCGTGCGCCTTGGTGGCGCTGGGACTGCTCTGGCACTTCGGCGTGATGCTGAGAAAATCGCTCTCCGCGAGGAACGCATGAAGACCGGGCGCCTGCAGGTGGCCGTGTTCCTGGGAGCGATGGTCCTGGCCGCTTGGCCGGCGCTCGCGCCCGCGCCTAAATCCGATTACGACTTCGCGGCCTTCTCCCGTCTTCCCGTCCTCGAAGGCGGCCGCGTCAAGCCGCTGGACAGCTTCGCGCGCAACGCTTTACTCGCCATCCGCGGCAAACAAAGCGTTCGGTTCGACGGCAAGACCCTCTCCGCGACGCAGTGGCTCCTCGACGCCGCGTTCAATCCCGAGTCCGCCGACACCTACCCCGCCTTTGTCGTGGACGACCCCGAGGTGCTGGGGCTGCTCGGCCTGCCGCAGGACAAGAGCCGCTACTTCGCCTACTGGCAAATCGAGCCCAAGCGCGAGGAGGTCTCCAACCAGGCCGCCGCCGCCGATAAGTTGGCGAGCGGTCAGCGCTCCCGGGTTCAAACTGCCGTGCTCAATCTTAATAGCCGCGTTACACTGTATGAACGCATCAAGAACACCTTCATGGTCTCCGGCGAGGGCGATCCGGCCTTGGAATTGGCCGCGTTCTCCTCTTTGCTTCCAAGCGCTTTGCGCGCCTTCCATTCGAAAAATCCCACGGACAAAGACCGCCGCGCGATGAAGGCGCTGTCGGAGATGCTCCAGCGCTACAATTTCCTGGGACGGGCGGCCGCCTTTAAAGCGCTCCCGCCGCGGGAAGGTGCGCCCGCCGACGCCTGGACCAACACCGGCGAGGCCCTGTCCAACCCGACCGGCGGACAGAATCCACCCCCGAGCCTGGCGTCGTTCGCCCTGATGGGACGCGCCTACCGCGCCGGCGACGCCGTCGCCTTCAACGCGGCGCTCGCCGAGCACGCGGCTTTGGTCACCCGCAATCATCCCGACGCGGCGCGCGCGGCCAAAGTCGAAGCGCTGTTCAACAAGGCTTCTCCGTTCATCTCCGGAATGGCGCTGTACCTGACGGCGCTCCTCCTGATCTTCGCCGCGTGGGCGACGCGGCGCGCCGATGTCGCCGCCGCCGCTCGCACTTTGGCTTGGTCGGCCTTCCTCGTGCACACCTTGGGCCTGCTGGCGCGCACCGTACTGCAGGGCCGCCCGCCGGTCACCAATCTCTACTCGTCGGCGGTGTTCGTGGGCTGGGCGGCCGCACTCCTGGGCCTCGTCTCCGAGCGCATTCACCGCAGGGGCTTCGCCGCCGCGGGCGCCTGCGCCATCGGCTTCTCGACCTTATTAATCGCTCATCACCTGAGTGCGACCGGCGACACCATGGAGATGATGCGCGCCGTACTCGATTCCAATTTCTGGCTGGCCACGCACGTCGTCGCGATCACCATCGGCTACAGTTCGACCTACCTCGCCGGCATGCTCGGCGTCGCTTGGGTCGTGCGCCGGCACCTCCCGCTTAAGCCCGACCCGGAGGCGTCGAAGGCCCTGTCGTCCTTGGCCTACGGCGTGATCGCCTTCAGCCTGCTCTTCAGCTTTGTGGGCACCGTACTCGGCGGCATCTGGGCCGACCAAAGCTGGGGACGATTCTGGGGCTGGGACCCGAAGGAAAACGGCGCGCTGCTGATCGTGCTCTGGAACGCCTTGATCCTGCACGCCCGGTGGGGCGGCTTCGTGCGCGAGCGCGGGATCATGCTGATGGCGATCTTCGGCAACATCATCGTCAGCCTCTCCTGGTTCGGCGTTAACATGCTCGGCATCGGCCTGCACTCCTACGGCTTCATGGACAAGGCCTTCCTCTGGCTGTCCGCGTTCTGCGCCCTGCAGTTGGCGCTCATCGGATTCGGCGCGCTCCCCGCGCGCTTTTGGGTGGAAAGTCGGACAGAGCCGGGCAACTGAAGATTCGGACGCGCGCTCACTCACGCACCGTGCGCGCTCGGAATCAACGTCCCGATCATCGCCGTGGCGACGATCAGCCTCCACATGTTTAGGTCCGGTCTGCGAACCGATCCGCGAGGCGGACCCAAGAACGACGCACGCCGGCGGAAGCGGCACGCTCGCGTACCTCAGAAAAGCTTCCCCCCAGTAGGCGTACGATGCCCGCCCCACGCTCCTCGCAGCGGAACGCCTCCAAACCACGCGCGACCCCAATCTCGGCTAAGGCGCGCACCAATGCGCTACCCACGCCTTTCCGTTGGAAGTCGTCGCGCACCACGACGCTCAACTCGCCCTCGGTTTCTCCCGCGCGCGCGTGGTAACGCGCAACTCCCACGAGGCGCCGCCGGCGTCCCTCGCATAAAAAAGCTCCCAGAGCCATCGAAGTTCGGAAGTCGATGGCCACAAGCTCTTGGAATTGCGTCTCCGACAGGCGCGACAGCGGCGTGCCGAAGCGCAGGGTAGTCGTCTCCACCGACTGCGCGTAGAAGAGGTCCTTCATCGCGCGCTCATCGGCGGGCGACAACGGCCGCAGCACCAGGTCGAGTTTCCCGACCCGCCGGCGCGACTGCAGTTCGATCGGGTAGTGACCGTCTGGAGGCGGCAAGATGTGGCCCGCGTCGAGCAGGCCCGCTTTCTCCGCTTCTTGAGCCAAAGCCGCGCGGAAGCGCGGAGGAGCCAATCTCCTGGGAGGGCGAGCCAAAGACCTCAAGCTCCATCCCCTGACGGAAGCGGAGCTGCGGGGACATTTCGACATCGCTGAGGCCTGCCAGTTCGGCACGCTCCCCATGGTCGCTCAGTTCCTGGCGGCCCGCGACAAGGACGCGGCAAGATCCCTCCTGCGCTCCTATGCGACCACCTACATCAAAGAAGAGATCCAGGCCGAAGCGGCGACGCGGAACATCGGGGCGTTCCAGCGCTTCCTCCAAGTCGCCGTCCAGGGGAACGCCCAGGTTGTGGAGTTCGCCAGCATCTCCCGCGAGTGCTCCGTGCCGGCCAGCACGGTGAAAGAGTATTACTCGATCCTGGAAGACACGCTTCTGGGGGACTTTTTATGGCCCTGGGACCGGAGCGAACGCAAGAAGGCCCGCCCGAAATTCTATTTTTTCGACTGCGGGGTGGTCCGCGCCATCCAGAACAGACTGAACGACCCCCCCACGCCGCCTGAGATGGGATTTCTTTTCGAGACCTGGTTCGTGCGCGAGCTCCGCCGGCTGAGAGACTACGGCGACAAGGCCCATGAGTTCTCGTTTTGGCGCGAAGGCAACCACGAGATCGATCTGCTGATCATGGGAGGGCACGGGCCCATCCTGGCCGTTGAATGCAAGTCCGGCAAGGACCTCGTCAGCCCACAGACTCTGCGCGCCTTCCGCGCGCGCTTCCCGAAGGTCCCTCTGGTGGTGGCGTCGCTCCACGACCAGGTGCCGAGACGGCTGGAAACTGGGATCGACCTCCTGCCTTGGGCGAAGATCCTGGAACGCTACCGCGCGCTATAGCCCGCACGACCCAGGCGGGCAGCTATCCATGTGGGCCGCGCTCTTGGGCATTGAGCGGCGTGAGTAAAAAGTCATCGACGATCAGTAGTTGTGCTTTGCCCAGTCGCTCGATCTGCCGCAATCGGGACCCGTCCGCCCGGGAGGCGGCCAGCGCGTCAAACATCCTTGGCGCTCGGACGTAGAGCGTCGTCAGTCCCTCTCGGGCCGCCATGTTGCCCAGGGCACAGGCCAGCCAGCTCTTGCCCACGCCGGCCGGCCCGGTAAACAGCACGTTGCGTCCGGCGCCGATCCACTGCGGCGTGGCCAACTCCGCCATGACCTGCTTGTTGAGGCCGCGCGAGCGGCGGTAGTCGATGTCCTCGACGGCCCCCGCCTGCTTGAGCTTGGCGAATTTAAGCAGGCGCTTGAGCCGGGCGTTGTCGCGGTGCGTCTTCTCATCTTGGATCAGCAGGCCGACGAACTCGGCGTGGGACAGCTCGGCTTTCCGTGTGCTCTGGGTTGTCACGCTCCGCCAGTTCCAGCACCTGGTTCAAAGTGATCGTTACGGAGGAGACGGACTCGGCGGCCGTCGCCGCGCCGGCGAATAGAGCCGTCGCAAGGAGTCCGAGCGTCAGGAGGATTTTTATTTTCATGGTTGCCGGCCACAACACGGCGACAACCATGCGCGCAACGAAACGGCCAGATCAGCGCTTGGTCGCTTTCAGCTCGTGGCGCACGGCGTTGACCGTGCGACGGGAAACGGAAATGCCGCGCTCCGCCCTCAGGCGCTCGACGAGAGAGGCGTCGGTGACGGCGACTTTCACTGCAAGCCACTGCCCGAGCAGCTCGCGCAGGACGCTGCGCCGTCCGGGCACGAAGGCACGCAGAGGCAGCTCGCGCTCGGAGGGCAGCCGCACGGAGCGCCGCGCGAAGGCGCGGCTGACCGTGCTCGGCGCCAGATCGAGGCGTTTGGCCAACTGGCGCAGGCTGATCGGGCGGATGTCCTCGGGCTGCTCGCTCTTCAGGTAGTCGGCCTGGAGGCGCGCGACCATTTCGAGCAGGCGAAACAAGGTGCTCTGGCGGAGGTTCACGGTCTCCAGGCGCTTGAGCAACCCCGGGAGGTGCTTGCGTTCCTGAGGCGTCAGCCCCCCGTCCTTCCAGCGGTCGAGCAGGTCATGACGGACCGAGTAGAGGCCGCGCGCCCAATACGGCGCGTAGAACTCGAAGGTCGGCAGCCCGCTCTTCAGCGAAATTTGGGCGAGGCAGGCGGCCTGGCGGCCGGGCGCGGCCGTTGGCGCTTCGACCTTGCCTTCGAATTCGGCGCGCGCCCCGAGCTCGACGACGAGTTCATGGACCGAGCGCACTTCCTCGGGCTTAAGATTGGTGCGGCGACCGATCTCCTCCAAGGTCAGCGCGTCCTCGCCGTGCAGGAAGTAGCGCTCGAAGTCCTTCTGCCCCATGCGCTTGATCGCGGCCAAAGCCGGGCCGCGCTCCTGCGCGAACTCCTCGACGCCGACACGCTCGCCCGTGCCGGCCGCCGTGCGCTCGTCGATCTCGTAGAACGAGCCCGAGAGCTTCCCTCCCGGCCAGCGCTGGCGGCGCAACGCGCTCGGAATGCGACCGTCGCCGAAGTAGAGCTTCTGGAACAGAGGGTCCTTCTCGAGCTTCTCGACCTCGCGCGCGAACTGGCACTCGGGCATCTCGATCCAGTCCGCCATGCGCATGCGGCCCATGACGGTCAGGCGCTGGCTGTTGGCGAGGGCAAGTTTTTGGGTTTGTTTCATAATACCGTCATTGGCCGTTATGTTCCAACCGGCATCGTAGCAATATTCCGGCCAAACCGTTTTAAGCCGTAATATGCTACAAAATGGAACACTTGCCCAACACCTCCGATCTCCATCTCAAAAACGTTCTTTTAGCGGGGTTCCACCGCTCCAACGACGTGATGTTCTACAGCGATCCCAACGGCGTGATTCTCAACGTCAACGAGGCGTTCACGACACACTACGGCTATGCGCGCGAAGAGGTTCTCGGCAAGACCCCGGCTTTGCTCCGGTCGCGCCATTCCACCGACGAACTCTACAAGCGCATGTGGCGCAGCATTCTCGATCCCAAGAGGGGCTACTGGCGCGGCGAGCTCATCAACAAGGCCAAGGATGGGCGGGAAGTGCCCCTCATCCTCACCATCACGGCCGTGCGCGACGACAAGAACGCGATCCTCGGCTACATCTCAAACGGCATCGACCTGACCGGCCAAAAGGCGCTCGAGGAGCGCGTCGCGCAGTCCGAGGCTCTGGCGACCATAGGGGAGATGGCGGCCGTCGTCGCCCACGAGATCCGCAATCCGCTCGGCTCCATCGTCATGGCCGCCCAACAGCTGGCCGATGAAGGCTTGTCGCGTGAGGACAAAGAGACCGTGACCCGCGTTCTGCGCACCGAGAGCAAGCGCCTCAACGAGGCGCTCAGCAACTTCCTCTCCTACGCGCGTCCGCGTCCCTTGAACCGCGGTCAGAACGATCTCAACGCCCTGCTCAAGGAAATCTCGGAGCTGGCGTTCGTCAACAAGGAGCTCGCGGGCGCCACCCGCCTGTCGCTGTCTTTCGACAGTAAACTCGATAGCTTCCCATTCGACGCGGACCAAATCCGCCAGGTGGTCTGGAACATGCTCCTCAACGCGATCCAGGTCCTCGGCGGCAAGGGAACGGTGACGGTGCGCTCAGGCAAGGGCAACGGCGTTGCCTGGTTCAAAGTCTCCGACACCGGCCCCGGCATCCCGGAGTCCATCCGCGCCGATCTGTTCAAGCCGTTTCGCACCACCAAGCAGCAGGGCACGGGCCTTGGCCTCGCCATCGCCGAGCGCATCATCAAGGCTCACGGCGGTAACGTCAGCGTCGAGACGCGGCTCGGACACGGAACCACCTTCACCGTCACTTTGCCGCGCATCGAGGACTAAATGCTACAGAACATTCCTTCGCCGCCTATTAAGCGCCAAAGGCGCCGAGCCCGAAGGGTCGAGGCCTGACATGGACAAAACCCGGATTCTGCTCGTCGAAGACGATCTGTCGCTTGGCGCCATGCTCGGTATGGAGCTTAAGCGCCGCGGCTACGCGGTCGAGAGCGCGAAAAGCGGCACTGAGGCCGTCGCCAAGCTCGGCGCTGGTGAGTACGACGCCGTCGTCACCGACCTCAAGCTCGGCGACATGGACGGCCTCGAGGTGCTCAAGCTTGCCAAGGCGCGCGACCCGCGGACCGTGGTCCTCGTGATGACCGGTCACGGTTCGATCGACACGGCCGTCGCCGCGATGCGCGCCGGCGCCTTCGACTACCTGACCAAGCCCGTCGAGCCCGAGGAGCTCAATCTCGTGCTCGACAAGGCCCTCGAGCACGGCCGCCTGCTTCACGAGGTCGAACGCCTGCGCGAGGAGGTCAAGGACAAGTACAGCTTCGACGGCATCGTCTTCTCCGGCCCCCCGATGCGCAAGGTCCTCGACCTCGTCTCGAAAGTCGCCTCGACCGAGGCCACGGTGCTGATCCTGGGCGAGTCCGGCACGGGAAAGGAGCTTATCGCGCGAGCACTCCACGAAAAAAGCTCCCATCGCAACGGCGCCTTCGTGGCGATCAACTGCGGAGCTTTGCCCGAGGGTCTGCTCGAAAGCGAGCTGTTCGGCCACGTGCGCGGCGCCTTCACCGGCGCCGACCGAAACAAGCGCGGCCTCTTCGAGGAAGCTAACGGCGGCACCTTGTTCCTGGACGAGATCAGCGAGACGACGCCCGGCCTGCAGGTCAAGTTATTGAGAGCTCTCCAGGAAGGCGAAATTCGCCGCGTCGGCGACAACCATCCCTTCAAGGTCTCCGGCCGCCTGCTCGCCGCGACGAACAAGGACCTGACCAAGCTCGTGGCCGAAGGCAAGTTCCGCGAGGATCTTTACTACCGCCTCAAGGTGTTCCCCATCGACCTGCCCGCGCTGCGCGACCGGCCTGAGGACATCATTCCTTTGGCCGAGCACTTCCTGCGCAAGGCCAAAAAGAAGCTCGGCGGCAAGGCCGTGAAATTCTCCCCCGAGGCCGCCGCGGCCTTGCGCCACTACCGTTGGCCCGGCAACGTGCGCGAGCTCGAGCACGTCGTCGAGCGCGTGCTCATCATGGCCTCCGGGGCGTCTGTCGCGGCCGGCGACCTCCCTCCTGAGATGCTGCCCAGCGCGGCCGCCGGGAAGGGCGCCTCCAAGGAAACGCTCGACGACGCCGAGAAACGCCACATTCTTCGGGCGCTTGAGGACTGCGGCGGCAATCAAGTCGAGGCGGCCAAGCGCCTGGGCGTGGCGCGCAACACTTTGTGGCGCAAGCTCAAGGCGTACGGCATACCGGCCAAAAGGAAGTAGATGCGCCCTGCACCATCCGCCATCGACGAAGCCCAGGTCGTCCTGAATTTGGAGCTTGAAGTGGCTCCGGAGAACCGGCAGCGCCTCCTGGATTTCTGCCGCCGCGCCTTTCCGGTCTACGAGAGTCTCGGCGGTTCGCTCTTCGTGCTTTACGAAGACGCCGCCAGCCCCGAGCGCTTCAACGAGGTGGGCTATTACCGGACCGGGGCCGACTATAAGCGAGGAGAGGCCGCGATCAAGAACGACCCCGTCCAGTCCGTTCTGATCGCGGAGTGGCGCTCACTCCTGAAACAACCTCCCCGCGTGAGCGTTTACACCAAACTGGGCCGCTGATCCCGCCGCTGGCCGTTTCATTGCGATTGTATCCTCGTCATGAACAACCGCCCGGCCGTCCTGATCGTCGACGACGACGCGTCTCTTCGAACGATGCTGGGCCTTTCGCTGAAGCGCGCGGGCTATCCAACCTTGTCCGCCGCAAGCGGCCCTGAGGCGCTGCAGCTGCTCGCGACGCGTCCCATCAACTGCATGGTCACCGACGGACGCATGGAGCCTATGGACGGCTTCGAGCTTTCCCGCCGGGCCAAGACCTTGCGTCCTGACCTGCGCATCGCTATGGTCAGCGCCGTGTTCACGACCTCGGACGCCGCGGGTTCGCCGATCGACTGCGTGTTCGAGAAGCCGGTCGCCGTGAGCTCCGTTGTGGCGTGGCTCCAAGAGCACTGAGCCCCCGCCGGCGCGCTATTTCTCTCCCAGGAGCTTCAAGAGCGCGCGCAGCATGTCCATCGAGGTGATGATCCCGCACAGCCGGCCTTCGCGCGTGACGATCACACGGTGGATTTTCTTGGCCAGCATCTGACGCGCCAATTCCTTAATCTCCGTGTCTTCCTCGAAGGAGACGGTCCACGGCGTCATCACCGATGCGACGGAGGACCCCGCGTCCCCCCGGCACACAAGGTCGGTCTGCGACACGACGCCGATGAGGTCGCCTTGCGGACCGACGACCGGGGCTCCGCTGACGCCGCGCCCGGCCAGCAGGCGGGTGAGCTCGGTCAACGGCGTTTCCGGCCGGACCGTCAGGACCTGCTTGTGCATGATGTCTCGTGCTTTCATAAGTCCCCCAGCCGGACGGGGCGGACCGTCCATCGGCCCAGTCCGCCCCTCCACCCGACGTTCAGACGCCCAGCAGTTCCTTCTCCTTGATCGAGAAGGTCTTGCGGCCCGTTTCCAACGCCTCCCGCATGGCCCGGTACTCGACACGGCTTTTCTCCCTCTTCTCCTTGAGCCAGCGGCTCATCTGTTCGCGTGTTTCGCGGCCCGCCTTGGGTGCGAAAAGCACCCCGAGCGCGGCCCCGATTGCGGCTCCGGAAATGAAGTATCCGGCGTACGTCGCCGACCTGCGCGTATCATGTTCCACGATGCCCTCCACGCGGAGCCCGACCAGTCATGCCAGCAGCAGCCGACGGCGTCTCCGACGCTCCATCGGACACGCAACAGAATGACCGTGGCCGTTGCGTTGCTACCCGGCCCGGGCGTCATCTTCAGGGAGGTGGGCCGCACGTGCGAATATTCCGCAACATGTTCGAGGCCGGAAGAAGCTTTCCGGCCGCCGTCGTCGCGATCGGCAAGTTCGACGCGATCCATCGCGGCCATCAGCGCGTGATCCGTCTCGCCGTCAAGAAGGCCAAGGCGTTCAAGACCTTCTGCGTCGTCGTCACCTTCGACCCGTCCGCGGAGCAGTACCTGCGCCTCTATTCTTATCGCCCCGTCCTGTCCGTGGCCAAGCGCATCGAACTGATGGGGAAGCTCGGCGTCGACGGCATAGTGCTCCTGCCTTTCGACAAGAAACTCGCCTGCCTGTCTCCGAAAGCCTTCGCCAAGGACGTGTTGGCACTACAGCTCAAGCCTATAGCCGTCTATGTGGGCGAGGATTTCTGCTTCGGCAAGGACCGCGCCGGGAAAGTGGAAACGCTCCAACAACTCGGTCCGGAACTCGGATTTCTCGTCTACCCGGTGCCGTTGCTGTTCACCGGTGGGGAGAAGATCAGCGCCACGCGGATACGGCGGCTGATCGAGCGAGGGCGTAAAAGCGAGGCCGAAGAACTCTTGGGTTGGAAGCTCTAGGCAGATCCGTTGCTTCAAGACGACTTAGGGAGGCCGGGGTCGCCCGGACCCTCCGCCGGGGAGAGCGAGGCCGGGCGCGCTGGAGCGCGATGACCGGAGCCGCGGCCCGGATTGGCGGGGCGGGCCGTTAAGCCCGCCCCTCAACGGCTCGAAGACTCGTTTTTTGCGACCCTTCTTGGGCTCGACGCCCGAGTTCGCGAAGCAGGCCCACCGGCAGGCGCTCCCTCAGCATTGGAAACAGAATTTTCTCCTCGTAAGTCAGGTGCGTCTCCAACTCCTCACCCAAGCGGAATAAAACCGCGCGCAGGGGATAAACGTGCCTCCCGTCGCAGCTGCAGGCAACGGCGCCGAAGAGCTTCATCATTTCTCCCATCGACCGATGACCTGCCGCGGAAGCGGCGCGCAGTTCTTCGTTCAGCTCGACCAAGCGCAAGACCTCCGCTAGAAACTCGTCTTCCACCGTCTCGTGCGTCTTGAAGGCGGCGAAGAAGCCGCGTATATCCCGCAATAAACGCTTCTTATCCAACGCCACGCGGTCATCCCAGCCGACGCCGTGCGGCCGCTCGAACGGCGCCGTCAAAGCCGCGAACTCGCCGCGCAGCGCCGCATGGCCTTCCAGCAGAACCTCGATGATGTCCATAAAGCCCCTCCGTTATATCAAGGTCACGGATGACCGTTGCCGCGCATAGGAACCGCTGCCGGAAGTCCGCAAGGCGAAAGGCACGTGACGCGGAGCGGGCACGGACAACACCGGGATCGACGAACTTCGGAGCACGCGCTCGAGCGTCGTTCCGAAGAACGCGTCCTTGATGAGGGATTTCTCGTGCGCGACGAGGACGATCCAGTCATGCCCTCTCCGTGCTTCCAGTATCCCCTTCACGGCCTCGCCGACACTTGTTTCCGCCGTCGGCCGGCAGTTATTGATGATCTTCGCCGGCAGGCGCTTGATAAGGGCGAAAAGCCGAAACCGCAGGTTCCCGCTCCAGACAGGATCGTCGGTCACATGAAGAGCCGTCAAGCGCGCCGACAGGACGGCGGACGCGGCGGCGGCGTAGGCGAAACCGTATTCCGAATAGGGCGTGAAGTTGACGGGCGCCAGGATCGAACGGATCGGGCGGACGGGACCGCGCGCAACGAGAACGGGCACCGGCGCACCGCGAACCACGGCCTCGGCCACCGAACCGAGGAGGGCCAGCTTGAGGCCTTTGCGGCCATGCGTGCCGACGACAATCAAATCCGGGCGGTGCAGCCGGGCCAAGCTCAGTATGCGCAAGGCGGGGTCGCCTTGAAGGATCGTGATTTTTGGGCCATCTCCCAGCGCCGCGCGGATTTTCACGCGAAGCGCCCGGGCATGGGACGGTATCAAATCGGGCGGAGGCATCAAATCGACGCCCGCCTGCCACGGCTCGACATAAACGACCTCCAGGGCCGCGCCGCTGATCGCGGCGAGCGCTGCCGCGTGCCGCCATGCCATTCGAGAGACGTCCGACAGATCGTACGCGACGAGAATTTTCTTCGGCGGGAATTTGATCATAGAACCCCCAGTCCGGCGTCGTATTCACGTCGCAACGATCCGGCCGCGTCGTCGATTGGCAGGATCATTGCGGGCTTGAACGAAATGTCCGGGAAGAACGCGCCTCCCCTTTTTCTAACGGCAGAGCAGGTGATCTCGGCCATGCAGGACGGCGTCATCGTCACCGACCCGAAGGGCGCCATCCTGGCGGTCAACCACGCCTTCTGCGCCGTCACCGGCTACTGCCGCCGGGACGTCATCGGTAAGAACCCGCGGATGCTCCATTCCGGAAGGCACGACCGGCTCTTCTACGTCAAAATGTGGCGGTCCCTCCTTGAAACCGGTTGCTGGCAGGGCGAGATCTGGAACCGGCGCAAAGGTGGAGAAATCTACCCCGAATGGCTGGAGATCAGCGCCGTCAAGGACGCGCGGGGGCGCATGCGCTGCTATCTCGGGGTCTTCCGCGACATCACGAGTCCCAAGCTGAACGAAGAGCGCCTGAAGCAATTGGCGCAGTACGACCCGTTGACGGGCCTGCCCAACCGGCGACTATTCCACGAGCGGCTGAAGCGTGCTTTGGCCCGCCGCGCGCCCGGCCGGCATCCGGCCGTTCTTTTTCTCGACATGGACCACTTCAAGGACATCAACGACCGGTGGGGTCACGCCGCGGGAGACGCCTTCCTCCGGGCCGTAGGCTCCCGGCTACGCGGCTGTGTGCGCGGCACGGACACCGTAGCTCGCTGGGGCGGAGACGAATTTGCCGTTCTGCTCGACCCGCTCGCGGGACGCCTCGACGCGGAGAGAATCGCCCGAAAAATATTAAGAGTCCTGAACCGGCCCTTCACCCTGAGCGGCCGACGGACCAGAGCCGCGGCGAGCATCGGAGGCTGTTTGTCCGAGGGAAAGGAGACCCCGAACCGACTGATTCGTAAAGCCGACGGGGCGATGTACGCCGTCAAGGAGCACGGCCGCAACGGCGTCCGGTTCTGGACGCGAGCCGTTTCGTTGCGCCAGGGTGAGGCGCCCTGTGGAGCCGTTGCCGCGGAGGAGTGACTCCTGAAAAAGAAGCCGAAGGCGTCCGAGAAAGCATCGAAGAAAGGTCTACTCCGAGTTCGGAACGCTGCAGCGCGCGGACACCTACGCCGGCGGGATTCTCGTCACGGCTGGAAAGCCGGCATAAACTCCGAAACCCCATGCCAAAAACCGCTCCCACGCTAAGCGTCCCCGTCTTCTGATTCCATGACCTCTTCGAGCCGCCCGCCATGAGAGGCGTTCATGGAACTTGATCTCAAGCAGAAGCGGAGGATGCTCGACGACGGCTACGTCGTGATTGCCGGCGTCGTCTCGCGCGACTTGATCGACGAGGCCCTGCGGGAGATCAACCACCGCCTGGGCCTGCGGTATCAGACGCTGGATGCCGATGCGGCCGCGCGGGACTCCTGGTCGGACGACGTGGACGCTCCGGCCATCATGGACCTGCTGCACAAGTCTCCGCTGTGGGAACTCGCGCAGTCGCTGAGCGGAGGGGGCCGACTCGACGGCCCCGCGACCGGCCGGATCGTCTTGCGCTTTCCCGCAGTCAACGACTCGCACGGCGGCCTCGCGTCGCGCAGCGACGGCTTCTCCGCGCCGAACGCGAATAAGATGATCGGCTGCTTCACGATGCTCATCGGCATCCTGCTCAGCGACGCCCCGGACAAGCACATGGGCAACCTGACCGTCTATCCCGGCACCCATCGCCCAAGCGCGCGGCGCACCGAGGCGGCGCAGATCACCGGCAAGGCCGGAGACATCGTCCTGTGTCATTGCCGGCTCGCGCACGGCGAAGAGCGCAATCTCTCCCACACTATCGGCTACATGGCCTATTGGCGTCTGCGGCACAAGGACGCCGGCTCCTGAGGGGCCCGGCGTCCCAGGGCCGCCCTTACGACTTTGGCCGCCGTGGGAACAAAGGTTGGGCGAAGCAGCCGGGAGTCGTACGGTTTCAACCTACCAATGACGGGGGATTCTTTTTGGTTTTAACCGGACACGAGTGCCTCGCACCATGAACGGGACTGTTTGCGCGCTGTTCGCCGGCCAGTTGGTGCAGGAAACTGGGATGGGCGTCGAGCTGCTCAAAAATCCGGCCGCCCGAGCCGTCATCGAACAACTCAAGCCCTCGCTCGGCGCCGATCTCGAGACCTTGCTGACGACGATGCCCGAGGGGCCCTTAGCGCTCACCTTCAACGCCCAGCGCGCGATCCACGCCTCCCACGTCGCGCACTGGCTCGCCTACAAGGCGGCCCGTCCCGGGCTCAAGCTCGGGGGCGCCGTCGGCCACTCGATGGGTGTAGCCGCCGCCTTGGTCGCAGCCGAGGCGCTGAGCCTCGAGGACTCCGGCCGCTTCATCGCCGCGCGCGCGAGGGCGTTCTCCGACTGCTGCAAGACCTTCACCGAGCCGATGGGCCTGGCCGCCGTGTCGGCCGATGATTTTAACGACGTCGTCGAGTCCGCGGGCGAGGTCCCCGGAGTCAGCGTCGCGCTGTGGAACACGTCCCGCCGCGGCACGCTCGGCGGAACGAGCGCGGCTCTCGAGGCGTACGCGGCCAGGGCTCGCGCCGAAGACTGGCCCGTGAAGATCACGATTCTCCGCGTCGAAGGGCCGTATCACACCGCGGCCTTCGCGCCCGCCCAGGCGCCGCTCGCCGCCGCACTCGCGTCCATCGAGGTGAAGACGCCCGCGGTTCGGTGTTCATGGGGACCTCAGGCAAGGCCGAGACCGATCCGGCGCGCATCAAGGACCTACTCGTCTTGCAGGCCGTCGCCTGCGAGCGGCGATCGCCGCGCCCGACGGGGAGCGCTATCTCATGCAGTAGGCATACACCATGGGACAATAGACCTCGCGGTAGAAGATCGTGCAGCTCCCGGCGGCGAAATTGGGGGGCTGGAGATTGATGTACTCACTGTTCTCGCCCATATCCCCCGTGCTCGATGCGCAAGACACCAGTTGGTAGCCCGGCCCGCATGTGGCGGTCCGAGTGCCGGTTCGAGGGACCCCGCTGGAACTCCAGGCACCACACAGTACACCGTTGGAGAAAGCCCTCATCTGCGGGCCACCCACGTTGAGATCCCACCACGCGCCTCCCCGGAAGCCCCGGAATCGGTCGGTCGTGGTGTTGTAATAGATCATGCCGTTGGCCCCGGGCGGATCAGCGGCCAGCCGGCCCAACGTGAGGGAATCGTTGACCACGGCCGTTCCGTTGATGGTCAGCTTGGCCGTTCCCAGGGCCGCCGTCCCGATGCCGACCCTGCCGCCGTCGCGAGCGAGGTGGGTGTCGCCTGTGGTGATCATCTTGGTGTAGACGCCCGATGGAGCCGGATAATACGTGGTCAAGGTCACGCTCTCCGACCCCAACTCCGCAACCGCGCTGAGCATCACCGCGGCCGCGCCGACGACGGCCACGAAGCGCCGGCTGAAAGCTAGGTCAAACTTAATCTTGATTTCGGCCATGGTCTAAGGTGCTCCGGGTTCTTCGGACCACTGTGGACCTGATTTAAGGTGGTCTTTTCTGTTGCCGTTATAGCCGTGTCTTGATCCGTTTTCCTTAACCTCTATGTGATGGCCCTTGGGCGAGCCCCGGTACTGCCTGAGATGCTTGTCCACCGGCTCGCGGGCGGCGCCCCATATGCCGCCCGGAGGCGGCGGGAGAAGTCTGCCGAGCTCCGGCAGCTTGCGCCGCATCCCATCCAAGAGTCTCTGCCCCATATCCGTCAACTTCGCGTTGTCGGCTAGAACAGCAAGGGCCAGATCAACCTGGGCGCAACGCATGGCCGCCTCGGTCTGGAGGCTTTCCCGAAGTTCAGCCGTATGGCGGCTCAGTGAGGCGCTCAGGGCATAAAATCGGGCGACGTTGAGAAAGGCATGGGCGCCGAGGAGTATGCCCCTTAACGGCCTTGGGTCCGGCCTCCAGGGGGAGTAATAGACCGCCTCCTCGCGTCCCGCCTCAAGCAGGGGATCCCGCTCCAGCAAGGTGTAGAGCTTGTTGTGGCAAAACTCATGGATCAACGTCTCGGCCTGAAGATAAGGATAGTCGTCGTGGCAGAGGAAGACCGCCCCGCGCAAGTGGCTGTAGGAGGAACTGACGTGCTTTTTGGGGTCTTCGCGCGCGAGCGGGACGATCACGCGGATTAAATCCGAGAGCTCCTGTTTGAGGCAAGGATCCACCTCCTCAATAGCGGCCATGGCCTGCCTGAGAACATCCGTGAACCTGGACAACTCCTCCGGAGAAAAGACCGCGGCCTTGTGTTGGCGGCGATCTTCGCAGACGCGCTGGGGAAGAAGGATAAGCGGATCGCAGACATTGATCTCGATCGTGTCCGCAACAAGCGGGTGCCGACGGACCTTGAGCCCATCCCGGGCGATGTCGGCGCCGCCCCCAGGCCAGGACGCGGCCGTCCGGCCATCAAGAAGCGCGCCTCTCTTCACGCGCCGCCTGTGCGGCCCCCCCGCCAAAGAGGCCTCAAGGCCGTCAGGAGCAAAAGCCAGAAGCGACTCCTTTTGCGCTCCCCTTGCGCCAAAGTCCAGATATGTTCTCAGGCCGTGAAAGTGAAAGTGCCCCTCCCCATCAATGAGCGCGCGCATCTCCAGGGAGTCTCCCTCCAGGCAAGCGAGGGAGGCGGCAAACCCCTGGAATTGATCCAAGACCACCCAGCTTTCGCGCACGTCGCAGGTCCTGTCTTCAAGAAGCCTTTTCGCGCAAAAGAGCCACAGATGGAAGGCCGGGTGGGAGACCAGCCGGCGGATATGGACCGATTTCTTGGCCAGGAAGTAATCCAGGCCGGGCTTGAGCCGCGACATCTCCCGAGTCCCTGGAAAAGCGCTCTCAAGCCTTGCGGCTGTCTCTCGGAAGTCGGCGAGCAAGGCCCTTGTCCGGCGCGCCTCGATCCCCTCCCATATTCCACTGGGGGAGGAATAAATCCAAGCCTCAACCTCGTCGCCGCATGCAAAGTGTTTGCGCTCACCGCGCTTCTTCAGCCTGACCGCGCCGTCAAAATCCGGACCCATGTCCTGAGGTGCTCCTCCTTGCCGGAGACGCGTCTTCGACTTCCTGACTGGTCGCAACGCTACGGCCACGGCCGTTGCGTTACTGCTCGGCCCGGAACTGGGGGCGGACCATATCCGGGGTTGGCGCTTCTGTTGCGACGCCCTTGCGACAGCGCCATAAGCTCCAACACCCCATGCCAAGAACGATTCCCAATCTGATCGTCCCCCCGCCTATCAATCCGTTGAATGTATTCCCAATCTCTTGGCCTAAAAGTCCTCAAATAACCTACGACTTATTCGAGCTCGCGAAGACCCAGCTTTGGGATCCGGAGAAGCTCCCTTGGGAGACTTTGGCCGAAGCGCGAATCTCGGCCGAGGAGCGCTTGGCCATCGGCTATTGGTTCTCGATACTGGGCATTTTCGACGCCGCAGCACCCCCGGTCTTCGCCCACGCCCTCATCGAAATGTTCAAGAACAAGGAAGAGGACGGCGTGCGCAAATGCTTTTCGACGATCTTGCGGGACGAGCTCAACCATGAGGAAGTCTGCCGGAAAGCCACGATGGCCTGCCTCCCCGGAAATCCTTACGGCCCCCTCGAATGGACGCCGAGGACGGCTCTTGAAAAAGGAGCCTACAACAACATCCAATGGGCCTATCATAACGGCGCCCGGTATTGGGACGGCTATGTCCGCGCCTTCGACAAGTATCCGTTTGCGGTGATGTTCACCTCGTTTCTCATGGGCGAGGTCGCGGCGACGACGCTCTTCTCCGAGATGGGCCGGGCCGCCAAGATTCCGGTGTTCCAGGAGGTCTTCAAAAAAGTGAGCCGCGACGAGGCCCGTCACGCGCGCATGGCGCTCTACCTCACGCAGCGAACCTTCCCCACCTTGCCCCAAGAGCAGAAGGACTTCATCACGAAGCAGCTGAGAGCGGGCTTTATCTTCCTCTCGCTTATCCTCTTCAAGCCGTTCCCCGGCAAGTTCTGGGAACTGCCCGATACCTTCCTCGACTACCACGACACCCTCCAGGACGCGGCCCGGTCGGGAGGGCTCGGAATCCTTCCGATGCAAGCGCGGTCGCTTGCCTGGCGCAACGCCATGCTCAAGGTCAAGAAGACGGTCGAGGCTTACGGCATCGCCTTCCCCGCCATGCCCGAGGTCGGGCTGACGGGCGAGGAAGTCGCCGAGGAAGACCTCGAGATGATCGTCCCCGTTTTCTGAGCCATGGCGGCCATCACGAAAGAGTGGACGGGAAGCGAGTATTTCCCCATCAAGGACTTCCACCACGTGGAGTTCCTGGTCGGCAATGCTAAGCAGGCGGCCTATTTTTATAGAACGGCCCTGGGCTTTGAACGCCTCGCCTACCGCGGTCCCGAGACCGGGGATCGCGAAAAAGTTTCCTATGTCCTTAAGCAGGGACGAGTTCGGCTCGTTCTCACGACGCCGCTGAGTTCGCGCCACCCCCACGCCGACCGGCTCAAGAAGCACGGCGACGGCGTCTACGACGTCGCCTTCGCCGTCGAAGGGGCCGCGAATGCCCACGCCTCCTGCCTGAGCCGCGGGGCAAGATCGGCTCTCGCCCCGACAGCGGCCAAGGATGCGGACGGGACCGTTGAAACCGCCGCGATCCGGACCTACGGGGACACGATCCACTCTCTCGTCGATGACCGCTCATACAACGGTTCTTGGGCGCCCGGCTTCGTCCCTCTGGAACTGCCCGCAACCTCCGGCGCCGCCGCGGGCATCGAGTACGTCGATCATGTCGTGGGCAACGTGCCCGAGGGAGACATGGGCCGCTGGAAGGAGTTTTATGAGAGGGTTTTCGGGTTCACGAACTTCGTCGTCTTCGACGAGCACGACATCGCGACGAAATACTCGGCGCTTAAAAGCCGCGTCATGCGCTCGAAGAACTGGCGCATCAAGCTTCCGATCAACGAGCCGGCCCCGGGATTGCGCAAGTCGCAGATCACGGAGTTCCTTGAGTTCTTCGAGGGCCCCGGCGTCCAGCATGTAGCGCTCGGCACGGGCGACATCCTTGAGACGGTCGCGCGCCTGCGCGCCAACGGCGTCGAGTTCCTCGCCATCCCCGACGCCTATTACGAGACGCTTCCGGCACGCATCGGAAACATCGCCGAGCCGATCGAGGACATCAAGCGGCTGCGCATTTTAGTCGACGGCGACGAGGAAGGCTACCTGCTCCAGCTCTTCACCAAGCCCGTCTCGGACAGGCCGACGTTCTTCTTCGAATTCATCCAGCGCAAGGGCTCCCGCGGATTCGGGCAGAACAACTTTCAGGCGCTTTTTGAGTCGCTAGAACTCGAGCAGGAGCGCCGCGGCAACCTGACGCCCAAGGGAGAATCGTGCCCTTCTACCTGAAAGAGGGCGCCGTCCCCAAGAAACGGCACACCGTCTTCAAGAAGAGCGACGGCTCCTTGTACGCCGAGGAGGTCATCGGCCGCCATGGGTTCTCAAGCCACTCGAGCATCCTCTACCACCTGCGCATGCCCACTCGCGTCAAATCCGTCGGCGCCTTCACTCCCAGCCGCCCGGAAACGACGCCTGACGTCCAGCGCCACCGGCACCTGAGGACGCGCGCCGTCGCCTCATGCGGAGACCTGCTCGCCTCGCGCCGTCTTCTGTTTTTCAACGACGACGTCCGCCTCTCCAAATGCCACCCGGACGCCTCCATGGATTTCTTCCTGCGCAACGGGCACTTCGACGAGCTCTACTTCGTTCAGGATGGAAGCGGCGAACTGGAGTCTCAGTTCGGGACGATTCCCTTTGCCAAGAACGACTACGTGCTCATCCCGCGCGGCACCATCTGGAGGATGCGCTTCGAGGCTGAAAAAGCGCGTCTGCTTCTCATCGAATCCGCCGGACAGGTCTCGACTCCCGAGCGCTACCGCAGCCGGCACGGGCAGCTTCTCGAGCACTCTCCGTTCTGCGAGCGGGACATTCGAACGCCTCATCTTGGCGCCCCGCGCGAGGAGACGGGCGATTTCCTCGTCCGAACGATCCGAGCCGACGGCATACAGGATTTCACCTACGACTCGCACCCGTTCGATGTCGTCGGCTGGGACGGCTATTTTTTCCCTTGGGTCCTGAGCGCCGACGATTTCGAGCCTCTCGTCGGCAGCATCCACCAGCCCCCGCCCGTGCATCAAACCTTCGAGGCGCCCGGCTTCGTCGTCTGCTCCTTCGTTTCGCGCCCCTTCGACTTCCATCCCCAGGCGATTCCCGCGCCTTATCCTCACTCCAACGTCGACTCGGATGAAGTGCTGTTTTACTCGGTGGGAGAGTTCATGAGCCGCAAGGGAATCGAGGCCGAGTCCATGACGCTCCATCCGATGGGCCTCGCGCACGGCCCCCATCCAGGCCTCTATGAGGCTTCCGTCGGAAAGAAACACACCAAGGAGCTGGCCGTCATGATCGACACCTTCAAGCCGCTTAAACTCGCAGAGACGGCGAAGACAGTCGATGATCCCAACTATCCGCTGAGTTGGCTCTGACAAGGAGAATAATCAATGGACGCACAAGATTGGAGCCGCGTAGATGAAACTATTCGAGAACTTTCTCTGCTCAAACATCCCTTTTATCAAAACTGGACCAAGGGCGCGCTTTCCTTGACGGACCTGAGATGCTACGCCGCCCAGTACTACCATCTGGAAAGCTGTTTTCCCAGGTTCCTGAGCCGGGTTCATTCCAACTGTGAAACCCTGGCCGTCAGGCAACAGATCCTGGAAAATATAACCGACGAAGAGAAAGGCCCCGAGAACCACCCCGAGCTTTGGCTTCGGTTCGCCGAGGGGCTGGGGCTAGATCGTCCGGAAGTGTTGGAAGCGCCGTGTTTGCCCCAGACAAAGAAATGCATGGAGTCCCTCACGGAACTCGCCGGCCAGCCTCACTGGCCCTTGGGGCTGAGCGCGCTTTACGCTTACGAGTCTCAGATCCCCGAGATCGCCAGAGTCAAGATAGAGGGCCTCAAGCAATTCTACGGGGTCCAAGACGAGCGGGCTCTGCGATTTTTTACGGTGCATCAGGAAATGGATCAATGGCATTCCAAGGTGGAGAAGGATCTCATTCTTTCCGCGGAAGCCGATCTTTCCGAGGTCTGCGACGCCGCGCAAAAGGCATGCCGGGCGCTTTGGGAGTTTTTGGATGGGGTCTATCTCTGCCATCATGATCCTGTCGAGGTGGGTCTTCACCGAGTTCCTGGGCCGCTATGACCAATCTTCGCAACGGGTCGCGGGAACATAAGGAGCTGATGTGCCGGTTCTTCACCGATTCCTTCATGCGCTTTAATCCCGACTCCGTCGACTGGCCGGCCTTGTCGCCCTCGGACATCGAACGTCTCAAGGCGCTGCCGGTCTGGGAAGAGGCCGTGAAGACCGAGGCCACGACGGCTCTGCTGGTTCAGACCTTCGGGAAGAAGGTCAAGGACGCGGACCTCAAAGAGGCGATCGCCATGAACGGCTTCGAAGAGGGGCGCCATGCCGCGCTGCTTTCGGGGTTGACCCGAAGGTACGGTATCGCCGTTGCGGAGTTCGATCCGACGCCTCCCGTCGACGCCGAATGGGGTTTTCTGAAGGTCGGTTACGGCGAGTGCTTCGATTCTTTCTTCGGCTTCGGGCTGTTCGCCTTGGCGAGAGATTCAGGGTACTTCTCGCCGGAACTGGTCAGGATCTTCGATCCGATCATGCAGGAGGAGGCGCGGCATATCATTTTCCACGCCAATTGGGTCGCCTACACGAAAGCGCAGCAGCCGTCCCTTGAGCAGCTGGCTTTCTCCTTCAAGCAGGCGTCGGCTCTGTCGCATCAGACCGCCAGCCGAGTCAAGACCGCTCTGCGGATGCGGAATTCGAGCCCCCAGGATAATTTCACCATGAACGCCCATGAATCTTTCGGAGACTTCTCCATGAGGCAGTTCATCGAGACCTGCCTGAAGGAAAACGCAAGACGCCTCGCTCCCTATGACGACAGGCTCTTGAGGCCGACTTTCATGCCCCGGCTCGCTCAGAGCGCACTGACTTTCATGCCTTAGCCCGGAGGGGAAATCAATGATACGCGACCTATTGCTGTCTGTCGTCGGCGCCTGCCTCTACACGGAGTTCGTCGGCTACTGGCTGCACATGCTCCTGCACTCCGAGAAGCTCGCGTTCCTCAGCCGCAATCACATGATCCACCACCTCGTCGTTTATCCCCCCAACAAGCCCATGCGCCAATCCTCGGAGTACCTCGGCTCCACCTACGATAGGGCCAATGTCCTCGGCATCGGCCTAGAGTGGGTCGCGCCCGTATCTTTGATTCTGCCGGTCAGCCTCCTGGCCCTCCGCTCTCTCGGCGTGCCGGCCGCCTGCCAGGCGGTCTTCGTCCTCGTCTCTATGGCCTGGGGCTATCTCATGTTCGGCTACATGCATGACGCCATGCATCTGAAAGGTTTCTGGATGACGACCAACTTGCGTCTCAGCCGGTGGTTTATGACGGCCCGCAAACGCCACGACATCCATCACATGGAGATATCGGCTTCCGGCAAGCAGCAGAAGAACTTCGGGATATGTTTCTTCCTGTTCGACCGTCTCTTCGGCACGCTCTCCGCGGAACACAAGCCCTTCAACCGCGATGGCCTTGGGGCGGCCATGAAGCGGTATTCCTACATCTTCCCCCAAGCCTCCATGATTTAGCGCGCGGCCGGAGGCCGCACGCCCCGCACCGATTTAAACTCGACGGCGTAAAGGGTGGAGTTGGTCTTCTCCTTGACCCGGACCACTTGACCTGTGATGTTGAGCACGCCGGCGTTCAACAGGCGCAGCCGCGCACAGATCCGCGCGCCTTTGGCGAACGCATGGGTGGTGGTGAAGCTGAGGCCGACCGAGGAGACGTCGACGAGCCGCGCGATGTCGAGCAGCACGCCGCCCGACTTGTCGAGGATCTCCAGCACCGAATCGTGCCGGAACCGGCGACTGCGGCGAACCTCTTGAGCGCGCTTGGCCATAGCTATTTCTCGACCAGCAACAATGCGACCATTATCTCGCGCGTGCTGTCGGGCCGTTTCGTTGCGATCGGTGTTTTGCTGCGCCCACGCGAGGTGCCGATGAACCCGATCGAGTCCATGATGGCCCCGCTGTTCGACGAGGTTTCCGACGGCATCTGCGCGGCGGACGCCGAGGGGAAGATTATTTACATGAACCCCGCGGCGGAGCGCATGCTGGAGATATCGCTCAGCCGCGCCCGGGGCCGCAGCGAGTGCGAGCTTCTCTGCGGCCTCCTGGCGACCGCGACCGCCAAGGAATGCGCCTCCACTTGCGCGCTGCGCGACCCTCTCTGCCCCGATAAGGCGGTCACCTTCAAGGGCCGGCACAACCAACGGAAGGTCTACAAGTGGAACGAGCTGGAATTCAAGCGGGTGGAGAAGTGGCGCGACATGAAAGTCCGCTGCCTGCGCATGCCGACGAGCTCCGAGGGCGGCGGCAGCCGCTTCACGATCATCGAGGACACGTCCGCCGAATTGGAACTGGAGCGCCGGCGCGAGGACTGGCGGAACATGGTCGCCCACGACCTGCGAAATCCTCTCTCGGCGATCTTCGCGGCCGCGCGGGAGCTGCAGGACGAGACGCCGCAATCGGAGCTACTCAAGATCTGCGTCCGGAACTGCCGGCGCATGACCGCGTTGCTCGACCGTTATCTCGACGTGGCCAAGCTCGAGTCCGGCCGGATGCCGGTCAAGCTCGCGCGTCTGCCTCTCGCTGCGATCCTCGCCGCCTGCGTCGAGGATCAGGCGCCGTTGGCGCGGGAGAAGCGCGTCGAAATCAAGATCGAGGCGCCCGCGAGCCTCGCCGTCCTGGCCGACGCCGATCTCCTGCCGCGCGTGATCTTAAACCTGCTCGACAACGCCGTGAAGTTCTCGCCCGAGGCAAGCCAAGTCGTCATCAAGGCGGCGCCGGAAGGAAATGACGCCGTACGCCTCTCGTTTCAGGACGCGGGGCCGGGCATAGACCCCGAGGATCTTCCGAACCTGTTCGACCGCTACCACCAGTCCGCGTCCGGCGCGCAGAGCAAGATCAAGGGAACCGGCCTGGGCCTGGCTTTCTGCCGGGAGGCGTTGAAAGTGATGAACGCAACCATCACCGTCGAGTCCCAGCCCGGAGCCGGCAGCGTGTTCTCAATACGGCTGCCGCGAAGGGCTCCCTGACCTGAGCCCGAGAGCGGGCCGGCGCCGCCTTCTTGGCGAGGGCGATGAGCGTCCGCATCAGGTCCATGGTCGTCACGATCCCGGCGAGCCGGTCGCCTTTCGTGATCAGCACGCGGTGGATGCGGCTTTCGATCATGACCTTGGCCACCTTCTCCACCGGAGTCGCCTCATCGAGCACGATCGCGCCTGGCGTCATGATCTCATCCACGCGGGCCTCATCGAGCTCCTCGATGTGAAGGCCGCCGGCGCGGACGGAGTCGTCGAACTCCCGATGATAGGAAGGAATGCCCGCGGCGGCTTCGCGGCGAGTGCGCACCAGGTCCGTCTGCGAAACGACCCCCACGATCGACCCGGCCTCGTCGACCACCGGCGCGCCGCTGATGCATTTCTCTTCGAAGATTTTCGCCAGTTCCTGCAAGGTCAGCCAGCTTCCCACCGAGACGACCTTCCTGCTCATGACGTCCTTGGCTCGCATAATTTTTCCTCCCGGCGGGTACCCGCCGTGACATACGGCACGCAACATTCCGGCTCGCGCCCGGCATGGACTTCCGGCCGAACTGTTGCGTAATATTGCGACATGAATCCCGACCGTTGGACTCTGAAGACCTCGGAAGCCTTTCAGGACGCGCAGTCGCAGGCCGAGCGCCGCGGCCATCCGGAATTGACGCCCGAGCATCTGCTTGCGGCCCTCCTGGCCCAGGAAGGCGGCGTCGTCCCGGAGACGCTCGAGAAGGCAGGCGTCGATGCGAAGACGGCGGGCGCCGAACTTGAGAAGCTCTTGGCGCGCAAGCCCTCGGTCTCGGGCGGCAAGCTCCAGGCGTCCGCGTCCTTGGATACGGCCATGCGCAAAGCCGAGGACCGCATGAAAGCCCTTAAAGATGAGTTCGTCTCAGCGGAGCACGTCTTGCTCGGCATACTCGATGCCGGCGGCGACGCCGCCAAGCTCCTCGCGAAAGCGGGCCTCACGCCCGACAAGTTCCTCGCCGCGTTGACCCAGACGCGCGGTGCGCAGCGCGTCACCTCTCAAGAACCCGAGGCGACCTACCAGGCGCTCGAAAAATACGGACGCGACCTGACCGCCGCCGCGCGCCGGGGCAAGCTCGACCCCGTGATCGGCCGCGACGCCGAGATTAGGCGCGTGATCCAGGTGCTCTCGCGCCGCACGAAGAACAATCCCGTGTTGATCGGCGAACCTGGTGTCGGCAAAACGGCGATCGTCGAGGGCCTGGCCCAGCGCGTCGCCTCCGGCGACGTGCCCGAGGGCATCAAGGATAAGTCCGTCATCTCCCTCGACCTGGGTGCTTTGATCGCGGGTGCCAAGTTCCGCGGCGAGTTCGAGGAGCGGCTGAAGGCCGTCCTCAAAGAGATCGCCGCACAGGAAGGCAAGGTCATCCTGTTCATCGACGAGCTGCACACGCTCGTCGGCGCGGGTGCCGCCGAGGGCGCCATGGACGCCGCCAACCTGCTCAAGCCGATGCTCGCGCGCGGCGAACTGCGCTGTGTGGGCGCCACCACGCTTGACGAGTACAAGAAGGGCATCGAGAAGGACGCGGCGCTTGAGCGCCGCTTCCAGACCGTTTTGGTCGACGAGCCCTCCATTGAAGATACGATCGCGATCCTGCGCGGCCTCAAGGAGAAGTACGAGGTCCATCACGGCGTGCGTATCCGCGACGCGGCCTTGGTCGCCGCCGCGACCTTGTCCTCGCGCTACATTCCCGATCGCCGGCTGCCCGACAAGGCCATCGACTTGATCGACGAGGCCGGAAGCCGCCTGCGCATGGAGATCGACTCTTTGCCCGTTGAGCTCGACCAGGCCGAGCGCGACATCCGCCGGCTCGAGATTGAGGCCACGGCCCTGCGCAAGGAAGGCGACGCGGCCTCCGCCGAGCGGCTCAAGGTCATCGAGAAGGACCTCAAACGACTCAAGAGCGAATCCGCCGATCTACGCGCGCACTGGAAAAAAGAAAAAGATCTGATCGGCGAACTGCGCGGGTTCCAGAAGCAGGTCGAGGAGCTCAAGGCCGATGAGCAGAAAGCCGAGCGCGGCGGGGATCTCGCCCGCGCGGCGGAGGTTCGCTTCGGGAAGGTGCCGGAACTCGAAAAACGCCAGGAGAAGCTCCGCAAGGAGCTCGGTGTCCTTCAAAAAGAACGGCAACTTTTAAAAGAAGAGGTCGGCGAAGAAGATATCGCCGGCGTCGTCGCGCGCTGGACCGGCGTCCCGGTGTCGCGCTTGCTCGAGGGGCAAGCGGCCAAGCTTTTGCGCATGGAAGATAAACTTCATGAGCGCGTCATCGGCCAGGAAGCCGCGGTCAAGGCCGTCTGCGAGGCCGTGCGCCGCGCGCGCTCCGGGCTCTCCGATCCGAATCGGCCGACCGGGGTCTTCCTTTTGATGGGACCGACCGGCGTCGGAAAAACGGAACTCGCGCGGGCGCTGGCCGAGTTCCTGTTCGACTCGGATAAAGCAATGATTCGTATCGACATGTCCGAGTACATGGAGAAGCACGCGGTCGCCCGCCTCATCGGCGCGCCCCCCGGCTATGTGGGTTATGAAGAGGGCGGCCAGTTGACCGAAGCCGTGCGCCGGCGCCCGTACGCCGTGATCCTGCTCGACGAGATCGAGAAGGCCCACCCCGACGCGTTTAATGTGCTCCTTCAAGTCATGGACGACGGCCGCCTCACCGACGGCCAAGGCCGCACGGTCAACTTCACGAACACGGTGATCCTGATGACGTCGAATGCGTCAAAGGACGAGCTCAAGAGCCGCTTCCGCCCGGAATTCTTGAATCGTCTCGACGACATCCTCGAATTCTCGAGCCTCGATCGTGAGCACCTGCGGCGCATCGTGGAGGTCCAGCTCGCGTCGATCCGCAAGCGCCTCGCGGAGCGCCGCGTCGAGCTGGCGCTCACCGACTCGGCGAAGGATCTGCTGGCGCAGGAAGGCTGCGACCCCGCCTACGGAGCCCGGCCCCTCAAGCGCGCCATCTCCCGCCTGGTAATCGATCCGATCGCCCGCATGCTGCTGACCGGGGAGATCAAGGAAGGCCAGAAGGTCGAGGCGGACGCAGGAAATGACTTGCGACTGGTCTTTCGCGCGGTGAAGGCCGCGAAGCCGACGAAAGAAAACGCGGCTTAGCGCGCGGGCGGCCAATTTCTTCCCCGCTGCTTCGCCGCCTGGCGTCAAGCCAAGCGCGATTGAGCCCACTCCAAGAACCGACGCGCGAGCTTCTCCGCGTCCCTGCCTTCGACCTCCGTGACTTCTCGGTCCTCGTAGGCGGAGAGGCTCTTGTCAGACAGCACCTTCGAAAGAGTCTGAATCTTCGCGCCGAGCTGATCGTCTTTAATGTGCTGCTGCAAAAGTCCGGCGACATCATGATGGGAGTCTCCGATCGAGCGAACGCCTCCGTAGTAGACCAGGAGCGCGTCCGCCGCCGAGATCGCCGCGTGGACGGCGTTTAAGCCTACGGCGTCCCAATCTCTTAATTTCAAAGCCGACTCCGAGGCGCGAAGGAATTCGCCCGCCTTCTTGAGATACGTCCCGTGGCGCTCGCGCGACACGGCGCGCGTCTTAAATTTCTTCGGGGTCATGACAACAGCTCCTTGATATCCTTGCCGTAAATAGTTCGTCCATCTTTCAAAATCTCGCGGATCAGCGGAAGTTTTCGACGGTGTTTGTTCCGCAATTCCGACAAGGTCTGAATGTACGACGACAAGGGAACGTTAAAGCGCTTAAACAGCAGCGCCCTGAGCCGTTCGACCCGCGGCTCCAGGACCTTGAGGCGTTCCTTTGCGGGGAGGACGACCAAAAGGTCGAGATCGCTGCCGAGCCGCTCCGTGCCTCGCGCCATACTCCCGAAAAGCACTATTGAAACGATATCCGACTTGGGGGACATGACCAAGGACCTTCTGACAACGGTCGCGACCTGCTTTGGCATGGCCGCCTCGGCCTCGAACAGACGCGCGAAGGCGTTCTGGATGAGATAGTTTTCGGAATTGATCTTGTAGAGATGCAGGTTGGAGACGCGCCGCAACTGAACGAGTCCTCGGGCGTCGAGCTTCTTGAGAGTTTCGTGGCAGGCGGGAGCGCTCAGGCCGACCTTGCGGGCGATTTCCCGCCCGCTCCACTCGGCCCGGCTGCGCCAAAGGAACCGCAGGACGCGCGATTGGACGTCCTCGTGAAGTACCGCCGAAGGCCTCGCGACATGGTTGTTAGGCATACTTTACAGTTGTTAGATTTACCTAACAAGTATAGCGGGAAGCCCGCTTCCCGTCAAGGAAGACGTCACCGACTCGGCGAAGGCCGCGAAGCCGACGAAAGAAAACGCGGCCTAGCGTGCGGGCGGGCTATTTCTTCCCCACAGCCTCGGTGCCCAGTCCGAGTTCGCGCTCGAGCTCCGCCTCGGGCAGTTCGAAGCGCTGCTCCGGGCGCGGGTTCGGCTCGTGGCGTCCGTCGAACAGATCGTCGAGGACGGGAGCGCGCTTGGGGTCCTCCTTCTCTCGCAGCGTCGCAGCCAGGCTGCGAGTCAGCGGCGGCAAACGCCGGACGGAGGCCGGGAGCTCCTGCTCGGCCGTCATCCGAACTGCGGGCAGGCTCGCGAGCGCGAGCGCGGGTGCGGGCGTGAGCATTGGAACCGTAAGGCTCAGTCGGGGAAGGATGAACGCGGGAGGCAGGATGGCGGGCGTCAACGGCATGCGCAGCCAGGTCAACGGGTCGGGCAGGATTATAGGGACGCCCGTGAACGGCATAGCGTGCGGCATGGGGAGGCTTGCGAGGGTCCGCGCCGAAGCCGACACGGCCAGCGCAGGCACCAGGAAGCCGATCAAGAATTGGCGTTTCATGGCGAGACCTCCTCTTCGTCACCCTCAGAATAGCGCGGACAGGGGACGCGAGGGAAGGATCGCGATCAAACTAAAACTTGACCTCGCTCAAGCGTGCTTGAGGAGTGGCGGATCATCCGCACGGCTGCTCGCGAGAATCAGAAGCGCGCGCAACATGTCCATGGTCGTGATGATCCCGCACATGCGGCCTTCGCGCGTGATGATCAACCGATGGATTTTCTTGGCCAGCATCTGAAGCGCTTCGACCGTCATTTTCGTACACTTGGTCCTATGAAGATAGGCTTCCATGGCGGCGTCGGCGAGGTGACGGGTTCCCGTCACCTGCTCGAGGCCGGGGGGCTGAAGATTCTTCTCGACTGCGGCCTGTTCCAGGGGCATCGCAAAGAAGCCCTCGCTAAAAACCGCGAGATGCCGTTCGACCCGACGGACGTGGACGCGGTGCTGCTCTCGCACGCGGGCGGCGAGGAATCTCTTAGCGGCGGTCGGCGACAAGCGCGGTCAGCACGAGCGGCAGGTACGCCAAGGAGGCGAGGACGTTATGCAGGAAGCCTTTTTTGGTCGCGGAGATTTTCCAGAAGCCTCAAGGCAAAGCGCATCAATATCTCACAGGAGATCGCGGTCGGGCAGGGCAAGGGCGCGGCTTGGCGCAGACTGGAGCGCCCATCCCCCTGCATGTCAGCGCCGCAGAGACGGGACGTTCCCTCGGGGTAGCGAGGTTTGATGAACTCGGTCGGACAGACCAGAGAATGAGCGGGGCAACACCCGCGGAAGGGCGTCTCGAAAGTGAAGTGCGGAAAGTTTTCATCATAAGTTTTGAGGCCGATTCGCACTGTCCCGTCCAAGTAGAAGTTGAGTATCAGATAGGGGTGTTCATTAACGCAGCTCTTGTCCGGGCAACTTTCGTGACCGCGGAAAATCCCAAGGGCTTCAAGAAGCGACGGGCTTCCGATGAATTGGTCCGGGCCGGCCGGCTCGGAAAAGCGGATCGGCAAGGACTCCTGAAAATCCAGGAAAAGCCCGCCCTCAAACGTGGGTTCGAATGGTTTCGGTGTTGAGGAAAGGGCGCTCTGATAGCTTTCCTCCAACAACTCTCTTTCCAGAACCGCGACCACGGAATTTTGGAGCGCGTTGAGGTGATCCTTGTACCCCTGCAGAACACCTGGGGGAAGGTTTCCCAGGGTTTCGAGGCGGCCTTGGGTGTGGCGCATGAGCTTCTCGTAGATCAATGGAGCCCTCCGTTTTGCGGGAGTTCCGTGCTCATGCACGCGACGAGCGCCTGAGCGCACTCGCCGCAGAACCTGGGATCGAGACAAGGCCGCTCATCGTAAACGCAGCAGGGCCAATGGTTCATGACGCAGCCCGTGCTATGGCAACAGGGGAGCCCATAGATGTGGCCCAAAGTGTGAACGATGCCCCGGATGGCGTAGTCGGGTTCCTGAAATCCTTCCAGGGGACAGTGGACCACGCGCGCCGCAATCGTGCTTTCCCTGGCTTGGCCTAGGGCACCATTTTCCAGGCTCTTTTGGCTCAGCACCACTACCGCTGTCACAGAATCCAACGAACGCTCTTCGAGCTTGAGAAGCGCGCTTTGGACCCGCTCCTCCACTGTTTCGCAAGCGCCAAAGTCGGGGGCAGCGGCGAATTCTTCCAAGATGACCGCCGGCCTGTGAAATGCCTTAAGCAACGCCCATTGTATCCGTCCCAGGAGTCCCGCCGCCACAGGATCAACCGGGACGACCAGTATCTTGGATTTCTTCATGGGAGCCTCTAAATCAGCCATTTCATACCTGTAAAGTCCGAATTTTTCTCAAAAAAATTCAGCACGGCTTTCCCGCCAATTTGTCCAAAGTGACCTCTTTGAGGACTTGTCGGATTCTCAACTGCGCCTGCTGGAGGGGTCCCACGATGTTGCAGGTGCTGCAAGGGGACGCCTTCTCCGGGTGGATCAGGCAGTTATTGATGTCCATCGAGCCTTCCAGAGCCTCGTAGATGTCAAGGAGGGAAATCTGTTGGGGCGCCCTGGCCAGGGCAAACCCTCCATGCACGCCGCGTTTGGAGATGAGCAGGTTCCTCTTGGCCAAAGTCTGGAAGAGTTTGGAGAGGTGTTGCTCGGGCATCTTCCAGTGCTCGGCGATCTCGGAAACATCCACGAAGCCCTTCTCTGAATTTGAGGCCAGATACCTCAGCCCGTAGACCGCATAGCAAGTCCCGCGATTAAGTTTCATGGTAAATAAGAAATTCAGGCCTTATTATTTTATTCTAGCAAGAATTTACATTTCTGCACAGGATCGGAAATTAAAATTGAGCGCCTTCACTCACCGTCTTGACTCCGGGGCAGCATCCTGGAAGGTTTTCCCTACTTGAAACCTTCCCGCCCCAATCTACGCCGCGCGGTGATGCGGCATCGCCGTAGTGTTAGCCTGCGCTTTGGTATACATCCGGCGGCAAAAGAAGGTCAAGGGGGGCCGCCTCAGTGCACTGATTGATGCCGCTCGGAAGCGCTTCGAGACAGGCCCAGCCAGATGCGCTCGATGCGTTCGACGCCCGCAGGCGTCGGGTCGCCAGCATAGAAGGCGCCGTTGATCGCGCCGACGGACGCCCCGACGACCAGGTCCGGGACGATCCCGGCCCGCGCCAGGGCCTTGAGCATGCCCACCTGCACCGCGCCGAGGCTTCCCCCTCCCGCGAGAACGAAGGCCGTCTTTCCGGAAGCAGACGCGCTCATGGGAGATTTCTCATCGGTTCCACCTGAGCCACGCCCCGAGCGCGGACTTGGCGAAAGGCGTCAGGCGCGTGCGGTTGTAGGCGTCGCCAAGCTTGCGCACGGCCTCGGCTTGGGTCGGATACGGGTGGATGGTCGCTCCGATACCGGAGAGTCCCACGCCGTTGTTCATTGCCACCGAGATTTCGCTGATCATGTCGCCCGCATGGGAAGCGACGATCGTCGCGCCCAGGATCTTGTCGGTCCCGTCCTCGACGATGACCTTCACGAAGCCCTCTGATTCGCCATCGAGGATCGCGCGGTCGACCTCATCGAGCTTCTGGACGAAGGTCCGAACCTTAAGGCCGCGCGCCAGAGCGTCGCTCTCGTACAGCCCGACATGGGCGATCTCCGGGTCGGTATAGGTGCACCAAGGGATGGTCAGCGCGCTGAAGCGTTTGCGGCCCAGAAACAACGCGTTCTGGATCACGATGCGCGCCGAGAAGTCGGCGGTGTGGGTGAACTTGGGTGCCAGGCAGATGTCGCCCGCGGCGTAGATCCTCGGGTTGGTGGTGCGCAGGTGGTCGTCGACCTTGACGCCGAACTTGTCGTGGGCCACGCCGCCCTTGTCGAGGTCCAGGCCCTCGACGTTGGGCGCGCGGCCGACGCCGACCAGGATCGCGTCGAATTCCTTCGTGCCGGAAGGAGCATGTTTGCTCTTAAAACGAACCGTGCTCAAGGCGCCTGAACGCTCGACGCCCTCGATGTCGACGCAGCACTGGAACGCGACCTTGTCGCGGTCGAGTGACTTGCGCACGATCTCGGCCGCGTCCTGGTCCTCCCGCGTCAAAATGCCGTGCATGGCCTCGAACAAGGTCACCTGCGAGCCGAAGCGCGCGAAGGCCTGAGCCATCTCTACGCCGATCGGGCCGGCGCCGATGACGAGCAGGCGCTTGGGCAGTTCGGTCAGGGAGAAGACCGTCTCGTTGGTAAGCGCCCCGGCTTCCTTAAGCCCAGGGATGGGCAAGGTGACGGCGCGCGCGCCGGTGGCGATCACGGCTTTAGCGAAGCGCAAGGTCTTGCCGTCGACTTCGACTGCGCCTGAGCCCGTAAATCGGCCCTGGCCGATGAACACGTCCACGCCCAGCTTCGTAAAACGCGCCGCCGAATCATTCGTGCTGATCTCCGCGCGCAGGCGGCGCAGGCGTTCCATCACCGCGGGAAAATCCACGCTCACGCCGTCCGGCACTTTGACGCCGAAGGCGCCCGCGCCCCGCACCTGTGCCACTGCGCGCGAAGCCCGGATCAGCGCCTTCGACGGCACGCAGCCCACGTTGAGGCAGTCGCCGCCGAGCAGGTGCCGCTCGATCAAGGCGACCTTAGCGCCCAGGCCCGCCGCGCCGACGGCGGGGACGAGCCCGGCCGTTCCCCCGCCGATGACGACGAGGTTGTAGCGCGCGGCGGGCTCAGGGTTCACCCAGTCCGGCGGATGCACGTTGGACAGGAGCTTTTGATTGTGCTCATCCAGAGGCGAAATCAGTTCGTTCGACATTTAACTCTCCATTTGATTCATCGGGACCTTGGCGGACAACGCCCGCTTGGCGGTCCGGCCGACCAGCCAGGCCGCGACGGCGGTGGCGACCAGGCCCGCGGCGTACAGCGCCCATTCGGCGGGGGGGCGCGCGCGCGAGCCCCCCCGCGCCGCTCCCCCGGCCGGGGCGCCGAGATAGACATACAGGAAGGTCCCGGGCATCATGCCGATCCAGGACGCGAGCGTGTACTCGCCCAAGCCGACCGTGGTCAGGCCGTAGCCGTAGTTGAGGAGGTTGAATGGGAGTACCGGCGACAAGCGCGTCAG
>OBEQ010499116.1_pt1 | contig 64606 bp, 58 predicted proteins | sample 1670901 | NCBI WGS metagenome assembly OBEQ01 (sample SAMEA104232315, study PRJEB22302) | groundwater metagenome | biome: forest; feature: aquifer; material: groundwater | place: USA | collected 2011-08-07 | depth 5.4 m
CCACCAGGAGGACCCAGGAGAGCACGCCACCGGCGCGACAGCCGGCCCACAAGCCGTCCCCACCCCCACAATCATCCACAATGGACGATGAATGGGGTTGGATCAACGAACCGCGTCAGGCCCGTGAGGTTTCAGGGCTGATGTTGGCGGCCCGGTCCAGGACGGTACGCAGATAGCGCGTCGTCCTTACAGGTTGTTGGGCGGGGGTATGTGATCGAACGGCGTGATGTTTGGGTTCAGGAAGGGGATTGGGCATGGCTTCATACCTGGTCAACCGAGCGGCGGCGGATCGCGCGAGGCGGCTCATCGACGCTCGGCAGTACGTCCTGGACAGTGACTGGGGCGATGTGCAGCCCAGCGCGGACGTTCAGAACGCGTTCCTCGCGTCGCATTCCTGGGATGAGTATGCCAAGTGGCATCTCGGGCTCAACGAAGGCGCCGCTGACGAGACCAAGGCCAGGTATGCGTTCGTGTACGGCGACTTCAGACGGGTCCACCGCGCCGGTTTGATCGCATGCGTATACCGGGCGGCCGAGTGGCGCCACAAAGACATCGAGCTTGTGGCGCACGAGCTGTTGCAGCACCTTGACAAGACGAGCGCCTGAGCTCGGGCGGGCGAACACTTCATCCATTGTCGAGCCGCCTGTAGCGGTACCGCGGGTCCTTCAGGTGGAGGTCACACGAGTGCTGTTGGCTTTCGTCGTCGGTCCGACTAGTCAACGCATCGACGTTCGCGCACCCGTCCGGAGCCTGGATGGGAGCAGCGGGGCGCGGCCAACGGCGGTGAAACCTCGGCCTGGCTCGTCCTCGTGGTCGCGTAAGACGCAGCGAACTGGCCGGGCGGAAATGGTCCGGTGTGGATCTCGACCACGGCGTTTGATCGTTGCCCTGTGGGGCTCGCAATTCGGATTCGGCTGCTATGCCCTGAGGTTCTGCGCCAGGTCAGCTCCGGAGGTACCCGGGACGATCAACCCCATGACCGCCTCGTTGGTGTACCTGCTGCTGCGCCAGGTGTTGGCAATGTTGACCCAGCTCGCCCGCGACGGCGGGGCGAAGGACGTCGAACTTCTGGTGCTACGCCACGAGGTGGCGGTGCTTCACCGCCAGGTGCACCGCCCGGATCTGCAGCCGGCCGATCGGGTGGTGTTGGCGGCGTTGTCGCGGCTAATGCCCCGGCGCGGTGGGCGGCCTTCTTCGTCACCCCCGGCGACCCTGCTGCGGTGGCATCGGGAGCTGATCGCCCGGCATTGGACATACCCGCTTGCGCGGGCGGGCCGGCCGCCGGTCGACCGGCAGGTTGGTGCGCTGGTGTTGCGCCTGGCCGCGGAGAATCCGACGTGGGGCCACAGGCGCGTGCAAGGCGAGCTGGTGAGCCTCGGCTACCGGGTGGCGGCCAGTACGGTGTGGAAGATCCTCCACCAGGCCGGCATCGACCCGGCGCCCCTCGACGAGCTCACTCACCACGTGCGACTTTCGTGTCGCAACAACGATCATCGGCCGCACCGCGCACGACGGCAACGGCCACCAAACCAGCCACCACAAGCCGTTGACCTCGACGCCGCCAGGATCCGACGACGCCCGATTCTCGGCGGCCTGATCGATGAGTATTCGCAGGCTGCGTGGCCGAACCGACTTTACGAGCCCCACAAGCACAGTGACGTCCAGAACAAGCATGAACTGGACCAGACCCAGCACGGTCAGCGCCCGCCACCGCCGTGGATCCGGCTTGGCGATCTCATTCCTCGATGACGCCACCTCCGGAATTGCTGTGCTCATCGGGCACCCCTTCGCCTGTTTCGGGTTCCTCAGGTAAGACCGCCGCGAGGTCAGACGCCCAGCACACTCGCCAGAGATCACCAATGAGCACCGGTGAGCGGGCCCCGACGCCGGGGTACACGGACTCGCCGCGTTCGTTGTCCTCGGAGCGCTTGAAATACGGCAGCAGGTCGTCGAAGGCCCAGCCCGGCTGGTCCCACCCATCGAAGTCGATACGGTTGCCACGGATGTAGATCATCGTGTTGATGGAGCTGGTTCCGCCGAGCCCGCGCCCTCGGGGAAGGTAGACGCGGCGGCGGTCGAGGAACGGTTGGCCGGGGTCGCCTTCCTCGGCCGCTGCGCCACCACGTAGTGGTTCATCGTGTTTCCGGTGTCGGAGACCCGCGACTCGACGAGCGTGAGCGCCTGCTCCTTCTCGTTGCCAAAGAGCGATTTCCCGGTTCCCAGAACCACCGGGGTCACGATCAGGAGGTACTCGTCGATGAGGCCCTCGGCGGCGAGTTGTTTGACGACGGTTCCGCTGCCGAAGATGGCGATGTTCCGCCCGGTCCTCCGCTTGATCTTCCTGACCTCCTGCGGGAGGTCGCCCTTGTGCAGCTCGCTGTTCTCCCAGGTGACCTCGTTCAGCGTCGTCGAAAACACGATCTTCTTGAGGTTGTTCATCTCCTCGCCGATCATGCGCAGCGCCTTGGGGGCGTTCGGGTCGGCCGCCAGCCTGGGCCAGTTCGCTTCCAAATCCTCGTACGTCGTCCGGCCGAGGATCAGCGTGTCGATGTCCAGGATCTCGTGCGACGCCTGGTCGAGCGCGGAATCCTGGATGAACCAATCCATCTTGTTATCGGCGGCGGCGTACGCGCCGTCGAGTGACATTCGATTGAAAACGGTAATCTTCCTCATGGTCTGGGCCTTTCTCACATTGGAACAGGATTTGGCGTGCTGTGTCCTAGTAGTACTTTGTTAGGCCTCGGCCCCCTGGCGTGCGCGGCTTTGCGCTGACCTTCTCCATGAGCAGCAGTACGAGAACACCGGCCAGGGCGACCAGTACGGCTGCGATGCGGACCGCGAGCGCGTACCCAGCGGTCGCCCCGACGTTGGGCGCCACGCCGTTCGCGACCTGGCCGTCGGCGGTACGCAGTGCCAGCGTCACCAGGGAACGCGAGACCCAGTGCTCCACCAACGTGCAGCAACGCCTGTTGGACTCCCAAGGCGAGGCCCGCGTCCTGGCCCGTAACCTTGTGCAGCGCCGCGTTGCATATCGTCGGCAGCGGCGCCGCAGACTGCGGAGGTCCCCCCGAATATGCCTACGCCGATCACGAACACATAGGCGTTGACGATCCAAGCCAGTTCGGCGGCGCTGAAGCCTAGGTCGCGCTGAATCGACGGCATGGCGACATTCACCACGTGACGTCGACGACCTGGATGAACTGGCCCAGTCCCAGGACGATGAGGCCTTCCACCGACGTGGGTCAGACTCGGCGCGCCTGTCCTCTAGCGCTCGTTGGGTCGATTCACGCAGGGCGTTGCGTCGATTGAACATCCGCGTCCACGAGATTCCTCCGCTCGACTTGGAAAATGCTCATGGGTCTACGCGCGAGCACTGGACGCGATTTATGCAATACATACCCCAGATCTGCTGCGGCAAAACGCCCAATTCTTGGCTGATTGGACCGTTCCCGACTCGGTGGGCACCGTCCATGGAGGACATTCGTCCGCAGGGAAATGATCGAGGCGGGCGGGAGGTGTCCTGCGGTCCTTCTTGGCAGCCGATCCTGCCGGCTGGGAGAATTGGACGGCAGCCTGATGGGGAAAGTGTGCATCCGGCTTCGACCTTCTCCCGAGAAGCACCACAGACCGACCGAGGAGTTCACCCATGCGCAAGATCGTCGCGGGACTGTTCATGTCGCTGGACGGAGTGGTAGAGGCACCCCACCTCTGGACCGGACCGTACTGGTCGGATGAAATGTCCAAGGTGATGGACGACGGGATCCAGGACGCGGACGCGATCCTCATCGGCAGAAACACCTACGTGGAGCTCACCGACTGGTGGCAGTCGAAAGGCGAGAGCACGCCGATGGCAGCGTTCCTCAACAACACCCACAAGTACGTCGTCTCCTCGACCCTGAAGGAGCTCAAGTGGCCGGAAGCCAGCCTGGTCACCGGCGACGTCGCCGCGCAGATCGCGGAGCTGAAGTCCGGTCCCGGCAAGAACATTCAGGTCCCCGGCAGCCCTCGGCTCGTCCGCTGGTTGCTCGAGCAGGGCTTGCTCGACCGGCTCGCGCTGAACATCGCCCCGCTCGTGGTGGGCGAGGGCCGGCGCCTATTCGACGACGTCGGCAAGAAGCTCCCGCTTGAGCTCGTCCGGACCTACTCGCTGCCCCACGGCGTGCTGGGCATGGAATACGCCCCGGCCGGCGACTGAGCCCGGCTACGACCGTGGGTGCTCTCCTGCGGTAGGGGACGTGGCCGGGCCGGTCCAGTCGATGAGTGCGGTGGTGGCCGACACGTCCGGCTCACCGTAGACCCAGGTTCGCTCACGCGGGTTTGTCGACCTCCTCCATCGAGCCGCAGGGGGCCTCTTTGTGACCGTACTGTCCTGTGAGGACGGTGGAACCTCAGGGGGGATTCATGGCACGCGTACTGGTGAATCTGACGATGTCAGTAGATGGATACATCGCCGGGCCGAACGACGGCACGGAACACCCTTTGGGTGAGGGTGGGGGGGCCCTGTTCGAGTGGTACTTCAACGGAGACACCACCAGCAGGTACGGCGACCGGTTCAGGCTCTCGAAGAGCAGTGCGGAGGTCTTCGACTCCGGGATCGAGGACTGTGGCGCGGTCGTGACGGGCAGACGGACGTACGACATCGCGGGCGCCTGGGGCGGGCACGGCCCCACCCCCGGCGCGCCGCTGTTCGTGCTCACCCACAGCCTTCCCGCCGAGGTGCCCGAGACAACCGTGCCGTACACATACGTCACCGACGGTATTGAGAGCGCCATCGAGCAGGCCAAGGCGACCGCGGGCAATAGGTACGTGTCGCTCATGGGTTCGCAGGCCGTCCAGCATTGCCTGCGGGCCGGGCTGCTCGACGAGGTGCGGCTCGCCGTGGTCCCCCTGCTGCTCGGCGGCGGTGTCCGCCTGTTCGACCACATCGGTGGACCGGTCCGGCTGGAACCGGTCAGCGTGGTCGATGCTCCCGGCGTTACCCACCTCCGTTACCGGGTCGCCGAGCGCTGAAGCCGCGACACATCCAGGCCCGCGCGGGGCGAACAATCCGGCCGGCTTGCCGTCCCGCAATACCGGCAAGAGCAGCCCCGCCTCGTTGTAGGGCAGATCAAAGTCGGCGAACTGGAACGACCGACATACAGCACCACCGGTTGAGCGAGATCGGGCTGGTCCTGATGGCCGGCATAGCTCTCACCCCCATCGCCTGGGTCTACCTCACGCGCCTTGACCTCTGTGGTGTTCTGCGGTGACGCAGGTGCTGTTCGGTACCTCCAGAACCAACTGGCAGCCGTATGGCCCGGCGACACCCACCTCAGCGGGCCCTTGCGCCTTGCATGTTCTGCGGCGTGCCGTTGCCGGGCGGGCTCACGCACCGACAATTCTCCGTCCAATGATCACACGCGGAGCACACCTGCGCCCGATTTCCCTTGCCAGACAAGCGAACGACGCAGGTCGTCGGCCTGCGTCCAAGATCCTGTCCTTGTATGGATGCGTTTTAGGAAACCGTTGCTCTATCCCCTGAGCTACGAGGGCGACGGGCACCAGGGTCCTTATGGGAGACGATCGCAAACACGATCAAGGAGCGCCCGCACGGGTTCGTCGTCGTGGTCGACGAGGCCCACCGCGGGATGGGCACTGCGAGGACGACGCGGGACACGATCGTGTCGCAGATCATCGGCGGCGGCACCACCGACCGACCCGCAGCCCCGGTCGTGTGGGGCATCTCCGCGACACCGAAACGATTCCGCGATCAGATGAGCGACCGGTCCCGGGCAGTGAAGCCGCACACCGTCCCGATCGAAGATGTGAGAGCGTCCGGGCTCCTGAAAGACCAGATTGTCCTCGGGCACACCAAGGGTGTCGACGCGGCCGAGACGACGCTCGTGCGGCACGCCATCACAAAGATCCGCGAGTACGAGACCCGGTGGAACGCGTACTGCCACGAGAACGGCGACCCCAGGGTCGATCCGATCCTTGTCGTGCAGGTCGACGACAAGCCCACATCCAAGGACTTAGGGGACCTTATCGGCACGGTGCTGGAGGAATGGCCCGACGTGACCGCAGCGAACGTCGTGCACACGTTTGCCTCCCACGCGACCGAGAAGGCCGGGGCGCACGGCATTCGGTACTGCCCTCCGGAGGACATCCAGGACCGGCACGACGTCAGGGTCGTCCTGTGCAAGACGGCGATCACCACCGGGTGGGACTGTCCCCGCGCGGAAGTGCTCGTGTCCATGCGCGTTGCCAATGATGCGGACCTAGTCACTCAGATCATGGGCCGGATGGTCAGAACCCCGCTCGCCCGCCGCATCCTGACGGACCAGAACCTGAACACCGTTCACTGCGTCCTGCCAAAGTTCAACGAGCAAGCCGTGGACGACATCGCGAAACAGTTCGAGGCCGGCGACGACGGCCTCGCCGCAGGCGCGGAGATCATCACCAACCCAGTCGAGATCGGCCATAACCCTGCCTTCGCCCCACAGGTTCCTGCTCCGGCCCAGCCAGTCCCACCGGCCGGCGCGCCGCAGGACGGTCAGCCCGCGAACGGCGAACAGACCAGCGGAGGCACCGAGGACACGTCCTGGTTCGGTCCCGACCAGCCGATCCAACCTGCTAGCCCGAGTGTGAGCAGCAGCGGGAGAGGCGTGTCGCGTCCCAACCCGGTACAGGACGGACCGACGCTGGAGGAGGCCGCGAACGCTCCACAGCAGGACGTCGAAGCGACCGGCGGCCACGACATCTTCACGGTCATTCAGGCCCTTCCGACGTACACGATCCCGCGCCGCACACGCAGGCCCGGGGTGTCCCGACTGTTGACGCTCGCGACCCTCCTCGCGGAGAGGCACGATGGAAAAGCGATCGAGGCGGCAGCGCAGGCCATGGCCCGGAACGCACTCCTCGCGGAGATCGATACGTACAGAGCAAACCTCGAAGCGAAGGACGAGCTCGACCACCGCCTCGAACAGGTCACGACAACGCGCCTGTACGAGCGCGCGGTCATGTACGGGTCACCGACCGAGGACATGCAGGTGAGCGAGACGAACATCGACCTCGACGCCCGCGGCATCGGCATCCTGTTTGACCGTGCCCGCCGCGCCCTTCGTGAGGGTCTCGCGGAGGCACATGTGCAAAAGTCGGCCCCGGACGACGACGACGTGACCGACGCGCAGATCCTCACGAATCCCGAGATCGCCAGCGCACTCGGGCTCACCCGGAACACCGTCAAGACGTACCTGAAGCGGGCGCGGCGGGCGTTCCGCCTACGTCTACACCATCCACGCCGCCGGCCCGGTCACGGACGCCAAGACTCTGGCGGCACTGCCGTCGGCGGTGTCCAAGGCCACGCTGGTCGGGCTCGCCGCGGTGATGCCCGCCGCGAAACAGCAGGCACTCGCGCCGCTCCTGCCGCTGCTCCCCGACCTGCTGCCGCTGTCCTACACCGCCAGCACCGACACCACGGTCTGGGTCGACGTGGCAACAGGCTACGTGATCGACCTCACCCAGCACCAGACCATCACCGCGAACCTCACCGGCCCGACCGGCGCCGTGCCGCTGACCGCCGTGATTGATCTGAACCTAAACGCCACCGACTTGTCGGTGGCCGCCCAGGTGAAGATTGCGACAACCGCAGCGGACGGGCTGAAGCTGATCGGCACGATCATCCCGCTGATCCTCGGCGGCCTCGGTGTTTTGCTGCTGATCCTCGCGGTGCCGCTGGCGTGGCGCCGGCCGGCCGGCAAGTCAGGGTCAGCACCGACGACCCCGGTCGCCAAGGCTGTCGGGTAACCGAACGCCCCACCGCTGCACACCGCTGGGGCCGTGGAACGTGGCATTCCAGTCCATCCGCTGGTCCGTGCCGAGGCTTCCGGTCGCGGTGTACTCCAGTCGTGCGTACTCCCAGTGCATCACGGCTTCATCATGCCGGATCTGGATCCGACGCCGTGATGGTCACAGCAGCTCCACATTCTGTTCGACGTGCAGCATCGCCGGCCCGTCGGCGGCGAACAGCGCCCCGACCACGATCAGCAGGTCGGACTCGTTCATCAACCAGCCGCCCGGTCGGCTGCCCGGCCGGGGCGTCGCTGGGCTGCACCTGCACCTCATCGGGGAGCACGAGATGGGCCACACCCGACGCGTCGAGGGCGTGCTTGACCGCGAGTGCAGCCATCTCCGCATGGTCACTTCCACTGTGGACCCGGCCATCAGCGGGTACGTCGGCCGGATCAACCCGGTGCCACTCCCCGACCGCCATGAACGCCTCCTGGATACAGACACCGAGCCGAGCGCTGCCAGTGATCGCAACCCACCGCCGCACCGGACCGCCCAGCGACGATCTCGCCCACCACGGCAGACAGCCACGGTCTGATTCTTCGCGCCGGACTAGGGTGTTTTCGTGGTCACCGATACGTCCCGGCGACAGGCCGGCAACCTGCCGGCCGAGGTGACGACCTTTGTGGACCGGCGGCGGGATCTCGCCGAGGTTGAGCAGTTGCTGGCCTCGGTGCGGCTGGTCACATTAACCGGAGTGGGCGGGGTCGGAAAGAGCCGGTTGGCGCTGCGGATCGCGGCGCGCCGCCGGCGGGGCTTCCGCGACGGGGCGTGGCTGGTCGAGCTGGCGGCGGTGCGCGACGCGGACCTGGTGGCGCATACGGTGGCGGAGGCGCTGCTGCTCGGGGAGCAGAGCGGACGCCCGCCGCTGGACATGCTGGCCGACTTCCTGCGCGACCGGCAACTGTGCATCGTGCTGGACAACTGCGAGCATCTGCCGGAGGCCTGCGCGGAACTGGTACACGTCCTGCTGCGTGCGGCGCCGGAGCTGAAGATTCTGGCCACCAGCCGGCAGTCGCTCGGCGTCGTCGGGGAGCACGTCTGGCCGGTACCCCCGCTGCCGGCGCCCGACCCGGACCAGTCTGGGCAGCGCCGGACGGGCGAAAGCTCTGCCGCTCTGGAGTTGTTCGCCGACCGGGCGGCCGCCCGCAGCGGGTTCACGATGACGCCGGAGAACCAGCGCGACGCGGCCCGGGTCTGCTACCTCCTTGACGGAATCCCGCTGGGTATCGAGCTGGCGGCGGTGTGGCTGCGTACCCTGGCGTTGCCGCAGCTCGCCGCCCGGCTCGACGACCGGTTCGGCCTGCTCACCCGCGGCGACCCGGCGGTGCTTCCCCGCCACCAGACGCTGCGGGCCGCGGTGGAGTGGAGCTACGACCTGTGCTCGGCGCCGGAGCGGCTGCTCTGGGCCCGGACCTCGGTCTTCGCCGGCGGTCTGGACCTCGCGGCGGCCGAAGCCGTGTGCGCCGGTGGGGAGCTCGCCGCCGACGCGGTGTTCCCGGCGTTGGACGGGCTGGTGGACAAGTCGGTGCTGCTGCGCGAGGAACGCGACGGCCGGGTACGGTTCCGGCTGCTGGAGACCCTGCGCGAGTACGGGCTGGAACGGCTGCGCGAGGCCGACGAGGAGCCGGCACTGCGTCGACGGCATCGCGACTACTACCGGCAGTTGGCCGAACACCTCGACGCACAGTGGTACGGCCCGGACCAGTTGGACTGGCTCAGCCGGCTGCACGCCGAACACGCCAACCTGCGTACCGCCCTGGAGTACTGCGTCACCCAGCCGGGCGAGGCCCGGGTGGGGCTGCGCATGGCGGCGGACCTGTGGTTCTACTGGCTGCCCTGCGGACAGCTGCGCGAAGGCCGGTACTGGCTCGACCGGGCGCTGGCAGCCGATCCCGGGCCGAGTAGGGAACGGGCCGGCGCGCTGGCCGTCAACGGATACCTCGCCTTCTTCCAGGAGGACACTGCCGTGGGTGAGGCGATGCTGGTGCAGGCCCGTCCCCTGGCCCGCCAGGTCGACGCCGCGAGCAGCTACGCCCGGGCCACCATGGTGCTCGGGGTCGCTGCCACCAACCGGATGGAGGTGACCCGGGCCACCGAGTTGATCGCCGAAGCGATGGCGGGCTTCGCGGCCCTGGTCGAGCCGGACAGCATGGAGCCATTTGCCAAGCTGAATGTCGCGCTGTTTCTCGCCTCGACCGTCGACCCGGTCCGAGGTGTCGAACACTGCGCCGAGCAGTGCCGATCGAGTGAAGCCCGGGGCGAGTTGTGGGCGCTTTCCTGGGCCCACCTTGGTCTCGCTCAGGCCGAAGGACTGCTGGGCAGACTCGGCGAAGCAACCTACCATGCGCGGCAGGCCCTCCGTGGCAAGTGGCTTTTCCGGGACGCGGTAGGCATCCTCACCGCGATCGAACGGCTTGCCCTGGTCACCTCGGCCGCCGACGACCATGAGCAGGCCGCTGTCCTGCTCGGCGCGGCCCGTCAGTGCTTTCAGTATTTCGGACTGCCGGTCTTCGAGGTTCCGCGTACTGCCGGGCCGCGCGGCGCCTGCGAGGCAAAGACCCGCAACGCCCTCGGCGACGCCGCCTACGAGTTGGCGTACCGCCGCGGCACCGGGTTCAGCCTCGAAGAGGCCATCGCCTTCGCGCTCGGCGAGGAGCCTGCCAACTCCGAACCCGCCAAGGACGAGCCCGCAGCGCGGGCCTGGGCCACGGCGTCCGAGCTGCCGACCGCGCTCACCGAACGGGAACGGCAGGTCGCCGAACTGGTCGCCGACGGCCTGTCCAACAGGCACATCGCCGCCCGGCTGCTCATCGCCCAACGCACCGCGGAGTCACACGTCGAGCACATCCTGACCAAGCTGGGCTTCTCCTCCCGCGCCCAGATCGCCACCTGGATCACAGAACAGAAGAGATCGACACCAGCGAACTAGGCAGGCCCTGGCGGTCCGCCGGTTCGGGGCCACCAGACGGAGGAATGACAGCCTCCGCACTGCAGCCTAGGGTGATTGCTTAGTCACCGAAACGTGCCGGCCTGTGCGGGCAACCTGCCGGCGGAGGTGACGGGCCCTCTGGTCGGCGCGGTGAGCTCACTGAGCTGAACGTCACCAGCGCCGTCGCTGCTCGGAAGGAGCAACGATGACCGAGATCGAGTCTCTGGTGTCCCGGCGGTCGGTGTTGCGGGCGGCGGCTGGTCTCGCCGCCGCCGTGGCCGCGCCGGGTCTGCTCACCAGCTGTACCACCAAGCGTCCCGGCACACAGCCGACGGCGAGCATCGCACCCAGGCGCGGCGGCCGGTTGCGGGCCGCGGTACTGGGCGGCAGCCGCGAGTCGGCGAGCATCCTGGACAACGCCAACACCGTGATCGACATCGTCCGGACGCGGGTGGCCTTCGACGCGCTCTGTGAGATCGACGCCGACGGCCGGCCGACGTACCACCTGGCTGAGTCGGTGCAGCCCAACACCGACGGGACCGTCTGGACGGTACGGGTCCGCCAGGGCGCCGAGTTCACCAACGGCAAGCCGGTCACCGCCGCCGACGTGCTGCACAGCCTGCGCACCTATGTGGACAAGAAATCGTTCACCTCGCCGCTGCTCAGGTACCTCGACCTCGCCAACGCCCGTACGTCTGACGACCGCACCCTGGTGCTGCCGGCCAGCCGGCCGTTCGGCTTCCTCGAACTGGCGCTCACCCAGGGCATGTTCATCTTCTCCGCCGACACGACCGACTTCACCAAGGCGATCGGCTCCGGCCCGTACCTGATCGAGCGGTACCAGGCGGGCCAGGGCGCCCTGCTGCGGCGCAACCCCAACTACTGGGCGGCCGACCGGGGCGGGCCGTACCTCGACGAGCTGGAGCTACTGTCCATCAACGACAGTCAGGCCCGGCTCAACGCGCTGCGGGCCGGGCAGATCGACTGCGCGGTCAGCATCCCGCTCACCGGCGCGCGGGCCGAACAGAACAACCACGACCTGCAGCTGCTGGACTCGCCGAAGTGGGAGTGGGGCACCTTCGGCGCCACCATGAATCGCACCAAGGCCCCGTTTACCGACCCACGGGTGACCCAGGCGCTGCGCTATGCGGTGGATCGCGAGCTGATGGTCCGCAACGTCACCCTGGGCTTCGGTGAGCTCGGCAACGACCTGCTCGGCAGGCACCTGCCGTACTACCCCGAGGACCTGCCGCAGCGCCAGTACGACCCGGATCGGGCGAAGAAGCTCCTCGCCGACGCGGGCGTCAACGGGCTGAACCTGTCGATCCGTACCAGCGACTTCGAGTACGGCCTGATCGAGGGTGCGGCCGCCCTCGCCGAGCAGGCCAGCAGGGCCGGCATCACCCTGACTCTGGACAAGGTGCCGGCGGCCGACTTCCTCGCCGACCCGAAGATCTATCTCAACGTGCCGTTCGGGTGCATCAACCGCAGGCCGCGCCCGATGCAGCTGGATGTGATGTTCTTCTACGGCAAGGACGCGCTCGTGCCGTTCACCGGGTCAGTCGGCGGGCGCCTCGATGAACTGGCCGATCGGGTCCTCATCGCCGTCACCGAGGAGCAGCGCCGGGCCACGATCGCCGACCTGCAGCACTACCTCTACGACGAGGGTGGCGACCTGGTGTGGGCCCGCGCGCCCTCGATCCACGGCGCCACGACCAAGGTGCACGGCGTGAAATCGTTGGGGTACGCCGCCTATCCGAGCTTCCGCGACGCGTTCCTCTCATGAACCGGCGCCTGCCGGTGGCCCGCCTGGCTGCCAGCCTGACGCGGCTCGTTGCCCGACGGATCGCCGCGGGCGTGCTGGTGCTCCTCGCGGTCTCGGTGCTGGTCTTCGTCGCCACCGAAACCGCCCCCGGGGACGCCGCGACGGTATCGCTGGGTCCGAATGCCGACGCCGCTCTGATCGCGGCGCGCCGCACGGAGCTGGGTCTGGACCGCCCCGCCCCGCTGCGCTACCTCAGCTGGCTCACCGGCGCCGTACGCGGTGACTTCGGCGTCTCCTACGCCAGCCGTACGCCAGCGGCTGACCTGATCGCTGCCCGGATCGGGAACTCGCTGGTGCTCGGTCTGACCGCCGCCCTCCTGCTGCTGCCGCTCGCCACTGGACTGGGTACCTGGGCAGGGCTGCGCGCCGGGCGTTCCACCGACCATGTCGTCTCCGCGAGCACGCTCGTCCTGGTCTCGGTTCCGGAGTTCGTCACCGGCACGCTGCTGGTGCTGATCTTCGCGGTCGGACTCGGGTGGCTGCCCGCGGTGTCGTTTCTGCCGCCCGAAGTCGGGCCCCTCGATCGACCGCTGATCCTGGTGCTGCCGGTCGTGACGCTGCTGGCCGGGTGCCTGGCCCACACCACCCGGCTGGTACGCGCTGGCGTCGCGCAGGCGAGCGCCGCGGACGCGGCCGAGACCGCACGGCTCAACGGGGTACCCGAGTCGCGGGTGGTCTGGCGCTACATCCTGCCGGCTGCGCTCCCGCCGGTGGTCCCGCTCTTCGCCCGGTACCTGACCCTGCTGCTCGGCGGCGCACTCGTGGTGGAGACCCTGTTCGGCTATCCCGGCCTCGCCTCGGCACTGGTCGGCGCGGCGGCGGCGCGCGACGTGCCGGTGGTACAGGCGGTGGCGCTGATCGTGGCTGCGGTGACCGTGCTGGTCAATCTGGCCGGTGACCTGTTGGGTGTCGCACTCGACCCGTTGCGCCGGCTGCCCACATGACGCGTCGGTCCCGCCTGGCCGCCAGTGCGTTCGGAACCCTGCTCGCGGTCGCACTGGTCGGGCCGTGGCTCGCCCCACACCCACCAACGACCACCGTCGATGCGCCTTTCGCGGCGGTCAGCGGCGCCGCACCGCTGGGCACCGACTACCTCGGTGCGGACGTACTGAGCCGGACCCTGGCCGGCGGGCGCTCCCTGGTACTGGTGGCGGGCCTGGTGCTGCTCGCGACGTACCTGCTCGGCATCACCGGCGGCGCCCTGGCCGCCTACCGGGGCGGCTGGGTCGACGCGCTGGTCATGCGGGGGGCCGATGTGCTCATGGGGCTGCCCGCGGTGATCCTGCTGACGGTCATCGTGACCGGCATCGGGCGGGGCCTGTCCGGCGCGGCGATCGCGATGGTCGTCGTCCTGCTCCCCGACCTCACCCGGACGGTACGCGCGGCGACGAGTCAGCTGCTGTCCCGCGAGTACGTCGAGGTGGCGATCGCCCGGGGCGAGTCGACCGCCGCGCTGCTCATCCGTGAGATGCTGCCGAACCTGCTACCGGTCGTGGCCGCGGACGCCGGCGTGCGGTTCGGGTATGCCGTCTACGGTGTGGCCACCGCGAGCTTCCTCGGGCTCGGGGTGCAGCCGCCCGCCCCCGATCTGGCCCTGATGGTCCTGGAGAACCGGGCCGGCCTGCAACTGCAGCCGCTCGCCGTCATGGCGCCCGCGTGCCTACTGGTCGCCCTGCTGCTCTCGGCCGGAGTGCTCGCCGACAGCCTGGTCACCCACCCGCGGGTACGGCCGCGCCGCACCAGCAGCCGCCGAGCAGATCCATCGCAGTCCCCGTGGGCGCCGCTCGCGGTGGCCTCGGTCGACCGGCTGCGGATCGTCGCGGTCGAGTCCGGTCGCGACGTCATCTCCGACGTGCACCTCGCCCTCGCGCGGGGACAGGTGCTCGCGCTGGTCGGCGAGTCGGGTGGCGGGAAGACCACGACAGCGTTGGCCATGCTCGGCCACGTCCGCGCGGGGCTGGCGCGCACCGAGGGTGCGATCCAGCTGTCCGGTAACGACCTCACCGGCCTCTCCGGCCGCCGACTGCGCCGGCTGCGGGCAACCAGCGCCGCGTACGTGGCACAGGATCCGCGCACCTCGCTCGCGGCTCACCTGCGGGTGCGGGACCAGCTCGGCGAAGTCCTGCGGGCGCGGGGAGGACCGCGGCGCGAGCGGGCGGACCAGGCCGCCGCGGCGTTGCGCCGAGCCAACCTGCCGGCCGACAGCGCATTTCTTGCCCGCTGGCCGCACCAGCTCTCCGGCGGGCAACGCCAGCGCCTGGCGCTCGCCGTCGCCTTGGCACACCGACCAGCCCTGGTGGTCCTCGACGAGCCGACGAGTGCCCTCGATCCGGCCAACACGACACGGCTGCTCGCCGAGTTCGTCGAGCTGTGCCGCAAGGACGACGCCGCCGTACTGCTGGTATCCCACGATCTGGGCGCGGTGGCTGCGGTCGCTGACACCGTCGCGGTGATGTACCGCGGACGGGTCGTCGAGACGGGGTCGGCTTCAGCGATCCTCGCCGAGCCAAGCCACCCACACACCCGCGCGCTCGTCGCAGCGACAGCCAGCCGGGCCGGCGCAGAGCCGACCGGCGCCACCCGGGCCGGCGCAGAGCCAACCGGCGCCACCCGGGCCGGCGCAGAGCCACTGTTGCGGGTCCGGGGGCTCACCGTCGAGCTGCCCGGGACTCCGGCGGTGCTCCGCGATGTCGACCTCACCGTGCCGACCGGCGGCTGCATCTGTGTGATCGGAGCCTCCGGCAGCGGCAAGACGACACTGCTGAGGGCGATCGTCGGACTCGTCCGGCCACGCGCCGGACAGATCACGCTGGCGGACGAGCCGTTGGCGGCCGGGGTGACCGAACGCAGCCGTCGGCATCGGCGCCTGATCCAGCTGGTCCCGCAAAACCCGTACGACTCGCTCAACCCGCGCCACACCGTACGTCAGATCGTCGCCCGTCCGATGCGCCAGTTCCGGTTGGTACCGGACAAGGCGATCGGGACGGAGGTGGCCGCACTGCTGGTACGGGTCGGGCTCAGCCCGCAGCACGCTGTCCGCCGGCCGGGCACCCTCTCCGGCGGAGAGCGACAGCGGGTGGCGCTGGCGCGGGCGTTGGCGGCCCGGCCTCAGCTGTTGCTGTGCGACGAGGTGACCAGTGCTCTGGACCGAACTGTGGCGGCGACCGTCCTGGACCTGCTCGACGAATTGCGCCAGGAACTCGGCGTAGCGCTCATCGTCGTCACCCACGACCCGCTCGTGGTCCGCCGACTCGGCGGCGAGGTGTACACGGTTTCCTCGGGTCAGCTCGCCGCCACCACCACCGAGGAGGCGCTGCCGTAAGGGCCCAGGCCCATCGCACAGATTTCAGGCATTGCCCCAGATGACCAGTCCGAGGCACATCTCGTCGCTGGTGCCGTCGCCCCAGACGACGTAGCGCGGCGCAAGCGTGCGCAGTTGGGGCAACTGCCGCCGCAGAGTGACGTCGTGGGTACAGGTCACCCGGTAGGTGTCACCGGGGGTGACCGCCACCGGCTGAGCCAGCGGACGGACGGCCTGGTCGTCAAAGTCGTAGGCGGGGACATCGAGCAGGGTACGCGCGCGGTCGGTGCCGGGGTTGAGCTCGACCTTGATCGATCGTCCGAGCAGGTGCATGTGTCCGCCGAGTGCGTAGACCGTGCCGGCTTCGAGGACCGTATGGTCGCAGTGCTGGGTGGGACCGGCCAGGACCGCGCCGTTGTTGCACAAGCGGTTGAGTCTGGCCTCCATCGTTGCGATGTCGTTGCCGAAGCGGCGGCCGACGTCCGCGACCGCCGCGGCGCGATCGCAGAGCGGGCCGGACTCGCCGGCCGCGCAGGGCAGTTCGACCGGCGCCAGCAGCAACTCGATCTGCAACGGGTGGAGGTTGGCGTCGCTCAGCCGGAGCCGGATCCCTGACTGGTCGGTGCCGCCCGGCTTACCGCCAGTACCGAGCAGGTTGTAGTGCACCTGCATGACGAGCTGGCCGCCGGGCTCCAGCGGGTAGCCGAGGTCCGCAGCGAGCAGGGTCTCGTTGGTTCCCGGCGCCCAGGTGGCGACCCAGGCCGAGGTGGCGCCGACGCCGGCGTTGCCGAAGCAGGTCCAGCCCTCCCCCGCGGTGCTGGCGTCGAGTCTGCGCGCCTGCTCGACGTCGGACGGACTGATCCGGAAGAAGATGGCGTGGTGCACGATGTCGGCGTTCTGCGGCAGGAACTGGCTGCCGGTGAGGTACGTCCGTTTGGTCAGCCCGGGGTCGACGAGGAAGCACCGGTACTCGTCGGTGCCCCCGTTGGGGGCGCTCGGGGCGTACGGCTGCGGCATCGCGAGCGTGACGAATCTTTCGCCGGCCCGCAGCGGTGCCGCTGGCGGCGGAGCGGAGTGCCCCCCATGACTGGGCTGCGCTGCGCTCGGGCTCGCGGTGGTGGTTGCCTGCACATGAGGCGAGCACCCCGCCGTCGTGAGCGCGACCAGCACGGCCAACAACCAGGTGGGGGCCGCGCCGGCCCGGCGACTCCGGTCAGTTACCTCGTCGACGTGGCGCGTCATCACAGCCTCCGATGTACATCCGTCGAACCGTCTGCCTGGATGCCGGCATCCTAGAGAAGTTTTCCCATCTCGTGAATTGCGGACAACATTTTCGGTCGACCACGCAGCAACGGGTCGGACCCACCGCGTTGGACCAGTAGCAGACATCGCATCCCGGACGGCGGCGGTACGGCCAGGCGCGGCTGCCCAACCATGAGGAGTGGAACATGCACGGACGACGGCGCTTGCGCGACGGGAGCCGCGCCCGGCTCCGCACCGTCGTGATCGTCGCCAGTGTCCTCACCGTGTCGGTGGTGGGCATCGGCGCCGCAAACGCCGCCAGCCATGGGTGGTGGAAGCACCGCCACCCCGAACCGCAGTCGACACGTGCCCTGCCCCCGGCTCCGATGGCGAGCAGCTCGTCGACAGCCACCCCGGAACCCGACCCGTCGACCGCCAGCCCCGTTGGCAGCAGCCCCGGGAGTGCCACGATCCCGCCGGCGCCGACGAAGCCCACCGGATACGCCCCGCCGCCAGCCAACGCCGGTGTGGACTACCAGATCGGCGGGGCCTACACCCCGCCCGCCGGCGTGGGCATCGTCTCCCGCGACCATGGCGACAGCCCTGCGCCGGGCAGGTACAACATCTGCTACGTCAACGGGTTCCAGACCCAGACCAGCGCGGCCAGCTGGTGGAAGACCAACCATGACGACCTGCTGTTGAAGCACAACGGCTCGTATGTCATCGACGGCGACTGGAACGAGATGATCCTGGACATCTCCACCCCGGCGAAGCGCGATGCGCTGACGAGGATTGTCGGCACCTGGATCGACGAGTGTGCGGCCAAGGGCTTCCAGGCGGTCGAGCCCGACAACCTCGACACCTGGACCCGTTCGCAGGGCCTGCTCACCCAGGCGGACGCCGTGGCGTTCGGCAAGCTGCTGGCGGCGTACGCGCACAGCAAAGGTCTGGCCATCGGGCAGAAGAACGCCGTGGAACTGTCCACAGTGGGCAGAACGCAGGTCGGGTTCGACTTCGCCGTGGCCGAGTCGTGCGCCGACTACGACGAGTGCCAGGGCTACGTCGACGCGTACGGCAACAACGTTCTGATCATCGAGTACAGCGACAAGCAGTTCCAGCGGGCCTGTAGCCAGTACGGGGCCAGACTCTCCATCGTCATGCGGGACCGCAACGTGACGGCACCAGGCTCGTCCTCCTACGTCTTCAAGTCCTGCTGACGGCGTGTCATGCTCATGCCCTGATGGCGGGTATCGACAGAGGCGCGCGCGTGACGGACGGCTTCGACGCGTTCGTGGTCGGCCGCGGACCGGCGCTGCTCCGGTTCGCCTATGTGCTGTGCGGCAACCGCCATCTGGCCGAGGACCTGGTGCAGGAGGTGCTGGCCCGGTTACCCCTTCAGTGGAAGCGGATCGAGCGGATGCAGGCACCCGAGGCGTATGTCCGTACGGCGGTGGTCCGCCAGTACCTGTCCTGGCGGCGCCGCCGGGCCAGCACCGAACAGATCGTCGCGGAGCTACCCGACCGGATCGACCCGAACAACCTCGAGCAGGAGCTCGTGGCGCGCGACGAAGTCTGGGCACTGCTGTCCGTCCTGCCCCGCGCCCAGCGCGCCGTACTCGTGCTGCGCTTCTACGGCGACCTGAACGACGACGAGATCGCCACCCTGCTGGGCTGCGCACAGCCGACCGTACGGGCACACGCGTCGCGTGCCCTGGCCCGGCTGCGCTCGGTCATCCAGGCCAAACCGACCGTGGAGGTCGACCGTGGCTGACGTCGACAACCTGGTACGCGAATCCCTGCAGCGCCGCGCCGCCGAGGCTCCGGGCGGCGACTGGTTGCTCGCCGCGGTACACGCCCGCTCCGACCGGCTGCGCCGGCGGCGCCGGATCTGGGCGAGATCGATGACCGGGCTGGCGGTCGCGCTACTCATCGGTGCGGTACCGGCCGCCGCGCAGCTCGTCAGCCCCGATTCGCGTGTGGCGAATCCGGGCCCCGGCACGGTCAGCGCCTCCGTACGAACGGATCCCGACCCGACCCCGTCCAACCCCACCCCGACCGCGTCGGCGACTGCGCCGGGCCTGACCACCACCGCCTCCCCGCTGCGGTTGGCTGCTCCGGCGTACCCGACACCGTCGTTCCCGCTCCGGCCTGACCCGGCCACCGGGCTGCCCCGGGGCGGCCTCAAGACTCCCGTGATCACGCTCGACAGTGGTGCGCTGCAGGGCTTCTTCGAAGCGAGGGATGGACAAGCGGGGGCCGACGTGACCATCGTGGTCACCGCGCAACGCCCCACCTTCGGCGCCGCGGCAGGGCCGGTCAGCGAGACCGACCGCCAGGTCCGCGGACACCCGGGCACGCTGCGTACGGTCGCCGTGTCGCCGGCCAACCAGCTCAACCTGTACTGGCAGGAGTCGGCCACCCAGTGGGTGCAGGTTCGCACCGACGACACGTTCAGCAACGCTGAGGTGGTCACGTTCGCGAACGCGCTGTCGGCTGCGGCGCTCCCGTTGGATGTCGGGCTCCGCCTCGATCTGGCCCCCGTGGGGCTGGTGCTCGACACCGCCGCACCGAGCCGGCTGGCGCTGCGCCCCGGCGACGTACCGGCCGGCGCCGCACCGACTCCCACGGTCGTCTGCACGCTGTACGACACCCGCCCGCTGAGCGGTACGGCGGTGAACGTCGGCTCGTACCGGGCGGCGATCACCCGTACCGCATCCGGGGTCGAGCTGGCGGTGACCGTTGACGACCGAGGGGTGACCCTGCTCGTCGAGGTGTCGGCGCAGTACCCCATCAGCGACGCCGATCTGATCCGGTTCGCCGCCGGGGTGCACCTGACCGATCGCGCCGAGTCCCAGCGACGCTGAGGAACGCGCGGCGTTCATCCCGCACTCTCCCGAGTCCGCAGCGCTTGCACTGTGCCGCCGCCATGGACCACCATGGATGGCAACCCACCCGGACAGCTCAGCCGACAGACACCGCCAGCCGCCCTGGAGGCCCAGCATGTCCAACCCGTCAGCAACGATTCGCCTGGTGGCCGGCGCCACGGTCCTGCTGATAGCACTGGGGGCTGCGCGATGCGGAAGCAGCAGCGATGGCAGTAAAGGCGACGGCACCGCCACCGGCGGCGCCTGCCGGCAGCCGGGCCCGCTGACCAAGGATCTTCTGCCCACGTTCGGTGCGGACGAAACCAAGACGGTCCAGAACCCGTGCCTCGGCTTCGTCGACCTGTTGAGTCAGGTCACCGACCTGATCCCGACCGGCGAGAGACGCCTGGTTACTGACTTCACCGAGGGCGTGGGCGAGATCGCGAAAAAGGTGGCCAAGATTGGCGACCTGGTCGAATGCGGTTACGAGAAGGACCGACTCGCCATAGCGATCTACCAGAACCACCAGACAGTGTGGTCGATCGGCGTCGTCGCCGTCGTCCGGGGCGACCTCCAGGCGGCCGTGGACACCTCGCTCTGTTACCTGCGCAAACAGCTGCCACTGTCCATACCAACGGAAACCTATCTCGGCGGACCCGAGGGCCCGACACCGACGTTCTGCTTCGACACCGTCCGCCGGACCAGGAACGCAGAGAACTACACCGTCCTGTGGCTGGGCTCGTCGGATTTCATGTGCCTGGACCTGAACAGCCAGCTCAACACCGGCAGTTCAACCGGCGATGGCATCAGCGCCACCGTCAAGGCGGTCCCCGACGTGGCCATCCGGTCCGGGCCCTCCACCAAGACGGCCATCGTGGGCCGGGCCGGCACCGGCGCGGTAGGCAACGTGACCTGCTACAGCAAGGGTGAGACGGTCACCGGGCGGCGCGGCACCAGCGACCGGTGGGATCAGACGAAGATCAACGGCATGACCGGCTTCATCGCCGACGTCTGGCTCGACACGGGCGGCGATGTGGCGGCAAAAATCAAGCCTTGTCAATCAGGCTAGTCCCGTCGTCCGCATCGCAGACCCCGGTCGCCGACCTGCATGTTTGACGGAGCCCCGACACAGACGACCGGCACAGGCATCGATGTTGGCCAATCTGCCCCGGGATCGGGCGAGACTTCCGGGGGTACATAGGCCACTGTCTATGCCGGCTGCCCCGACAAAACACTCGATAGTCGCTAAGCGGACAGCGGTCCGGGTCGGGCCGACGGGATCGACCTACAGGGGTTGACCTTCGAGTCAGGTTGAACGTTTACTCTCGGGGTGTGACCGAGTACCGGATCTCGCAGCTGGCCGAACGCACCGGATTTTCCGCGTCCACGCTGCGCTTCTACGAACAGGCCGGACTGCTTCCCGGCACCGCCCGCACACCCGGCGGGTACCGCACCTACGACGAGCGCGCGGTGGCCCGGCTGCGGTTCATCGCCCGGGCCAAGCAACTCGGGCTGCCGCTGGACGAAATCCGTGAACTGGCCGCGGTGTGGGATGCCGGAGTCTGCGCACCGGTCCAGGGCCGGCTCGCCACGCTGGTCGAGGCAAGGATCACCGAGGTGCAGGCGCGGATCTCGGAACTGACCGAGTTCCTTACCCAGCTGGTCAGCGCTCGCGCAGTGTTCGGCCGGCACACTCCCGACGGGCCGTGCGACCCCGGTTGCGGCTGTGTCAGCCAACCACCGGACGTCCGGCGCGGTCCACGACCGGTGGCCCTGCTGTCCACCCGCCCGGACCCGGTTCCACCGATGGGACCGCCCGACCTGGATCCGCCGATCGCGTGCACCCTGACCAACACCGAACAGCAGGCCCGTAGCGCCGCGTGGACGCAGCTGCTGGCGCTGGTCACCGACCGCGAGCCGACCCCCGACGGGCTGCGGCTGGGGTTTCCCGCCGACGCCGAGCTGGCCGGGAAACTGGCCACCCTGGCCGCCCACGAACAACACTGCTGCGCGTTCTTCCACTTCACCGTCGAGATTTCCGACGCACGGCTCGTGCTGCAGGTGAGCGCACCGGAGCAGGCCCGCGATCTCCTCGACGCCCTCTTCGGCGGCCAGCCGTGAAACCCAGCCCCACCCGACATTCCAGACGCCTTCGACCATGTGGAGCAACCCGATGACCGTCCAGTACGACCAACCCACCCCCGCCGGAATCCACAGTGGACCGTCCCAGGTGGACGGTGGCCCCCCGAAACGCAGCAGGCTCACCGTCGCGCTGGCAGCGGTGGCCTGCGCAGCCTGCTGTGCGGTGCCGGTACTGCTGGTCTCCGCCGGGGTGTTGACCGCAACCGGCGCGGCGGTCCTCAGCCGATCGCTGGCTGCGCTGTCGGTGGGGCTGCTCGCCGCAGCCGGAGCGATGTGGTGGCTGCACCGGCGCCGTAGCGCCCGCAGGGCCGGCGCAGCGGCCAGCGGCGGCTGCGGGGGCCCGGCGGGCGCCTGCGACTGCTGACCCCGCACCACCCCACCGGACACGCGGAGGCGCCTCCGCCGGAAGCGGAGGCGCCAGGAACACCCGAGAAACGAAAAGTTCAGCCGGGCATTCCGGCCCGCAGCCTGGTCAGGGACTGCCTGAGTAGTCGGGACACCTGCATCTGCGACAGGCCGACCTCGGCAGCGATCCGGGCCTGGCTCATCTGCCCGTAGAACCGCATGACGACGATCCGACGCTCCCGGAGCGGCAGCGCCGCGAAGAGCGGACGGACTGACAACTGGTCGTCCACGCCGTCGTAGCGGGGATCGGTACCGCCGATGAGGTCGATGAGCTCAACGCTGTCGGTACCGGCGTGCGGCGCGTTCAGCGACGCCAGGTGATAGGCCTGCGAGGCGCCGATGGCGGCCATGAGTTCGTCGACATTCACGTGCAGGTGCCCGGCGAGCTCCGCGGGGGTCGGCGGGCGGCCCAACTGTTGACTGAGCTCGCCGGTGGCCGATGCCAGGTGACGGGCCAGTTCCTGGGTTGAGCGTGGTACCCGCATTCCCCAGGCGGTATCGCGGAAGTGCCGCTTGAGTGCGCCGAGGATGCTCGGGATGGCGTACCGGGCGAAGGCGATCTGCCGGCTCGGGTCGTAACCGTCGACCGCCTTGACCAGGGCGAGCGCGGCGACCTGTGTCAGGTCGTCGAGGAGTTCGCCCCGCCCGGCGTAGCGGCGCGCCAGTCGGTTGGCCAGCGGCAGGTTCTTCTCGATGATCAGGGCCCGGAGCCTGGCCCGGTAGGGATGGTCGGCCGGCAGGTCATCGTGCTGGCGCAGCAGCTCTTCGGTGGTTGCCTGCGCGTCCGCCGCTGGGCTGCGACGGGATGGGGCAACCGTGGGCAGGTGCGTCGAGCGCGGGGCGGGGTGGCTGGCGGCGGGCGCCGCCGGTTCAGCTGGGTACGGGGTGGTCGCACTGCTCATGGTTCGCTCGGCGACAAGGGTCATGGTGATCGACGCCCTTCACGGAAAATACGCCGCGGTGTGCCGGCAGGGTCGGCGCCTCAGCTGAGTCGCCGGGAGTCGCTGATCGGGACCGCGTGGTCTGGGCGGCGGAGATGTGCCAGCGCGAACGCTGATGGGTGCGGCGGCGCTGACAAAGTCGATCGTGGGTCTGCCGGCCGATCGACGCCAGAGCCGAACGGCCCGGGTACCACTGACGGCGGTGCTCACGACTCCTCGGCAATCAACGCTCACGCACGTCGCCGGGGTCCAGAGCGGCACCCCCAGCGTACGCCCGGCGGGGTTGCCGGAAAACCAGTGCCGCACGGCCCGAGCGCCGCCGGCCGCCACGCGGCATGCTGATCGCATGGACTCTGGCGAGGAGTACCCGACGACCGAAGCCGCGAATCGGCCGGGGGTCCAGGCTCTCGCGCAGGCGGCCGACGCCGCACGCTACGCACCATCGATCCACAACACACAGCCCTGGCGCTGGCGGGTACACGGCGACGCGGCAGAGCTCTACGGTGAACGCCGCCGCCAGCTCGGGACTCTCGATCCCGACGCGAGGCTCCTGATGATCAGTTGCGGTGCCGCGTTGCAGCACGCCCTGGTGGCGTTGGCCGCGCAGGGATGGCGTACCGACGTCGACCGCATCGCGGGCCACCGCTGGAGCGTCAGCACAGGCGTAGCCGACCCGATCGGCACCGCCGCCGGTACCCCCGACGACGATCTCATCGCCCGGGTGCGACTGTCCGGTCGCAGCGAAGTCGACCCGGTTGCGCTGCGCCGGTTCCAGACGATGATGCTGCGCCACACCGACCGCCGGGCGGCGACGAACGAGCCGGTCGACCCGGCAGCCGTCGAGGCGGTCGCTCAGGCGGCCGTGCAGGAGCACACGGGGTTGCAGGTGCTGCGCCCGGACCAGGTGATCGAGCTTGCGGTTGCCGTACAGCGGGCGCAGGACGTCGAGATCGCGGATCCGCGGCAGCGGGCCGAGCTGGCCCGGTGGGTGGGCGGGACCCGCGCCGCCGGTACCGGGGTGCCCGATGCCGTGCTGCCGAGCGGCAAGCCGCAGACAACGGTCCCCGGCCGCGACTTCGGCCGGGCCGGATCGCTGCCGGTGGGCGCCGGACACGACACCGCAGCGGTCTACGCGGTCCTGCACGGCGATACGGACACCCCGCTGGACTGGCTCCGTGCCGGCGAGGCACTGAGCGCCGGCTGGCTGGTCGCGATCGAACGAGGGCTGTCGCTATTGCCGTTCAGCGCACCGGTCGAGGTGCTGAGCACCCGCCAGGCGCTGCGCCATCTGCTGGCCGGCATCACCTATCCGTACCTGGCGCTGCGGCTCAGCCGGACGGATCCTGCACACGCCGACCCGCCCTACACCCCCAGACTCGCCGCCGAACAGGTCATCGAAATCGTCGATCCGGGCTGAGGTGCCACCGGTGGGTGCCATTTCCTGACGCCAGCGCGTTTCAGCGGGCAGGTGATCGACCCTCGCGCACGGGTGTACAACGTGGACAGTAGTGCCGCAGCCCACTGGTCGCGGGCCGCCCGCTCCAGCCCCGAGCCATCGCCGCGGCCCAGACCGTACGGAGCACCGGTAGCGAGTCTGCCGGCAGGGCAAAGGCCTCATCGCAGGAGTCGCACCACAGATCCGCCTGTACACCGGCATCACAGCTGGTCGTCACAATCAACATCTCATCCGCTCCCGTCGCGACCCCGGTCAGCGCCCTGCTGCGGCGCGAGCGCGGCGAACTCCGTCGCGTGCGTCACGTCATCGGCGCTGACCACGCCGACCAGCAGGCCACCCTCAACGACAAGCGCCAATGCGCCACGCGCCACGACCAACGCCACATCGGCGAGCGGCGCAGCCGCCTCGACCACCGGCACCGAGGTCAACGGTGTGGCGATATCGGCCAGCAGAACGGTTGCCCTTGCCCCGACCGGCACCCGGCCCAGGTCGGCCAGGCGGACCAACCCGACCGGGTGGCCGGCGTCGTCCCGAACGGGAAACGCCCGATGCCGGGGGCCGGTGGCGACCGTACGCACGAAGTCGTCGACGCTCTGGTGCGGGTACCCGCAGACCGGGTCGGCGTGCATCACCGTACGCACCGGCACCCGGCCGAGCAGCGAGTGGTACCGGACAGCCACGGTCTCGGCGTTGGCAGCAGAGAGGAGGAACCATCCCACCAGCGCCAGCCACAACCCGCTCAGTGCACTCAGGAACAGCACCTGGGCGAACCCGAGGAGTACCAGCAGCATGCCGATTCCGTGGCCGGCGCGCGCCGCCGACAGGGCTGCCCGGTCCCGGTCGCCGTGCCGGCGCCACAGCAGCGCCCGCAGGACGCGCCCGCCGTCCAGCGGTGCGCCGGGCAGCAGGTTGAACACCGCCAGGACCACGTTGATCAGCGAAAGCCAGCCGAACGCACCGTTGACGACCGCCGGTACCCCCAACGCGGTACCGGCGAGGCTGGCCGCGCCGAAGCCGAGGCCCGCGGCGAGACTGGTCAACGGCCCAGCCGCGGCCACCAGCAGGTCGGCCCGAGCCGTGGGCGCCTCATCGGCGAGCTCAGCGACGCCGCCGAGCAGCCACAAGGTGATCTGTTCGACCCTGATGCCGAAGCGCCGGGCCACCAGGGCATGCGCCAACTCGTGGGTCAGCAGGGACACCATGAACAACGCCGCCCCCGCGACGCCCACCGCCCAGTAGACACTCCACGGCTGCCCCGGTGCGGCGCCGGGCAGGATCGTGATGGCCAGGGCCTGGACCAGCAGGGCCATGATGACCACGACCGTCCAGTGCACACCCACCCGGATCCCGGCGATCCGGCCCAGCTGCAACGTCTGCTTCATGGTCTGGTCCTTTCCCTCCTGGCTGGGCTGTCACACCCGGCCGGACGGCTGGAGCCGGAAATCCCGCTGGCGTAGGTACGACCGGCCACCGTCACACCGACCGATGGTCGGTGCTGCCGGGGCGGTGCGGATTGCCACGCCAGTGCCCGGGCGTGGCCAGACAAGCGGTTCGGCGCCGCATACCGCCACCGTCGGCCATCGGAGCCCGACCCCAGTAGGGCCGTTAGACCCCGATTCGCAGGCCAGCGGGGCGCGCAGCAGACCCCGGCGGGGCGCGCAGCAGACCCCGGCGGGCGGAAAGGACCCGTCGATCCTGCCGATCGGCCCTGTCCGCGCCGGGCCGACACGACGCAGTCTGCGGGCAGGACGGCAGCCACCCGCGGCACCGGCGAGGAGGAGATGATGGACGCCAAGAAAGTCGTCGTGGGGATCGACACCTCCACGCCCAGCCTGGCGGCATTGCGCTGGGCCGCTGGACAGGCGCGGCGGCACGACGCCGAGCTGCAGGTGCTCTTCGCCTACCACTGGCGTATGCCCGGCGCACACTTCGTGACCAGCGCGGAGCTGGAGAAGGCCGCCGACGAGCTGGCCACGCTGATCGTCGACGAGGCGGTCGCCGAGGCCCGGGAACTGGCGCCAGGCCTTGCCGCGTACGGCGCGGCGGTGCTCGGCAGCCCGGCCCGGGTCCTGCTGAACGCGGCCGCCGACGCCACGCTCCTGGTCGTCGGCCACCGCGGCCGCGGAGGCTTCACCAGCCTGCTGGCCGGTTCGGTCGGGGTCGCCGTGGCCACCCATGCCCCGTGCCCGGTCGCCGTGGTGCGCGGCCGCGCCGACACCGCCACCGGCGGCGTCGTGGTCGGCGTCGACGGATCGCCCTCGGCCGACCACGCCATCGGCCTGGCCTTCGCCGAAGCCGCAGCACGCGGCTGCGGCCTGGTCGCGGTCACCGCCTACACCGAACCGGTACCGCCGTGGACCGCCGACCTGCCCCCGATCGGGTACGACCCGGCCGCGGTCCGCGCTTCACTGCACGAAGAACTGGTCCGCCACGTCGCCGGCTGGCGCGACAGGTACCCGGGCGTGCCGGTGGCGTACACCGTCGAGGCCGGCAGCACAGCCTCGGTGCTCACCGACCAGTCCCGGCAGGCGCAGCTGGTCGTCGTCGGCACCCGCGGACGGGGCGGATTCGCCGGGCTGCTCCTCGGCTCGGTCGGCCAGCAGCTGCTGCACCACGCCGACTGCCCGGTGCTGATCGCCCGCGGCCCGACCCTGGACCCCACCGACTGACCGCAAGGAGAACACCATGAACGCGTGCACCACGCCGCGTGCCCCGTGGATCATCCGCAACGCCCAGCGACACCAACAACGATGATGGATACCACCGAAGTTGTCGTCGGTTTCGACAGATCGGCACCCAGCCTCACGGCGCTGCACTGGGCAGCGGCCGAGGCGGGTCGTCGCGGTGTACCGCTGCGGGTCGTGCTCGCCTACCACTGGCGCTTCCCCGGTGCTGAGCGGATGGCCGGTGAGGATTTCGCCGAGACGGTCCATCAGCAGGCCCGCACGATCGTCGCTGAGGCCGTCGTCCGGGCGCGCAAGGTCACGCCCGGTCTCGACGCCCACGGCTCCACAGTGGAGGGTCAAGCCGCTGCTGCGCTCCTGGAGGCGGCCGGGCAGGCCGCACTGACGGTCGTCGGCCACCGCGGCCGTGGCGGTTTCGCGAGCCTTCTGCTCGGCTCGGTCGGCCTGCAGGTCGCCACCCATGCCGACGGTCCGGTGGTGGTCGTCCGTGGCCGGGCCGACGCTGCGAACGGACCGGTCCTGGTCGGCGTCGACGGATCACCGCAGGCCGCCATCGCTGCGGGAGTGGCGTTCGAGGAAGCTGCGGCCCGGCACTGTGCCGTGCTCGCGGCCCGAGCCCACCCCGACCTGACGGCGCCCTGGGCCATCGAGCCGCCGGCCGGACACGACGCCGCCGCCGAGGCCGATCGGCTCCGCACGGAGCTGACCCAGCAGCTCGCCGGCCTGCGCAGCAGGTACCCACAGGTGCCCGTCGAGTACCAGGTACGGCAGGGCCAGGCCGCCGACGTGCTCACCTACCTGTCGCTGCAGGCCCAGCTGGTCGTCGTCGGCACCCGCAGCCACGGTGGATTCGCCGGCCTGCTGCTCGGCTCGGTCGCCCAACAACTGCTCCAGCACAGCGACTGCCCCGTGCTCATCGCCCGTACCCGGTCGGGCACCTCCCCGCGCGTCGGGTAGGGGTACCGGTCACCCGCTCCGGCGGGCTGTCGCAAAGGTGGCCGATGCCAGCACCGGAACGCTCATGACCCGCGGACTGAGCGGGTCCACCGCCGCCCGCCGGCTCGCCGCCGACGGACCGAACCAGGTGCATGCCGCAGCGCCGCCGCGACTGGTGTTTCGCGCTGCGCGCCAGTTCGCCGACCCGCTGGTCGCGTTGCTGCTCGCCGCCGCGGTGGTGACCGCGCTGCTGCGCGACGCCACCGACACCGCGGTCATCGCGCTGGTGATCGTGGTCAACACCGCGATCGGGGTGTTCCAGGAGGTCCGCGCGGAGCACGCGATCGCCGCGCTGCAACGGCTCGGTGCGCCGACCGCACGCGTGGTCCGCGATGGCGTCCTCCGGGTGGTGCCCGCAGCCGAACTGGTCCGGGGCGACCTGGTGGTGCTCTCCGCCGGTGACATCGTGCCGGCGGACCTTACGCTCACCGACGCCCAGCGGCTGCGGGTGGACGAGTCGATGCTCACCGGCGAATCGGTGCCGGTCGACCGCAGCACCGGCTCCGAGGTCAACGCCGGGACCGTCACGCTGACCGGCCGGGCCGAGGGCGTCGTGGTGCGCACCGGTCCGGCCAGCGCCCTGGGCCGTATCGCGGCGCTGGTGTCCGGCGTCCGCCCGGGGCCCACACCGCTGCAGCGCCGGCTGGCCCGGCTGGGCCAGGTGCTGGGCATTCTGGTCGTGGCACTGTCCGCGGTGGTGATGCTGCTCGGCCTGTACGCCGGCCGCCCACTGACCCAGATGGCGATCACCGCGGTCAGTCTGGTCGTCGCGGCGGTGCCGGAGTCGCTGCCGGCCGTGGTCACGCTGGCCCTCGCGCTCGGTGCGCACCGGATGGCCCGCGGCAACGCGATAGCCCGGCGGTTGCATGCGGTCGAGACGCTCGGCTCGGTGACCGTCGTCGCCTTCGACAAGACCGGCACGGTCACCGAGGGGCGGATGGCCGTCGAGCGCGCGGTGACCGCCGACGGCCACAGCTACCAGGTGCGCGGCAGTGGGTACTCCCCGCACGGATCGGTCCTACGGGCCGACGACCAACCGTACGAACCGCCGTTGCCGGTACCCCTGGCAGAGCTGGCCCGCGCCGCGGTGCTGTGCAACGACGCCCAGCTCACCGCACCGACCGCTGACAGTCCTGAGTGGACGGCCATCGGCGACCCGCTGGAGGCGGCGCTGGTCGCGTTCGCGGCCCGCTGCGGTGTGGATGCCGACACCGAGCGGGCCGCCGCGCCGCGCATCGGTGAACAGCCCTTCGACGCCGCCACCCGCCGCATGCTCACCTACCACTCCACAGTGGACGGCCGGGTACTGGTGGTGTGCAAGGGCGCACCGGAAGCTGTACTGACGCCGCAGCTCGTCGACGCGCGGGCCGAGACGATCGCCGCGACGCTCGATGCCGCGCACACCCTGGCCGGCTCGGGCCTGCGGGTCCTGGCCTGCGCGGCTGCCGTGCACGACCACGCCCCCTCCCACACCTCCGGCCCGCTCAGGCTGCGGGCGCTCGGGCTGGTCGGGGTGGGTGATCCCATCAGACAGGGCGCGACCGCCGTCGCGGAGGCCTTCGAGCGCGCCGGAATCCGGCTGGTCCTGATCACCGGCGACCACGCGGCAACCGCCACCACGATTGCCGACCGGCTGCACATCTGGCACCCCGGCGACCTGGTCGTGCGCGGCGACACCGACGAGCTGGCCGAAGTCGACGGGGCACGGGCGCGGGTCTACGCCAGGATCCTGCCGGAACAGAAACTCGACATCGTCGCCGCGCTGCAACGCGACGGCCAGGTGGTGGCGATGACCGGCGATGGCGTCAACGACGCGCCCGCGTTGCGCCGGGCCGACATCGGCGTGGCCATGGGCGCCCGCGGCACCGAGGTGGCCCGCCAGGCCGCCGACCTGGTCCTCACCGACGACAACCTGGGCACCGTCGCGCTCGCGGTCGGCGAAGGGCGGCGGATCTACGACAACATCCGTCGATTCCTGCGCTACGCGCTCTCGGGCGGCGTCGCCGAGCTGCTGGTCATGTTGGTCGGCCCTTTCGTCGGGCTCGCGGTGCCGCTACTGCCGGCCCAGATCCTGTGGGTCAACCTGCTGACGCACGGCCTGCCGGGGGTGGCCATGGGCGCCGAGCCCGCCTCGCCCGCGGTGATGAGCCGGCAACCGCGCTCGCCCCAGGAATCGATTCTCGGCGCCGGCCTGGCCGGCAGTGTGCTGATCGGCGGTACGTTCATCGCCGGGTGTGTGCTGGGGGCCGCCGTGGTCGCGGCTCGCGCGGGCGCACCCTGGCAGTCGATCGCCTTCGTGGTGCTCGGACTCGCCCAGCTCGGGGTGGCGCTCGCGGTACGCGCACCCCGCCAGCGCGGTGGGCCCGGCAACCCGGGACTTGCCGCCGCGGTGGCGTTGTCGGGTGTACTGCAGCTCGCCGCAGTGGTCTGGTCTCCGTTACGGGGGCTGCTCGGCACCGACCCGCTCACCGGGGGCCAGCTGGCCGCATGTGCTGCCGTCGCGGCGCTCCCCGGTGCCGCGCTCGCCGTCACCCGGGCAGTGGCCCGCAGGCGGCGCCAGCAGCCCCCACTGTCGGGCTGAACTCAGGCACGGAGCTCCTCAACTGGCAACGACATCAGCGACCGGCCGGCGAGGGCTTGCCGGCGCGGCAACGGCGTACCCGAAACGCAGCAGCATCTGCGGCGGGGCGTGCCGGCCCAGCGCCAGCCGCAACTGTTCGCGCACCGCGGGTACCTCGATGGGTTGGGAGAACATCGACGCGGCCAGTCCGAGGTCGGTGGCGGTCAGCAGGACCCGCTGCAGCGCCTGCCCGACCTGGAGCTGGTCGGTCGGCCAGTCCCCGGCGCCACCGATGATCGCGAGCAGCGGGTCCCGTTCGAAGTCACGGTGCCGGGGCAGCTCAGGGCCGCCGAAGTCGCGCCGGCGCAGCAGGTCGTCCGGTCGGGGCGCCGGTCCGCCGGCCGCCACCGACACGCCGTCGATGGCCGACCCGTCCGGGCGGGTCCACGCCGAGAGCTCGGACTGATAGGCGCCGTCGAGGCGGAGCAGCCCGTCGGCGGTGTGCACCAGACCGGCGGTCGCCTCGACGGCGACCGGTCCGAGGAGCAGGTCCAGCCAGGCGTGCTCGGCGCGGGCCGCGGCGATCAGTTCGGCCCGGACATCCACCGGAACCGGCGTGTCCAGGAACGGCGCCCGGTTGCTGTGCCGCCGGGGGATCGCCCGGTACAGGCGCAGCTCGGCCGGGAGCGGCCGGCGGGGCGGCGCGGGAGTCAGCCGGGCGACCAGGTGCGGCTCGCCGCGGTCCGGCAGCAACGCAACCGTGGCGGGTACTCCGCGCGCGGCCAGCGCCAGCCGCAGGTTGAACAGGGCGGCGCCGCAGCCCAACCGGGCCGCCCAGCCCGAGGCGTCGGCGAACGGCAGCTGACGGTCCGGATCCACCAGGAGGTCGAGGTGCTCGCGATGCAGCCGGAACTGCCACGGCTGGCTGTTGTGCATGGACGGCGCGCGGGTGGCCGCGTCCAGTACGGCGGCGAAGTCCTCCGGCCCCAGCCAGCTCATCCGGTCCGCCTCAGCCTGCTCACGTGGACCGTGTCGGCGGCCGGCCGGCGGCGCGTCTTCGACAGCCAGCCGTCGGCGGGCACCCCCACCCGCAACGCCAGCGCCGGGTACCCGATGCCGCTGAGCAGGTCACGCAGCAACTGCCGGGCTGCGGGCACCTCAGCGACATCGCTCATCGGCGACGCAGCCAGTCGCTCGGTGGTGGCGGTCAGCAGCACCGCGGAGAGTGCCTCGCCGGCAGCCAGCCAGGATGCCGGGGTATCGGCGTCGGTGAACAGCACCGTGTAGCGGGCGTACCGGTCGGCCAGTTCGGTGCCGACCCGTGCGGGTGGGGCGCCCAGGGTGAAGTCACGTACCGGCACCGGGCGTGGCCGCGCCGGCCCGCCGCTGCTCGCCGGCACCCCTTCCCGCGCATCGGACGGCCGGGCCGACCAGGCGGCAAGTTCCGCCCGGAATGCGGGGTCGGCGAACTCGGTGGCGCCCGCGTGGGCAGCCGCCACGGTCAACGTGACCACGTCCTCGGGGCGCAGCAGGTACAGGTGTGCGCCGTTGGCCTCGGCCGCGGCGCGCAGCGCGTCCAGAGCGGGCGCGGGTACCTCGGAGTCGGCGAACGGCCGCCGGTCGGTACGCCGCAGCGCGATGGTCTGCTGCCGGCGTACCGCGGCCGGCGACGGAGTACCGAAGCCCGTCACCCGGATCCGGGCGAGCAGGTCGGGGTCGGCCGGGTCGGGCGCCCGAAGCACCTCGGCGATCGCACCGACGCCCGCCAGCGCGGTCCACGCGTGGTGCAGCGCAGCCCCGCAACTGATCATCAGCAGCCGCCCGTCCGGGTCGATCGTGTGGAGCTGGTGCTCCCGATCGGCGCGCAGCTCCGCGACATCAGCAGCGATGCGCCAGCACCAGGGCTGGCTGTTGAACAGTGACGGGGCGCAGCGGGCCGCCACGGCTGCCCGCACCAGCGCGCGGTTCACCGGACCGACCCGGCTCGTCGCATCAGGGCCGGTGAACTCGATGGTGGGCATGGCTGCCTCCTCTCGCCTCCACTTTCCTTGCGTGCGGGCGCGCGATGCAGAGCCGTTGTGCCCCTGATGACGGGACCGGCGCCCCCTTTTCGCGAACGATCAGATGGCCCTGTCCGGTTCGGGACCTCCGGCCCAGCGCCGACCGGCCCGGGTGGGGTAGAAACGACGAATGATCCGGGTATATCTGCTCGACGACCATGAGGTCGTCCGTCACGGCCTGCGCGACCTGCTCGAACGTGAGGGGGACATCACGATCGTGGGCGAGTCCGGGTCGGCGGTGGACGCCGAGCACCGCATCCCGGCGCTACACCCCGACGTGGCGATCCTCGACGCCCGGCTGCCCGACGGCAGTGGTATCGATGTGTGCCGCGAGGTCCGCTCGGTCGACCCCACGATCCAGGCGCTGATCCTCACCTCGTTCGAAGACGACGAGGCGCTCTTCGCCGCGATCATGGCAGGCGCCGCCGGGTACGTACTCAAGCAGATCCGTGGCACCGACCTCGTCGACGCGGTCCGCCGGGTGGCCGCCGGGCAGTCCCTGCTGGACCCGGCCGTCACCGCCCGGGTCCTCGACCGGATCCGTCGCGGCCCCGAACAGCCCGCCGAGCTCAAGAGCCTGACCGAGCAGGAACGGCGGATCCTCACGCTGGTCGCCGAAGGGTTGACCAACCGGGAGATCGCCCAGCGGATGTTCCTGTCCGAGAAGACCGTCAAGAACTACGTGTCCAGCCTGCTCGCCAAGCTCGGCATGGAGCGGCGGACCCAGGCCGCCGTACTCGCCACCAAGCTGCTCAGCGGCGACTGAGCTAGACCGGCACGCTCCAGGTCAGCTTCGTGCCACGGGGGTACGCCGCCGCGACGGTACAGGTGCCGCCCAGCTCTTCGGCGCGGCGACGCATGTTGGTCAGGCCCCCGGTGCTGGATGCGTCGCCGATCCCGACACCGTCGTCGGCGACAGTGACCGCCAGGCGCCCATCGGCCATCGAGATACCGACCTCCACGGCGCTGGCCTGGGCGTGGCGGGCCACGTTGGACAGCGACTCGCGCAGCACCGCGAGCAGAGCGGGGCGCACCGACTCGGGCACCGCGCTGTCGATCGGCCCGTTCAGGGTCACCTGCGGCCGGAAACCCAGGGAGCTGCGGACCTCCTCTGCCAGCGCCCGGATCTCCCCTCGCAGCTCACTGCCGGCAGGGGTACGCAGCTCGAAGATGGCACCGCGGATGTCGCGGATGGTGTTGTCGAGGTCGTCGACGACCTTGTCGACACGGGCGCGCACCTCGGGCCTGACCGCTCCCCGCGATGTCGCCTGCAGGTGCATGCCGGCGGCGAAGAGTCGCTGGATCACCACATCGTGCAGGTCGCGGGCGATGCGTTCGCGGTCGCCCAGAACGGCCAGCATCTCCCGTTCGTCCTGCGCGCGGGCCCGTTCCAGGGCCAGCGCCGCCTGCCCGGCGAACGTCTCGACGAGGGCCACATCCGGGTCCTCGGCGAAGACCACACTGCCGCGCCGGTACGCCACGACCAGCGCCCCCAACGTCTCTCCGCCTGCTGCCAGCGGCACCAGCAGCGCCGTACCGGTCTGCAACGCGACGGGCCATGCGGTCGCCTTGCCGAGATCCTCCACGACGGTGATGTGCCGGTCGGCCAGCACCGCCCGGAACTCGCCCCGGGCGCCGCGGACCGTTGCGCCGAGCAGTCCGGTCGGGACCTCACCGGCGGTCACCTCCACGGTGAGCGCGTCCTCAGCCTCGTCGTAGATCATCACGAGGGTGAGGTCCGCCTCGGCCACCTCCCGGGCGCGGGAGGCGACGAGCTGCAGCGCCGACGTGCGGTTGACCTCGCCGAGCAGCACCGCGGTGATCTCGGTGGCCGCCTCCAGCCAGCGCTGCCGGCGGCGCATCTGCGCGTAGAGGCGGGCGTTCTCGATCGCGGCACCGGCGGCGACGGCGAGGGCGACCATCAGCTCTTCGTCGTCGTCGCTGAACGGGCCCCCGCCGCGCTTGTCGGCCAGGTACAGGTTGCCGAAGACCTGGTCGCGGATGCGCACCGGTACGCCGAGGAAGCTGTGCATCACCGGATGGTGCGCCGGGAAGCCGTACGCCCGCGGGTGCGTGGAGATGTCCGGCAGCCGGATCGGCCGCGGTTCCTCGATGAGCAGCCCGAGCACGCCGTGCCCCCGCGGCAGATCCCCGATCAGCCGATGGTTCTCCTCGCTCATCCCATGCGTGACGAACTCGACCAGCGTGCGGTCGGGACCGATCACCCCGACGGCGCCGTACGTGGCGTCCGTCAGCCGGCACGCCGCCACCACGATCCGTTCCAGAGTGCTGCGCAGATCCAGATCGGTACCGATGCCGACCACCGCGTCCAGCAACGCCCGCAGCCGCTCCCGGCTTGCGGCGATCTCACCGACCCGGTCCAGCAGCTCCTGCAGCAGCTCGTCCAGTCGCACCCGCGAGAGCGGCGACAAGTTCAGCGACGGCGTTTCCCAGGTCAGCTCGGTCGGCGACGGGGTTTCGTTCGCCATGAGGGCATCGTATCGGCGCCGGCCCCCGGGTACCTGCCGGAAGTCCCACCGGTCGGGTCGTTCTGCCCTGCCGTCTGGCGTCGCCGCGTCCGATCATGTTCTCGAATACGGCACTGAACCCGCCGCCCGGCACCCCCGCGTACCCAAGGAGCGAAACGATGAAACGCAGAACTTTGGACATCCTGTTCAGCGTCGGCGGAACGCTGCTCGCGGGCCTGCTCCTGGCCATGGGCCTCGTCCTGACCAGCAACGCCACCTTCGCGAACACCTATGTGCACGACCAGCTCAGCCAACAGAACATCCACTTCAAGACCGCCGACACGCTCACCGACGAGGAGAAGAAGTCCACCTGCCTGGTGCAGTACGCCGGCCAGCAGCTCACCACCGGCAAGCAGGCGGAGTGCTACGCCAATGACTTCATCGGCCTGCACCTGACGTCGGTCGCGGGCGGGTTGACCTACGCCGACCTCGGCACCTCGCAGACCGAGCTCCGCGGGCAGATCGCGACGGCACAGAAGAACAACGACCCGGCCCTGCCCGACCTGCAGAAGAAGCTCACCGACGTGACCGCCCAGCGGGAGACCGCGTTCAAGGGTGAGACGCTGCGCGGCCTGCTCCTCACCTCGTTCGGCTTCAGCGAGTTCGGCACCAAGGCCGCCCAGGGCGCCACCGTCGCCTACCTCGCTGCCGCCCTGCTGGCGCTGCTGTCGATCGCCGGATTCCTGCACGCCCTGGTGACCCCGCGGAGCAAGGGCTTCGCCATCCCGGAGCCGGAGCCGGCCGCTGACCGCAAACTCGCCCACGCCTGAGCCTTCAACCGTCAGACAGTTCCGGGGCTCCCATCACCGGCCCCCGGAGCTGTCGCGGTTTCAGTTCGTGTCGGGGTTGCGCTGACGACACCGGCTCAGCTGACCTGGAAGGACCGCTTGGCCAGGCCGAGCCAGAATCCGTCGATGACCTGTTCGGGCGCGGCCTGCGGGTCGCTGGCCGCGCCCAGGGTCACGAACATGGGTGCGAAATGCTCGACGGTCGGGTGGGCGTACGGCATGCCGGGAGCGCGCTGGCGGAAGTCGACGAGCGAGTCGACGTCGCCGCGGGCCAGTGCCTCGGCGGCCCACGCGTCGAACTCGACCGACCAGCCCGGGGCCGCCGCGTCAGTACGGAAATCGTTCAGGAACGGCAGCCCGTGGGTGAGGAAGCCGGAGCCGACGATCAGTACCCCCTCGTCGCGCAGCGGGCGCAGCCGCCGTCCGATGTCGAGCAGGCGTACCGGATCGAGGCTGGGCATCGACATCTGCAGGACCGGGATGTCCGCGTCGGGGTACATCACGAGCAGCGGCACGTACGCGCCGTGGTCCAGGCCCCGGCTGGGGCGGTGCGCGACCGGTTCGGTGTCCGGCATCAGCGCCGCCACCGTCGCGGCGAGCTCCGGCGCCCCGGGAGCCGGGTACCGGGTCTGGTAGTACTGCGCCGGGAAGCCACCGAAGTCGTAGACCAGCGGCACCCCGTCCGCGGTGGCGCCGAGGGTGAGCGGCGCGGACTCCCAGTGCGCCGACACGATCAGGATCGCTGTCGGGCGGGGCAGGCCCTGCGCCCAGCCGGCAAGCTGCCCCGGCCATACCGGGTCGTCGACCAGGGGTGGGGCTCCGTGGCCGAGGTACACGGCGGGCATCGCCGCCGGTACCAGGGCCGGTACCGGTTCCGGCCGCACCGCGGCCGCGGCATCAGTCGGAGCAACGTGCGAGGTGCTGGGCATGATTGGCCTCCCGGGCCATTGTCGCCGGCCCGTGGGGCGATCCGCCTCTCGGCTGCGCCGCTGCCTGAAGAGTCCCTGGAAAAGAGCGACGGGTGCTGGCCAGGCACCTCGCAGGTGGTGCCAGGCCAGCACCCGTACACGTGTCGCGACGGCGGGGCTCGAACCCGGGGCTGAGCCGAGCCCGCCGCGCGTGCGCAAGCGCCGGTTGGTGTGGGAATTCAAGGGTGGTGCCGGCGCTCCCGCGTGGGAACGAGGTGGACGTTATCGGTACGTGACCACGTGCAAAAGCCCTGGCAGGCCACTTAACCGAGTCCTAAGCGAAACTTGGACCGGCCCTCAGGACCGCCGGGGACCGCGCCGCCAACCCCGGTCGCCGGGGTCGCGGGACAGCCGCCCCACGAACCCGAAACGACTGCCGGAGGCGGGTGGGCGCTCAGCATCTTCGAGCAGGACCACCACGCTGGCGCCGCCGAGCCGGCCCCGGCCGACGTTGACCGCGCCGCGGGCCGCCACAGCGACCCGCCGCACGATGTCCAGTCCCAGCCCGGTCGAGCCCCGGTCGCTCGCACCCCGACGCAGCGCGCGGTCCGGGTCGGCGATGCCGGGACCGCCGTCCTCGACCCGGATCGCCACGTACCCGTCGCGCCGCGACACCGAGACCTCGAACGGAACACCCTGCGGGGTGTACCGGCAGACGTTGCCCAGCAGGGCGTCCAGCGCAGCCGCCAGTTCGGCACGGGGTATCGGCACCGGAGCCGGCGCCTGGACGCCGACCGCCTCGCAGTGGCGTCCCTGATCGGTGGCGACCGCCGCCCAGAACACCATCCGGTCACGGACCACCTCGCTGGCGTCGCAACCGGTCGGCTCCTCAACGTCGGCCGGCGCCTCTTTCAGCTTGCGGGCGGCCCGGATCAGCTGGTCGACCTCCTCCTCGAGCGCGCCGAGCGCGTGCCGGATGCGTTGGCCCGCGCGGCTGTCGTCGAGCGTTTCGGCGTCCAGGCGCAGTGCGGTCAGCGGAGTACGCAGCCGGTGCGACAGGTCGGCGACGAGTTCGCGCTCGGTGGAGAGCAGCGCCACCACCCGGTCGGCCATCGTGTTGAACGCCACGCCCGCCTCGGCCAGTTCGCGCGGGCCGCTGGGGCGTACCCGCCGCTCCAGGTCGCCGTTGCCCAGTGCCCCGGCCGCAGCGGCCAGCCCCCGCGCCGACCCGACAACCTTGGCCGCCAACCGGTCGCCCACCAGCACCGAGGCGATCACCAGACCGAGCGCCACCGCCGACAGGGTGTACCAGGCGGTGGTGACGCCGCGGCGCAGTTCGCTGGTCGGGACGAAGACCTCGACCACGGCGGTACGCCCGTCCCCGCCCACGACGGACTCCAGGTAGGACAGTCCACCAGGGACAGTGATGGCCGCCGCCTTGCGTTGGCTGGCGACGAGCTCGATGTCCTCGGGCCGGGCATGGCGTTGACCCACCGGACCTCCGGCCAGCCGGTGCACGGCTATCCGGTCGAGTGCGGTGCCACCGAGGGAGTTGACCGCCCGATCGACCGCAGCCGGGTCCGTCGTCACGGTGAGCACCGCGACCACGACCGCCGCCTGCCGGACAGCGCCGGCCAGGGCCCGCTCCCGGGCCAGTTCCTGGACCATCAGCCCCAGCGGGATGAGGAAGGCGAGCGCCACCATCGAGGTGACTGCGACGCACAGGTACGCCAGCGCCCGTCTCAGTCCGGTGCCGCGAACCTGAAGCCGACCCCCCGCACGGTGTGCAGGTATTTCGGCGAAGAAGCTGTCTCCCCCAGTTTCCGACGCAGCCAGTACAGATGGACGTCGATTGTCTGGTCCTCGCCCACCGACGGTTGCCGCCATACCTCCTCCAACAGTTCACGCCGCGTCACGACCCGACCCGGGCGGGACGCCAGGTAGGCGAGCAGGTCGAACTCCTTGCGGGTCAAGGTGAGCGGCTGCCCGTCGAGGGAGGCCTGCCGCTGAGCGAGATCGATGTTCAGGGCACCGGCCTCGATGACGGCGAGCGGCTGGTCGCGCGCGGACCGCGCGGACCGGCGCAGCACCGACGTCACCCGGGCATCCAGATGCGCGCTGGTGAAGGGCTTGACCATGTAGTCGTCGGCGCCTGCCTTGAGCAGCCGGACGATCTCCGCCTCATCGTCGCGCGCGGTGGCGATGATGATCGGTGTATCGGCGATGCCGCGGAGCATCCGCAGCGCGTCGGCACCGTCCAGATCGGGCAGGCCCAGGTCGAGAACGACCAGGTCGGGAGCTTCCGCGGCGACCCGGCGCAGCGCCTCCAGCGCGGTGCCGACCGCGAACACGGTATGTCCCCGGTCGGTGAGCGAACGCATGAGGGCGCCACGCACGATGTGGTCGTCCTCCACGAGCAGCACCCTGGCCATGGAGTCAACCTATCGGCTCAGGCAAGATGAGGTACGTGCGCCGGCCGGTCAGCTACCTGATTGCCTGGGCGGTCGCCACGGCAGTCACGGCCGGTGTCGCCTGGCTCGCGATCAGTTCCGTCATGATCGCCACGGCACCCGCCCAGTCCCGACCGCTGTCGGCGACCGAGCTGCACGGTGCTGCGCCCACGACGCCACCGGCGACCACCCCGCCGGCGACCACCCCCCAGTCGAGTGCGACAGCGGGCCCCGCAACCGCACCCTCGCTCACGAGCCAGTCGCGCAGTTCCCCGCCGGACACGTGGGTACCCTCGGCCAGCGGGTTCGGGCGGACCTTCCATACGCTGGGCGGGGACGTGGTCAGCTGGGTCGCCTCCGGCGACGTGCAGATCATGTCCGTCACGCCGCGGGCCGGGTACCAGGTGAACCTCACCCGGTACGGGCCGGACTCGGTGCTGGTGTCTTTCCTGGGTGACCACAAGACGTCCCGGGTGTGGGTCCGCTGGTGGGACGGGCCGAACGCAGAGGTCACCGAGACGGTCTCCTGAGACCGGTCAGCCGATCATCGCGAGCAGCCCGGCGACGCCGAGCACGGTGAGGGCACAGACCAGCAGGAGCGCGAACCTGTCGCTGCTGACGATGCCCTGGGGTTTGGTGGTGATGTTGCCCTCGATGGTGGCCATGGTGCCCTCCTGCTGAACGGTGCGTGTCTGCCACGCTAGACAGGGCCTGACCTTGAAGAATCCCTGCTTCGTGCCAGCTGGGCCGGTTGCCCGACCGGTGGCTGGGCCGGCTGCCCGGCTGGTTGCCCGGCCGATGGCCGGACCTGTTGCCCGGCCCGTCGCTCGGCCCGCAGCAGCGGGGTGAAGAGCCGGGCGGCAGCCACCGCCGGCAGCGCGGCCAGCAGCAGCGCGACGGGCCAGCCGACGACCGTGATGACCGCCCCGATCGCGGGCGGGGTGAGGGTCGCACTGACGAAGCAGGCCGAGTTCTGCGCGCCGAGCGCCGTACCGGCCCGTCCCGGCGGGGCAAGCTCGCCCGCGGCGGTGAACGCCAGCCCGTTCCAGCTGATCACCACGCCGGCCACCGCCACCAGGCCGACGACGAGTACGGCGACCGGGGCGAAGACCGCGCCGGCCAACCCGGCGAAGCCCGCGGCGACCGTGATCGCGATGAGCCGCAGTGGCTGCAGCCGGCTGCCCACCCGATCCGACCACCAGCCGGCGAGCAATCGGCCGGCACCGCCGGTGCCCTGGGCGACGGCCAGTACCACGGCCGCGGCGCCCGGCGACAGTCCACCGCGCTCGTGCAGCAGCTCCACGCTGAACGCGACGATCACGAACTGCGGGATGACCAGCAGAGCGCTGCCCAGCGCCAGCCGTACCAGCACCGGATCGCGCAGGACCGCGCCGGTTCCGGCGGGCTTCGGGGGTACCCCCGACGGGGCGTTCGTGGGCGGCTGCGGCCCGGGTACCGCCGCGGGCTCGCGGATCCAGGCCCAGACCGCAACGGCGGCGACGAGGCTGAACGCGGCGAGCGTCAGGTACGCCGCAGCCAGCCCGTGGGCACGCGTGATCGGCGGCAGGACCACCGCGCCCAGCCCCGCGCCGACCGGGACCGCGGTCTGCCGTACCCCCATGGCCAGCCCGCGCCGGGCCGGGCCGAACCAGGTCAGCACGGCCCGGCCGCTGGCGGCGTTCACACTCGCCGCCCCGGCACCCGCGAGGACCAGCACCAGTCCCAGCGGCACCGGGCGGCGCATCAGCGGGGCGATCGCCAACGCCGCAGCCGCGACGACCAGACCGGCCGCCATCACGGCCCGCTCCCCCAGCCGGTCGCTGGCCCGGCCCCAGGCGATCACCGTGAGGAGCAGCCCGGCGGTCGACGCGGCCAGCAACAGCCCCAGCCCGGGCAGGGACAGCCCGTACCCGGCCCGCAGCGCGGGTCCGATGGCGGCCAGCCCCAGCACGTATGCGGAGGCGGCAGCCTGGGCCAGCGAGCCGACCGCCAGTACCGTCCAGCGGTACGAGCCGCCGGCGCCGCGGGACGCCGGGAGACCGGGCATCGTCGGCTCCCATCTCATCTGTTGGTACGATTCGCTCACTATTCGAGACGCTTCTCCAGCAATGCTGCTCCCGGCAACGATAGGCGTCCAGCGCGTTTCGAAGAATGAGACGCCCCATCCGGCGACTCTGGCCGGAACCGGATTCAGAACAGCTGGGGCCGGGTAACCGGGTTGGCAGAAGCAAGCCAGCGAACCTGGGGGCCCGGATGGGAATCGAAGACAAGATCGAGAACAAGGCCGACGAGCTGACCGGCAAGGCCAAGGAGGCCGTCGGCAAGGCCATCGGCGACGAGGAGACCGAAGACGAGGGCCGCGGCGAAGAGACCCGGGCCGACCTGAAGCAGGCCGGCGAGAAGGTCAAGGACGCCTTCAGCTGAGCCCACCGCGGCGCGGGCCGTGCCAGACATCCGGCGCGGCCCGGCCGCGGCACAGGCCGGCGGGACAGCCGAACCGGGCGACCCGGGCCACAGCGCAGGCCAGCCAGCTACGGTGAGCGGGACAGCCAGGACGACAGCAGGGCCGGTGCGTCGACGCCAGCTCCGCGCAGCAGCAGACAAGCTCCAGCGAGCGCCGCGGCCAGGTTCAGCACGAGGAAGAGGCCAACCCAGAGCACCGCCGCCACCCCGGTGAGCCGGCCCAACTGGTCGGCGTCGGAGTCGGTCGCCCGGTGCCCCCGCCGGCTGCGCTGCAGCTCGAAGACCGGGCGTACCCCGCCGATGAGCAGGAACCACACGCCGAGGTACGCGAAGGCGGCCTGCACCTGTGCCGAGGCGAACCAGGAGACCGCGAAGACGACCGCGCCGGTGATCGTCACCGAGAGCACCCCGAAAGCGTTACGGATCATCACGAGCATCGCCGGCAGCAGTACCAGCGCCGCCCAGAGCAGCAGTCGGATCCGTCCGTGGGCGAGCAGCTCCGCGCCGCCCAGCCCGAGCAGCGACGGGGTGAGGTACCCGGCGAGCAGCGTCAGCGCCATGCCCGGACCGCGGGCCCGCCCCGACGACAGGGTCAGCCCGGACGTGTCGGAGTGCAGCCGGATCCCGGTGAGCCGCCGCCCGGTGAGCAGCGCGGCCAGCCCGTGCCCGCCCTCGTGCGCGATCGTGATGGTGTGCCGGGCGGTACGCCACACCTGCCGCGGCACCACGACGGCGAGCGCCAGCACCCCGGTACCGAGCAGCAACAGGCGCGGCGGGGCGGACTGCGCGGCGAAGACGGTACCGGTCAGCCAGTGCCACAGATCGACGAGAGCCTGCACGGTGCATCAGCCTGCCACACCCCCGCCACAACGCGGGTGGTCAAGTTCACGGACTCTCCAGGGTCGCTCGATGCAGCAATCGGTCGCGGCCGCTCACGGGCACGATCGGCACACAGGTATCTGGACCGTTCCTGCACGCGGCGATCGCGTACGGTCAAAGCGAAACTCGGCCTCCACAGCCTCGTCCGCCACTCATCCTGATCACCATCGTGTCGACGGGTCATCACCCCGACGGGGTGGCGAGGATCGGGCGTCCGCATCGCTGGCGGTGCTTGCTCACTGGCACAGCGTCGGCACAGGTCCCACCCCGTCAGCGCAGCCCTTGAACAGGTAACCGGGCCCGCACGATGCCCGGCCGCAAGAGCGCAACGGCAAGATCCCCTTGAACACCGACGTCATTGCTCTTGACGACATCTACGTACACGTTGTCGTCTTTGAGTACCAGCTGGAAAGTCACTGGTCCGGCGTCGGCGGCGTAGGGCCCCTTGTGGCCACAGCATGTCGGGTCAGTCGCTGACGAACGCGACTCCGATCTCGTTAGGAGTCTCGTGGCGTATGCCGCGTTCGGCTGCCTGTAGTTGCTGCTCTTCCGCGGGGTCGGCGCCGGGACGTCGGGCAGCGACGGTGGGACCGACAAGAGCCTCGAGGATGTCGCGTTTGGTTCCCCGGAAGCTCTGGTACCCACGTGGCCCGGCACCCGATTCCGCTACAATGGCGTCAAACCACATGTCGGCTACCGTGCTGCTCATACACATGATGTGCAGGCGCTTCTCGTTGAGGCCGCCAAAGACCCCTCTCTTGAGATCGACATGCACAGACTCGACCCGCGTGAGTGGGAACGAAGCCACGAGCACCGATCCGGAACTGCCACCCACCGTGCCGACGACCGTCTCCCCTTTGATGACCATGGTGAGCAGCCGTTGGTCCGTGAGGAGCACCTCCGCGCCACCGTAGAACAGCCGAGCCGGTTGGCCCGAGGTCGCGCCCGCGGCAACATCGATCGGAGTGCCGTCTTTGGTGACCGTGAACATGCAGCCGCCCAACACCATCCAGCGGTTCAGCTCCCGCTCGTCGGGCGCAGGTTGGGGGTGTCCGCCGATGAAATGGAAGTCGAGCGGCGAATATCTTCCGGACTTGCCGTCACCTGCCGCCGGTATCCGGGCGAAGGCAGGGAGGAACTTCTCGCTGTTCTCGTAGATGACCTGAGAGATGCTCGACATCTGTTTACCTCTCTCGGTACGTCGCGCCAGCCGCCAACCGCCAGGTGCGGAAGGGCTTGGTGACAGCAGAATCGCCAATGCTGTGCGGTTCGGTGGTCCCGGTGAGCTTGCTACGTCGTCGCCACGTCAACTCACCGGCGACATGCGTTGGATCTGGACCGGATCGGCGCGTTCAGGTGCGATCTCGGGTTGCTCGCGTTGGGGCTTGTGGGCCTTGCGAGCGGCCGACGTGAGTGCGTTGTTCACGTTGCGCCAGACGAAATAGGAGATGAGAACGACACCGCCCAGCTCTATCCAGCTGAACTTGACGAATAGCGCTATGACCGCGATGACGTCAAAGATGAGCCACAACACACCGTACCCGAGGTCGATCATGACATCGACAACGTTGCCTATCATCGGTTCCTCCTTTTCGTTGTCGTGGATCTGCAGGAAAGGGTTCCTGTCCGGCAGGCGGTGCAACGGCAAGATTCTAGGGAGCACGGTGCGTGAGTCTCGGCCGTACGGGGTGAGCCCGTGGCGACGGCGGGTCTGGCTTCAGCTCGTGCTGAGTCGGTACGTCTGGTGTGCTGATTGCGCGGCCGTTGCCGTCTTCAGCGCCCAGTCATGATCTCCAAACATTGGGAATGTGAGAGTCCCCCCGGCCGTGTCGACCAGTAGGTACGCCGTGCCGTATCCCCAGAAGAGCTTCTTCTTGCCCGGTCCAATGCGGATCGTGCGCACGTCGGAGAACGGAATCACTTCCAGCCCCCCGGCAGAGCTCAGGTTGATGATTCGGGTGGGCGTCCGGCGACCTTACCTCTTGGCCGCATATCAGGACTGACTTGGGTCGTCGGGCTCAGCCCCGGCGCCGCCGTTGAGTACACACATCTGGTGCGCGTCCAGGATGGCCCGCACAGAGCGGTTGGCCCAATGTGGATCGGAGCCGACGCCCCATCGCAGTGGCGCTGCGCCCTGACGCTTGGAGATCATGAGGTAGACGTCTTCATAGCCGCCAAACAGCTTCTTGGTTCCCCCGACTACCTGAAGCTGCTCCACATCGGAGTACGGGATGACCGTCATGGCGTCGGTCTTCCGGGCCAAGCAGATGAGTCTCTGGGAGGTGGCGATCAGCGTGCCCCCGGTGGCCGACAATGATCCGGCGGACCCCGCGAACATGACAACACGAGCAATAGCAACGATCTGGTCCCTCATGTTGGCTTCGAGCCTCGTGAGGCGATCTTCTCCGTGAACGAGTCGGTGCTCCTTCGGCGGCATTTCCCGGAGGAATTCTGCGGCGCGCGTACCTGTCATCTCAGTCTCCTCAATGATGGACTGTCTGGGGGACGGCGGGAGGATCGCCGTGATCGCTGCCGGTCGATGGTGGGAGCCGTTCGCGGCCGAGGCCGTCTTCTCGGACCCGGTCGCTGTAGTGGGCAGGGTGGTAGATGGGGCGGCCGACTTCGGCGTACTTGGCGCGGACGCGGTCGAGGTGGGTCTGGACGGTGCTGGCTGAGATGCCCAGCTGCCGGCCGATGGCTTTGTGGGTCTTGCCACTGCCGGCAGCGGTCAGCACCTCGGCCTCCCGTGGAGTGAGGTTGGGTCGGCTGAGGCGGTCGTCCTGGCTGAGCCAGAAGGCATGTTCAGGCGTTGTGGGTGAACCGCCGCCATGAACTGCCCGGATCACGTCGGCCAGGGCGTCAAGGTTGTTGTTCTTCGTGACGTAGGCTGCCGCGCCGGCCTCGGTGGTCGACGCGATGTACTCCCGATCTGGGATGACCGACACGACAATCACCTGGAGTCCGGCGTGCGCGAGTTGGGCGACGTTGCGCGCGGGATCGGTGTAGTTCTCCAGGTTCAGGTCCAGGATGACGATCGGTGGGCCACTGCCGGCCGCCAGGTACTCCTGCACCGATGTTGCCGTGGCTACGAGGCGGATGTCGCCGGTCCCGGCGATCCAGGCGGCCATGCCCTGCAGCAGCATCTGGTCGTTGTCGATCGCACCAACATCGATCATGGCTTCCATGACATCTCCACAGTGGTCCCTTCCCCCGGGGCGCTGTCGACGCGTACCGCTCCGCCGATCTCGACAATGCGATGCCGCACCGAACGCGTCAGGCCACGGCGGGTTGACGCGGCGCTCGGATTGAAGCCCCCACCCTGATCGGCCACGACCACCGTCACGCCCCCGTCGCCGTCGCCGTATGCGGTCAGCCAGGCCTCTTTCGTGCCGGCGTGCTTGGCCACGTTGTTCAACGCCTCCCGCGCGGCGCCGGTCAGCGCCTCGGCGACGTACTGGGGAATGCGGGCGGGCAAGGCGTTGAACTGCTGGTTGATCCGCAGCCCGAACGCGGATCGGTCCCGGGCCATACCTGCCAGCGCGACACCGAGATCGGTGGGGATGCCGTCCACGCCACCGTTGATCAGCCCGCGCAGGTAGTCGGCGTCGCGCATGCAGTTCTGACGGGCCTTCGCAGTGTTCGGGCCGAGGTCACCACGGGCGATCGCCTCAAGGGTGTGCAGCACGTTGTCGTGCAGATGCCGGAACTGGCGGGTCCGTTCCTCGTCGCGGGCTTCGGCGGCGGCCTCCCGGCCTTGAGCCTCCAACGCCGCCAGGGTCGCTGCGTCGGCTTGACGCGCCGCCTGGAACAGAATCCGTCCAGCGAAACCGGCCGCAGCGGCGAAAATGATGATCACACCAGCGTTGCTGACCACCGCCAATGCACCTGTGTGCGGCGCCTTCTCCGGCCAAGCACCCACGAGCCAGGCCACAGCTATCGTCCCGGTGGCTGCGACCGCCAGCGAGCGGACGGCAAAGACGGTGCAGGTGACGGCGGTGCCGCAGATCGGGGCCAATACCCAGTTGCGCCAGTTGGTGGTCGCGTCGCCTGGGCCGAAGGAGCGGTTCACCACCACCGCGCACACCACGGCCATGGCCACGTCGGCCAGGAGCCACCCGGTGGTGAATCCATTGCGCTGGATCCCCACCGAGAACAGCACTGCCGCCCACGTAGCCGCCACCACGTAGCCGCCCAAAACGACGCCCGAGTACCGGGCAGGTCCGTCAACCAGGGGTACCCAGAGCCACAGGGCGAACTGTCCAGCCCGTAGGAAGGCCAAGGCGCGTACCGCCATCCGCGACGTGCGCGCCTCCGCGCTCACCGGGAGCGCCGCCGTTGTGGACATGGTCTGAAGCTGCCAGAACGCCGCCCGTGACGGTAGTCGTTCGTGCAACGACACGAATGAATTCGCCAATCGCTGCTCACAGGTGACACAGAGGGTCAGCGGGTTCCCGGCGCAACCTCAGCCCAGCGTGGTGAGGAACTTGACGGCGACCGAGCGGGTTCGAGGCGCGCCCCGCCATCATGCCCGACCCGGGCCACCTGACGCCGGCCCATCGATGACCATCAGTTCAGCGCGGGTACCCGGGCGATCCTCAACTGATGGCCTTCAGTGATCACGGTGAGGATGTCGCCGACCAGGCTCACCTGCTTCGCCTGCTTCTCGCCGAGGTCGACGCCGCCGCTGCGCCTGCCGGAGCGCAGGTCGCCCACTCCGACGTAGTCGTGGCTGTTCGCGGCGAAGTACTCCAACGCGGCCCGCGGACCGTCACCGGCGAGCGCGTGGAACTGGCGATTCGTGCCGAAGGCGTGCGACGACTTGCCGGTGACCGGGTCGAGGACGACCGGGTCGTAGACCGGGGCGAAGGCCGAGTCGCCGAAGAGCAGTTGCCCACCGAGCGGGTACCAACCCGCGTCCACCGCGAAGTCCATGGGGTTGCGCCAGGACTCCTTGCCGGTACGGGTGTCGACGGCCGAGAACGCGAGGTCGCCGACGTTGAGATCGGTGACCACGCACACCAGGTGCTGGCCGCACGGCCTGACCGCTTTGATCTTGTCGCCCACGGCCGCCGGCAGTTCCCATTTCCTGGCCAGGCTGGTCAGGTCGTACGCGTACAGCACGTCCTTGCTGGGCGACGCGGCGTCTGATGCCCTGCCGATGATCAGACTGTCGAAGACGGTCCATTTCGACATGTCCAGCGCCACATTGCCGGAGCGGCTGGCCCGCCCGGTGCCGGTCTCCACCACGCTCGCCTTGCCGGCACCCTCGTCGAGCTCGACCACGATCGTGGGGTCCGCGGCCAGCGACCGGCGGAACGCGGCCCGGTCCGGTCCGGCGAAGTTGGTGTCGTCGAGCGGGGCCGGGGCGGCGTGTGTCACCGGATCCGTCGGCCAGCTCAGCACGGCCCCGACCCGGCGGTCATCGATGACCACTGAGCCCTGCGGGCCGGGATGGCTCCAGGTGACCTTCCCGGTGAGCAGGTCCACCCGCTCGGTCGCCGGCTTCGAACCCCGTACCTCCACGATCACGTCGGTACCCGGGTACGCCACGTCGAGCATGTCGACCCAGGGGCCTTTCCACCGCTGGGTACCGGTGGCCAGGTCGAGTACGGCCCGGGCGTTCTTCCCGCCGTCGGTTGCCGAATTCCTCCCGTCGACGATCAACAGTCCACTCTGGACGGACAGGTGCACCTCCTCCGGCTCGATCGGCACGGCGACACTCCACCGGTTCGCGCCGCCGCCAACCGGCGCCGCGGTCACCTTCGTCTGGCCGGTGCCCACCTCGGCGTAGTAGACGTACTGCCCATCGGAGATGGCCCAGGTCGCGCCGACGGCGGAGAGCGTGATCGCCGGACGGGTCTCGGCCAGCGCCGGCCCGGCACCATCGCCACCGGAGCTGTTCCCGCCGGAACCGTCCCCGGTGCCGCTCCCGGCGCTCACCGCCGCCGTGGCCTTGTTGAACAGGGTCCTGCCGAAGGTGTACCAGCCGCCGGTCAACGCCAGCAGGATCACCGTCACGACGGCGGCGATCCCGATCGCCGACCGGGCCCCGCGCGGGGCCGGCTGCGCCGGCACCGGTCCGGCGTCCGGCGCAACGAACGGTCCGCCCGGCGGACGTGGCCAGTTCGACCCCGCTTCCGGCTCGGGTCGCGCCGCCGGATACCCGCCCGGCGGGGTGTACGGCGTGGCCGAGAAGGTCGGCGAGGCCGAGATCGGAGCAGCGGGATACCCGCCCGCGGCCGGGGAGATCGGCACGCCGGAGGTCGGGCCCCCGGCGAACAGGTCGGCACCGCTGACCGGGTCGGCTCCGCCGGTTGCCGGGTTGGCTCCGCCGGTTGCCGGGTGGGCTCCGCCGGTTGCCGGGTCAGGGGCCGCGGCAAGCAGGGCGCCGTAGGCGACCGGCAGCTCCGGCTGCTCCGGAACTGATGCGCCCATCCCGAACCGGGCGTGCAGGCGGCTCGCCACGAGCGGGATCCGGCTCGATCCGCCGACCAGGAAGATGCCGGCCAGCTGCTCCGGCCCGATCCCGGCGCGCTGCAGCACCCGCCGGGTCTCATCGACCGCCCGGTCGACGAGCGGCCCGGCCACCCGGTCCATCTCCTCCCGGGTGAGGTGCAACGCGCCACCGCCGGGCACCTGGATCGGCGCGGCGGCGGTCCGCGAGAGCATCTCCTTGGCGCTGCGTACCTCGGACCAGAACGTGCGCCGGTCGCGTAACTCGACGATGCCGTCCGGGTTGGCCAGCCGCTGCCACAACTGCGGTTCCCGGATGGCGATCAGCTGTCCCAGATGACCCACCAGTGCGGCATCCACGTCGCCCCCGCCCAGGTCGTCCAGGCCGCCGATGGAGAGCACCCGCAGCCCGTCCGGGTCACGGCGTACCACGCTCACGTCGAGGGTGCCGCCGCCGAAGTCGAAGATGGTCAGGCACTGCCCGGGCGGCACCTGCTGGCGCAGTACCTGCTCGCAGTAGGTGGCGGCTGCGATCGGCTCCTCGACCAGGCGCACCTGGCCCAGACCCGCGGCGTGCGCGGCGGCCAGCAGCACCGCCCGCCGCTGCCGACCCCAGTCGGCGGGACAGGTCAACACCGTTGCGCCGGCCTGCCCGGGATCGCTGGCGCCGGCCGTACGCGCCTCGACGACGACCCGGCGCAGCACCGCCGCCAACAGCTCGACCACGGCAACCTCGGTGTCGCCGAGCAGGACCGAACCTTCGTCGATGCGCCGCTTCGGGTACGGCTCGAACCTGGACGGATCCAGTACGCTCAGCCGCTCCGCGTCGGCACCGACGTGCAGCCCGCCGCCCGGCTCGGCGTACACCCCACTGGGCAGCAGAGGTGAGGAGTCGAAGATCAGCGCCCGGGGCGCCTCGGCGCCCCGGCGCACCACGGCGACGGTGTGACTCGTACCCAGATCGACGGCGAGCCGGCAGGTGGCTTCCACGTCGAGCCTCCTCCCCAGGGGCTACAGCAGACCGCGTGAGCTTACGGCAGGCTGCCGACACCGCTGCACCCCAAGAACAGCCCGACGCTGCCAGCCGCCCGGAGGGCACCCTCAGCCTGCGGGCTCCATCAGCTGTTGCTGAAGGGCGAAGGCAGCGGCCGCGGCGCGGGTACGGACACCGGCCTTGGCGTAGATCCGCTCGATGTGGTGCTCGACGCTGCGCTGGGATACGAGCAGCTGCACCGCGATCTCTTTCGTCGAACGGCCGCGGGCCAGCAGGCGCAGTACCTCGATCTCCCGGCTGGTGAGACCGGCCACCCCGTTGCGCCGGCGCGGCACCCGGCGCCCGACAGCGGTCAGCACCGCGGCTGCGGCGTCGCCGTCCAGTTGGCCGGTGTGGGCCTGCTCCAGCAACTCCTTGCCGGCATCGTCCGCGCTGTACGCCGGACGGTACGGCCGCTGCTCGGTCAGCGCCCGGTACACGTCGGCGGCGGCCAGCAACCGCGCCGCCGGGCTGAGGTCGGCGGCGGTCCCGCCGCGGTGGTACCCCGACCCGTCCATCCGCTCGTGGTGGGTGACGGCAAGCGCCGCGACCGGACGCAGCGCCGGCGACGGGGCGAGGATGCGCCCGGTGTACTGCGGGTGCAGCCGTACCCGGGCCCGCTGGCCGCGGGTGAGCGCGCGCGGGCTGCCCCAGATCTGTGCGCTGATCGCGACCCGTCCGAGGTCGTGCAGCCAACCGGCCCGGCGCAGCAGTGTCACGTCATGAGCGGGCAGGCCCGCGGCCCGAGCCGCCGCCGCGGCCAGGTCGGCCACCCCGGCCGAGTGCCCCACCATGTACGGCGACGTCAGGTCGGCGAAGTCGCCCATGGTCCGCAGTGCATCGTCCAGCGTCGGGCCGGACAGCACCGGGCGTTCCCCGGGCTCGGCGTCCAGGGCCAGTTGCCACCCGCCGTCGTCGCGCACCCCGGTCAGCAGGTCGGCCGCGTCGGCACAGAACGCATCGACGACGTCCGGATGGTACGCGGCACCGCTGCGCGCCCGGAGCATCTCGACAGCCGCCGCGATCCCGCCGAGCTCGTCGTGCAGCACGGCGGCCTCGGCCACCTGTACCACCCGCGCCGGCCAGGTGACCTCCGCCCCGGGCAGCCCGGCCGGGACTCCTCTGCCGTCGTACCGCTCGTAGAGCAGCAACAGGTCGTCCTGCAGCCGCTCACCGAAGCCCAGCCGCGCGGCGAAGCGCTGGGCCACCTCGCAGACCGCTGCCGACGCCTCGTTGAGCAGGTTCGGATGAGTGGCCAGCCGAAACAACGTGGCCAACCGCCCGCTCACCCCGGCGGACTGCCCGACGGCGTGCCGCCGCAGGTACGACAGCAGCCCGCGTCGGGACGACAGGTCCAGCGGCGCGACTGCGCGCCGGAACTCGATCTCGTCGCCCACCAGCGCAGCGAAGTCCTGGGCGCCCGCAGTGCAGCCGATGTTGCGCAGCAGCGCGAGGTAGTACACCCGGACCCGCACGTCCGTCGGCAGCCCCAGCCGGTCGGCGAGCCGATGGGCGAGGACGCAGACCGACAGCGCCGACTGCGGCCGCAGTCCCATCCCGAGATCGGTGGCGATCGAGAGCGCGCCGACGATCTCCGCCAGCCGCACCCGCTCTCCGACCTCGCCATTCACACCCACACGGTAGCCGGACCCGGCGCACCGCCCCGCAGCGAAGCCGGTCGCCCGCTATCCGGCCGCGGCCGGCACACCGGCGTTGTGGCGCGCTGGATACTTCCTCGTCATGAGGTGCTCCATCAGAGCGATGAGCACGTCCTTGCCAGAGGTGCGCTGGCGGGCGTCGCAGAGCAGCACCGGTACCTGCGGATCGAGGTCCAGCGCGAGCCGGACCTCCGCCGTCTGGTACTGGCGCGCCCCCTCGAAGCAGTTGACCGCCACGAGGAACGGGGTGCCGCGCCGCTCGAAGTAGTCCACGGAAGGAAAGCACTCGGCGAGCCGGCGGGTATCGGCCAGCACCACGGCCCCCACCGCACCGAGCGCCAACTCGTCCCAGACGAACGAGAACCGGTCCTGCCCCGGGGTGCCGAACAGGTAGACGACCAGGTCACGGCTGATCGTGATCCGGCCGAAGTCCATGACCACCGTGGTGCTCTTCTTCTGCTCCACGCCGGAGGTGTCGTCGACGCCCAGGCTCGCGCTGGTCAGCGACTCCTCGGTGCGCAACGGCAGGATCTCGCTGACCGAGGCGACCAACGTTGTCTTTCCCACACCGAAGCCGCCAGCGACCAGAATCTTGATCGCGGTCGGCAGACCGGTTGCGCCGACCATCGGGTCAGAGCGACCGTAGTCCATTGATCACCGCCTGGAATACGTGCTCGTTGGGCAGTTCGGAAGCGGGTACCGGCTCACGCAGCAGAATGAGCCCCCTGTCCAGCAGGTCCCCCAACAGCCCCCGCACGATGCCCACGGGAAGGTCGAGGTGTGCCGCGATCTCCGCGACCGACAGCGCCTGTTGGCAGAGCCCGATGATCCCCCGGTGCTCCGGTCCGAGTCCGAGTCCGGCTCCGACGGCGGAGACCGGTCGGATGGCCACGACGAGGGAGATCAGATCGAACTGGCCCGTACTCGGTCGCGTCCTGCCGTGCGTCATCGCGTAGGGACGAACGACCGGTCCGGCCTCCTTGTCGAGCCACATGTCGTCGGGATCCTGCTCGTCGGGCGCCATCGTGCCGGGTCACCCGTCGCCGGATTGCTCGGCGGCAGACCGCGACGGCGTACCCAGGTACTGGCCGACCCGGGTGACGAGCATCGCCATCTCGTAGGCGATCAGGCCGATGTCAGCGTCATGCGAGCCGAGTACCGCGAGGCAGGCGCCCTGGCCGGCGGCGGTGACGAAGAGGAACGCCGATTCCATCTCGACGATCGTCTGGCGCACCGCGCCACCGGCGAAGCGGACCCCCGCTCCCCGGGCCAGGCTGTGGAACCCGGACGCCACGGCGGAGAGGTGTTCGGCGTCGTCCCGGCTCAATCCGCCGGAGGCGGCCATCAGCAGACCGTCTGCGGAGAGAAGGACGGCCTGGTTCGCCTGGTCCACCCGCCCGACCAGGTCATCCACCAACCAGGTGAGATCGCCGACCGCATTCGTCTTCTGGCCCACTCAACGTCCTCTTTCTATCGCCCGTCGGGGTTCCAACCGTGCCCGCTGTTGCGCACCATCGCGGCCTGTCACAGCCGCTCGTTTCCCTGGGGTGGTTGGTCGTCCCGGCCTGGCTGGGCCTGCGACGTCGGCTCGGTGGGAGGCTCGGTGCGAGGCTCGGCGGGACGCACGGTCGGCCCCATCGGCGTCATCGCCGGCCCCATTGCCGGCATGGCCGGCCCCATCGGCGTCAACGCCGTCTCGATCGGAGGCACGGCGTGCTCCACCCCGTCCGCCGATCGCTCCGCAGCGGAACGACCGAGCACGGTCGCCGTCTGGTAGCGCGTCAACGCTTCGCGCATCTCCTCGGGCGAACGCACCGTACCGCTGCCGCCGGCCCCCCAGGTCGGCAACCCCACGGTCTCCTGGTTCCAGGACGGGGCCGGGCGGGTCGCCTGGCGCACCCGCCGGGGCAGCCCGAACAACGTGCTGCCCGCATCGTCCTGCCCGGCCACGGGTCCGGCATCCGGTGCCGCAGAGTCATCGTCGACCGGGCGCCGGTCCGGTAGCGAGAACGGCGTCGCCAGCTGCTCGACACCGATGTGGTCGGAGTCGCCGCGCTGAGCAGGGGCCGGTGCGGCTGGCTCGGTCGTCTCCCGGGAGGACCAGGTCGAGTACAGCGTCGATGATCGGACGAGGTCGGCGCGCGTGAGGTGGTCCAGTGATCCGACACTGCCGCCATTGTCGGCAGCGAAGCCGACCGGGCCGACGGGGCCGCCATTGTCGGCGGCCAAGCCGACCGGGCCGACGGGGCCGCCATTGTCGGCGGCGAGGCCGACGGGCTGGCCGTCGTTGTCGTGGACCGGACCGAGATCGGCGGGCCCGTCGAGATCCGGCTCGCCGGTCGTGATCGCCGTACGCCGGTGCTCCAAGACATTGGCCCGCGGGGCGGCATCGTCGTCCTCGACCACCAGGTTCCGGGGAATGAGCACGATGGCGGTGGTACCGCCATACGGCGACTCCCGCAGCCGGATCCGGATGCCGTGCCGCTCGGCGAGCCGACCGACGACGTACAGCCCGAGCCGCGCGGAGCCGGTCAGGCTGAACTCCGGTGGGTGCTTCAACTGCTCGTTGGCCGTGTCCATGTCGGCCTCGCTCATGCCGAGCCCGCGGTCCTCGATCTCCACCGCGAAACCGTTGGCCACCAGTTGTCCACCGACATGCACGGTGGTGTACGGCGGAGAGAACGACACCGCGTTCTCGATCAGCTCAGCCAGCAGGTGGATCGTATCGCCGACGGCCCGGCCGACCAGAGACACCGAACCGGTCGGCAGCACAGTCACCCGGGTGTAGTCCTCGACCTCGGCGATCGCCCCACGCAGGACGTCCACAAAGGGCACTGCGCCACGCCAGCCACGCCCGGGCACCGCGCCCGACAGCACGATGAGATTCTCGGAGTTGCGCCGCATCCGGGTCGCCAGGTGGTCGACCCGGAACAGGTCGGCAAGCTCCTCGGCGTTGGCCTCCCGACGCTCCATTGTGTCGAGCAGCTTCAGCTGGCGGTGCACCAGCGCCTGGGTACGCCGGGCCAAGTTGAGGAAGACGTCGCGCACGCTCCTGCGCAGTTCGGCCTGCTCGACGGCGACCCGCACGGCGGTCTCCTGCACCGCGTTGAACGCCTGCTTGACCTGGCCGATCTCGTCCTCGCCGGCCACGAGCGGTGGCGCCTCAGTGGCGACGTCGACCTCTTCGCCCCGGCTGAGCCGCTCCACCACCTTCGGCAGGCGCACATTGGCGAGGTCCCAGGCGGCCTCGCGCAGCTTCTCCAACTGGTGGAGCAGCGCGCGGGTGGTCTTGATGGACATCACGATCGACGCGACGACTGCGAGCAGTCCGAGCCCGCCGGCCAACAACAGCCGGGTGAGCACCCCGAGGGCGGCCGGCTTGGCCCGGGCCACGAGACTCTCGCCGCCGGCCAGGACCACCTCCCGCAGTCCGGCATGGACCGGCTCCACAGTGGTCCGCCACACCTCGCCGGCGACCGGCAACGGCGCACCGACCCGGCCCCTGTCGATCACGAGGTCTTCCAGCGCCCGGAACCGGGTGAACGTGGGGCTCTGGGCCAGCGCCGTGTACTTGGCCCGATCGACCTCGGGCAGCTCAGCCGCGGCTTCACCATAGAGGAACCGCTGCGCACCCACGAGCTCGACGAACTGCTCGGGCTCACCCGCGGTGAACCGCCCCGCGGCCAGCACCCCGGCCAGCAGCGAGTCTTCCTGCGCCAGCACCTCCTGCGCCCGGGTCAGCGCGATCAGCGTCCGGACATCCTTGGCGACGTCGGGGTCGGAGAGCGTCGCCAGCGAACCGAAGATCCGGAACTCCGCGTCGATGAGATCCCGGAACGCCGCGGCGACCTGGCCGCGATCGACGGTACGGGCATCAATCGCAGCCCGCAGGCCGGCGAGTCCGTCGACCCGCTGCATCGCCTCACCGATGCGCTGTTCTGCGGCGGCGCTCGCTGTCCACCGCACCGCGGTGCCGCTGACCAGGCGGCGGAACGTGGCGTCCGCCTCGTCGGTGCTCGCCCGCTGGGCAACCAGCGCCGTGTGCTGGTCGGAGCCGCCGCTGCCCAGGGCGACCAGGGAGAGCCGGCGCTCCTGTTGCAGGGCGGTGACCACAGCCTCGGTCGGCCGGCCCACCCCGGTGTCCAGGGCCGAGACGCCGAGCAGGTTCAGGCCGTCCCGCAGGGTCACGTACGCCGCGAACGCCCACAGCGCCGTGAGGGACACCAGCATCGCCACGACCTTGGTCCGCACCCGGGTGCGGCGGAACCGGGCGACCCCCGCGCCGGCAAGGGGCTGCGAACCCGACCGTGCTGTGCGGTTGCGACGGACTCCACGGAGCCGACGCCCTCTTGCCAGCTTGGCCAACGACCATCGATGCGCACCGGACACGCGGGAACACTAACAGTATTCCTTGCCATCGATCAAGATCCTGTTGTCCACCGTGGACACCGGGCCGACCGGGCCGGTGGTCGACGACCGACAACGGCCGGACCCGGCGGCGGTCGGTGTTCGGACGGCTCAGGCACGCGTCGTCAACGCCACGACGGCTGGGTTGCGCTGGGCGAGATGCATCGCGGCAAGGACCGCCGAACGCACGATTGCCGCAGGCCAGTAGAGATCCTTGTCGTGCCAGAGGGGCGTACGGTCCGGATTCTCGATCGAGCGCAGCAGATACCCGTAACCGCGCGCCGCAGCCCGGATCCGCGCGCCGTCAGCCCCGGCTCTGGTCCGCAGCAGGATCTGCATCGCGTAGGCGGTCTCCTCGACCGTGCCACCCCACCGGCCCCACGAGCCGTCAGGACGCTGCGTGCCGAGTACCCACTCCACGGCCCTGCGCACGGACTCGCCCGGTACGGTCTCGCCGGCGCCGTACCGGCTCAGCGCGAGCGCGGAGCAGGCCGTCGCGTAGTACGGCGACGCGTGCCACCGGTCGGTCCAGTCGCCGTCCGGCCGCTGCTGATCGTTCAACCACCGGGTGAGGCTGGTCACCGCGTCCGCATAGCGGGACTGGGCGTTCGGACCGTTGGCCACCCAGTCGCCGAACGCCTCCAACACGTGGGCATTGACGCTGGTTGACGGGTTGGTCTCGCCCGGCCAGGTGCAGAAGTGTGTCGGGGTCGCGAACCCCCACAGGCACGCCGGATCGCGCCGGGCCCCGAGCTGCGCCAGGGCGAACAGGGTGACCGCGGTGGTGTCGGCGTCCGGGGGCAGGCCCGCCCCGCCGGGCGTGCCGTTCTCGCCGAGCGCAGCGTCGAGGCTGGCGACCAGCTCCCCGGGTGCGGCCAGCTCGATCCCGGCACCGGCCAGCCCGCTGAGTACCCAGGCCCGCTCGAAGACGGTGACCGGGATGCCGCAGGGCACCGGACCGCCACTGCGGCGGGCCACGGCCTCCAGATGCCGGATCGCCGGAGCCTGCGCACCGGGGGTACCACCGGCCTCGGTGCGACGGTCCGGGCCGGCGGGGCGTCGGTCGCCGAGCCACGCCGCGGTGGCCGCCGGCGATGCCCCAACCGTCCCGGGTGGTACCGGCTGGACGCCACGGGCGCCGCGAGCGGCGTCGCCCGCCACCTCCACACAGTGCAGCAGCTTCTCCGACACCGCGGCTCCGGCCTGCAGCCGGGACCGGATCATCGTGAGCATCCCGTCGTCCATACCGGACGGTGGGTACAGCCGACCCGCGCCCTGCCAGGCGTCCAGCCCAGCGGGGGGTGCGTCGCGGAGCTGTTCCAGATGCTCGTTCAGCGACCCGATCAGTGCGGTGGCGATGATTTCGACAGCCGGCATGTCGGGCACCGGCACACTGGTGCGACGCCCCAGCCAGCCGAAGACCCGGCGCAGTCCGCGGTCCGCGGCATCGGCGAGCGTCGGGTAGTCGAGCCGCTGCGCTCCCGCGTCCGGCTCACAACCGGTCCCGACCGCCATCCGGCGTACCGTCGTGAGCAGCGCCTCGGTCGCGCTCAGGGTGGGCACCAGCGCGTAGCCGTCCGGTCCGCCCCAGCCGCCGCCCGGCTGCTGGGTCTGCAGCAGGAACTCGACCCGCCCCGGATGTCCGGTGAGCCAGGGCGCGAGGCTGACCAGACGGGCCGTCTCGTACACCGACGGGGAGACCTGGCCCCACGGCTCGCGGATGAGGCTGGCCAACAGATCATCGGTGGCCGCGGGGACGTCGACTCCCGGCCAGGACGGTGCAAGCGCACCGGTCACAGCGTGCCCCAGTAGTCGGTAACCGGGTGGAAGCCCATGTTGAAACCCACCATCCGCTCCAGGTACGTGGCCAGCGCTGCCTGCCCGGCGCGCAGTGGGGCGAGCAGCTCCTGGCACCTCGCGGCGTGCAGCGCGATCCGCTCCATCACGTCCTGCTGGGTGACGCCGAGCATCAGGACGTTGAGATCGCCCCACTGGAGGTCTCTCTTGTACGTACCGAGGTCGTTGATCAGACGCATCGCGCGCTGCACCTCCCAGCTCGCCGCCATCAGCTCGTCGACGTGCCCGGCCCCGGCCTCGCCGGTACAGATCCAGTGCGCCACGTACACCAGCGAGAAGCCGAGATTGTCGGCGTTGGCGAGGTACTGCTCGAAGCTGGGCAGCGCGCTGTCGCCGTCTGCGGTGTACGCCGCCTTCCAGTCCCACTCCCGGGCCATCGCGTCCAGCGTGCGCTCGAGCTGGTCCCGCCAGACCTGACCCAGCGAGGCGAATGCAGGTGCGGCGGCCAGCTCGCTCCGCAGTTCGGCGAGGAACCGGCCCAGACAGTCCCCGGCACCCGGCTGCCCACCATCGTCCACGTCCAGGCACCGCGTGACGACGGCATCGACGTCGCTGCGCGACTTCGCGAGGTAGTCGATCTCCCAGTCGAGGCCGAACGCCCACAACGAAATACGGTTCGCCATCCGCAGCTGCTCCGCCGTGAGCCACGGAGCACAGAACGCGTGGGCGTCGGCGATACCGCCGAGCAGGGTCGGGTCGAACGGGTTGCCCGGAAACAGATCGCTGTACTTCGATGCACACTTCTGCAGGTCCCGCTGGCTCTGCGCGGAGACCGCACAGCGCCTCCCGCACTCGATGATGGGCAACAGGTCCGCGATCCCGACGTCGGGCCCACTCATGGGGATTCCTTCCCGATCGGGCGGAGCAGCAGCTCGACCCGGCGGCGGGGTCGCAGCGAGGCCGAGGCCTGCGCTTCGACGGGTTGCCTCTCCAGCAGCTTCGGCGAGTACCGCTGCAGGATCGACGCCAACACGAGCTGCGCCTCGACCATGAAGAAATGGCCGCCGAGGCACTGATGGGCGCCGCCGCCGAACGGGAAGTACGCGTACCGGTGCCGTCGCTCCGTACGCTCCGCGGAGAACCGCTCCGGGTCGAACTCCAGCGGCCGCTCCCACAGCTCCGCCATCCGGTGCGTCAGGTACGGGCTGAGCAGAACCGTCGCGCCCTCTCTGATCGCCACCCCGTCGAGTGAGTCCCGCTGCTGCACCGTGCGCGGAATGATCCAGCCGACCGGGTACAGCCGGAGCAGCTCCTGCAGGACCATCTTGGTGTAGCGCAGCTCGGGCAGGTGCGACGGACCGGGCTGCTCCTGCCCGACCACGCGGTCGATTTCGTCCTGCAGCGTGGTGGCGATGTCGGGATGGGCGTCGAGGACGACCCACAGCCAGGTCAGCGCGACCGCCGTCGTCTCCGAGCCGCCCACGAACATCGCCAGGATGTCGTCGCGGACCTGCTGGTCGGTGAGGCCTTCGCCGTTCTCGTGGCGCGCGCTCAGCAGCAACGACACCACGTCGCCGCCGTCGGCACCCTGGCGCCGGGCCTCCCGGACGATCGGAAAGATGATCTTGTCAGCCCGCTTGACGGCGCGCCGGAACCTGCGATCGCCGGGCATCGGGAAGGCGTTGGGGATGAACGGCAGGAGCATCCGGGCGCCGAGCGAGGTGAAGGAGGTCTCGATCGCGTTGCCGAGTACTTCGGCGTCCTCCGGGCTGATCTTGTCACCGAAGAAGACCCGCAGGATGGCCCGGTGCACGATCCGGGTCATCTCGATACAGGCGTCGACCGGCTCTCCGGCGCGAGCCTGACCCTCCAGCGAGTCGACCGCCTCGGTGATCGCCTCCGCCATCCGCTCCATCAGCAGCGCGACGTTCTTCCCGGAGAACAGCGGCTGGATGAGCTTGCGGTGCGGCTCCCAGGTCTCCCCGTCGGTGATCAGACCGTCGCCGAGCAGGCGGCGCAGCGGCTTCCACATCATGCCGTCGCGCACGTAGTGCGAGGCGCCGTCGATCAGGACGTGCTGCACGTGCTCCGGACGGGTCACCAGGTACGGGCGGAACAGGCCGAGGTTCAGCCGGACCACCGCCCCGTCAGCCCGCGCGCCGAGCTTCTCGAACCCCTTCAGCGGATTCCGCAGCAGCCAGGGGATGGTGCGGTACGCCGGAATCTTCTTGGCCCTGGCGACACGTACGGTCACGGTATCGGACGACATGACGCTGCTCCTGTCTGAGGTCGGCAATTGCGGACACCACCATCACGCAGGCGCGGCTACCCGGAAAATAAAGGAGAACAGAGCGGGTGACCCATAGTCGAACACCCCGTCGGAAAGACCCTGGACGGCCGGCATCACACCACGCTGCGTCACTTTCTTTGGGATGCCACCAATACCCGTACCTTCACACATCGGCCCCGACCCCACTTCGGCAAAACGCTTCCCGACAACCACCCAGAACCATGGAACGGTGCGCCCCTGGAATTTGTCCAGAGCCCCTCCCGAATCTTGGGAAGTCTGCATAACATTCACCCCTGACGATGCGGCCGGGATTCAGGCCACGGCGCACCAGCTCAGTTGGGCCGCCGAGGCCGGGCAAGCGTGCCACTGCGCGTGGATTCGGCAATGATTCACAACCTTTGTCGCGACCGTTGCCACACCAGGTCTTGACCGCGACATCCGGCCTCCCTAGATTGTCTGCAGGACTTCAACCGCAATGAAACGCACGACAACAGATATGAGAACTCCAACCCCGGCTCCGTATCGCTGCAGGCGCAATAGGCGCAGCCTTCCGCGTTGTCAGGGTTGATATCTCGCCGGACCGACCTCGCCGATGAATCGTCTGAGTCAAACCCCACACCTCGTGTGTGTGTGTCGAATCGCGTCACTCATTCGGCCGGCGCAGGTGCCAGTGTGCCGCCCGAAGAAAGAACACCGCAGGAGGAAGCGATGGCGTGGGCGCGCTGGTGAGTAGCGGGAGCGTCGTGCAGACGCTCGATCGGGCGCGTTGCCTGGTCGAGCCGGCGCTGCAGGCGGCCGTGGACCGGTTGCCCGCGCAGATGCGCACGGTCGCGGGGTACCACTTCGGTTGGTGGGACGCCGCTGGTGCGCCGATCAGGGCTGGCGCGGGTAAGGCGATCCGGCCGGCGCTCGTGGTGCTCTGCGCCGAGGCGGTGGGCGGCGCGGCGACAGCAGCGGTCGGAGCGGCGGTCGCCGTCGAGCTGGTGCACAACTTCTCGCTGCTGCACGACGACATCATCGACGGGGACGCGACCCGCCGGCACCGGGCGGCAGCCTGGACGGTCTACGGCACCCCGGCGGCCATCCTGGCCGGCGACTCGCTGCTGACGCAGGCGTTGCGGGTACTGGCTGCCTCTGCACCGCAGCCGGGGCCGGTGGTGGACCGGCTGTGCGCCGCCCTGCTGGAGCTCGTCGCCGGCGAGAGCGCCGACGTCGCCTTCGAAAGCCGTACCGACGTCGGGGTCGACGAGTACCTGGAGATGGCCGCGGGCAAGACCGCCGCACTGGTGGCCTGCGCCTGTGAGCTGGGCGCCCTGGCGGGTGGCGGGAGCCCGGACGCGGCGGAGCGGCTGCGCTCGTTCGGCCACCATCTGGGCCTGGCCTTCCAGATGGTCGACGACCTGCTCGGGATCTGGGGTGATCCGCAGGTGACCGGCAAGCCGGTCGGGGCGGATCTGCGGACCCGTAAGAGTTCGCTGCCGGTGGTGGCGGCGCTGACCTCGGAGACCGCCGCTGGCCGCCAGTTCGCGGCCCTGTACGCCCGGCCGGAGCCGCTGACCGACGCGCAGCTGCACACCGCCGCCCAGCTCGTCGAGGAGGCCGGCGGCCGGACCGGGACCGAGAAGCAGGCGCACCGGCAGGTGGCTCTGGCGTTGTCCCAGCTCGACGACGCGACCTTCGTACCCACGGCAGTGCGCCAGCTCGCCGAACTCTCCCATCTGGTCACCGACCGGGACTGGTGACGTCCTCGCCGCAAGCCCGGCGTGGCGGCCGCGATGCCGGGAGTTCGCGGGTCGGGCCGGGTTAGGCTGCCCGACAGTCGCCGCAGCTCAGGGGCCCGACCGGGGCACCGTCGGGGGCTGCCGCCGGTACCCCTCGGCTGATTCAGCAGGCGGCCGACCGGAGGAACAGTCGTGAGGCTGTCTGGTGTACCGGGTCGTCTGGCGCTGCCCGCCCTGGCGCTCGCAGCCATCGTCGTCCTGCTGGGCGCCACGCCATCGACACAGGTCTTCGCGGAGCCGCCAGCCGGTACTCCGGCCGCGGACCCCGAGGGCGGCAGCCAGTCCCTGCGTGAGCAGCTGGAGGCAGCCGGGCGCGGCTACAACGACGCCAAGGCCCGGCTGGAGGTTTCGCAGGCGCACCAGATCCAGCTCACCGAGGCGACCCACCGCGTCGAGGCCGAACTCGTCAGGCTCGACGCCGAGGTCGACATCCTGTCGGTGACCGCCTACAAGACCGGCCCGATGAGCGGGGTCGTCGCCCTCCTCGACAGCGGCTCGCCGCAGACCCTGTACGAACGCGCCCGGGCGCTGGACTCCCGGGTCCGCTCGAACAGCCGGCTGTTGCGTGAGCTCAGCCAGACCACGCAGACCCTGGCCGGCAAGCAGGCCGCCCTGGACGCCGAGACCACGGTCGAACGGGACCAGCTCGCCGAGATGGACAAGCGCAGGAAAGCCGCCGAGAGCGCGCTCGCTCCGGTCGGCGGGACGTCCGGGACAGGACCCGGCGGGGGTACCGCCAATGCCAACCCGGCACCGCGTGCACCGGACGGCACCTGGCCCCGGGAGTCCTGCACGCTCCCCGACCCCACCACATCGGGCTGCCTGACTCCGCGCACCCTGCACGCCCTGCAGCAGGCCCGGGCGGCCGGCTTCACCCACCACACCTCCTGCTTCACCAACGGCAGCTGGGGTGAGCATCCGCAGGGCCGCGCCTGTGACTTCGCCGCCCAGGCCAACGGCTTCGGCGGGGTGGCCACCGGTGAGGACAAGGCCTACGGCGACCGGCTCGCCGCCTGGCTGATCGCCAACACCGACCGGCTCGGCGTGCTGTACGTGATCTGGTTCCGCCAGATCTGGATGCCCGGTACCGGCTGGCGGGCGTACACCAGCGGCAACGGCACCCCGGCCGGTGACCACACCAACCACGTACACCTCTCCGTGCAGTAGCCCCTCCCCGCGGCGCCTTCCGCCGCCTTCCGCGGCCGCACCGATGGCGGGATCGCACCGGCGTGAGTCATGCTGGAGTCCGTCGTGCGGGAGCTGACCCGCCCCGGGGCTGGAGTGATCAGATGAACACGGGACGTTTGATTGGCTGGCTTCTCCTGCCGCTACTGGCTCTGGTGATCGTGGGCGCCCTGGCGATCTCGCTGATCAAGGCGTTGTTCAGCCTGGCGTTCTCCCTCATCGTCGGCGGGGTCGTGGTCGGCGGAGGGCTCTACCTCTACCGCCGGGCCAGGGGCGCGATCAGCCCCGGTACCCGTAACGGACGGCGGATCCAGGCCGCAACCCGGACGTACAAGCAGCGCAACCGCTGAGCCGTCACGGCTCTCAGCGCGGCACAGCTCACCCCTGCTGGCCACTGGCCACCTGGCGGATGGGGTTGAATGGGGCGATGCAGAACCTGCTTCCTGGACCATCACCCGTCCTGCTCCCCGTCGACCCGGCTGCCGAGGCCGCCTACCGCGAGGTGAGCAGCGCCGGGACGGACGTCGACGCCGTACTCAAGACGGTCGCGGCGCGATTCCCTGCGTACAGCGGCGGATGGGCCGGCCTGGCCGAGCGGGCGTTGGCCGCGGGCGATCCGGTCGCCGGGGACGCCTACGCCCGCACCGGCTACCACCGCGGCCTGGACCAGTTGCGGCGCAACGGCTGGCGCGGACAGGGTCCGGTGCCGGGGGCGCACGAGCCCAACCAGGGCTTCCCGCGCCGTGGGCGG
>OBEQ010642624.1_pt1 | contig 64472 bp, 47 predicted proteins | sample 1670901 | NCBI WGS metagenome assembly OBEQ01 (sample SAMEA104232315, study PRJEB22302) | groundwater metagenome | biome: forest; feature: aquifer; material: groundwater | place: USA | collected 2011-08-07 | depth 5.4 m
CTCGGTAAAGGTTGATTCTTTCACGTTCCTCGGGAGCCAAATGCAGATACCCTTTTTTCATGCGCACAGACTAGCTCCTTGGGGAGCTTGCCGTCTAAGTGCTGCACTTTAACATTGAACCCGGGGGGGGAAAGAGATATGGGAAAAACCATTTTGGCGTTGGGTATCCTCATCGGAGGAGCGGCTTCCGGGTTCGCCCAGACGCGGCCGCATACGCCCTTCGTGGAGAAGGTGGTGACGCCGGAGCGGTCCCGCCAGCTCAAGGTGGCTTTGGACGCGGCCATGTGGGTGATGTACGATATGCCTACCGCGGAGTTGTATGTGGCCTGGAAGGGCGGCGCGGAGGGCGGGACCCTGGAAAGCGCCAAGTACTGGTACGGCGGGGATTCGCATTTTCCCCATTGGTTCCACACCGCAGGGACGGAATATTTCCGGGAGCAGGTCGGAGAGTTTTTCAGCGATTGGGCGCCGGCGAAGGACGTGGCCTTGTACTACACAAAATGGCCCAAGCAACCCCTCGATTATAAGAACTGGTCGGTGTCCGCCGGTGGAGCCGAGGTGTTCGACCACGTGGCGAACCACGGCTATTTCGTGAAGGGCGGCGTGTTCAAGTTCCATAACGGACTCAAGCTCAAGGGCGGGGGAGAAGTGGACGTGCTGGAGATTCCCGATTACGACGGGTCGGGTGGTAAGCCCAAACTGGTCCGCAGAATCGCCTTTACGGGCATACCCGGCGGGGCCTCGGTCAAGCTGGCCTTGCCAACCGGGGGTAACTGGACGGTTACGGGGAAGGGTGTCCTGCAGGGAGGTTCCCTGGTCCAGGGCGCGGACGGGGAATCCGTGGTCACGGGTTCATGGTAACCGGGGGGAATATGCAACTTTACGCGCACGCTTTTATCCGGATGGCCGCCATGCGGAGAGCCGCCTCGTTCCTGAAATCATGGCTCATGGCCTCCGGATTCATGGCCGCACCCCTTGTGGCCGCAGCTTTGCTTGCGGGTACTGCGGGGCAACTCCAGGCAGCCGTCACCGGCATCCATCCCGGCTACGCCATCGAGAAGATCCGCCCCGCGGGCATGACCTGGCCCATCGGCGACATGGACTTCTTCTCCAACGGGGACATGGCCGTGGCCAGTTGGAAGGATCCCTACGATGTCTACATCGTCAAGAACGCGACCGGTGCCGCGGGCGGAGCGACCTTATCCCTGTTCGCCCAGGGCCTGAGCGAAACCCTGGGGCTGGTCGTGGTCCACGACACGGTGTTCGTGATGCAGAAGGACGAACTCACCGCCCTCATCGACAACGATAAGGACGGCGTGGCGGACGAATACCGCACCATCGCGGACCGGTTCTCCAAATCCACCATGGAAAAGGAATATGCGGGCGGCCTCACCTATGACGGTACTTATTTCTACGCCGCCTTCGGCGATCAGACCGTCACCAGCGGTACGGCCGTGGATCCGATGATGCCGGGCCGCCTCAACGGGGCCTTGCGGTTTTCCCGCGACGGCACGGTGACGCCGTATGCGGGCGGCTTCCGCGTTCCCCTGGGCGTGGGGTCCGCCTATGGGGAGATGTGGACCACGGAGAATCAGGGCGGGTACCGTCCCTCCAATGCGCTCTACAACATCCGTGAAAAGCGCTGGTACGGCCGGCCGGTCAATCCGCCCAGCGCGTTCCAGCCCGGACCTTATGTCAAGATTCCCGATCCCTCCACCTTCTTCCAACCCGCCGTATGGATGCCATATGCCATGGCCGGCGGCTACTCGCCCGGCAACCCGTTGCAGCTCAAGGACGGCCCCTTCAAAGGGCAAATCCTGGTGCCGGACGCCTCCACATCGGGCACGGGCATTTGCCGGAACTTCATCGAGAAGGTGAAAGGGGAATATCAGGGCGCGACCATTCCCTTCAGCAAGAAGACCGGCGCGGGAGGATTCGAACAGGGAGTGGTGCTGCGGATCAAGTACGGGCCTGACGGCGCCATCTATTGCGGCGCCAACGGCGCGGACGGCGCGGGCTGGGGGCGCTTCACGCATATCGGACTCGATCGTCTCAAGCTGAGCGGCAAGACCGTGATGGACATCCAGGCCCTGCGAAACCTGGACGCGAACACAATGGAGTTCGAGTTCACCAAGCCCTTGGGCGATGCGGCCGGCGCGGATCTCAAGGCCGACTTGGCGGGAACGAAGTGGCGGGAAGAGCCGCAGGAACCCTACGGCGGGGGACACATGCTGGACAAGGCCGCTCTCGCGATTTCCTCCGCCATCGTCTCCGCCGATAAACTCAGGCTCACCGTCAAGGTGGCGGGCCTGACCCAGGGCGGATGGGTGCACGACTTCAAGCTCACCGGGATCACGGCCGCGGACGGTGAAGCCTTATGGGGGAACGAAGCCTGGTATACCTTGAATAATTTTGGCCCAGCGGATGCCGTACCGGATGCGGTCGCGCCGCGGAATTGGAGCGACCGGGGAAAGGATCGGCCGTTTATCCTAAGCCGGAACGGCGAAGGTTACCGCCTGCGGATCGCCGTTCCCTACAACCGGAGCTACCGGATTACGGTGACGGATCCGCGGGGCAGGGTCCAGGCAATGCGGGAAGGCACGGGCAATGGGGAGATTTCCTTGGCGGTTCCGGAGCGGAGCGGCCTCCTCATCCTGAAATTCATTTCCGGATCGGAGACTTTCAGCCAATTGCTGACCCGATGACAACCGTTGCATACACATTGTTTCAACAAATGGCGTATCTGCATTGTATCTACATATCGTGCATCTACATTGTAGCTACAAGCAGCGTATCTACAATGTAGCTACAAGCAGCGAATCTACAATGTAGCTACAAGCAGCGAATCTACATTGTAGCTACAAGCAGCGAATCTACATTGTAGCTACAAGCAGCGTATCTACATTGTATCTCCCGGGCTTCAGGGGGGCGCGCCCCGCCTCGCATTCCCATCCCCTTTTGGGTTCCCGTATTTGCGGCGGTAATCCAAGGGCTTGATTCGCAGGTGGGCGAAAAAGCGCTTGGTGAAATAACTCTGATCCGAAAAGCCGGCGCGGCGCGACACTTCTCCCAGGCTCAGTTGGGTATGCAGCAGCAGGCCGCAGGCGATGCGGATGCGCTGGCGGTTGATGAACTTGAGCGGCGTCTCGCGGAAAAGGCCCTTGAAGCGGCGCTCGAATTGCGCCACGGAGAGTCCGGCACGTTCGGCCAGTTCGCGCACGCTAAGCTCGCGGCCCAGATTTTCCTGGATGAAGTGGGCCACGTCTTCCAGACCTTTGATGACGCCGATCCCGTCGAGCCGTGGGTTCAGGGAACGGGTGGTGCCCGCCGTGCCGCATATCCGGTCGCGTCCGTCCCGTAAGGGAATCTTGGTGGTGGAGTACCACTGGAGCGACCCTTTAACCAATACCAGTTCCAATTTGCCGGTCATGGCCTTGCCGAGTGTCAGCACGGCTTTGTCATCCTGGGCGTATTCCTGCGCCAGATGCGCGGGGGAGACGTCGAAGTCCGTGCGGCCGGCCAATTGGCTTAGGGAAGTGAACCCGAAATGCCCGAGGAAGGCCGGGTTGGCGGAAACGAAGCGGCCCTCCTTATCCTTGATCCAGAATTGCACGCCGGGAAGATGGTCGAACATGCGCGCCAAATCCTGCAGGGTTTCCCACTCCATCGCTGCCTTCCTTTTCCCGTTGCCAGTCCCAGGGACTCAATCTATGCCGAAAAAGTACCAAAAGGTGTCAATTTTATACCTGATTTAGGGAATTTGGGACGAACGCGAGGCGAATCCGTCGGCATGATTCGAAAGGGCGGCCTAGGTTGCCGCAGGGGTCTTGGGGTAAACAAAAGGACGGACTATGCGGTTAATCACGGTGGGCGTGATCTGGGGAGTGTATGGGAGCATTTTGATTTCGGGGACCCGGGCCGCGCCCGTGAGTCCCTATCTGATTGGCGAGAACAGCTTCAACGCGGATACCCCGGGCCAGGACGCGGATCGCGTATGGGGCAAAATGAAAGAGGCCCGTTTCAAATTGATCCGCCTCGGCGGGATCAGCAACAACGACAAGACGCCCTCGGTCGAGACGCATGCGCGCTGGATCGATTCCATCCGCTCCATCGGGGCGGAACCCCTGGTACAGGTTTCCAGCATCGACCCTCCCGCCACCGCGGCCAATCTTGTGAAGGCGCTCAACATCGATCGCAAATACGGGATCAAATTCTGGTCGATCGGCAACGAGCCGACCTGCGTGACCAAAACCGACGGGACCATCACCGCGCGCATCGCCGCCAACGTCAAGGAACGCGCCTTGGCCATGAAGGCGGTCGACCCGACCATCAAGATCCTTTTCGGGGACGAATGCTATTGGAAGCCCGATTTATACGGCCCTCTGATCGGCGGCGCGAACGACGTGACCGGCGACGGCATGATCGCCGGGAAGAACGTCCGCTACGTCGACGGCGTTACCTTCCACACCTATCCGCTGCCCGGGAGCAGCAAGACCGATGTCTATACCCGCAACGACGTGGTCTTCGGGGCCACGGCGAACGTGCGCGGCCAGTTCCAGAATTGCCGCAAGGCCGCCGATGCGGCGGACGCCGCGCACGGCCGCACGGGCGCGGACAAGCTCTCCATCTCGCTCACCGAATTCAACGTCACCTATTGGAACTCCAGCGACAATACTCCCGCGGGCGTGGGCGTGCGCTCCTTCGTAGCCGGGCAATTCGTCGCCGAGGTGTTCGGCATGGGCCTGGAATACGGCGCCTTGACCGTGGCCCCCTGGAGCATGCTCGAGTCCGGCGGGGACGGCCGGGGCGGGGATCTGGGTTTGTTCGACGGCACCGGCGGCATCGTGCCGCGGCCGGCCTACCATCATATCAAGATGATCGCGGACAACATGGCCGGGGACTTTCTGGGCGTGACGGTGGAGAAGGCGGATCTGGTGCGCGCTTTCGGCACGCAGAACGGGGACGAGGCCGCGGTGCTGATCCTGAACGAGAACCAGACGGCGGGTTTCCGTTTCATCCTAAAATTCAACGCCGCGGCATCCGCGGGAGCGACCCTGCGCGCATTAACGGGCTGGGACGGCGAGGTCACCGATTCCATTCCCGCCCAATCCACCTTGCTGCTCAAGGTGCGTAAACCCGGGGTGGTGCAGGTCCGCACCTTCTACTCGCTGGACCAGGCGGCGAAATACCTCCCGCCCACGATGAAGGAATTTCCCTTGGCCATCAAAGCGCCAGGGCGCAGCCACGGTGCCGCATCCGCCGTGGACGGCCCTTTTCAGATCCGTTCGGGCCGCGGCGAAATCGGGGGCGACCTGGTTTCGGTCGGGCCGTACCAGGCCGCGGCGTATCTGGGCGGGTCTTATGAAGTGGTGCTGATGGACTGCGCGGGCGCGGTGGTCACCGCCAAGGCGGGGCGGGGGACCTCATGGTCCTTACCCGTGTCGGGATTGAAGATGGGGAGTTATGTGTTGAGCCTGAAGACGGGAGAAAGGATCAGGGCGCGAAAGGTTGTGCTGAATTCCGATCCTTGATTCCTGAGCCGGCTACAGCTTGCTGAACCGTCCGGTGAGATTGCCCTCTCCGGACTCCAGCAGGTACCGGTAGACGCCGGTTCCCAGCTTTGGCAACGCGTAGCTGACAGGCCCTTGGCCGCGCGCCGAAAAGACTTCCCGGCCGCTCAAGTCCGTGAACCGGATCCGGAAGGGCCCGGGGGCCGACACGGAAAATCCGTCCGTATGCATCCGGAAAGACTCCGGATTCGCGGGCACCATCCGCGTAGCCGTCGACTTTGCGCATTGGCGCGGATCGTTGAAGGCGGGATTCACCTTGGGATCGAACTTCACGTCCGACGGATCCGCGCAGCCGGTCTTCTCGGCCACCAGGGCCGCGTCCTTGCATGCGCCCTTGTAGTCGGCGCGGAACAGGCCGCTTTGCCAGCCGATGTAGTAGATGGCTCCGTCCGGTCCTTGTTGCATGTCCACCATCACCGCCGCGTGCAGCAAATCGAAGGCCTTCACGTCCGCGGTCACGCTGTCCCCTTTGCCATCCAGCGTCAGCAGATGGTTTCCGAAGCTGCCGTTGCAATCGCCGATCAGCCACTTGCGATCCAATTGGGGCGGGATTTGGCCCGCATAGGGATTGGCGCCGTCGTAGCGGAACACCGGTCCATTGATGGCGCAGTTCTGCTGGCGCACGTAGATGGGCTCGTGGTTGGGCGGCAACTTGCTTACGCCCGCCATCGTGGACGCGTTCATCGGCGCGGCGCGATCCTTTTTCGGAAAATTGAATCCGTAGATGGAGGTCACGTCCAGCTTGCCCGCGAAGTAGGGCCAGCCCGCGTAGAAGGGTTCCTTGGCGAGATTGTTCTCTTCCGAGATGGCGCCGAAATCCGGCCCCACGTCGCCCCACGCCACCCAGCGCCGCACCGGATCCAGCGACATGGAGTAGGCGTTGCGCGTTCCCTTGATGTATATCTCGGGTCGCACCTTGGCGGGGTCCGCGAAGTCCTTGGCCTGCGCGGCATTGCCCTGGGCCTGGAAGCGCGCGGCGAAGAACTCGCCGAAGTTCCCCTTGGGAATGGTGTAACCTGCCGCGGCCGCGTCGTCGGGATGGATGCGCACGATGCCGCCGCGCAGATCCGAAGTGTTGCCGGGTCCCGCTTCGGCGCTGCCGTTGTCGCCCACCGTGACCCACAGGTCGCCGTAAGCATCGAACTGCATGGCCCCGCCGGTATGCGGCTGGTTGCGCAGGCTGCGGACCTTGATCAATACCTTTTCCGCCGCCAGGTTCAGGTTCCCGTCCGCGCCCACGGGAATGCGGGAGATGCGGAAGGACGTGTCCGCGCCCAAAAAGCCGTAGGAGAAGTACAGGTACTTGTTCTTCTGGAAATCCGGATCCACGGCGATGCCGGTGAGCCCGTCCTCGTTGCCGGTGGCGCAGGCGACGGTGCCCACCACGGACACGGTCTTGGTCTCGCCATCGTACTTCTTGACCGCGCCTTTGCGTTCGATGAAAAACACGTCGACGGTCCCGTTGGGCCGCTGGGAGAAGGCCATTTTGAGCGGCTCCTCCGTATCCTTGCCTTTGAGGGCCAGCGTCACGACCTCGAAGTCCGTGTCCTTGGCGGAACAGCCTTTGTAGGTTCCCAGATCCACGGCTGCAAGGGCCGAGGTGATTCCCGCGAAGGCGATCAATGCGGCCATCGGTGCGGCCCTCAATGCGGCCGTCAAAGTTATCGGAAGGCAGGCGAATACGGTGTTTCGCGATTCCATGGGTCCCCCTGTCGCCATCGCCGGGGTACTGGAGGTTTTAGCGTTCCAGGCCCCCGGTTACGGCTGATCCGAATATACCGCCGGGGATCCCGCCGGGCCGGATCCGCCTGGAAAGGAGGACCCGAATTCGGGGTCACTTTGGCCCGGGGAAAGTCCGTTGCGGGTCAGCCCTTGTTGCGTGGGTGGAAGCTGCGATGCACTTCCTTGAGGTATTCCTGATCCAGATGGGTGTAGATCTGGGTGGTGCTGATGTCCGCATGCCCCAGCATCTCCTGCACCGAACGGAGATCGGCTCCGGCATCGATGAGATGGGTGGCGAAGGAATGCCGGAAGGTATGCGGCGACACCGCCGTGCGGATATCCGCCTCCGCGCAGATGCGCTGCACGATCTTCCAGGCTCCCATACGCGAGAGGGGTTTGCCGAAGCGGTTGAGCAGCAAGGTATCGGTGCGGCCCTTGGCTTCCCAATCCTTTTCCAGATAGCCCCGGATGGAATCCGCCACCTTGCGGCCCAGGGGGACCAGGCGTTGCTTCTTGCCTTTGCCCTGGACCATGACCACGCCTTCCCCCAGGTTCACCTGATCCAATTTCAGTCCCGTGGCTTCGGAAATCCGCAACCCTAATCCGTACAGGAGTTCCACCAGGCAGAGATTGCGTCGGGCGCCGGTGTCTTCTCTCAGCACTGCGGCCTCCAGGGAATCGTACAGGGAATCCATGTCCCGGCGTGTCAGGCTCGTGGGCTTGTAACGTTGCTGCCGCGGGCCTTGCAGGCTTTGCGTCGGGTCCGCGGTCAGAACCCCTTCATCGGCCAGAAAGGCGGCGTAGCTTTTCAGGGTGGAGAGATAGCGCGAGATGCTGGAGGGCGCGAATCCCAAATCCACCAGGCTCCGGACGAAAGCGCGCAGCCGGGGAAGGGTGATGGCTTCCAACCCGGCCATGGGCTTTTTTTTCGTTGGCGGAAAATCCAATTCAGAATCGCGCTTACGGGCTCCCGGCCCAGGCGGGGCGGGCATTCCAGCCGCCTGGCGGAAGAAAAGCCTCAGGTCCGACAAGTAAGCCGAGAGGGTTTCCGGGCTCAGGCGTTTTTCCAGCCGGAGGTGCGCCAAATAGGCGTCTTCCAGGGGAATGGTGGGATTGGGAATGGGGGTGGAAGGAGGCATGATTTATTGGTTCGGAATGGTTTGAAAAAGTAGCACCTTTGTTTATATTTATGCGCCTTGGGTGCCTAGCTCAGTTGGTAGAGCAGCTGACTCTTAATCAGCGGGTCGTAGGTTCAATCCCTACGGTACCCACCACTTCCCCCCTCCAGACCGGTCGATTCGAAAGAAAAAGGCTCAGGCTTGGAGGGGGAATTTTCTCCTTTCCTGTTCATCCCATTTCTGAACCGGTTTTCGGCGTCGACAACGCTTAAAGTTTTTCCGCACGCCTTGGAAGTAACCGTGGACACGACGTCGAAAACGCACTCTGCTAGCTTCAGGTGCATGATCGAACACCGAACATCACAACCACTAAATCCTAATCCCCGCACATTGACTGGATGGGAAGTTGAGGGAACCGCCAAGTTCAACTTCTTCCGGGCTTTGTGTCCGGTTGATTTGACCACTTATATATGGTAGGTTTAGCATGCCGCTAAGTGGCAAAGAGATGCTGAAGCTTTTCTTGCAGGCCGGTTGGATTCTAACCCACGTCAAAGGAAGCCATCACCAGATGGAAAAAACGGGCAACGCGAAACGATTCCGGTTCACGGGAACCATGACTTGGCCAAAGGCCTGGAACGCAAGCTCTTGAAGAGGTTGGAGGCCGTTTGAAGTACCATTTCAAAATCCATAAGGAAAAAAAAGGCTATTGGGCCAAAGGCGTGGAGATCCATTGGGCCAATACCCAAGCGGATACCCTGGAGGAGCTGGGCCGCAATATGAAGGACGTTCTGGAGCTATGCCTGGAAGAGCCGGATGATCGCTCCACCTTCATCCCGCCCATGCCCATTCGGTCTCTCAAAGGGAAGAACATCGTGGAAGTGTCTCCGGATCCGAAAGTGGCATTAGCCGCGCTTATCCGCAAGGAACGCATCGAAGCGAAGCTGAGCCAACGCGAGGCCGCCGCCAGGATGGGCATCAAGCATATTTCCCAGTACCAACGGCTGGAGTCCGGAAAAACCGCCAATGCGGAACTGGGGACCTTGGCCAAACTCAAGAAGGTCTTTCCGGCCATTTCCGTGGATGAGGTTTTGGCTTAGGGGCGCGTGTCGACCCGGCTGGCTTTGGTCCGGACGAACAGCATCCGCGCGGCTACTCCATATGCGCCTTGCAAACGGAACTCCCCGTCTACATCCGTGAACGTCGGAACAAAATGATGACCCTGCGAATCATAAACATCGAACCCGTCCACTTCGGATTCCAACCCATCCGCTTTTGATCCCAACCCGGGCGGTAGCCGCAGCCGATCGCCTACAGCCATGAACGCGCGCACGCGATCCATCCGATTGCCGTTCCTTTGCGTATCGGATAGACGAAGGCGCCGGCATAAAGAACGCCTGTTTGCGAGTAGTAGATGCTCTGGCCCCCATGGGAGATGCTGAAATCCGGCCATACCCCGACGGGAGTGACGCGCTGGAAATGCACGCCCGCGTCCGTCGTGCGCCAAAGGCCCTGGCCATCGGTGCCGATGAGCCAGGTCTCCGCGTTCCCGATTCCCTTGGCCGGATCGTAGAGGAAGTTGACCCCCATGGTTCCGGAATTGAATTGCGCAATCGGGGGATGGATGATCCAGGTGGCGCCCTAAGTTGAGCGGCAATGCGCTTGGGTGACTTCTGGAATGTGAATGGTTATCGCACGGGAAAGGCGCCGGAGTCGTTCCGGCGCCCATTCCATCGTAACCAATCCGAATACCACTCCATAATCATCCCCGGGTTCCCGGGTGGGCGGCCGTCCAGCGGCATCCACCAAAGCTCGGGGCTGACTAGGGAATTACCAAAGCCTAATGGCCGGGATTATCGGCGGCTTTTTCCTTGGCTTCGTGGTTGGCCTGTTCCTTGGCCTCTTCGAGATCGGACTTGTTCTGCTTCTGGTCATGCTTGTCCTTCTTCAGATCCTTCTTGTCCTTCTTCAGCTGGTTCTTGTCGTGTTTGACTTCGGCTTTTTCCTCTTTCACTTCGGCTTTCGCCACCGTGAGGTCGTGCTTGTCATTGGCCACGGCCACCTGGTCCTTGGTGATCTCATGGTTGTCCGCGCCGTTCTTGGAATCCTTTTTCAGTTGGGATTGCGAGGCATCCAACTTGTCTTCGGCCACGTCGGCGGCCTTGGCAGCGCTCTTGACATCCTTCTTGTCGGATTTGATGGCTGCCTTGTTATGCCGCACATCCTTGCGGTCGTTCTTGACGTCTACGCTGTCCTTCTTGAGGGCGGCGGTTTCGTGATCCACCGTGCCTTGGGCGTTTCCCAGGTTGAACAATACTCCAGCGGTCAAAGCAAATGTCGCTACTGTTAGGGACGAGAGATTTTTCATGTGAGCTCCTTTCGAGGTCGTTATCAGTTAATGAATGGTTTACCGGGAACCACCGCAAGCACCAAATGCACAAAAAAATCGATTCCGCCTTTCCGCGGCCGGTCCGGGAAAAATCCCCGTTTACTTTGGTAAACAAGGTCACGTAATTCAGGGCATTTCCACCTTGCCCACGGCATAGATTGCCTTCCGGGTGGGGCGAACCAGGAGATTTCCCATGAAACCGCAAAATGACCCGCCCTGCTTCCGTTTCCGACGGATTTCGGCAACTTTCGCTTGCGCGTGCTTCATGATCGCGGCGGATGCTTCTGCGCTATCCTGCAACGACAAGCCGAACCGCTACCGCGAGCGGGACATCTTTTCCTCCCTCCAGGAATCCCCCAACGTCCAGTACGGGCAGAACAAGAATCCGCTCTTCAATAATCAGACGATCAATCTGCTGGCCGATATATACGAGCCCGCGGGGGACACCTGCGCCAAGCGGCCGCTGGTGATCTTCATGTGGGGCGGAGGCTTCCAGACGGGAACGCGCAAGGATGAGAGCGGCACCTGCCGGCAATTCGCGAAACGGGGTTTCGTCTCCGCGGCGATCGACTATCGCATGGGCGTGAACGGAGTCCAGGGCGCGGAGAATTTTGCGACCCCGGCCTTCATGTCGACCCAGGATACTCGCGCGGCGGTTCGCTTCTTCCGCAAGAACGCGACCCGGTACCGCATCGACACCAGCCTGATCTATGTCGGCGGTTGTTCTTCAGGGGCGTACGCGGCGATGTGGACGGGGTATCTGGATAAATTGCAGGAGATTCCTTCGGAGGTGCGGAAGGACGCTCAGGACGGCGGCATCGAAGGTAGCAGCGGCAATCCCGGCTTCAGTTCCCGGTTCGCCGGAGTGCTATCGCTATCAGGGGCCGTGCACGATACCAATTGGATCAATACCGGCGATGTGCCCATGGCCATGGTACAATGCGCGGCCGATCCCACCGTACATCCGGAAGGCGGTATCGGGGCCGGGTCCAAGCTGCAATATTACGGGGCCACCGCCGTGGCTGCGCGGGCCGCGCACGTGAACGTGCCCAAGACCCTGTTGACCTACGCGGGAGCCTGCCATTGCCCTCGGCCCATCGGGCCCAACGGGTTGGACTCGACGGTGGATTTCTTCGCCAAGTCCGCCTACGGTTTTATGATCGCTCCCGCGTCGACGCGGATCGAGGCCGCGCTTTTTCCGGGCGACTACCGTATGCCCATTGACGGCGGAACCGCCTATGACCTGAGTGGGGCTGAAATCCGAAGCGGCGTCGAAGTACGGGTCGAAGCCGGATTTCGCAACGGTGCGGCCTACCGTCGCGGATCCCGCCCCGGGTCATTCAAGCCGGGAATCCACTTCCGCAAAAATCCATGAGATCGGGAATGATCCGGTCGCAGCACTGGCTTCTTTTCTTCGCGGCTTCAACTTCCCAAGGGATCAGCCGATGGATGTCGCCGGGTTTACATTTGTAAACGGCTTGAATCCCCCCGGGTTGCCGCCAGGCACAGGGAACTACCGGAAAGGGGCTGTTTACTTTGGTAAACAATAATCCGGCAATCCCTGTTTCTTTTCTGCGAACAGCGCCTAGATTCAACGCGGAGCCTGTGCCGGCAAAGCATATCAGGGCTCCGCGTTATCATGGGGAAGGTGTCCGTCCATCCGTCCGAAAGGATTGGAACCGGCGGACGGGACGGAGTCATCGGACTCCCGTCTGAACCTTGCAGCCTGAGGCCCTACCATGCGAACGCAATTTCCCCCTCGACCTCCAAGCCTCCGTAGCCTAACGGGACGCTTCCGTTTTCCGGTCCGCTCCGGTTCCGCCGCGGGCCTGCTCCTCGCCGTACTTGCGGTAATTGCGGGTCCGCCTTGCGTCCACGCGCAAACCACGCCGGGTTTCCGCGTGCTCCTGTATGATAAAAGCCCCGTAGGCGCCGCCTATGTGCATACCAGCGCCAATGCCGTGCTCAAAGACAGCCTGGTTTCCTGGGCCAAGACCTACGGCTTCACCCTGGACATCGGCGCGGACGCCACGGTGATGACGGCGGCCAACCTCGCCAAGTATCAAACCGTCATTTTCGACAACGTGTCTTCGGAAACCGCCGACGCCTTTCCCATGGCATCGCAGAAGACGGCCTTGCTGGATTATATGCAGACCGGCGGATTCGTGGGCATCCACGCCGCCGCGGAAGCGGGCCGTTGGCCGGAGCTGGTCAACCTGCTGGGCGCCAAGATGACCATCCACACTTCCGAGACCAATGAATTGACGGCGACGCTGAACGTCGATGCGGGTGTCGCGGCGCATCCCATGATCACGGGCATGGCCGGCGCGGGCGGCAAGCTCGAACTTCCCTCCCAGGTTAAACTCGTGGACGAGTGGTACAGCTACACCGTGAGCCCCCGGAAGATCGCGGGCGTCAAGGTCCTCTACGCCCTCGATGAAAAGACCTTTACTCCCGCGGCCGTGATGGGGGATCATCCCATCGCCTGGATCCGGGACTTCTCCGGCGGCGGGCGCATGTTCTACACGGGCATGGGCCACACCGGACCTTACCTGGCGCAGCCTTTCATGAAGAGCCTTTTGCTCAACAGCATCTTTTGGACCGCGAAACAGGATGGTAATACGGGGATAGGCGGCGATGCCTACCGGCGGTCGTCGCGGGAGGGACGCTTCAGCGTATTGGTCGGGAGCGGATCCCGGTTGTCCGTGGCGGTGGGTCTCAAAGGCGCCTACCGGGTGGAACTGCATTCGCTTGACGGAAAATACCTGGGCGGACGCAAAGGCGCGGGACCGGGCGAAATGGTCTTCGCCGACGTCGCGGCCACGGGTATCGTGGAGGTTACCGTATCCTCTATGGGTTGGACCGGTTTCCGGTTGGCCATGGTCCGTTAGGGCCGGGAACAGGGAATGGTTTTCAGGGTGGATGGTTTCGGGTGGATGAAAATGGGCGGCAGGGCTGGGGGCTGATATGCGCGAACGGACGATTATGAAAGGCAACGGCGGTGTGAAAGATATCGTGAAAGTCCGCGTAAAAGGCGGGGTAAAAGGCGACGTGGCTGGGGTTTCCCGCGCGTTTTCACTTCGCTCCGGATGGGTGCGTCGCGCCGCCACCCTGGCCTCCCTGATTCTGGCCCTCAACGGCCTCGCCTCAGCCCTGTCCTGCAATGAACCGGCCAACCGCTACCGCAACCAGAATATCTTCAGCTCGGTCAAGCAGACTTCCAACATCCAATTCGGATCCAACAAGAACCCCCTGCATAGCAACAACACCGAGAACCTTTTCACGGATATCTTCCAGCCCAACAACGATACCTGCACCAAGCGCCCCCTGGTGATATTCATGTGGGGCGGAGGCTTCCAGGGCGGAAACCGGCAAGGCGAAAACGGCGACTGCCAGAATTTCGCCAAGCGCGGATTCGTCTGCGCCACTACCGACTACCGCATGGGCAACGGCGGATCCTACACCATCCCCAATTTCTGCGGACCCACCTTCATGTCCACCCAGGATACCCGGGCCGCCATCCGCTTCTTCAAGAAGAACGGGGCGCAATACGGCATCGACACCTCCCTGATTTACATCGGCGGCTGTTCTTCCGGGGCCTATGCGGCCATGCATACCGGTTATCTGGACGAAACCTCCGAGATACCTACCTACCTCGCCTCCGCGATTACCGCCGGCGGCATCGAGGGGACGGGCGGGAATCCCGGCTACAACTCCAGACCCGCTGGCGTGCTTTCGCTTTCAGGGGGCCTGTTCGACAGCAACTGGGTCACGCCCGGCAGCGTGCCGGCCGCCATGGTGGGCTGCACCCAGGATCCCATCGAAAGCCCGGATTCCCTGGGCCAGAACGGGGGCCCGCCGTTCTTCATTTCCGATTTCGATTTCCAAAGGCTGGGCCCGCACTTCAAGCATGCGGGCGTAACCCTGTTGACCAAGCCCATCCAGGGCAACTGCCATTGCCCGCATCCTACGGACGGCACGGTCGGGGATCAGAGCATCGATTTCCTGGCCAAGTCGGCCTATACCTTCATGACCACCCCGACAGTATCCGTGGCGTTACCTCGTTGGCCTCCATTTGCGGCGCTCTCCGCCGCGGACCTGGCCCGCTTGCCCCAGGGAGAGGAATGGGTGGACGCCAGAGGCGAACGCGTGGATTTGAAATCCCGGAACGCCGGGAATGCCCAAGGGGTTTCGTTCCGTCCTGGTTTGTATTTCCGCAGGCCGCATGGCGCCTTGGGTGGACGCCGTTGACCTGATTCTGAAAACACTCCGCGCTTAGCGCGGACCAACATTCCGTTCCATCATCGAGTCGCGAAAGGGGGACCCGTGAAACAGGTATGCCTTGGAATTTGCCTGAACATTCTGCTGCTGGCCTATGGAGCCGCTCCCGCCGCACCCTATCCCGGATGCGCCGCGCCCGCGGAATCGGAATTCAGGCTGACCACTATCGTAACGCGCCAGGCGGGCAACCTGAACGAGCCGCTCAAGCTGGCATTCGACATGGCCGATCCCTCCAAGCCGGACATCTACTTCGTCGAGAAGGGGGGCAACCTCCGCAAATACGACGCCGCGACCCAGGCCGTTACGACCTTGGGCAAAATCAGCGTGCATGTGCAGGATGAATACGGACTGATGGGTATCGTCCTCGATCCGCAATTCAAGACCAACAAGAACCTTTACGTGCTCTACATGCCGAACCAGGCGCAGATCGAATTGCGCATCTCCCGTTTCACGTTGGCCGGAAACACCCTGGACATGAATTCCGAAAAGATCATGATCCATTTCAACGCCGCCACCGGTTGGCACGGAGGCGGAGGCATGGCCTTCGACGGCAATGGGAACCTGTGGGTGGGGGTGGGGGACACGCGCGCTGGCGAAGTCGCCGCGCCCAACACCAATGATCTGCGCGGTAAGATCCTGCGGATCCATCCCGAGCCGGACGGGTCCTACACCATTCCCGCGGGCAACCTGTTCCCGCCCAACACCGCCAAGACCCGGCCCGAGATCTATATCATGGGTTCGCGCGAGCCTTACACCTTGGCCATCGACCCCAAAACCAATTGGATGGTCTGGAGCGACGTGGGCCCGGATGGCTTCGGCGTGACCGAGGAATACGACATCGCCGTCAAGCCCTATAACGCGGGCTTTCCCTACTTCGCGGGCAACAACAAGCTCCTGACCCGCGGGGACGGCATCCACAGTACACCCGGGGACGAAAACCCGGTCAAGCCCTACAACAAAAGCGCGGAGAACACGGGCCTCACCGATCTGCCGCCCGCCATCGCCGCCAGCTACGCTTATCCCGAGGCCTGCGGCATGACCGGACCCGTCTACCGCTACAACTACATCCCCAACTCGCCCACCAAGATGCCGCCGCAGTTCGACGGACTTTGGTTCGTGGGCGACTTCAATACCAACCAACTCGACACCCTGGAGCTGGACGCCAACGGCGCGCCCCAGAAATTCGGCCGCCTCTTCCCGAACCTGAAGATCAACCGCATCACGGACTTCAAAGTGGGCCCGGACGGGGCTTTCTACCTGATGAACTATGCGGGCAACTATGGTACCGTGGACGCTACGGCCATCGTGCGCATCGAATACACGGGCACCTGCCGTCCGGATGTGCAGCCGCCTACGGCCATTCGTAACCCGGGTAACGCGGGCGATTCCGGAGATGGGCCGGGAGCAGGTTCCGGACGCGCGGTGGAAGCCGATGCCATTGCGCTTTCCGGAATGCGATTGGAAATCCGTCGCGGAGGGGAATCGATGTTGCGGGTGTGGCAGCCGGACGGCAAGGTCTTGTGCGAGCGCAAGGTGCGTGGTGGAGATGCGATCGATCTCGCAGGCGCGCTCGGGAACCGCCGCGGCCTCTACGCGGTGGCCGTATCCGCTGCAGGGATGATTGCGGCGCCGAAGCTGATGTTGCTGGCCCCTTAGGTTGCGGGGGCGGTGTTTTCGAGTTATAGATCTTTCCGACCCAGGTAATTCGCAATGGACGATTTCGGGGGCGTAGGCGCCGGACGGGAAAAGGGGTTTCAGGTGAAAATGCGTGATTTCGGATGCTTCAGGCGCGCAATCCTGGCCGCGGCTTTGGCCACGCCGGCGTTGGGACCGGGTGGACGTGCTTATGCGCAAGCGCCCATGAAGGTGCTGGTGGTATACGGGGCCTCCGATGGCGGCCATAGTCCCATGCCTCTGGCGGGCAAGCCTGTGCTGGAAAAAATGGGGACCACGTCCAACTTCACCGTCGAGTACAATGGGGACAACAAGACCGCGCTTACGGACGCCAACCTCGCCAAGTTCGATCTGCTCGTGATGATCAACCAGTATCCCTTCGATCTGGGCGCGCCTCAGCAGGCCGCCCTGCAGAAATACATCGAGGCCGGCAGGGGATGGGTCGGCGTGCATTCCACGGGATGCGCGCAACCAAGTTGGCCATGGTTTTCCACTTTCCTCGGGAATACCACCTGGAAAGGCCACGCGAATCTTCGCATGGGCACCTTGCTGATCGAGGACCACACCCACGCGGTGACGAAAACCCTCCCCGCCTCTTTCCAGCTCAAGGAGGAATGGTATGAGTTCAACACCAACCCGCGGCCCAATGTTCTTGTGCTGGCCAAGGCCGGCCCGACGGGCAATGCCGGGTATGATGGAAGCGATCATCCCATGGTCTGGTGCAGCAAATCCTATCCCAAAGCGGTCTACATCAGCCCCGGACACGATGCCTCCGATTGGAATGTTCCCGAGTACGTCACCCTGGTGCACGACGCCATCCAATGGGCTTCCCCGAACCCGACGGTAATGGCTTTCAAGCAGGCTTATCTTGCTCCCGCGAGGTTCGGTCGCGCGTGGATCCGGGACGGGATTCTGCAAGTGGAGCCGGAAGGACAGGGTCGGCAACCTGCGGTTCCCACGCATTTGGCGGACGCGCGTGGACGGTGGTTGACCTTGTTGACCGTTGGCGGTTCGCGGTATCGGATTGCGGAACCTTCGGGCGGCGGCAGATATTTCCTTTCGATGACCGGGGTAGCGGGCGCGATACCTGTAAGCCGGGGACCCTGAGCCATGCTTCCCGGTTGGTCCTTAGTGGTTCGCTTACCGCGTGCGGTTTCCTTGGGCATCGAACGCGCCGGTCCGAGAATCGCCGGAATGCGGAGTAGTGGTTTGCAGAGGGTAAAACAAATATCGGTGCCCATGGCCCTCTCCAACCGCACGGTTTCTTTCCGATATGGATCGCGAACGGGAGCCCATTGCAGACCCGGACAGACCGGTAGCGATGGGATATTCATACGCGCCGATATCGAACCCGGATCCGATGGGCCGGGATATGCCGTCCAGGTCCCGGGGAACGGCGTTCAAGGTCCGGCCGGAATTGATGGCGGGGGAACCGGGGGAGAGATGGAAGTCCCCGGCCTTGGCGTCGACGAATAGAGGATCGCCCACGTAGGAATGCGCGCCGGTATCGTCCGGATCCTTGCTGGGGAAATAAAGATTGCCGTCCGTGAGATCCTGGAATTTGCCCGGCGCCATGATGCTGCTGTTCGCGTCCCCGCCCAACCAATAGAAGATGTTGTTGACCGCCTCGTTGGTTCCGTTTCCGGAGTTGAACTTGACGCCATAGGCCGTCTCCGCGCCGTTCGCGTCGATGTAGAAGGTGTTGTTGAAGACCCGGACGTCATGGGCGCCGTCCCCGGTGAACACGCCGCTCCGTTCCGAACCCAGGGTCATCACGAACACGTTGTCATAGATGAGTACGTTGTATGGCGATGGGGTATGGTAATGGTTGATGGCCGGGCCGCCGTGGCTGTCCAGAAACAGATTGCTGCGGATGACGATGTCGTGGGACCCGGCGGCGTTGTAGATGGCATGATCGAACATCGTCTGGGTGAGGGAGCGCCCCATTTTCCGGAAGGTGTTGTTCTCGATCACCACGTTGTCGCAGTACTGGGGGGTGACGGCGCCGTACTCCTGGGCTAGGATGTCGTGCATGTCGCAATTCCGGAAGGTCAGGTGGCCGCCGCCGGTGGGGTTGAAGGCGCAACGGGTGTAGCCGCTGATTTCCAGGCCGTCGAAGATCAGGTATTGCCCCGTGCTGCGCATGAAGGTATCGCTGCCGTTACCCTGGAACACCGGGGTATCGCCCGGGTAGGCCTTGATGACCATGGGCTTGCCCGCCGAACCTGAATTGCTCCAGTCCATGGTCACGCCGGTATAGGTCCCTCCCCGGATGAACAAGGTGTCGCCCGCGGCCATCAGGCCATGCGCCTTCCCCAGGGTCTTCCACGGAGCATTCAGGGTACCGGTCGCGGCATCCGATCCTTGCGGGCCCAGATAGCGGTTGTCGGCGAGGGAGGGAACTGCGCCCCACATGAATTGGGCAAAGGAAAAGGCCAATGAAATTGCGGATAGGCGGACGGGAAAAGGCCTCATGTCGGGACCACGCTTGGAATACCTCGCTCCCCCGGAATCAATCTAATCCAAGTAAGCGGACCGGGGTTGCCGCTCGCGGGAGTGAGACGGAAGGCGGGCGTTGGTTTTGGGAAACTTTTGAGTAACTTCCCGGCAAGGCCGGAATGATGGATACGGAATCCCAGCAAGACCACTTCAGAAAGATCCTTCTCAGGGTGTTCCGCCGCCTATTGGTGGTAATGGCCGCCGCCTATCTGTCCTTGGTCGTGATCGGCGAATTGAGGCCCGATCTGCTGAACCGGCGGGTCCCCGGTCCCATCCTGTTTTTTTCCCAGATTGCCGGATTGTTCACGGAAGCCAAAACGGCCGACGTGGAGTTCCGCGTGGAAGCCCGGGCTTGCGGGGAGGAGAACTACCGGGAAATCGATACCGATCCCTTGTTTCCAATGCAAGCCGGCAATAAGGAAAACCGTTTCCAACGGGCCGTGTATTTCTACAGCGGAAACCATAAGGTGATGGCGCGCCTGGAAAAGTTCATCATCCGGAGTTTCAATGAACGGATGATATCGGCAGGGGATGGGCGCGGGACGGGCCTCGCGGATCGGATTGTCGGCATCCGCATCGTCAGCGCGTCGACGCCGATTCCCCTTCCCGGGGATCCGGTGCTCCGTTATCAAAGGCTGCCATTGGCGGAGTATCCTCCCGAGCGGGTGCGGGTCCTTTATTCCAGTCCGGAGAAGATCATCGCCAGGCGTTGCGGAGATGCGCCGTGAATCCTTCCGCATTCTTGAAAACCTTTTTCGCGCCCCAGCCTCTGGCCCGTCTCGCATTTCTCCGCATCTTGATCCCCTTGGCGATCCTGGGATTTCTCAGTTCACGTCTGTCGCAACCCGCGGAATGGCTTACGACCAAAGGCTTCCAGGTTCCCGATCTGGGCCGGCCCGATTGGCGCCAACCGATCTATATCCCGCCTCTCCCGCTGTGGGGCGCCGTCCTGGTTTGCCTGGCGACCGTGGTTTCCGGCGCATGCCTTTCCATCGGCTTCCGGACCCGCGCGGCCGCCGGCGCCTTCGCCGGTTGCCTGGTGTTCCTGGCCTTGTCGGACCGCTTGGCCGCTTTCACGGTGAGCAAGCTTGGAGCGGTGCTGGCGTTGGCCTTGTTGTTCACGCCTTCGGGCGATGCCTGGAGCCTGGATGCGTGGCGATTACGCCGGCTTGAAGGCTCGGCTGCAGATTCGACTGACGGCTCGGCTGCAGGCGCAGTCCCGCCGGCCGCCACCTCGTGGGGCAACGTCCGTTTCTTCCAGGTCCTGTTGGTTGTGTTCTACATGGCATCGGGATTGGCGAAGCTGCGCGGGGACTGGCTGCATGAGCACCATGTATTATGGTCGCATTTGCACGACACGTACCAGACGGGCGCCTCTTATCTGATCCTGAAGGCCTTGCCCTATTCCGCCTGGGCGGTGCTGCAGGTTCTGGTGCTGGTTTTCGAAACCGGGGCGCCGCTTTGGTTCGCGCTGCCTCTCACACGGTATCCGGCCTTGTGGATCGGGTTCGGAATGCACGTCTTCATCGGCCTGTGTTTCGGCCCCGTGATCTGGTTCGCGCTTCTGATGCTGATCCTGCTGGCGGGCTGCTACGCGCCGCTCCCTTGGCTGGAACGTCTCGGGGATGCCTTCGGGAAACCTCCGGAGCCTTTGGAGCCATAATTGCTTTAGGCTCCTTAAGTGCCTAAAGCGTGGCTCCGGGTCGCCGGTGCCGAGAGGTGGCGGACCAAGGTCGCGTTCAGGATTTCCATCAACAAGGGCTTGGAAATGAAATCGTCCATTCCGGAGGCCAGGCATTTTTCCCTGTCCTCCGGACGGGAATTGGCGGTCATGGCGATGATCACGCTGCGAAACCCCGGAGTTTCCTTTTCCCGCAGTATTCGGGTGGCGATATAGCCGTCCATCACGGGCATCTGGCAATCCATGAAGATCACGTCGAAGCGGGCCCGTTCCGCCGCCTCCACGGCCAGGCTGCCGTCCGAAGCCAGGGTCACTTCGAAACCGAGCCTGGCCACCATCTTGGAGGCGATCAACTGGTTGATGGGGTTGTCGTCCACCAGCAAAGCCTTCTTGCCGGTATAATCCATGGGCGCGGGATAGGCGCGGCCATCCGGTTCCCGTGCCGCCGGAGGCGATGCGGTTTTCAACATGGCAGTGAACCGGAACGTGCTGCCTTTTCCCAAGGCCGACTCCACCAGCAGGTCCCCGCCCATCGAGGTCGCCAGGCGTTTGCTGATCGCCAAACCGAGTCCGGTCCCGCCGAATTCCCGCGTGGTGGAAGAGTCACCCTGGCTGAAGGGCTGGAAAAGTTTCGCGGCCGACAAGGGGCTGATCCCGATTCCCGTATCCCGCACCGCCAATAGGAACTCCTGCGGACCCTCGGCCATGGACCCGGTGACGCGGCGCAGATGAAGATGTACGCCTCCAGACCGCGTGAACTTGATCGCGTTGTTGGCGAGGTTGAGCACCACCTGTCGATAGCGGGTTTCATCCCCCAGCACCCAGACCGGGCAGTCCGGATCGATCTCCAGGGTCAGCTCCAGGCCTTTGTCCCGCGCGCTCTGATCGAGGAGCTTTTTGCAGAAAAGCACGGACTCCGGAAGGTTGAAGCTTCTTTCCTCCAAGGTCATCATCCCCGCTTCGATTTTGGAAAAATCCAGGATGTCGTTGAGGATGGCCAGCAACAAGTCCCCGGAGGCATGCATCAGTTCCAGATCCCCTGCATAGCGATCGGCGAATTCTGAGTCCCGCAACATCTGGAGCACGCCGAAGATGCCGTTCATGGGCGTGCGGATTTCATGGCTCATGGTCGCCAGGAACTGGCTCTTGGCGCGGTTGCTGCTTTCCGCCGCCTCCTTGGCCCGCTCCAGGCGCGATTCGCTCCCTTGCTGCAGGTAAGCGATGAGGAACGAGCACGCGAAGATCATGATCGCCGTGGTGCATGAAATGGACGGGCTCATCACCGCGTAGGCCCATGGTTCGAAATGGGTTTGGGGAATGAACCATGGCCCCTTACAAATCAGCAGGATCCATAAGGCCACGGGCTGGACCACGCAGAAGAGGATGCTGCGCCATTCCGTAATCCGGAACAGCATCAACGGCGAAACCAAGGTGAAGAAAAAGACGTTCTGGATGGAAGAACCCATGCCGATGGAGGCGGTATACAGATACACCATGAAATTGATCATGCCCAACAGCATCAGACGCGATACCGTAAAGCCGCCCATGCGGTTCACCTGGGGTATGGCCAGGAAAAACAGGGTGAGGGGAAAGACCAGCTTGCACAGCCAGGCCGCTCCCAAAGCCTTGAATATCCAGTAATAGGGAAAGGTCATCAACCCGTGACCATAAGCAGCGAAATTCGTGATGATGACGTTCCGCGCCATCTTCCGGTCCAAGTCCGGGGTCACGCCGGCGTGACCCAAGCGCCTGATCCATCGCGGCGTGCGCGGAACGGTTCCCAAGACCGGGGAATGGTCCTTGTCCGATGGCGATGGGAGCGTGGCTTGATGCAAAAAAGGATTCCGCTGACTTGTGAAGTGGATCCGGACTCAACCTAAAGGGTAGATAACTTGAATTCGGATCCAGGCGTATTCTATCCTCATGATATTAATTTAACCGGGGAACCTTCGATGGGAAGCAATAGCCAGGGTACGCACAAACCGTCCAGGCCGTCCATCGTCCTCGACGCCATGCACGGGATGGCCGATCCTCCCGCCGATCGGGTGATTGCCGGCTTGATTGGATCCGGAGGGGTGCCTCAGGCCAACGCGGCTTTATCCCATATGCTCAGGAACATGGACGCCCCCGGCGTAGACGCGCCCCCGGTTCTCGAAGCTTTTCTGGGCGAATGGGCGGCGCTTCCGGTTTGGGCGGATACGGAGAAGATCCGACGCGCCCAAAACCTTTTCACCAGCCAGGGGCCGTTTTTCGGCCTGGTGCTCATGGCCAGCTCCCTGCCCGTCCTGTACTGTGGTGGCAAGGGGGGAGCCCAGGTCCTGTACGGCACGGGACAATTGTCCGGCCATTTCCGCCGCCGCGCGTCGCAAACCCTCCGCTTCATCCTGGACGTCATGGAACCCGGTGGTCTGGAACCCATGGGCAGGGGCATCCGGGCCATCCAGAAGGTCCGGCTGATGCACGCCGCCATCCGCTACTACACCCGCAGCGGGCCCTTGTGGGTGGGCAAGGAGGCGGAGTGGGGCGCGCCCATCAATCAGGTGGAGTTGTCGGGAACCTTGATCGCCTTTTCCTGGCTGGCCCTGGACGGCTTGCGGAAGTTGGAAATCGACGTGTCCCCGGAGGATCAGGAATGTTACCTGCACGCCTGGAAGGCCATCGGCCACGTACTGGGCATCCAACCGGAAATGCTTCCCGAGAACGTCGCGGACGCGGAAAACCTGTGGGCGGACATCCAGGCGCGGAACTTCATCGCGAGCAAGGAAGGCCGGGCCTTGGCGCTGGATCACAACGACTTCCTGAAAAGCCTGATGCCGGGAAAGGATCTGGACGGCATTCCGGATTCCCTGATGTATTTCCTGATGGGCCATCGTCTCGCCCGGGGCAACCTGAAACTGCCCTATCCGGGCTGGACCTTTTTCCTGGTCGCTTTCCTGCGTTGGATCTCGGGCCTGCAAAGCCGCCTGGTCCTGTCTTCCACCACCCTCCGGGCCGTGACCTCGCTGGCCGGGCAAGTGCTGATGGAATCCCTGTATAAATCCTGGAACGCCGGCGACGGTACGCCGTTCCGCATTCCCTCCGCCATGACCAAGGCCTGAACCCGCGCGGGACCTTCCATCGGAAACAACATCATGACTCTCGCCCTTACCCGGTCCTTTAGCCGCAGCGATTCTCTCACCGTAACCCAGGAGCTACCGTGAACCTTCCCATCACCTGCCCGGACGGCCTCGTCAACGATCCGGGGCACTTCCTCAATTTCGTAGACCGGAATTGCATTCCTTATACCTGGCCGGAGTTGATCCTCTTCGCCGGCGGGTGCCTGATGTGGGTCGTCGCCTACGTCCTCATCATCCGCAATGCGCGCCGCCTGAAGGCCGTGGACATGGCTGTGATTGCGGGGTGCAGCAATTTCGCCTGGGAGTTCCTCTGGTCATTTCCGTTCAAGACCGACATGGGCTGGTTCCTGGTCTTCACCTACCGGGCCTGGTTCTTCCTGGACATCTACATCTTCTGGCTGCTGCTGCAATACGGAGGATCGCAGGTCAAATCCCCATTGACGGCGAAATACTTCAAGCCGCTCACTGTCGCCGCCTTGGCCGGCTTCACCCTCATCTATTACTTCTTCATCAAGGAGGGCCACGATACCCTGATCGGCGCCAACTCCGCCTACATCGCCCAGATGTTCGTCTCGGTCCTGAGCCTCACCTTGCTGATGGCCACGCCGGATTTGCAGGGGTTCTCGTTCAACGTGGGATGGCTGCGGAGCTTCGGAACCGGGGCCAATACCATTTTCATGTTCCTGCATTACCGGGGAAACCACTTCCTGCATTCCATGGCCGCGACGTCCTTCGTCATCGACATGGTCTTTCTGGGCGTTTTCCTGAGGATGCGGAGCCGGTTGCCTCAGGGGTAGGCTACAGCGTCGCCTTGGCAAGCGCTTCGTGAGCGGGCGGGCGACCCCGGACACCTCTTGACGGCGGGGCCGACCACCAGGATCATTATAACGGTAAAATCCCATGCGACCCTTTTTCTCCATTCTCCGAATCGCCGCCGCCGGTTTTTGCCTGATAGGCTGCTTCAAATCCACGGAAGTCGCGGGCGGGACCTCGGAGACGACCAACGGGGAAAGCATCGCCACGATCCTCTATGCGGACGGCGCCCCGGCGGCCCGTGTCCGGGTTCTGATTGTCGACGACGAAGATTGGCTGGGCAAGATCGCCGAAGGCAACAGTGTGATCCTGGATTCGTCCTTCACGAATGCCAAGGGAACGGTTCGTTTGAACATGCCCGCGGCCAATCGCTGCAACCTCCAGATCGATGGCGTCAAGCAGGGCCTGTTCGTCAGGGATATCCGGACCCGCATGGCCGACCCGGACGCCCGCAAGTTCAGCCTCGCGCCCTACGGAAGCCTTTCCGGACGCGCAGTGGGGGACTCCGGCGCCATCGTGGAAAAGCTATTCCTCGCGGGCACGACGTATTCCGCCGCGGTCAAGGCGGACAGCACCTATGCCTTTGATGCCGTGGCCGCCGGTACTTTCACCCTGGTGGCGGACGTGCGCCGCGGCGGCATCGTCAAGCCGGTATGGAAGCAGTCGATCGAGGTGTTGCCGGGCGCCGGCATTGCGGATCAGAACGTCGCGGACTCCCTGCCCCGCATTCTCGTCGATGATTTCACCGCGGGATTGGGTACGAACCTGCTTGGGCGCGGATTGGGCGGCGGCTTCTGGTCCGGGCAAACCGATGTCGAAGTAGGGGGGAACTCCGCCATCACCATGGGAACGGTTACCGACAGCGACGCTTATTCCGGCCCCACCATGCATGTGGTCTACAACCTGGGGCCGCTGATCCCAAAACCCTACGCCCTCATCGGGTTCGATATCGGGAAAAGCCGGAGTGTCTACGATCTTTCCAAAATGAAGGCGGTCTCCTTTTGGGCCAAGGGTTCCGGCTCGCTTATCCTGAAGTTCTTCTGCCGGACCGATACCCAAACGGATACGGCCTACGAGTACTATTCCCATGCCTTCAAACTCCAGCCGGCCTGGATCCAGGTCGTCATTCCCGTGGACTCTTTGATACCGGTGCCCACGGTTCCGAAGTCCGTGATAGGGCTTACCTGGAAGGAGATCGGGGCCAAGACCGTGAGCATGCATATCGGGGTGGAGTCGCCGCTGCCCGCGCAGGATTCCGTCAGCCTGTGGCTGGACGATCTCTATTTTGAAGGTTTGTACCGCAAGGACGTGGTCCAGACCGGACTTTGAACCGCACACCCGCGCGTGCGCGGGGCGGCCTCAGATCGGTCACCGCCTCATCCGAGTTTCGCGATGCACTTGTCCCGGAAGTCGATCTCATTGTAAACCTGCACTCCGCACAACATCGCCGCCTGGTATTGTTCCGCATCCTCGGTCAACAGGATCAGGCCTTCCGCTTTCGCCAACGCCACATAGGGATAGTTCCCGCCGTTGAGGTAGGGGATCTTGGCGTCGAAATATTTCGCGAAGAAGGCGTCGTCGATGGCGACCGGATGGATGTTGAGCGGAGTGGATTCGCCGATGTCCTCGTTGAGCGGAAGGCGTTCCCCTTTGTCCGCGGCCTGCATTTTGGCATTGAGCATGGCGGCGCGGATTTCGAACATGCCGTGCATGGGAACCATGACCTTCACGCCGTTCTCGATCAAGTAGGCCCCGATGAGTTTGGCGAACCGGTGCCGGGGCCGCGACCGCACGAGGATGTCGAGCAGCACGCTCGTGTCCATCACGATTTCCGTTTCCGTTTTGGTAGTCATTGGAAGTCCGTTCCATGCACGGGTTTGTTTTTCCTGCCATCGATCGCGTGAGGTTTTCCTTCGCGCGTGAAAAATTCGATGGCCGTTCCCGAAAAACGGGACACCAGGTTTCCCAGGGCCGTTTTACCATTCTTCGTCTGCGGCGAAATGCCCGATGGAGGAGCGATCTTCATCGCCCAAACCCCGTTCTCCCTTTGCGCCGAATACAGGATACGGTTTTCCGTGTCGAAGGTCATCATGGTCGAATTTCCGGAAAAGGTCTGCGCATTCACCGGCGACCAGTTTAATCCGTCCGCTTGGGACGAAGTGAGTATCGGCCCATTGTTCGGGCAGGTATAGAGTTTGTCGCCATCCCCTTCCATGGCGAAGTACCAGGCGTTCGGGGCATTCGGTATGGCTTGCCAGGTCGCGCCGTTGTCCGCGCTGCGGATCAGGGACGTGCCCGCCGTCGCATAGAGCAGGCCGGACTTGGCGTAATAAATAGACATGCCGCCGTGCGTCATCCCACCATCGTAGACCTTGGCCCAAGTGCTTCCGGCATCGGACGTGCGCCAGAAACCGCCGCCGTCCTGCACACCCAAGAGCCAGGTCCGGTTGTCTCCGATGCCCTTGGAAGGATCGTAAAGAAAAAAGACATCATGGCCGGATCCGTTCCATCCCATCGGGTAATGGATCGTGAAGGTGGTTCCCCCGTCCTTGCTTTCCAGGACTCCGGACGTGCCGCTGGCCCAGGGATAATGGAAGCTCAACAGGAAATGCCTGAAATCCGCCGGGTCCACGGAGATGTAATACATATCGCCTGTGAATCCGCCGCCCGCGGTCTGGATCGCGCTCAGAAACCCATCCGGCTCGGTCCAATTGGCGCCTCCGTCCGTCGTGACGTAAAAGCCCCGGTTTCCGCCGACTCCGCAGATGGTGTAGAGGTGATTGACGTCGGAGGGATCCACGCGAATGCGCTGGGGGCTGTTGATGGTGCTGTTGCCATGGATCGAGGTCCAGGTCGAACCGCCGTCGGTGCTCTTGGACGGGCCGTTGGCTGTCATGCAGGCGAAAAGAATATTGTGGTTGCTGGGAGCATATTGGACATCGTTGCACCAGGCGCCGCCGGCCGCAGGGGAAATGTCCACCCAGGCGCCGGGAGGCAGATTGGGATTGGCCCAGGCGGGATTTGCGCACCAGAGCGCCGCTGCCGCAAGGACCAAAGGGATCCTACGGATCTCCCGTGGCATGCCGGATCCGATCGGCATGGTCTTCATGGGCTTTCCTTTTGATCGCGGATCCGGACTTCGAAATAATAGGGGGGAGATGCGTGTCCCGCGGCGTCCACGCCTTTTACGGCGACCACATTGAGACCGATGGCGGCGGCGGACCAGATCTTCCGGAACTCTCCCGTCTTCGATGTATCCGAATAGGTTTTGCCGCCGTCGAACGACCATAGATATCGGGAGGGGATCTGCGTCGGGTTCCAGGGCCACGCCTGCAACCGAACGGTATCCAGCGCGCCGAAAACCGTATCCGTCCATGCCTGGGCGGTGAAGTTCCCGGCGGGATAGGTTCGGGAATGCCTGTCGCCGTCCATGGGCAGGTAATAAGTCCAGGGCGATGAGCTCCAATCCGGAATGATGTTGGATGGCTCCGACCTCTCGACCGTGGTTGCCAGCCATCCGGAATCATTGACGCGGAAGCGCAGAACCTCTTTGTATGTGGTCTGCGGCTGCTGCGGAACAACAACCCCGGCGGAGTCTTTCCATTCGATCCGGTAGGCCAGATACAGGCTGTCGCCGTCCGACCGCCAGGTTCCTTTTTCCTGATATGAATCGTTCTGCCGGTGGGCGCTGTCCACGTATTGGCGGGACTTCAGGTAAACACCGTCGGCGTGGAATTCCACCACCTCGGATTTCCCGGTTGGGGACGCCCCTCCGGCGCGCAGGGTCCAATTTCCCATCAAGGGTTTCGCCACCACGCAGCCGCAAACCGAGACGGTGCTGGAGGTGAACAGGTCGCATCCGGCAAGGAGCAGCGTCAGTAAAATTGCCGGCGCAATCGCCGTTTTCCGGCCCGATACGCGGGTAAGTGGGTCGCCCTGCCTCAGTCCCATTTTGGATCCGGTTCCATGGCTAGTCGACTTGCTTTTCATGGGTTTACGGTATGAAAGTTGCAATCATTGCCGGATATTTACAAATCCCCGACGTGGATTGGGCGCAGTCGGCATGGCCCAACGTAAAGATGAATCGTCGATTCAGGGTGAGTGAAGCAGCGAAACGCTTTGCGACTTGCCTGCCGCGGAGCTTTGCAGCATGTAACATCCATTTGCGGGAGCGCTTCCCGGGACCCGGTCAATGCGGGAGCCCTGCACGGAATAGACCTCACCCGATCCCGCGCCCTCGCCAAGATTGGAAAATGCCGTTCCCTTGTCCTTGTCGTACCGGGCGGGGTTGAGCTCGTTCCGTTTGATACCGACGGTCGCAGCGTAGGTGCCGATGATGAAGTCCTTCACCAGCGACCCTGAGGGTTTGAGGTTCGCATCGGTCCATCCGGTCGCGCTGGTGCCGTCCTTGAAGGCCGCGGAAGTTTCGCCGAGCGCGGATACGGACCAATTCGCCGAACCGATTCCGTTCGCCTGGAGGAAGGTCCACCACAACTTGGTTTCCGCGGCGTCGAAAGCGCCGCTGCCCGACGCCTCGCTGGTTCCGTATTCGGTGGAAAACAACGCGATTCCTTTGGCCAAAGCCAAGGCCGCATTGTTGCGGAAGCTTTGTTTGTGGCTTGCCGCGTAGAAGTGGACCGAGTACGCGATGTTCGACGACGTGGCGATGGGATCGGCCGCGGCGATTTCGGGATGTTGGTCCCACGAGGGGTTGCCGCAGATGATGATGTTGTCCGGATCGATCGCGCGGATGGCCTGGATCACCTGGACATGGTAGGCTTTGATGGTGGCCCAATTTTCGTTCACGGGCTCGTTCCACGGTTCGTACATCACGTTCGGCGTGGTTCCATAGGCCGTTGCCATGCTCTTGAAAAACGTCGATGCGGCTCCGGCCTGGGCCCCGCCCATGGAATGCCAATCGATGATCGCGTAGACTCCGTTGGCGATGCACGCATCCACCACGGTCTTGACCAGATTGGTTTGCGACCCTTCGCTGCCGGGAAGGATGGGAATACGGAGGACCGTGCATTTCCATTCCTGCGCCAGGCGTTTGACCGACGTGGCGTTGTAGAATTGCAATCCTTGTTGGTTCCAGGCATACATCGACATGCCGTTCAAGGCGACGGGCAATCCGTTCTTGTCGACGATGCGGTTTCCTTGGACCCGGAGCTGGCCATGCACGCTAACGGGTGTCATCTGACCCGGGCTCAAAGAAAAAAAAATCAGGCAAAGGCTACCGGCCAGAAACACCCTGGCCGGGGTCAAACCGAGTTCGCTCGTTCCCATGGAAAAGCCCCTTACCCACCAACCCTTAATAATATGGGTGAAAGCGGGCGGGTTGGGTACGGGATCGGCAAAGCTGTGTACAATTTCGGCCAGGTAGGAGGTTGGAACCTTGGTCGACCGATTACGATGACAAAGCGCCACATGCCGCTCCGTCGTTCTTGAGGCTGAGGGCGGGAAACTTCCCGCGCAATGCGGATTTGGAGTTTCCGATTCCTTCGGACACCCAAGGATCTTAGCGGGACTTTCGGGTTATGCGGGCCGGCGGATTGGTTGATCCGGCAAGTCATACGGCGGGGGGATTTCGGATCGGGGGGCGCCGGTCGGCGGAAGCGGGCAGCCCGGAACGTCCTTGTTCCGGATGTTGGATTCAGACTTTAACGCTCAACAGACCTTGGGAAACCGAATTGGTTCCCGAACCGCTCGCCGAATATTGGAATCCTCTTTGGATCTCCGCCATCAGCTTGGAGTTGATTTCGTTCGCGTCCGCTTGGCTCGCGCCGCCCTTGCCTTTGGCTTCCGACATCTTCTTCTTTAGGATATCGAGGAGGCTCTTCAAGGGATCGTTGGCGGAACCGGTTTCCTGGACCTCATCGGGAGGCGGGCAGTGCTTCTTGAAGTCCTCGCGCATCTTGGCCAGGGCCTTCTCGTTCTCCTGCTCGTCGATCTTGCCGTCCTTGTTCGCGTCGAACTTGGCCATGATCGCGGATGCGTCCGGACCTTTGCCGTTCTTCTTGGCGGACTGCAATTCCTCAAGGCTGATCCCTCCGTCCCCATCCTTATCCAACTTCTTGAAAATCTCAGCGGCCGAAGGACGCTTGTGGGCGGCATGTCCTGCCTGCCCAGCCTGTCCCGCTACTCCGCTGGTAACACCGTCAATCATGGGAATCCCCCTTTGATACGGACACGGTTGTCCGGCGGAAACAGAATCGCCCCGCCTTACCCATATCGGAATCCGGGACCTTTTCCTGGAGTTTCTTAAGCCGTTTCTAAGCCATTTTTCAACCCGAAAAGTCCGGCAAGGGACGGAAAAGCGGTTAGGTCGCGGGCGGGAAGCGATCCATTTTGCGTAGCATGGGAAAAGCTCCCATCCAAGTTAAAGCGATAATCAAAGTGGCGGTTCCACCCGCGATCAAGGATGGGACCATCCACGCGCCCACCTTGCGGCCCAAGGGGTAACGCGCGAGTATCAGGGAGATGATGGCCGCGCCCACGGCGGGAGCGGCGCGCAGCATGGCCAGGGCGGAGGCGTCCGCATGGAGCGGATCCCGGGCGATGGCGGGAAGCATGGCGGTGGCGAGGAGGCTGAAATTGCGATCCCGGAACAAGGATCCGACGCTCTGCTCCGCGGCCGGAGCCGCCGGGTCCATCGGCTAACCGCGAACGAGTCCGGCCAATAGTTGGCGGCCCTCATCCCATACGCCCAGGCCGCTGCCGGCGTTGATGTGGCCCTTGGGTCCGATGACTTCGAAGCGGCTTCCCCAGGCCTGCGAGCATTGCAGGCAGAACTCCACCGAGGCATAGGGATCGTCCGTGCTGGCGACCACCAGGCTGCGGAAAGGCAGCTTGGCCATGGGCAGGGGAGTGAAGCCGATGGCATCCGGGGGGAAATCCGGTCCCGTCGGATCCGGAGGGGCGACCAGGAAGGCCGCCTTCACCTTGGCCTTGACAGCGGAGGCGGACATGGCCGCCCAATGGCTGACGAGCAGGCAGGCCAGGCTATGGGCCACCAGAATGACCTCGCCGGATGCGAAGGCGACGGTGGCTTCCAGGACCTCGCACCATTGCCTTTGATAGGGATGCTCCCAATCCTTTTGGCTTACCCGGCGGAAGGTCGCGTCATCGGCTTCCCAAAGAGATTGCCAATGGAGCGGTCCGGAACCGCCGTATCCGGGGAGGATGAGAAAGTCCTGCATGTCAGGGAAGATAAATGCGCATCGGACGGAATCCCAGGGCGGAACCGGTACCATGGCTGGAAGGAAGCGGGAAGGCTTGGGGAAGGTTCAGTTTCCCGCGGTATCGTTTTCGGCGGGACGGTAGCGCTTGTCGATCAGATCCGCGTTGACGCGATCGCCTTTGGCGACGAACGCGCGGTACAGGCTCTGGTAGATTTTACGCTTTTCGGACTCGTTGGCGTAAAGGATGTTCCCCAGGCTCTGGCGGAACATGGCCACGGCCTCGTCATAGCGTTTGTTCTGCAGATACAGGAGACCTACGCGATGCTGGATCTCCGAAAGACGCGGATGGCGTTGCAGTTTTCCGATGGCATGCAGATAATATTCGATGGCCTTGTCCTGGTTGCGGCCCACTTCGAGTTCGGCCAGGCGCAGCCAGGATTCCCCGGAGAAGGCGCCGTCCGGATACAACGCCAGATAGCGGAGGAAGTCCTCCTTGGCCTGGGACTTCTCCTTCTCGTGATCGGCGCGCAGACGCGCGATGGAAAAGAAGGCGGCCTCCTTGCGAAGGGGTTTGGAGGCGGGATTGTCGAGGACCTGGCTGTACAGGCTCACGGCGGCCTGCCAATCCTCGGCCTGGACTTCGTCAGCCTTGCGGTAGATCAGATCGGCCTCTTCGGCGCGGGAGAGTTCCGATACGGGCGCAGGCGGGGCCGTGGGACCCGAGTGCTTGGCCTGGGCCTTGGATGCTTTGACGGGCTTGCCGGACGGGCGCGCAACCACGACCGGCGGAGGCAGCGGCTGCAAGGCGACCGTAAGCCTGCGGGCCGCTCCGTTGTCCATCTGGACGGAGGTATCCACGGTGGTACGTCCTTCCTGCGAGAGCTGGATCTCATGGCGACCGGGGGACAGCAAGACCACCATGGGCGTGGCGCCCTTGTATTTGCCGTCGATGCGAACATCCGCGGCGTGGATTTCCGCGCCTACCCCATCCCCGCCGCTTGCTGCGCCGGAGGTTCCCATGGAAGCGTTGCCGGAAGTCACCGTGAGCACGCCGTAAGCCCTGAGGTCGTCCACGTTGGGGACGGTTTCGATGTCTTCCCGGCGCACGCTGGCTCCGCCGTCCTGAACGCGGTATTTGTCCATGGCGGCATCGTAGCTCAAGCTCTGTCCCGCGCCGACTTCGAAGTCGCCGTAGGAATCGGAATGGATTTTGACTTTACCTTCCAGCACGGAGGTGGAGACGCGGCCGCCCAGGTCGGGATGCACGCGGAAGTAGGTGCCGACCACGTCGATGCGGTAATCCGGGGTGGCCACCTGGTATTTCTCATTGCCCTTGCGTTTGTTGACGAAGAAAGTGACGTTGCCCCGCGCAGTGCGGCCATGGCCGGCGAAACCCACGCGGTACCCCACCTGCTTGCGGTTGGCCTTCTCGATGCGCAGGCTGGAGCCATTGCGCATCTCCACGAAGCCGCGCTGGTTCACCAGGATCATGGCGCCATCATCCTGGGATTGGATGTCCGCGTTGCCATGGATGGCGGGCCGGCCCTGCGGATAGGCGGAGGACGGAAAGGCGGAAGCCAGGTCGCCCACGGTGGCGCCTTGCGCCTGATAGACCAAGGTGTCGAGGGCCGGTTCCGCCTGTTGCGATAAGCGCAGGCCGCCGATGATCGCGGCCACGGCGAGGACGAGGCCGAAGGCGATGGAGACTACGGGACGGCGCAGGTACAGTCCCAAACCCAGCCAAAGGGAAGCCGGCGCCACCAGCTCCAGCTTGCGGTGTTGTTCAATGCGGGCGAAGAGTTTTTCCTCCACGGCTTCCCAGCGGCCCATGGGCAAGGGCACGTCCGCCTTCAGGTATTGCTCCCAGGGTTCCAGGCGCGCTACGTCGCGGATCTGCGCGTCCAGGCGGTTCTCGATGCGGTGCAATTCCATGGCCGAGGGCTGCACAGGGCCGGCGATGATGTCGTTCACGGGCTGTTCGTATTCGCGATGGTTCTGGATGCGGGCGAAAAGATCGCTTTCCACTTTGTCGAAGAACCCGGGGGGCGCCGTTTCTTCGGACTTGAGGGCCGAGAGCGGTCCCAGGTTTTCCGCCTTTTGGATGCGTTCGAAGAGCGCCTTCTCCATTTTGGCGAAGTCGCACTTGACCTCCACGTCCTGCTTCAGCAGGCTTTCGAAGAGGCGCATACGTTCCCCGGAGCCGTCGGGCCCGGCGCCGTCGGCGCCGCTGGGGTTCGGGGGGAGTTTCGAGTCCATTATTCCAGGGTATCCAGGTATTCTTTGATTTTCTGCCGGGCCGTGAACAGGCGCGATTTCACCGTGCCTTCGGGGATATCCAGGGCCACGGCGATTTCGGAAAGGTCCATATCGCTGTAGATGTTGAGCACCAGGGGGACGCGCAGTTTTTCGTCAAGATGGGCGAGGGCGAGCTCGACCAGGTTTTTCAGTTCGTATTCCTTGGCGATGCCTTCTTCGCGGCTGGGCAGCTCGTAGTCCATGCTTTCCAGGCTGGTGGTCTTCTTGGCGGAGATGCGTTTGCCCGCCTCCTGGAAGCGCCAGCGGGCGGTGCAGGTGTTGATGATGACGCGGTGGAACCAGGTCTTGAAAGAGGAATTGCCTTGGAAGGATTTCAAGGAGAGGTACATCTGGAAGAAGGCTTCCTGCACCAGGTCCTCGTGCTCGCCTTGCGGTCCGGTTATTTTATAGACGAGGTTGTAGGCATAGCCGCGATACATGTGAAAGACTTCCTTGAATGCCGCCGGGTTCCCGGCTTTGCATTCGCTTAATAGTTCCTTACTAGGCTCGGTCAGGTTGCTCATCCGTTACGTTCCCCCCTGAACCCTTAGTGGCAGGCCGGTGAAAAAAAGTTCACAATCGCCCTGCGAAACCCAAAGCCCCGCGTTATATTCCGAAATTTGCCTTTTTCCGGCTTGATTGGGGCATGATTTCCGCCCGCCCGCGGGGCCGCAATCAGAATGTGAAGCATAATGCCAGGTTCAACCAGGCCAGGCCCAAGGCGGTGTAGGCGATGCCTTCATAGGTTTTAGCGGTGTGGAAGGTGTCTCCGAACACCTCGGGCCGGTCCTTGCGATCCACGGCTCCCAGGGCCTGGTACCGCGAAAAATAATGGTTCTCGAAACCGAAGGCGATCAGCGATATCGCGCCCGTGGCCAGGGCGGGATAGATGAATCTGGAATTGTAGAAATGCCGTTTGGAAAGCTGCAGATCATAGGCGTGGAGCCCGGGTACGGAGAGATCGATTTCCCGCTTCATGGGCGCCCAGCCGTCTTTCTCCAGGGTAACCTCTACGATACCCAGGGGCATCACCCATTCCACCGGGGTGCGTCCTTCCAGGCCGGAAGGCGTGCGCACGTCGGCCCCGTCGGGATGGGAACGGATGAGCAGATCGGCTACGTATTGGCTGCGCAGGTTCTCGGATATCTTCTTGACCAGGATATTGGGGAGGGTGGAGACCTCGCCCGGACCGAAATGGAGGGAGACCAGGGGACGGGTCAGGGCTTCCGCCAGGCGGCCGCGGGCCAGTTCCCGGACGCGCAGCAAGGCCACCAATACCGTCCCGGAACCGCCCCCTTCCTCCGTGGCCTGGGTCTGCAGGACCAGGTTTTCCGCATACCGCGAGGTGTCCAGGATGGCGCGGTAATCACCGGCCTCCTGGATGCAATAGCCGAGTTCGCGCAGGGGATCGCGCAATTGCCGCCTCACGCTGTCGGAGAATCCCGGCGCGGTGCGGGCGTCGAGCAGGGGATGAGGGGAGTAGAAGAGGGGTTGGTTGCCGGTCTTGCACTCCGGCAAGGATGCCGGGGTTTGGGTTTGTGCTGGCGTAGAAGTCGCCGAGGATCCGGGAGCGCCGGATGATGGAGGAACGGCGGCCATGGCTCCGCCCAACGATGCCGCCAAGCACGCCAGGACCATCAGCCGCCTCGCCATTTTCATCGACATTCTCCGGGGTCCGAGCAATAATTTAAAGATCCCGCCGGAAATCCGGAGGGATTAAATTTATTATACCCATGATCATGTCCCGCATACCGCACTTCCGATTCGGCATGGCCATCGGCGCCCTGGCGCTGGTCTCCTGTATCGAACGATCCAATCCTTTCGATCCCATCAACGGGAGTCCGGAAGCCGCGGTCGAGGTGCGCAAGCAGGATAAGCCCGCCTTGGACACCCTGGTTACCGGGGAATCCGCATTCGCCGCGATTCTGAAAGGTTTTCTCGCGCTCATCGCCTCCGATTCCACCGCCGATGCGGGCGTGGTCAAAGCCAACGCCGCGCGCCGCCTCGCCAACCATTCCGTGCAAACCTCCAATGACGCCATTGCGGCCGCCAACCGCGCCCAAACCGTCCGGGACTCCCTGCGCCAGAAAGGCTTCTTCGGATCCCTGGACACCCTCCAGCCCTATGGCCCTTATGCCGGATTCGCGACCCGCCGCTCGGAGCTCCACTCCCTGGCCGTCACCGTATCCGGGCACATCACCGGCATCAACGAGTCCCATTTCCCCCTGCTCGTCTATGGACCGGCCTTCATCGATTCCGTGTTCAAACCCTTCGTCCGGGATTCCCTCGGCTTTGCGCGGGCGCAAACCGTAATCGACAGCGCTAATGCCGCCGTGGCCGACAGCAACCTGGCCGTGCGCGGCTACAACGACCTGCGCGCGGCCGAGAATCTCGCCGTGCGCGGCTACAACGATTCCATCGATTACGTGAAGCGCACCCAGAACGTCAACGTCATCACCAAGTCCGACTCCCTGCAGGCCATCACCTTCGTCGCCAAGGCCGGGGACAGCCTGTACCTGGGCCCGGGCGTCTTCAACGTGGATTTGCGCTTCACCAATTCCGGCACTCCCGACAGCCCCATCGTCGTGCGCGGCTATCCCGGCAGGGCTACCATCCTCAAGACCTCGGACAAGGCCGGCGGATCCATGAACACCTTGATCCTGACCCAGGAACGGAAATTCATCCGCTTCGAGAATCTGGTCTTCCGGGGCGGGGTGGAGGGCAGCGTCAAGCTGGAAGGCAATGCCACCAACATCAGCTTCCGCAATTGCCTGTTCGACAGCAGCCAGGGCCCGGGCCTGGAGGTTTACGATAGCGACATGGAAATGACGGATTGCGAAGTGCGCGCCAACGGCGGCGTGGGCGTGAAGGTGGGCGGTGGAACCACTCCGGGACGCCGCATGCGTTTTACCAACGTTCTGTTCGCCCGCAATGGAGGCGCAGGCCTGGAATGCACCTCCCAGTTCCTGGAGCTGAAGAATTGCACCTTGGCCCACAACGGCGGAGACGGGATTCAAATCATCTCCCCCTTGCAGGCCATCAACATCGCCAACACGGTCATCTCGCTGAATACCGGCTTCGGAATAAACCGCCAGGCGACGCATTCCAACCAGGAACTCCTTTCCGTGACTGAAAGCGATCTGTTCGGGAACATCGCCGGCAACTGGAACCTGCCCCAGGTGGATTCCACCTTGGCCAACCGCCTGATAAGCGCCAACCCGAAAATCGATCCGGAATTCATCGATGCCTCCGCCTTCGATTACCGTCCCAAACCCGGCAGCGGCCTGGATGCGTATGAGAAGCAGGCCCTGCCGGTGATCATCGGCTACCGCAAACCCGCCCCTTAGCGAACCGGCTAACGCCGCATCAATCCGAACCGGATGACGCGGGACTGGGAGAGCGCGTATGGCTTACCGTCCGCATCTTCCGCCCGGCTCACGGCGGTTACCTTGGCCAGATAGGCGCCGGTTGCCGTCCGATTCCCGTTGTGGGCCCGGGCATTCCAGCTGATCTTGATCGCAAAATCGCTCCCCGACCCGCGCCGGAATTCCGATGCGCTTCCGGGGATGGGTTTGTCGCCATCGTCCAGGCCCAACTGGGCATTGGTGATCTCGCCGGCAAAGCCGTTGACGAATTCCCCGAGGTTGGTGAATATCGCGATGCTGAATTTCATGCCGCGATCGGTTTCCACCGTGAAGGCGGGGCGGTCGACGGATCCCGAGGCGTCTCCGGCCACGATGCCGCCGCAATCCAATGCGCCGCAGGGCGCGCTCTTGCCGCGGTCCACGCTGCCGAGCACGGGCGTCCAGGACAAGTCCGGGTTGGACGAGAGAACCAGGAATTCCAGGTTCTGCACGGCGTTCTCTACGCTTTGCAAAGGCCGATCCATCGTCACGATCAGGACGGGTGGCCGGGGCACGGTCTTGAGGCGCAGGACCACGGGACGGTTGTCCGCATGGGCGTGATTGCCAAGGATGTCCGTGAGGGGGCCGGATCCGTTGATGCGCAGGGAGTCGCCTTCCACCGGAGCCTGGGCTCCCAGGTTCGCCAGGGAGACGCGGAAGCCCTTGCCCGCGGCTAGTTCCACCGGGGAGAGCACCGCCAGGGTAACCGGAGCGCTACCGTCCTTTTTGATGAGGATCAAGGACGCGCCGTCCAGGCCTGCGGCGACGATTTTCTCGTTGACCGAAAGGAACAGGGTGTCGCCCCCGGGGCCGGTCTTCTCCTGGACCTTGGCGCTGTCCAGCAAAGAGCCTACGGAATCCGCCGCCGTGAACGCGCCGGTCTGGACGGGGATGTCCGGGGTGGCGGGGTCGAAGGTGTAGACCGTGCCCGCGCCGATGCCGGAGGAAAGCCCGGCGGGAAAGGCTGGGCCCAGTTTGACCGTAACGTGGCGGGGATCGGCGGGATCAAGGGTGATCCCGGTTTTGACCATGCGGGTGTTCTCTCCCTTTGCGGGCCATGCCAGTTCCACCGAATCCGGGGCGCGCTTGAGATCCTGGCGGAAATGGATTTCGGCCCGATCCACGGCCGCGAAGCCGTTGTCCGCATGAAACGACGCGGCGAGGACGCCCGAAGGAGTGAAGGTGAAGAAGATTTTCGCGCGGGTGGCCGGCAGGATGGTGTTGTCCGTCGTCGGGGTGGCGGTCAACGATCCATCGGCCACAGGTAACGTACCGGTCACGTAGATGACCGCCTCCCCGTTGACCAGGGAGAAGGTGTACGTGGGCGTCGCGTCCGTGAGGGAGGCGAACACGGCCAGGCCCGGGGTGGCGCCGACCTTGAATTCCGTCTGGCGGCCGGCGAGCTTGGTATCCGCATCCTTGCCCGCGCGGATGGTCACCTTGAGGCGCTCCCCCGCGGTCCCGCGCAGTTCCGTCGCCGGGTTGTAGGCCGCTACGTCCCCGTAAAGGATCCACAGCTTATCCCGGGCCTTGCCCACCTTCAGATCGGCTTTGTCCGGGGTCTTTCCGGGAATGCTGGCCTCCAATTCGAAGGTCTGGTTGAGCTCTCCATTGGTCACCTTGGCCTTGAAGGTCGCGATGCCCAGGGAGTCCGTGGTCGCCGTGGCCGCGCCTTCGATGTCTCCGATGGCGGGTTGATTGCTTTTGATTGAGACCGTTACCGGCATGGCGATGACGTTGTCGAACCGGTCCCGGACCTCCACCTTGACCGCATAAAGCTGCCCGGGATCGACCACGGGTGCGGATCCGGGATTCAGGATCTTGGACGGCGGATCCTGGAAGACGACCTTGTCCGGATCGCCGGGGAGGATTTTGATGCCGTCGGACACGCCGTAGAAGGCCAGGGTATTGGTCCCGTTCTTCCAGATGCCGGATACCGTAACGTACTCGATACCCCCGGACGGCACCTTGGAGAACATCACCGGGGCCGTGGTGATGCCTTCCACCTTGTCCAAGGCGAACTTGGCGGGAGGTGTTGCGGGCGTGAACAGATCCACGCCCGAGTTGAGCCCGATTTCCACGGGGCTGATGGCGTTGTTGAAAGGCGTGCCGTCCAGCTTCTGAGGCGTGATGCGCAGGCGCACGGTTTCGCCCACCTTGGCGGCGGGAAGCTTGTTGCCCGCGGCGTCGATGACTTCCACCAAAAATTTGTAGTCCAGTTTGCGGTAGGGGATGAAGCCGACGTTGGTGGTGGCGGAATGGCCGTCCGGCGCGAGGCCCTCGGCGATGATTTCGAAGAAGGCGAAGGTTTCCGTGGCCGCCAGGGGAGTGAAGCCGGTGACGGTCACGGTATTGCTTCCCATCTTCAAGCCGGAATTGGCCACGGTCACGGTGACCGCCTCGGGCACCACCAGGGCTTTGGAGCCTCCGAAGCCGTCCACCAGCACCGGAAGGGAACGGACCATGCGGATGTATTTGATCTTGGCCCCGGAGAGATCCCCCGACACGGCCTGCAGATCGAAACTCAAGGTGGCGGAAGCGCCGTTGATGATGGCCGGCGCCAAGGGCCGTATGACCACGTCGGAGGCGTGGCGGCCGGTGGAAGGGACCGCCCCGAGATCCGCGACCTTGCCGTCCGCGTTGTAGATGCCGGCTTCGGGCCAGCCCGCGTTCTGCACATACTTCTTGACCACGGCATCGTCCCAATCCGGAGAGAGGAAGTCCGGGCTGGCGGGATCGGTGGATTTGAATTTGATCTCGTACCAGCGCACCTCGGCCGCGGCGGGGAAGGGGTCGGTAGCGGATCCGATCAAAGCGCCGGGCAGGTTGGCCCCGTTGATGACTTGAGGGACGGTCAAGGGACCGGTGGACATGGGCAAAATGATGTCGACGTTGAAGTCCGCCTGGGCCACGTTGCCCATATTGTTCATGATGCGGACGGAACGGTAGAACTTGACCGTGGTATCCTTGAGCACCTGCTGCTTGGTTCCGTCGTCGTACTTCTGGGCCTGGATTTTCTGGCTGTCCAGTTTGGGCGGTTCCGACTGGGCCGCATACAGGCAATGCTTCATGCGGTTGGTGAAAAAAGGATCGAGGATGTGGAAAGGATTGGGGAAGGCGGCGCTTTGCGCCAGGTATTCATTGGGCGCGGCGAAGATGTTGTTGAAGACCAGATGCTGGGCTCCGGGGCGGTAGCCTCCCGCGAACACGGTGAAGTTGTGCCAGAAGGTGTTGTTGTAGATGCCCATGGGGGTGAGCATCACGTCCTTGAAGAGGAAGCCGCCTCCGGGCTGATGCTGGCCATCCGGCATGTTCTTGACCGCCAGGGCCGCGGCCGGGGTGGCGTGGTGGTTTTCGTAGATGAGGTTGTAGCGGGCCGTGGATCCCAGGTCCCAGGCGGATTCGAAAAAGAAACCCCAGGTGTTGTTATGGATCCGGTTCTTCTCGAACATATGCCCGCCCGTGCGGCCGAAACCGGACAGGGGGACGATATTGAACTTTTCCAGATCGGCCGGATTGAAGTTGGCGAATACGCCGCCCTCGTTGCGGTCCTTGACGTTGAGGCCGAAGAAGCCGTTGCTGATGTCGCAGTTGCGCACCGTGATGGCGCCGGAAACCCAGATGGTGACGGCGGCGTTCCCGTGGAAGAGGGGATAAAGTAGTCCATCGCAAGTGGTCCCTGTCTGGCTCCATACGGAAGGATACGCGAAGGGCGTCGCGGCCCCGCCGTCCACGCCGATGCCGTCGATGGTCACGTTGCGCACGCCCAGCAGGCGCAGGGCCCCGTTCTGATCGAAATCGATTTTTTTCTTGTCCAGGGACTCGGCGCAATTGGTGGGGCCGACATGGATCTTGTCGGTGAAGCGGATGACCGGTTTGGCCGTCGCGCCGGGATTGCTGGAGCGTAAGGTGAGGCCGCCCTTGGTGCTGTCGATCGTCACCTGCTCGTTGTAGACGGCCGCGTCCAGGATCTCGATGACGTCGCCCTTGCGGGCCTGGGCCACGGCCTTCTGGATCTCCGTGAACGCGCCGCGGCCGTCCTTCGATACCGTGAAGGTGGCGGCCTGAAGATGGACGGGCGCAATCAGGATTGCGAGCAGCGCGGATAAGGAAGCAAAGGCGGCGAATACCGGAAACCTCCGCAACGCGGTGGCTCCGGACGGATTGGATGAAGGCGAAGGCCGGAGGATCCGGCGGAGCGAGTTGGACATATTTTCTCCCGGCGCCGCTACCCTTGGATGCCCATGCTTTAGGCACACCAACCCCGGCGCGGAACGCCTACAGGCTTGGTAGCCAAAGGCGAGGGAGGGGTTCAGCGGGGGAGGCTCGCCTTGCCGTCCGCGGAAAAAATGGCGGAACGCAAAGAGGCGGACGCCCGGGACAGAGCCGAGGTGCTGCCGGGCCAGGCGAACCAGATGGAGCTTGCGCCCGGGCCTTCGAGGTTCAGGATTCCCGCGCCTTGCGAACCGGCATCCCCGGCAAGCACGCGGGCGCCGCGCGGCTCCGGGCGTACCAGCGCCACCGGGATCACGTTCCCCTTCATGTCTTCGAGCACATTGGGGAATTGCCCCGTGATGGCGGCAAAGCCCATCAGCCCCAGGGACTGCTTGTAGTAATAGTCGATCTCGCCCAATTGCGTGGAGCCGAAGGCGTCGGTGAGACCGTCGCCTACCAGCCGCAGGATAAGGTCGCGACCGATGACCTTGGTCGTATAGGTCTTGTCCCCGGAAGCCAGCACGGCCGTTGACCACATGGCCATGTGATCCAAGGCCGACGAGCCGGTTATCAGGGTGCCGCCGGCGTTGTACAGGCCCATCTGGTTCAGCACGAAACGGCTATCCGCGTTGGCGTATTCGCTTAGGGTATTGCGCGAGTTACGGCAGAACTCGATGGCTGTCGCGTCCCCGAACCAAAGGGCGTCCAGGCCGATGCGGTAGGGCGCGCGGATGCCGTCGTCCAACATGTCGTTGCCTTTGGATCCCTTGTTGCCGTCCTTGGTGATCCAGTCGGGGGTCTGGCCCTTCTGCCATTGGGCCGAGCACTTCTTCATCACCGCATAGCAATTGGCGATCACGGGGGAGAAGTCCACCTCGCTTTGGTAGGCGTCGAACACTTTCATGTTGGCGGGGGCGAAATAGCTGGGATTGAGGTTGTTGAGTCCGTCCCCGCCCCAATTGTCCCCGGGCAACAGGAAATCCTGCGACGACATGTTCTTGCGGATGGAGCGGATGATGTCCATGGCCCGGGAATGGTAGTCGATGCCGCCTTTGGAATAAGGCTGCCAGAGCTTCTTCTTCTGCAACTCGTCCGCGAAGACCAGGGCCATGCCTACGTCGATGTCGGCGTCGGTCGCGGAGCCTTGCGCTCCGGAAGGCCAGTTCCAGATGAAGTAGGACTTGTGATCGTCGCGCCACATGAACTGGTTGGCGGCCTCGAAGATGCGGTTGAACGTGGCCTGATCGTTCATGAGCACGGACAGCAGCATGCCGTAGCCCTGGCCCTCGGACACGGCCTCGTTGGTGCCGATGACCTGGCCGTTCTCCTTGCGGCGGTGGCAGACCAGGCCGTTGGAGAGGATGAAGGTGGTCTTGTAATAGCCCCAGCCCTTTTGCAGGGCGGCTTTGAGGAAACTCGGGTCATCCTTGAGCCCGCTGGCCAAAGCGGCGCTATAGTAAGAGGAGTAGTCGTACTTGGCGGGGCGCACATAGGGAAGGTTCCATTGGGCCTCGGAATGCGTCCAGATTCCCAGCATCGCGACGCAGGCCATCATCCATTTTTTCATTTTCGTTTCCTCTTTCGACCGTCCGGTCCTACCGGCCGGTCCTACCGCCCGGTCCGTCGGATTGCTTAGTGCGGAACCCCATCGGGCCGGTTCACCGCGCTAGTGCGTGAACCGAGGGCGCAGGTTCCGTCACTAAGGGTCGAGAGCAAGGGCCGCGGTCATGGGGCCCACCACATCAAACGGGGATGAAGATATGATTTCAAGCAGGTTGAAAGCCTTGATGGTCGGCACCGCCGCCCTTTCCATGGCCGCGGGCGCAGCGCGGGCGCAGGACGCCCTGGTCGACAATTTCGAAGCGGGCACGAACCAGAACAAGTTCATGTCCTATTGGTACTACTACAACGATGCCGTGAACCTGGGCACCTCCAAAGTGCTGAGCTCCAAGCCCGGGACCGCCACGGAACTGCTGTTCGATCCCACGGTCTCCCTGGGCGCGGATGAAACCGGCGGCAAGGCCGCCAAGATCGAATATGAAATGGGTCCCACTCCGCTTTCCTGCGGAGCCACGTGCACCTTCGGCCAGTTCGTCGGATTCGGCACGGACTTCACTCCCTCCAAAAAGGCCCTTGATCTCACCGGCGCCACCAAGATCACCTATAAGGCCAAGGCCCTCGCGCCCACGGTCGTGGTCGTCCAGGTCCCCATCACCAGCGTCACCACCCAGACGGGGGATCAGCAGTTCGCCGTGCATGAGGTGACCCACAACATCGGCACCTCGTGGAAAACCTATGAAGTGGCCCTTTCCGAAACCGCCCTCAAGGACGCGCTCAAGCAGCCGAGCTGGGCCAAGCCCGCCGTACCGTTCAACCCCAAGGAAGTGGAGAAAATCGCCTGGAAGATTTCCATGGACGCCGCCACCAATCCCCTCAAGGGCACCATCCTGATCGACAGCGTGGTGGTCCGCAACTACACCTGGCCCAATCCTTATGCCTGCATGACCTGCATTGGCCTGCCCGGCGCGGGCACCGGCGGTCTGCTCGCGGATTTCGAGACCGCTCCCAAGCAGCAGAACAAGGCCGGCTTCTACTGGTACGCCTATAATGACGCCGCGGGCCGCGTTGTGGCCACCCAGGCCGACTATTCGGAAATCTTCGGCGGCGTCACCCCCAACGCCCTGGTCCCCACCAAGCCCGATATCACCATCGGCGGCTTGAAGGGCTATCTCGGCGGCGACGCAGCCGCCATCGACTTTACCTTGGGACCCACGTGGGTCCAGGGCGCCAACACCATCAAGCCCTTCGTGGGCGTGGGCACGCGCCTTTCGGACGCATTGGGCGTTTCCCATTTCAACGCCTCCACCGCCACCGGCGTATCCTTCGACTACAAGACCACCGGCCCGGATATCGACTACATCCGCATGGAAGTGAAGGACGAACGCAACCTGGGCGCCGGCATCGTGCATTTCGCCCTGCTCCCCGGGACCAAGGGCGAGTGGAAGAGCGCGAGCGTTCCCTGGGCCAGCCTGCAATTGCCCGACTATGACGAAGTCAAGTTGATCGCGGACAAGACCCTGCATGTGGGCGTCCTGGAACAGATCCAATGGACCTTCCAGGGCGATCCGGCCAAGACCGGTTCCATTGCCATCGACAACGTGAAGTTCACCGGCATGGCCAAGGTCGATACCAGCTTCGTAGGCATCACGGCCGCGTCCCGCAACGCCTCGTACGGCGGACTCACGGTTCGCGCCGCGGGCCATGATCTGCAGGCCGCTTTCATCTTCCCTGCGGGCCGCAACGTGGGCGCCGCCGAGCTGCTGGATACCCGTGGCAAGGTCGTGTCCAGCGCCCGCCTGGATCTCCAGGGCGGCCTGCGTTCCTTCGAGCTGCCTGTCGCGGGCGAATCCAAGGGCGTGCATTTCCTGCGCCTCAAGACCGCCAATGAATCCGGCCGCGCGTCCCAGGCCATGACCCGCCTGACGCTGATGGAATAGGAATAGGGGCGAGCCCCATGCTGAATAAGGCCCCCACCCCCTCTGAGGGGCCTTTCGACCCCGTCCGCCGTTCCATCCCCCACCCGGGACGGATGGGCGGGGTCAGCTTGTTTGCGCCTGCGGGCCGGATATTCCGGTTCCACGGGCATCCGGACGGCATCGGACCAGCCGTTCGGATCAACCCGGCAACGCGCCGGTTCGGTCCTTGCTTGACGACCACAAAGCCGAAGCGCCCGTTTCCCGTGCCCGTACACCTTAAGTGGAAAGCCCCAACCATGCTCGACTGCCGAATCACCCGCCCACACGCACAAGTCCGACTCCGCGTCCCAGTCCCGTTACGGGTCCCGCGGCTTTCCCGTATTCCCGCTCCCATAGGTATCTTCTGTGTTACCCTGACGCTTCTCCTCATCGCAGCGCAATCCGCCATGGCCCAGGATTGGGGCTCCCTGCAGAACATGCTGATCAAGTTCTATGGCTACCAACGGGCGGGGGATAAGGTCGTCGATACCAAAAACCCCTTCTACAAGACCGCGCCCTATCCCCATGCCCAGGACAATCACCAGGGCAAGGATCTCAGCGGCGGCTGGTACGATGCGGGAGACTTCGTGAAGTTCGGCTTGCCGCTTGGGTATTCGGTCTACACCCTGCTCAAAGGCTACGACGTTTTCCCCAACGCCTATGACGACGCGGATTCCTGGGATTATAAGGGCGCCAAGGACGGGATCCCGGACGTGTTGGGCGAGGCCAAGCTCGCCACGGATTATCTGATCAAGGCCGTCATTTCCGATGCGGTGGTGGTGACGGACGTGGGCGACGGCAATCAGGATCATCAGCAATTGAATGAAAGCGGCTATGCCAATTCCCAACGCACCAGCCCGCGCTCCGCCACCGTCGCCACCGGCGCGGACGTAGCGGGACTGTACGCCGCTTCCCTGGCGTTGATGGCCAAACTCTACAAGCCTTATGACTCCGCGTACGCCGCCGTCTGCCTGGCCAAGGCCAAGGATGCCTTCAAGTTCGGCGTCGCCAACCAGAAGCTGTCGCAACAACAGGGGAACGCCTCCTACTATTCCACCAAGACTTTCGTGGACAAGCTGGCTTGCGGGGCCATCGAACTCTACCGCGCCACGGGTTCGGCGGATTATCTCACCCAGGCCCAGGGCTTCCAGGCCAAGGTGGCTTCCCACTTCTTCGTGCTGGGGTACGCCAACGTAGGCGATCTCTCCGCTTTCGAATTGGCCCGCCAAGGCTACGACACCTTTCAATCCGTGTGGATGACGGACGTGGATCTTTCCCTCAGCCGCGTCATCACCTCCGCTTCCGCGCCGGAACTGATCAAAGGCGCCTTCATCCGTTCCGACTGGGGAAACGCCGGACACGCAGCCGCGGCAGCCTTCTCGGCCGCCCTGGCCTTCCAGCTCACGGGCGCCAACGCCTACAAGGACTTCGCCATCAGCCAGATGAAATGGGTGGCCGGCATCGCTCCCTTCAAGCAATCCTACATCGTCGGCTATCTCAACGGCCCCACCTCGCCGCATCATCGCAACGATGTGTCCTTGGGAAGCGTCACCCGCCTCAAAGGCGGCATCGTATCCGGTCCCACTCCCGTCGGAACGTTCAACGATACCAAACCGGACGCCTCGGCCTGGAGCTTCGACGGGAACAACTCCGCCAACTATAAGAACACGGAAGTGGCCCTGGACTATAATGCCGCCGCCGTGGGCGCGGTCGCCTTCATCCGGGACTACCTGAATCCGCCCGCCGGGGTCGTGCGCATCACCGCCGGGGTCAAGGCCACGCCGGACAACGTGGATTTCAATACCCAAGCCACCGTCATCACCTTTGAACTGGAAACCGCCTCCGCCTGGAAGCTGGCGCTGACGGGGCGCAACAGCAAGGCCAAGAAGACCTTCACGGGAACCGGCACGGCCGGCTCGGCCAAATGGTCCGGCGAGGCCGACGAGGGTTCCTTCCTGGCGGGCGAGACCGTGGATCTGGCCCTGGTAAGCCCGGTCATCGCCACCTACCATCAGAGCCTGGCCAAGGGTAACCTGTACATTACCGCCGTCAAGAAGGAGGCCTTCAAGGCCGAGGACGTGGTGGTGGATGATTTCGACGATGCCGATTCCATCGATGCGCTGAAAGGCAATTGGTCCGTCTTCACCGACAAGGCCGCCAAGGGCGCCTCCTATGCCAACCCGGCGGCGTTCGGGCCCGCCATGTTCTCGGCGGGGGATGCGGGCACCAAGGGCATCAGCGTGCGCCTGGTCGGGGTCGCGGGAGCGCCCAAGCCGGTGGCGGGAATCCGCGCCCCCTTCAATGCGGCCGGGACCGCGGTGGGCCTGGGACCGGCCAAGAGCGTGGTTTTCGATATGAAGTCCGCGGCGGGCGGCCTGGTGTGGGTGGAGTTGGAGCAATCGGATATCACCGACGGAGCCTATTTCGGATTCCAGGTGAAGGCCGGGAACGATTTGTGGAACCGGGTGCGCATCCCCTTTTCCGCCTTCGTCCAACCGGCCTGGAAGACCGCCGCCAAAGGCCTCAACCTGGGTTCGGTCACGGCCCTGCGCTTCGCCTATTATGGGGAGGGTACGGTGCGCCTGGATTTGGACAATGTCCGCATTGAAGGCTTGAAGGTGGGTCCGGCGGGCATCCACATCGCCGCGGATCCGCGCAAAGGCAAGGCCGTTGGAGCCGTCGCCGACTTTCGTATCCGCCCCGGATCATTGGAATACCGTTTTGATCCCGGAATCGCGGGCGCGGTGTGGAAGGCGGAGGTATTGGACTTGAAGGGGCGAATCCGCTATGCGAAGGATCTGGGCCGCACGGATCGCGGAGCTTTGATTTCCCTGAGCGGTTGCGCCTTGGAGCGGGGCAGGTACTTCTTAAAGCATGTGTCGGAAGACGGCCGGAGTTCCGAGCCAGTCGCGATACTCGTCCTTTAGGGGATGCCCAGGGCCGACTTCAGGTCGACCAGCTCGCCATTCTTGATGGCCCGCCCTTGATCGATATCCAGGACGTCCGGCGTCATGATGCCGATCATCTTGAGCCGGGTAAGGGCCGCCGAAACCCGCCCATCGGGATCGAAATAAGCCGGGACCTTCCGGTCCACGCCGGAATCCAAGTACGGAAGTAAACCGAAGCCATGCACGGAGAGGAATCCCGTCGGCACATCGGAGGTGGTGACTACGGAATCGACGCCGTTCCCGGTGATCTTGCGGTAGCGGATGAAGTTATCCAGGGTTTCGTAGAGGTACCAGCCGTCCGCCGCCGTGATGATATTCTGGTTGATGCATGAGTTCGGGTCTTGGGAGGCGTTCCGGAAAAGGATTTTCCCGTCCGCGAACCGCATAACCCGGGAAACGCCATTGGAACATTCAAAGGCGATCGCGTTCTCATCGCTCACCGCAGTAATCGTCCGGGCGGAAAGGGCGGTAACCCGTTTAACGCCTTTCGCCAAATCGTATTCTTCCAGGAACTCTTCGCCATAGAAATAAACGCTGGATCCCACGGCGAACTTGACGGCGTATTCGGGGGACGGCAACGGATTGGCGAGGACGGACCCCGCAGGCGCGCCCTGCATCCGGACCCGCGAGGTCAGCAAGAGGGTCTCGGTCCATTCATCCATCTCCTGGGAATACCGGGAATCCTCATACACCAGATCCTGCACCAGGCGGGCATCATTCTGGTAAAAGGCCAGGTTGACGACCTTAGCTCTTTTGACCCGGCTGATCAGCGTTGTTTTGGGCGAAGTAAGGCATGCAGTGAAGCAAAGGGAGGTGAGGGCGAGGAGTCCGAGCAGGGCGGATGGACCCGGGACCACTGGTGATCGTAAAAGGCGGAAGCAATCGGGGGGCATGGCGGATTTTCCTTGTCGTGACTCGAACAGGGGCCTGGACTGGAATAGGACGTTCGCGACCACGGAAAGTGTGACCTCAAACCGGGGGCGAGCGGAATTCCCCGTGTTTCGTTTAGCGGGCCTTTTTCAGGCTCGCCTTGAGCGCGAGGTTTTCCAGGATGATTTTGTCCGCCCCGTCCTTCACCAGCAGCAGCATGGCCTTGGCGAGATCCACGGACGAGATCATGACGGCCGGCGCGATCAGGTTGATCAAAGGCATGAGCGGAATGGTGAGGCGCTCGAAGAAGGCCGGGTTTTCCTTCTTGTGCACGGGCATGATGCCGCCCGGCCGCGCGATGAAAAGCTTCTTGAAGGGCAGGCGCTTGAGGTTGTTCTCGGCCTTGCCTTTGACGCGGGCGAACAGGGTGCGGCTTTTTTCCTGCGAGTCCGCGCCCATGCCGCTGAGGAATACGAAAGTGATGGCCGGGTTGGCGCTGAGCATGGCCTGGGCCGCGGTGACCACGTAATCGTAGGTGATTTTGATGTACTCGTCCTGGGTGACCTGGGTCTGGGAAATTCCCAGGCACCAGACGCACGCATCGTTCGCGGCAAAGAGGGGCGAGAGGCTGGAATAGTCCCGGTAATTGTCGTGGAGGACGATTTTCAGCTTGGGATGCTGGATGGGCAAAGGACGCCGGACCAGGGCGGTGATCTCGCTGATGCCTTCATCGAGGATGGCTTGTCGGACGACTTCGGATCCGGCGAGTCCGGTGGCACCCGTAACGATGATTTTCTTGGGCATCCAGGAAGTTTAAAATAATCCCCCGCTTCCCGGGACGGAAGCGGAGCGAAGGAAAGGTTTTGGAACGGTATAGCCGCCCGAAGCGGCCATCACCGCCCGCCAATGCAAAAGCGGGCGTGGACGGATGGGGTTATTGGTCGCTGGTGTTCTGGGCCTGGGTGGTCGCGGCTTGGTGCGCGAGCGCGGCCGCGATGCGGTGCTTACCGAGTTCCGCCGGCACGCGGCAGAGCAGGGCCAAGCCCACGAAAAAAGCCAGCAGGATGAACATCTCCCAAAGGGGACGCTGCTGTCTGGTCTTGTCTGCGATGTAACCCATGCGAAACCTCCGAGGGGGTATTGTCGTTCCTTAAATTAGTTCCTTGGGATTTTTTTCGCGCCCTGAATATTCGGCCCCGGACCGGGCCTTACGGGCGAATTCACGGATCTGTCCCGAAATGTCACTAATCGGGGCGCTTGGATCCGGTATTCCCTTCCCGGATCCTGCAGGAAAGGTTCTCCCGGCGGGGAACGGCGCCGGCGGCCGCGCGGTCAAGGATTCCTCAACATGCCGAAGATGCGTTTGCCCGTGATGGTCTGGGGCGTTTCGTCCTGGGGCAGGAAAATGATTTTCCACACGTATACATAGGCTCCGGTAGCCGCGGGGTTGCCTGCGTCCGTGGCCCCGTTCCAGAGCAGCCAGACGCGATGGGTACCGGGAATGTTACCCTCGGGAAGTTTGTCGAGGTCGGCTTCGGAGGCGTCCAGGCGGGCGCGGGAAACGAAATGCCCCAGGTTGTCGAATACGGAAAGGGTCAGGGAGAACGCATGGGACGCGTCCAGGACCAGGCCTCCGGACGAAGAGCGGTCCGGCAACACGAAGGTGGTGGGCAAGACGTTGGGCGCGGTGCCCACCATTGGACCCGCGGCGGCGGCGGCGAAGACGCTCCAAGGCGCGCCTTGCGGGAGGGCGGGAACGTGGGACACGCCTCCGGGAGCCACGCCTTCCACTGACCACACCAGGGAGGTCCAAATCCGTAAGGGGACCCGGGAGTTTCCGGGATTGCGTTGGAGATTGCCAAGGCCGTCCGCCAGACCCGAAAGGGGGTCGATCCAGACCGAATCCCCGGCCTTGGGGGTAGCGGGCAGGGTACTCCCGTCCATCGTGGCGGAAAGGACAATGAACAGCCAGGCCGTTTCGCCCTCGGAGAGGCCCGCATCGGCAAGCTTACGTCCGGACCCGGCCGAAAAGGCATACCGCGTTCCTTCCGGATTCGCATGGGACCGGAAGGAGGCGGTGAGGGCGGATGCAGGGGCGAGGTCCTCGGAGAAGACCATGCGCAGGGAATCCGGCGCACCCAACATTCCCCGGCGGAGCATGGCGCTGCGGAGCACGGGGGCGATCCCGTCCCGGATTGGAAAGGCGCCGGCGCGGAGCATGCCGTCGATGGCGAGGGCCGGTGGGGGCAGGATCAGGGAATCCTTACCATCGCCGATGGCCTTGGAATTGGGTTTGAGCGACAGGATCAAGGTGTCCGTGGATAGCCGGGAGCCGGTGATTTCCAGACCCGAAGTCAAGGCGGCGCCCGAAGCCTGGTCAACGGCGGATTTGGCGTCCACGCCGTGAAGGGTGGTATCCAGCAGCACGAGGACGGCATCGGCATGGCCATCGCCTTCGCTATCGATGTACTTGGCCTCGCGGATATTGATCACGGCGAATTTCGACACCTCGTATCGCTCCGTCATGATCGCGCTGGGAAGCCAGTCCGGCTTCGCGGCAATCGCCTTGAGGGCGCCGGTTTCGCGGATCAGGACGGGGCCGGAGTACAACAAGCCAACCGTTCCGGCGACGGGATCCTTTCCGTCCAAGGTGTACCAGATGGCGGCGCCGGGAGTGGCGGTCGCCAGCGAGACCCACAGCGAATCGCGAATCGCGCGGCCGGCGGGATCGGCGGTCGGTGTGGCGACCTGGGAAGGCGGAATCGGAGGGCCTTGCTTCCAGTTGACCACCAGCTTTCTGGCGTCCACGGCGCAATGCACCGTGTCCCAGGCGATGATGTCGAAGACGTTGGTGCCTTCGCTGAGCGCGACTTTGTGGCTGAAGTTGACCCAGCCGGAAGCCCCGCGTTGCAGATCGGATTCGGGGAGCGTGGTCCCATTAAGGACCACTTCATCCACCCGTCCATCCGGAGTTACCCTGGCTTTTCCGGAAATGTTAAGACTCCCGTCTTCCTGCCTCAGATCCAGATGATCAACGGGACTCGCGACGGGCGCGGTGAGCTCCAACGTGGCGATACGGTTGATCCGCAAAGGGTCCGCCACACCGTCCGGCGCATGTCCGAATACGTGTACGCCGTGGTAATAGGCGGTGATATAGGGATCCTCCACGTAGGAGAGGATTTTTTCACCGTTGATCGTTTCCACCATTTCCGGTCCCGTATACGCGCCGGTTTCCCCTTTGGACAAATCCACCCCGGCGAAATCCACGGGGTCGGCGGGCTTGGCATGCGGGCGTAAGGACCACGCATCCTTCAGTCCCGCGAAGGGAAAATCCCCCCAGCCGCCGGAACCGGAATTGATCTGCAATTCGAAACGGGCCCGTCCCGCCACGGGCAGAGTCGAGTTCAGGGTGATGGGGAAATACCAGATTCCGTCCATGCCGGGCACCGCCTTGGGCGCGCCGTAGGTGATGTCCAAGGCGGTGGGGATTCCCGTTACGCCGAACACCTGGTTGTCGAAACCCTTGGCGACCAGCAATGCCGCCGTCGCCGCGTCCGCGCTGAAATAGCAGCGCAGCTCCAGTCCCGTATAGGCCTGCAATTCATTGTTGGATACGTCCACGTAGAAATGGGCGCTCTGGCCCTTGTCCGCCTTGTTGGTGGGCTTGATGCGGATGGTGTAGTCGACCAGCACTTCCGTGGTGCCGAAGGAGTAGAAGGCGCCCGCATTGTCGTCCTTGACGGCGCCGGATAGGACTTGGAACCAATACGGCGTGGCCGGTTCCAGATCCTTGAGCGTTACCCGGTGGAAGAAGGTGGGGATGCCCCCGTCATCGGGGCTTCGGGAGGAGCCCAGGGCCTTGGTCTTGCCATAGTCCACCTCACTGGAATAAGGACCGTTGCGCGTCCACCACGTGACGAGGGCTGACTCGCTGGTTTCGTTGCAGACTTTCACGCTGCTGATCTGCGCCGCCACGGCGGAGGCTTTGGTGGTGAAGGAGTAATAAGCCCCGTTGTTGCGATCTTCGCTGACGTTGCGGCGGACGTCCATGCCCCGGAACCAGAACCAATAGGTGGTATTGGGCGTCAGCCCTTTGATGTCGATCCGCTTGTCGCGCGCCAGGTCCGCGGCGCCCAGGCTTTGCAGCACCTTGCCGCCGGGGGCGTCCAGCAGGAACAAGGTATCCCGGGACACCTCGTCCGTGGACCAGGTGACGAGGGCGGTCTTTTCTTCCGGAAAAACGTTCACGTTGCGGAAGCGCGGACCCTGTTTGTCCTCCGGCAAATCCATCGCCAGCATCTGGGCCGGGATCAGCAATTGGGACGAAAAGTCGATGCAGGTTTCCGTATTGGTGAACTGCTCCCAATCGTCGATCAGAATCGCCTCGGGCTTGCAGCCGCCCATCAACGCCCCCTTGGGGCTCTTGTAGGCATAGGGGAGGCCCCCGGCATTGTAGCCTTCCGGATTGGCCGCGCGGTTATGGGGATGCTGGAGGTTCTTGTCGCCCGTGCCCATGATGAAGCTGATGTCCCAGGGATTCATGCCCAGGTTGTAGTTAAGGTTGTCCATTCCGATGTCGTGGTAGGCTCGGTCCCCGGTGAGATCCCAGTACATGAAAAGCTCGGCCACCAGCCCCATGTTGTAGCGGTTGAAGCCCCAGTCCGCGGACGTGAAAACGCCGTGATAGGGTTCGTCCGCATTGATACCGGGCGCGGGACGCGTCTTGCCGTTGGATCCGATGCTGATGCTGTTGTGCAGGGCGGCGATGCAATCCTGTTTGAGCGAATCGGCCGTGGCCGCGCTCAGACCGTAGGTGGCCGCGGTCTGGGGCGTGGCCGCGATGAGCTTGGCCAGGCCGTAAAGGACATAGGCGTGGACGTTCTCGTAATCCGTGGTCCAGCCGCCGTGATGGAAAGGCGAGTTGGCCAGGATGCCGGAGGGGAATTCCCCCTGGTTGAACACGGCGGTGGCGTTCTTGCCCAAGGCGGGATTCTCCAACAGATCGAAGCGGTACTTGGGATCCTTGCTCGCGAACCACAAGGACAAGGCGGCCATGCCCTCGTCGTCCTTGGTGGGGCCGCCGCCGGGATAGCAACAGGGCATGACCGTGGAAGATGTGCGCCGACCCATCACGATTTTCGCGTAGATGTCTTCGGCGGCGAGGAGGCATTCCTTGGCATAGGCGGGATCAAAGGGTTGATAGCCCCAGGCGAAAAGCGCCAGGGAGGCGGCGAAGAGCCCGGCCACGTTGCTGCCGATGCCTGCGGTGACGGGGCGGGCGGGACCGCCCTTGCCTGTCGGCTGGGCGTCCTGCTTTTCCGGCACGTCCCAGTAGCTGTGATCCATGCCCGGTCCCATTCCCACGCTGTGGTACATGTCGGGCTTGGCAGCGTCCAGCAAACCGTTGGCTTTGGAGGCGCGGTAGAGATTGAGGATGTAGTCCGCTCCGACTTTGGCCTCGTAGAGCACGTCCGGAATGCCGTCGGTGCCGAAGGGCAAGGTGTCGTCATAGGATGCGCCGTAGAAGTCTTCGCCCTTCTGCGGCCACAGGGCGTAGGTAAGCGACAGGGTCATGGCGGCGTAGGCTACGGTTTCGCTGTACTTCCCATGATCGCCGCAATCGTGCCAGCCCCCGGTGAGCTTGCCCGCGAAGGCGGGCCCAAGGGCGTCGCCGTCCTTGAGGTGGCAGGCTTTGTGCATCCAGCTATGGGTGGCCCCGCAGCGGTTGCTGCCGAAGAATTTCAATGAGGTTTCCAGGACGAAGTTGTATACCTTGGCGTCGATCTGGAAGGACGCGGAGGTGTCCTTGCCGCTGGCGATCAGGTAACGTCCCGGTGTCGTATAGGCGGAGAAGTCGGCGCGGTAGAGTTCTTCGGCGCGCGCGGGCCGCGAAAAGGTGTAGAGTTCGGTTATGGAGTTGTAGGCTCCGCGGATGTTCATGGCCCCGCCGGTATAGGATCCCAAAGACTTGAGGGCGCCGGTGTAGACGGTCTTGCGTGACGCCGCGTCCACCAGGGAGAAATCCTTTCCGGCGGGATTGGCGACGAAGGCGGCCTTGTCCGGATCCTGGGGCAGATAGCCGACCTGGTTGAGGCGGATATTGCGGACCTGGAGGTTCAGGGAATCGCTTTGACGGCGCGAGCAGGTGGCGCAGGTCTTGTCGACGGCGACCTGGGAGAAAACGGGAAAGACCACGAAGCAAGATAAGGCGAGGGTCAATGCAAAAGCAAAGCCGACCCTGGAAAGGATAGGGACCGTGCGCCCAACAGTAGGGAAACGGCGCAAGCCACGTGGCGAAGGTTTACCGCCATCTCCGCCATTCCGACAAACCCCATCCACCTCGCGCCTCGCGCCATGCTTGCGCGCAACGTGCTCCGCGCCATCCCGGTATTTCATGCTTCCGCCACCTTTGACCATGGTGCAATCCGACTGCATTTCCACCTGCAATCGGCGCGTAACCTTAGTGTGAAGGGCGGGGAAGGGCGTTCATGTCACGCCCCAATCGCAGCGGAAGTACTAAGCAGGCTCAATTTCCCTGGATGGAAACCACGGAATGGGGCGGTAATAGGATCTTTTGCGATTCGGAAAGGGTGACGCGTTCGCCCCGGCCCGGCCCGGCCTTCGTGTCGGCGGCGTCCAATTTCCGCAAAATCCCCGAACCCTTCCAACCGGGTATCGCCAAGGTTACGGAGGCTTCCGTAGCCGGGTGTTTATTGATCAGCAGGATCGCCTTGGTCCCGTCCGGGCGCTCGCTCAGGTAGCAGCTCACGTCGCTCTCCGCATCCGCTTCCGTGGTATGCACCCGGCATTCCGCCAGGCGGCCCCGCAGGTTTTCGCTCGCCATGCGGAAGGCATGGTAGGACGGCCGCGGGACGATATCCCCGTCCGGCGCGCCGGTGCGCGACAGGTATCCGTAGTCCCCGCCCTGCTCGGTCAGGTTGTTGTGGATATCCCAATAATCCGCGTGTTCGATATTGTGCTTGGCCAGCATGCCCAGGTAATCCGCGACGAAAATACCGTTGGCCAGGGAGAGCGTCTGGGGTCCGGGTTTGAAGTCCACGGAATTCCATTCCGTCAGCCAGATCCCGTATTTGCGATCGGGATTGCCGTAGGCCTTGATCTGCCTGCGCACGCTGGGGATGATCTCGTCCAGGCTTTGCGGCGCCGCCAGCAGGGCCTGATCGTTCTCCTCGCCGCTGTGCTGGGGATAGTGATGGATGATGAGGGCATCGGCAAGGTCGCGGGTTTCCTGCAGCACCTGCTTGTTCCACTCCCCGTCGAGCACGCCGACCACGGCCACCTGGATGGACGGATCCGCCGCCTTCATGGCCTTGATGAACGCCGCCGCGCGCTTGCCGTAGTCATCCCCGGTGGTATGCTGGGGATGCCAATCGCCATAGAGTTCGTTGCCCACTTCCCACAGCCGTACGTTGGCCTTCCGCTCGCCGTTCACGTACTTGACCCAGTCGGCCGCTTCCTGGGGCGTGCCTTTGCCGAAGTTGACCGTGAACATGCCTTCGTTGCCGGTCTGCTTCAGCCATTCCAGGAACTCGTCCGTATCCACCATGCCGTCCTTCTTGTCCAGCACTTGGCGCCAATGATCATCGTCCGCGCGGAGGCCGCCCGGATAGCGGACCACCTGGTGATGAACGGCCTTCACCAAGTCCTTGGTCTTGCCATCGAGCAAATCCCCGTCCCATAGAGCCGAGTTGATCCCGAAGATGCCCTCGTTGATCTTAGCGGTGACGGTTTTCGAGAGGTCTCCGGTTACGGCGAACTCGCGCCGCGCCGGGGCCTGCCGTTTGGGGGCCTCCCTCAGATTGGTCAAGACAACATTATCGACACGGTAGGAACCGCTGGTTCCGTCCCCGGCGGGCTTGAAGTCGAGGATGCGCACGCCTTCCAGATCGAATTTCCCGTTCTGAACCGCGTCCGGCGGCTGGTAATACGGGAACTTCACGAAGTTGCGGAAGGGGATGAGGATGTCGTTCCACCCGCGCGTAGCGCCCGCATTGGCGACGAACACTTCGTTGCCGGCATCATGCACCTGGACCGTCACGCCCTGGAAGGCCTTGGGGGTATAGAGGGAGAATCGGATGCCGTAGTGGCGGGTCCAATCCCGCATGTGGGCCGGACTGCCGTTGCGGTCGTAGCGGAAAAGCACGTCGCACCAGTCGGCCAGGCGGTATTGGATGCCCAGGGATTTGCCTGAGCCGCCCTTGGCGGTCTCGATGGCGAAGGAGATTTCCGACTTGGGACCCTTGCCGGTTTCCCAGCCTTGCCCGGCTCCTCCTCCGCCATCGGTAACACTCTTGCTACCCTGCGACCCGCCATCGAAATCGTGCAGAAGGAGATCCGGTTCCCGGGAGTTGAAAGCGTTCCAGAATTCGTCCGGATCCACATAGCCGGGAATGTTTTCGGTTATGACGATATCCTTGGCGTAAAAGGAGATGGGTTGCCCGGGAGGAATCTTGTTTTCATCCTTGTTCTCGGAAAACCGGACCTCGTTGATCTTATCCCATTGGACATCGGTGGAAATTTCCGCCAGCTTGCCCGCATCCCAATACAATCCGGCCGCCCCGAATTTCTTCAGCGGGATCTGGAAATAATGCCAGGCGGTATCCACGGGACCGAAGTCTCCCAGCACCAGTTTGCTCTGCGCCTTGATGCCGTCGGGACGGCTGTCCAACAGGCCCACGTAAAGACTACGCACGCCGGGCGAAGACTTGCCCCAGAAACACAAGGCTCCCTTGTCCTTGCGGAGCGAGCGCAGATCCAGGTTTTTGCCTTCGCCCCTGGCCAAGGTCACGCCGGAGTATTCGTTCGGATCCATATACGCGGCCAACACGCCGCCCGAAGGGGCTCCGGCCTGTACCTTCGCCGCCGTTCTGCCTCCATACACATAGGTGAATCCGCCCTCGGGAATGGCGTCCGCGAACAGCGTATCCAATACCTTGCCGCCTCCAGCCCTGGTCAAGGGCATGGTGACGCGTTCCTGTTTGTCCTGCCAATCTTCCGAGGGCTTTTCCGTCGAGGCGTCGAAGACGTCCCGCAAAACGGCGATGTCGTCGACCCAGATCCGGAAGGAGGGGTTTTCACCCTTCTTGATCTCGATGCGGAATTCCGTGACCGCGTTCCAGTCGAAAGCCTGGGGCACCTCGATGCGTTTCTTGGCGTCCCAGAACACGCCCTTGCGGCCGAACTTGGCCAAGGGAATGCTCACCTCTTTCCATCCGTTGGTGATCCCGCCGAAATCGTTCAGGGGAATGCGCACCACGGTCTTTTTGCCGTCGCGGTTCTCGTCGTCCACCAGGGCCACCCAGGCGATCTCACCGCCGCGCGCGCCCTTGATCCAGAAATGCAGGGCGCCGCGGGAATAGTACGGGGTCAGATCGTACATCAGATTGTACAGGCATACGGACCCGCCGGAATACTCGTCGGCTTCCAGATCGAATTGCAGGGAGACTTCGCTTTCATGCCCGGATTCCTCGGGGATGAATACCTTGGCCGCATCGGGATAGGTGTATTGGTATCCGCCCGCCACGAAGTCGTCGTCGAAAAACCGGGCCACTACGCGGGGGTCCGCGTGGGAGGCGGCTTCCGCGCCCGGGGCGCCAGCGGGTTGCAAAGGGCGGAATTGCAGGGAGCAGCCGCATAAGGCGGCGAGCAGGGTAAGCCCGGCAAGCCTGACAATCATTTTCGGCATCGATCGGGGATTCTCAAAAGCCACGGCGTCTCCCTGTCGGTTCAGAAGTGGACGGTCAGGAAAAGATCGGTTTGCAACTGGGAGAAGTCCGCGGCGGCACCGGCAGGGTTGTCGACCTTGATTTGGCCCACCGAGAACAGCAGATGCGCGCCCGCGGCCACCTTATAGTCCAGGCCGCCTGCCGTGTGGGTCTGGGTCTGCTTGTTATTCACGCCTCCCCGGGCCACGGTATTGGCGATTTGTTGCCAGCCGGCCAGGAGCGAGAAGCGCTTCCAGAAGGAATATTGCGCGCCCGCATTCAGGAAATCGCTGGTCACCTTGGTTGCCGTATGCAGGGTATCCCCGGCGATACCTGCGTTTTCCGCCGTGGATCGGATAAAGCTGCCGGATATCGTGAAAGGCAGGGACAAGCCAATCAACCCGCCCGCTTCCACCTTTAGGCCGCCGCCCATCTGGGCGAATTTGCTGTTGGGCAGAGCGCGGACGGAATCCACCTTTACGCCGCGCAGGTTTTCCAGGCTGGTGTAAAGGGCCTGGGCTTCAATGCGATCCGCAAGGAAAGCCAAGGTCAAATCCGCCTGCACGCCTGCGCGGTTGGGCGTGGCGGGGCCGAAGGGCATGACCAATTGCAGGGACGTATCCGCGCGTTGGGCCGCGAAGGCCGCCATCTCGCCCTGGGTCATGATGGAACTTTGCCATGAGTCCTTGGAAAAAGGCGCGTGCTGCCACAGGTTGGTCTGCTCGCTGGGGACGAACTTGAAGACGTGCCCGTACAAGGCGTCGAACGTGGAATAGTTGCGGGCATGCACGTCGTTGGTGCGGATCTTGGAGGTATCGTTTTCGATGTTCATCACCCGCTCACCCATGAACACGGGGCTCTGCGCCAACTCGTTGCGGTAATCCGCCTCGTTGCGGATATAGTTCACTCCCGCGCGCAGGCTGAATACCGATCCGGGCTTCCACTCCCCGTGCAGGCGGGCCGACAAGGCCGAGCCGTCGAAGGTTTTCGCGGTGATGACGCTGTCCCCGGGCGCCGCATGGTAGTTGCTGTCGTCCTTCGATTGGGCGAACTCGGCCGTAAGCCCTACGTCCCAAGTCTCGGCGCCGATAAGGGATCCCAGGTCCAAGCCCGCCCGGCCCGCTGCCACGGTGGTATGTTGCGCAGCGGTATCCGCTTCACCGGGTCCGGAATAGCTGCCGTGCTTGTCGAAGATCAAAAGATAGCTGCCGCCCAGCGACACGCCCTCGGGCAGGGTAACATCGGAGTTTCCCGCGGCCAGGAACTTCTCGACCGGGGAACGCTCGATGGCGGCCGTGGCCTTGTTGCCGTTCTGGATGCTGGTCTCCACGTTGCGCAGGCGGGAGCCCATTGCGTTCACATGGGCTTCCTTCAGGAATCCCTTGCCTCCCCGGTCCACCGCCGCGTCGAAGTTCAGGTTCACGCCCTGGAGCAGGCGTTCACTCCCCCCGATGAAGGCCTCGTCCATGGCCTCCCGGCGGTCCGGGGCGAACACGGCGGGTTCATAGAGGATGTTCAGCTCGGGCGCATACAAGGTCAACGGACTGTACTTCTGCTTGAAATCGCCCGCATTGTAGCTGAACATCCCATTGATTTTGCCGTCGATGCTGAGCCAACGCGTATTGATGGGATTGCCGATATCGGAGAAGAAGTTGCGCCAGTCCTGATGCATGCGCACGATCAGGCGCCCTTGGGTCGCGCTGTTGGGACGGGCGCGGATGTCGAAATCCACCGAAGTGTATTCCACCGATTCCTCTGAGCGGCGCGAAGCCAACGTTGCCGGACCGCCGATGGAGGAGTGCAGAAATTGGGATCGGAAGGCGCCGCCCAAGGTGATGCCTTCCTTGGCCATGATGGTTTCCAGGGCCTTGGCGGTCAGGGCGGAGCTGCTATCGCCGGCCGAGGCTTGCGCGCCCGCGCCTTGCGCGCCCGCGCCTTGCGCGGCCGGAACCGTTCCGGTCACCGCGGCATCCGGAGCAGGAGCCGCATCGGAAAGGCCCCAGGCGGGCGCAGACAAGCCGCCCAGGATCAGGGCCGCGAAGAACGGGAAAAGAACGGGTGGTGTTCGTGAAATGGGCATGGGCGCTCCTGTTAAAACCACATCTTGAGTTCCGCCGAGACCAGGGCGTTGGTCCAATCGTTGGCGGCGAAGAATTCATCCTGATGTTTCATCCACTTGTAACGGCCGTGCAGGCCCACGCGCGAGGCGAAGTCCCAATCGAAGCCGCCGCCGAAGGCATAATCGCTAAAGGCGATGGGCGCGTGTACCACCTCGCCGGTGGCCGGGTCCACCATATAGGCCATGTCCGAACGCCAGAGCTCGTATCCCGCCAGGCCCAGCACATAGAATTTCTCGGAGAGGGCGATGGCCGGTTCGGCACGCATGTACATGCCCCATAGCATCAGATCCTTGGGCGCCAGGGAGACGGGCTTGAATTCCGAAGACACCGCGTTCAGGGCGAAGTACCCGCTGAGGAATAAATCGTGCGGATAACCGATGCGCGGACCGATATCCGCGGCGCCGTCCAGCTCCAGATTGCTGGCCCATTTACGATGCTGCGGCACATACGGCGAGCGGGTGAAGATATTGGTGGGATGGTTGAGATTGGAATCCGCTTGGGCGGCATTCTCGTAAGGCACGAAGCCTTCGAAAAGGGAGAGATAGTCGCTGCGCATCCCGCCCGCTTCCGGCCCGTACGGGTTTTGATATTCCTGGGTGCGGAAGCTTTCGTCGCCCAGGCGGCGGGGATATTTCCCCGTGGTGAGGGAATGATCGACCAGGTTGTTGCCCCAGCGGTTGTAGGAGGATTGGAACACGCTGTTGAAGTCCTGGCCATTGAGGCGGTAGGGGAAGTACAGCACGTCCCGGGCGATATCCGGTTGGAAATGCTGGCCGTAGCCGATGCGGAAATGTCCGTAGCCGACGTTGGGGGAGACCGAGAGATTGATGCCGGCCATGTTCTGCGTATACGGCGAACCTTCGCCCCGGGCGATGAACTTGCCCGCGCCCACCATGTTCGCCCCCACGGGAAAGAATCCGTCCACGGGCGCGGCGAAGGAGAAGGGCGAATAGAATCCCTTGGGAATCCACGCGAGGTCGGCCTGAACGGGTACGCCATAGCGTGATCCGATATGCGCGAAAAGGGCGGGCACGGGATCGGCGGTCTTGGAGTCTTTCTTGGCCAGGCCGGCGTAGGATTTACGGCCCAGGGAATCCGTCCCGCTCGAGTCCACGGTATAGCGCATCCATACCGTGTCCATCAGCCCCAACGCCGCTTCCAGATGGATGTCGAGTTTTTCCGTGACCGGTCCTTTCAAATCCGCCGACCAGACCTGGGGTTGCTTGTAGAAGCCCTGGCCGTTGATGAAGTGGAGTTGTTTTCCGGTGGCGGTATCCGCAATCAAGGCCTCCTTGACCGTGAAGTTGTTGCGCCAAAGCTGGTTCAGCGCGATCTCATCCTGGTACACGATGCCCACCAGATTCACGCCCAGGGTCAGATTGCCGAAGAGTTTATCCTTGGCCAGACGGCCATGGTACATATGCCGGTAGGAATCGCCGATACCCTCCTGCTTGACGTCGTTGGCCAGATCCGCGAGCCCGAGATCCCCGGAGAAGTCGATGAACTCGCGCTCGAAATTGTCGTAGCGTTCGAAGGCGGCCCACATCAGGGCCAGTTGCAGGTTGGCGGGCAAATCGATGCTGCGGAAGTCCACGCCGTTGAAGGCCTTCTTGTTCCAGGCGGCGCGCCCGGTCTTTTCACCCTTGGCGATGTTGTATTCGTAATAGCGGCCCACGGGTTGCTCAACTTCGAAGGGCAGATAATCCCAGGCGAAGGTGCGGGGTTGGGACTTCCAGATGGTCAAGGGCGAGGCTTCGGTCCAGAGCACGTTGCCCATGCGCAGCCAGAAGGAGGCGGGCACGGTGCGGATGGCGATGCCCGCCGCCATGTCCTCGTGGATGTTGGCGGTCACTTCGCTCTTGTCGTGGCGGTCCTGCTCGCGGGTAAAGCCGCTGCCGTCCGTCGCTGCCGCGTCCTTGTTCACAAAGATACCGGGCAGGGTGTTCTGGAATCCCATCTTGGACCAGAGCACGGCGTTGCGGCCCGCGCGCACGACCATGGCCAGGCGCAGCATGCTCTCGTTGCCTTCGTAGTTGGCCTGGGTCCAGGTCTGATCGCGGATCAGGTAGGCGGGATACTTGGAGAAATCATGCTCCGTGATTTTCAGACGCGCCTCGCCGGAGAAGGACACGGGACTGGAGCCGCCGAAGAGGAGGGTCGATCGTACCTTGGACTCCAGGACGTCCCCTGCAGGCATGTCCTCGGCTTCCGCCCGGAAGAGCATTCCCAGGATCAAGGCGCACGCCGCCATGCGATTGTTTCCGTACCGGATTCTTGTCATAAGCTATTCCTTGACCGCGCCGGCGGTGAGGCCGGAGACGATATGCTTTTGCATCAGGAAGAAGAGGATCATTACGGGTATGGTGGAGACCGTCGCGGCCGCCATCATCAGGTCATAACGGTTCTGGAAATTGCCGACGAACAGGCGGATGCCCACGGGAATCGTATAGGTTTTTTCATCCGTGAGCACCCAGGCGAACATGAGTTCGTCCCACGCGGACAGGAATACGTAGACTCCCGTGGCGATGATGCCGGGCAGCGCGGAAGGCACGATGATGCGGAAAAAAGCCTGGATGGGTCCGCAGCCGTCGACCAGGGCCGCCTCTTCCAACTCCTTGGGCAACGAAGCGAAGAATCCCCGCAGGATCCAGATGGAGAAGGGAACGAAATAGGCCGCATAGGTCAGGATCAGGCCGCCATAGGTGCCTTTGACAATCAACCCTGTGGCGCGGCTGAAGTTGATGAACATCAGGTACAAGGGCAACAGCAGCATGATGCCCGGCACCATCTGGGTCGCCAGCACGGAATAGCCGAACATGTTCTTGCCCGGAAAGTTGTAGCGCGCCAGGGCATAGCCGCCCATGGAGGCGAGGACCATGGCCACCAGCATGACCCCGATGCAGACGATGAAGCTGTTCTTCAGGTAAAGGCCGAAATCGATGTTGCGCCACAGGTCGACGTAGTTGCGCCAGTGGATGTAAAGGGACGGGGTCGGGGCCAGGGCCGAAGCCAACGGTCTTCCGGAAGCCGCGGACAAGGACAACGAGCCGCCCGGACCGCCCAGCAAGACGCCGCCCGAGGCCAGGGGCAGGATGGCGGTAATGCGGAGGGAGGTCATGTCCCCGTTACCCCCGGGCGCGGAGCCGGAACCGAAATCCGGGGTGAAGGCGATGGGAGCGGCGGCTACGGCTACCGACGAGGCTGCCGACGTGGCCGGCGACATGGCTACCGACGAGGCTGCCGAAGTGGCCGGCGACATGGCCCTGGTCGCAGTCATGCCTGGTTGCATTCCCGTATCCGGGATGGACGTCGCTCCCCGGGAGTCCCCCAGCCAAATCC
>OBEQ012899172.1_pt1 | contig 64320 bp, 81 predicted proteins | sample 1670901 | NCBI WGS metagenome assembly OBEQ01 (sample SAMEA104232315, study PRJEB22302) | groundwater metagenome | biome: forest; feature: aquifer; material: groundwater | place: USA | collected 2011-08-07 | depth 5.4 m
CGAGGGGGAAGAGTAAAGGATCTTCCTGGTGTACGTTATCATATTGTACGTGGCGTATTTGATGCGCAAGGAGTCGCAAACAGAAAACAAGGACGATCTAAATACGGAGTTAAGAAAGAAAAAGCTAAGAAATAGGTATGAGAGGAAAAAGAGCCCCAAAACGAATCATATTACCTGACCCTAGATATCAAAGCGTGATGATGGGTAAGTTTGTGAATTACTTAATGCGAAGAGGCAAGAAAATTGCTGCGCAAAAAATAGCGTATACTGCGTTAGAAAAACTTTCTCAAGAATTGACACAAGATCCTGTGACCACATTGGAAGCAATTATTCAAACATTAGGTCCTACCGTAGAAGTGAAATCTAAAAGAGTAGGCGGAGCGAACTATCAGATTCCTGTTGCAGTACGTCCTGAACGAAGATTATTTTTAGCCATGAAGTGGCTTATAGACGCGGCACAACATAAAAAAGGAATACCCATGGATCAAAAATTATATAATGAGATGAAGGCAGTATTAAAAGGGGAAGGTGACGCAATGAAGAAAAAGTTAGACGTGCATCGCATGGCGGAAGCTAATAGAGCGTTTGCTCATTTCGCGTAAGATATGGCAGGAGGATATAGTGTGGACAAAATACGAAATATTGGCATCATCGCGCATATAGACGCGGGAAAGACCACCGTGAGCGAGCGCGTTCTTTTTTATACAGGAAAAGTACATAAAATAGGGGAAGTGCATGAAGGTGAAGCTACCATGGATTGGATGGAACAAGAGCAAGAACGTGGTATTACCATTACTGCTGCAGCAACCACCTGTTTTTGGAAAGATTGCTGCATCAACATCATAGATACTCCTGGTCACGTAGATTTCACCGTAGAAGTAGAGAGGTCACTTAGAGTACTCGATGGTGGCGTCGTTATCTTTGATGGGGTTGCGGGAGTAGAGCCTCAATCAGAAACAGTATGGCATCAAGCGGATAAATATCATGTACCTCGCATCTGTTTTATAAATAAACTAGACAGAGTGGGTGCTGATTTTTTCGCGGATCTTAAATCAATCCATGAACGTCTTACGCAAGAAGCGTACCCTATTCAGCTTCCTATAGGAACGGAAGAACATTTCAATGGTATCGTCGACATCATTCTCATGAAAGCGTTCATGTATAGAGATGAAATGGGTAATGATATTGAAGAAGTGGAAGTGCCTCAAGAACTCATAGAACAAGCACGCCATTGGAGACATAAATTAATTGAAGCAATCGCGGATCAAGATGAAGCAATTCTTACAAAATATCTTGAAGGTGCGATACTCTCAGTTGAAGAAATAAAGAAAGTGCTACGAAGTGCAATTATAGCTAATAAAGTGGTCGCAGTATTATGTGGATCCGCATTAAAGAATAAGGGAGTGCAACGAATGTTAGACGCGGTATGTGAGTATCTTCCTTCCCCTTTAGATGTACCCGCGATTAAAGGAGTGAACCCTGATAATCATGAAGAATTATTAGAGCGTCACGCAGACGTGAATGAACCATTCGCAGGTCTTGCGTTTAAAATCGCAGCAGATCCTTTTGTAGGTAAACTAGGATTTTTTAGAGTATATTCAGGAACGCTTAAAGCAGGATCGTACGTACTTAATAGTACGACTGGTGAAAGAGAACGTGTAGGAAGAATAGTGCGCCTTCACGCAAATCACAGAGAAGATGTGGATGAAGTAGGCGCAGGAGATATCGCGGCCGCAGTAGGTCTTAAAGCAACATTCACCGGACACACCATTTGTGACCCCGAACATCCCATATTATTAGAATCAATCACCTTCCCCGAACCTGTTATATCAGTCGCGATCGAACCAAAAACACGCGCAGACCAAGAAAAAATGGGAGTGGCTTTAGCACGTCTTGCGGAAGAAGATCCAACCTTCAGAATACGTACTGATGAAGAAACCGCGCAAACCATTATCGCAGGTATGGGGGAACTTCATCTTGAAATTATCGTGGATCGCATGAAGCGAGAATTTAAAGTTGAAGCAAATGTAGGGAGACCACAAGTTGCGTATAAAGAAACAATTACTCAAATGGCGGAAGCTGAAGGTAAGTATATTCGTCAATCAGGAGGTAGAGGACAATACGGACATTGTTGGTTACGTGTAGAACCTCTTGAGAGAGGAAAGGGATTTGAATTTGAAGATAAGGTAAAGGGAGGAGTAATACCGAGAGAATATATTCCGGCGATTGAAAAAGGAGTGAAGGAAGCAAAGGATACCGGAGTTGTTGCGGGGTATCCAATCGTAGATATACGAGCAACCGTATATGATGGGTCTTACCATGAAGTAGATTCTTCAGAAGCTGCATTTAAAATTGCGGGTTCACTCGCGTTTAAAGAAGCAGTTGCACGTTCTAAACCAATTGTGTTAGAACCAGTTATGAAGATTGAAGTACGTGTTCCTGAGCAATTCATGGGGGAAGTCATTGGTGACCTTAATTCAAAGAGAGGCCAAATTGAAGAATTAAAAGATCTTTTAAATTTGAAAGTGATAGATGCGAAAGTACCCCTCGCGGAAATGTTTGGGTATTCCACGTCTCTTCGTTCTATGACGCAAGGTCGTGGATCATTTAGCATGGAATTTTCTCATTACGCGCAAACCCCGCACAACGTGGTGGAACAAATAAAAGCGGGAAAGGTAAAGTAGCCCCATCTTAGGAGGTAGGTGATGCCTACGTGCAAGATTTGCAATAAAGAGGCTGTTCTCTCCGCCTTTGATTTAGGGATTCTATGCAGTGAGTGTGTCGCACGTGTTAATAGGTATTATGACGCAAGTACGCAGAATTTAATCAATGAGGAGCGTATTGGTGAAGATTTTAATGACATGCTCGTAACATTACGTGCCATAGCCCATACCTATATAGCTACGGGGAACATAGACGTGGGACTGAGTTTACGCGCGTTAGCGTTGATAGTGGAGTTAGCTAAGGAAGAGATTGATGTTAAACGGTCAGCTGAGTCATTGTTTATGGGGATGGACGCATCAATTGGTCAGTAATGCAGATGTAGGTAGCACGCATTCTTTCAAAGGAGGATGTCATGCATGTATGTGAAGTGTGTAAGGAACATCTCTTGAGCTCCGAAGAGAAATTATGTGAACAATGCGAGCTTAAAGTAGCAGACTACCTCAATCCAGATGGGACCTTGAATACTGAAGTTTTTATGGAAACATTGGGTGGCGTCATCGCGACTATTGAGCTATTACGTATTCCACTTATCAGGGGGAAAAGAATAGGAGTGGCGACTGATCTTCTTGAGGTGTTGAGTTGGTGCAAGTGCCTTGGTCGTATTGTGTCTCAGCCACTAGTGCCGAGACGTGAATGCGCGTAGTCACCAATCCCTAAGGATAGTCCCTTAGGGTTTTTTATATTACTTTGCATTTTGTTTTGACTAAGTGTTGACAATATCCACTTACTTAGGATATACTTTCATCCGGATATAACAAAGAAGAAAAGACTGTTTTTTCATTTACTAACTATTGGCATTTAACGTAATTAAGGAGACTTAACATGGCTCAAGCATTTGACAGAAGCAAACCACATTTAAACGTAGGTACGATTGGTCACGTTGACCATGGAAAGACCACGCTCACTGCCGCTATTTTGGCAGTATTAAAATCGAGAGGTTTTGTCGCGCAAGACAAAAAAGTAGATCAGATTGATAATGCACCAGAAGAAAAAGCACGCGGTATTACTATTGCAACCGCGCACGTAGAATATGAGTCTGAAAAAAGACATTACGCGCACGTAGACTGCCCTGGTCACGCTGACTATGTAAAAAACATGATTACCGGAGCAGCGCAGATGGATGGTGCTATCTTGGTGGTATCAGCTGCAGATGGTCCTATGCCTCAAACACGAGAACATATTCTTTTGGCTCGTCAGGTAGGTGTTCCTTACATAATCGTATTTTTGAACAAAGTAGATATGGTAAGTGACCCTGACCTTATTGATCTTGTAGAAGATGAAATAAAAGACTTGTTGAAAAAGTATGAATTTCCTGGGGATACTACCCCTATTATTAGAGGGTCCGCGCTTAAGGCGTATGAGAATCCTTCAGGACCTGATAGTGAACCAATCATGAAGCTTGTAGAAGCATTAGATTCCTACATCCCTCAACCAGAACGAGATGTGGACAAGCCATTCCTCATGCCTGTGGAAGATGTATTCTCTATTGAAGGTAGAGGAACGGTGGTTACAGGAAGAATTGAACGAGGAATTGTAAAAGTAAATGAAGAAGTCGCCCTTATTGGTCTTAAAGATACACAAAAGACAGTAGTCACCGGAATTGAGATGTTTAACAAATCTCTTGATGAAGGACGCGCGGGAGATAATGCGGGTCTTCTACTCCGTGGTATTAAGAAAGAGGATGTACAACGTGGTCAGGTATTAGCAAAGCCTGGATCAGTAACGCCTCATACTGAATTTAGCGCGGAAGTGTATGTATTAAGTAAAGATGAAGGTGGACGTCATACTCCATTTCTTAAGGGATACAAGCCACAGTTCTACATTAGAACCACAGACGTGACGGGTGAAGTAGTACTTCCTGAAGGTCAGGAAATGGTAATGCCAGGAGACACTGCGAATCTTGATGTGAAACTTATCAATCCAGTGGCTCTTGAAGAAAAAACACGTTTCGCGATTAGAGAAGGTGGCAGAACAGTTGGTGCGGGAGTTGTCACCAAGATTATAAAATAAAGGGAAATAGAAAGTTGATCATTATACAATAAATCCTATGGTTGCTCTTCAAAACGAAGCAGAAAAACAGAGAATCCGCATTAAAATCAGAGCGTATGATCACAAGATCATAGATGCTTCTACGAAGGTAATCATAGAGACGGCCGAGCGTTCCGGAGCAAGGGTAGTAGGTCCGGTTCCGCTTCCTACTGAAAAAAAGAAATGGACTATTAATAGATCCACGTTCGTGCATAAAGATGCGCGTGATCAGTTGGAACGCAGGACCCATAAACGTCTTTTAGACATTTATGACCTTTCTCCGAAAACAATCGAAGCGTTAACTACGCTGAACCTACCGGCCGGTGTCGATGTCGAAATAAAGATGTAATGCATAGTGAGGGAATGTAGTTCCCTAACTCGTCGTCGAAAAACCGGGCCACCAGGCCCACGCGGATACCGCATAGCTCTTAGTACTTGAGAGTTTCGCGGTGTTCGTGTACGCTTGGCAACGTAGTAACAAGAGAAGGCTCGGTTTTTTGTTTGTTACAAGCACGCATTAGTTATCACAATGAAAACCCTTATAGGTATAAAAGTGAATATGACACAAGAATTCCTCCCTAATGGAGAGGTTCTTCCTGTTACTATCATAAGTACCAAAGAAGACCCCAGTATTTTTACTGAAGGGGACATGGTGTTTGTACAAGGTACGTCAAAAGGTAAGGGATTTGCGGGTGTGGTAAAACGTCATCATTTTCATGGTCATCCCGCGTCTCATGGACATAAGGACCAAGAAAGAATGCCTGGGTCTATTGGATCTACGGGTCCTCAAAGAGTGATTAAAGGACTTAGATCAGCAGGACGTATGGGAGGTGAGACCGTCACCATATCAGGGCTTAAGGTAGTTAAGGTTGATAAAGAAGGTCAGCTTCTTGTGCTTAAAGGTGCAGTTCCTGGTGGCAGAAACAGTATTCTTAAAATACGAGCAATGGAGAAATAATATATATATATGATTAGTATCGCGATACACAATGTAAAAGGTGAAAAAGTAGGCACACATGATATGAGTGACGCGGTATTTGGTACACGCGCGAAAGAATCAGTTGTGCATCAAGTAGTGACGGCACTACGAGCGAATCTTCGTTCTTCAATCGCGCATACCAAGACTAAAGGAGAAGTACGTGGAGGAGGAAGAAAGCCTTGGAGGCAAAAAGGTACAGGTAGAGCTCGTGTAGGATCTAACCGCTCCCCTATATGGAGAGGTGGAGGTATTACATTTGGTCCACGCAGTGATCGTAATTTTTCACAAAAAGTTAATGATAAGGTGAAGAAGCTCTCTCTCAGAGCAGTATTAAGTGATAAGGTGAAGAATGAGAAATTAGTTGTTGTTGATTCACTTCTTGATATGAAGAAAACAAAAGAGGGTGTATTACTTTTAAAAAATATACAGGTGAAAGGTAGTGTCTTGATAGTAAGCGCATTACGAGACACGCAAGTAATGAACGTATTTAATAACATTCCACATATACATGTAGTTCCCGTGACGTCACTTAATACATTAGACGCGGTGAAATACACAACTATGGTGATTGATATTGAAGGATTAAAGAAATTAGATATATGGCTCGCACCAAAGAAGTAAAGAAAGTAGATATAGCTACGAAAAATAATGACTATAAAATGATGGTAGTTAATCATGCCATTGTAAGTGAAAAAGCATCTAATCTTTCTTCAAAAGGTGTGTACATTTTTGATGTAAAAAAGAACGCGAACAAGATTGGGGTAGCACGTGATATTAAAGGCGCGTATGGAGTGAATCCTTTTAAAGTAAATATGTTACGAAGACATGGTAAGGTGGTAGGTACGGGTAAATCTAAAGGACAGAGAAGCTCTACAAAAAGAGCGATCGTGATTATGCCTTCCACAAAACGTCTTCCATTATTTGAACAGAAATAGTCCACGTATATGCCTATACATTCATTTAAACCAACTTCACCAGGACGACGAGGAGCAACGGTACTCAAAACCAAGGATCTTACTGATGAAAAATATCTAAAAAAATTAACGTATAGGATTGGGAATAAGGGAGGAAGAAACGCGCAAGGTAAAATCACCGTACGTCATCAAGGAGGAGGAGCTAAGAAATTGTATCGTATGGTTGATTTTCGCCATGAGGTCCTTGATGTACCAGGAAGAGTAGAGCTTCTTGAGTATGATCCTAATAGAAGCGCACGTATTGCAAGAGTGGTGTATCATAATGGCATACGTTGTTACGTGCTCGCGGTAGAAGGATTACAACCAGGGGATACTATTATCACGTCACGAGAAAGTAAGGATATTAAGCCTGGAAACAGGATGCCATTGAAATATATCCCTGCGGGGGTTATTGTATCTCAGGTTGAGCTTACTCCTACCTCTCAAGCTCGTGCAGTACGTAGCGCGGGGTTAGGAGCGACGGTAATGTCTAAAGACGCGGGATTTGTCCACGTACGCCTTCCTTCAAGCGAAGTACGTCGTGTTCGCGAAGAGTGCATGGCGACGGTAGGAGTAATAGGTAACGCGGATCATCGACAGCGTCGTTTAGGTAAGGCAGGAAGAATGCGCCATCAAGGTGTTCGTCCAAGAGTACGTGGTAAAGCCATGAATCCTGTGGATCACCCTCATGGTGGAGGAGAAGGTCTTCAACCTATTGGTCTTAAAGGACCTAAAACACCGTGGGGTAAATACGCATTAGGTGTACGTACACGTAACAAGAAAAAGAAAAGTGCTCAGTATATAGTATCTCGTAGAAAAGGAAGAACAGATAGATAACAACCATATGTCACGAAGTCTTAAAAAAGGACCATTCATAGAGGAAAGCCTCATGAAAAAAGTAATCAAAGCTCAAGCTGAAAAGTCGCGAGCCGTGATTAAAACATGGTCACGAGATTCAACTATTGTCCCTGAAATGATCGGGCTTACTCTTGGCGTACATAATGGAAAGATCCATGTACCCGTATTCGTGATTGAGAATATGGTAGGTCATAAGTTGGGTGAGTTTTCTCATACAAAGAAATTTGTGCGTCATGGTGGAAAGATGCAGAAGGAACAAGAGCAATCAGCAGGAACTGCTGCAGCTAAAGCTCCTGCGCCGGTAAAGGGAGGTAAGAAATAACATATGGCGACTCAAGTGAAAGCATTTTTAAAGTACGTACATATGTCTGCTCGTAAAGCGCGACTGGTGTTAAACTTGATTCAAGGTATGCCTGTCGACAAAGCGCTTGATCAACTTGTATTCCTTCCTCATGGTGCGTCTGAGACGGTTGCTAAGTTGTTAAAATCAGCAATCGCAAATGCAGAACATAATTTTAATTTAAAAAAAGATAATCTCATGGTAATGATCGCGAAAGCTGACCAAGGCCCTACGATTAAAAGATCCATGCCACGAGCGCATGGAAGTTCGTCCCCTATTCGTAAGAGAAGCGCTCATATAACAATAGTATTGGAGGAAAAGAAATAATATGGGACAAAAAGTACATCCGTATCTCTTCCGTCTTGGTGGCATATTTGATTGGAAATCAAAGTGGTTCGCGAAAGACAAAGAATACGCAAAATTCATTCAGCAAGATGTTACTTTAAGAAAGTGGGTTCGTTCTAAATTAAAGGACGCGCGTATTGCGCGTATTGATATAGAGCGATCGCGCGGGAACGTGGTTCTTAATATCTCTACTGCGAAACCTGGTCTTATCATAGGACGAGGTGGATCAGGATTAGAAGAGATGAAAAAAGGTATTAAGAAGCATTTTCCTGAGCTTAAGGAAAGTGTAGAAATACGCATCCATGAAATCCAAGTTCCTCACTTATCAGCGCAGATATTGGTAGACCAAATGATTGCTGATATTGAAAAAAGAATGCCCTTCAGGCGTGTACTTAAGTTCACGATTGAACAAGCATTAAAAGCAGGAGCAAAAGGAATCAAGGTGCAGATCGCAGGTCGACTTAATGGAGCGGAAATCGCGCGAACAGAAATGTTGTCTTCAGGAAAAGTGCCTCTTCAGACGTTGAGGGCCAATATTGATTATTCCAGGGGGACCGCATTTACCACCTACGGCACCATAGGGTTGTCCGCATGGGTGTATAAAGGAGAAGTATTCGATGTTAATGCCGAAGAAGGTAAAGCATAGAAAGTGGCACAAAGGTACCATTAAAGGAAAGAGTTCTCGTAAAACAGAGCTAGCCTTTGGACATTTTGGCCTTAAAGCGTTAACGTCATCCTGGGTGTCAGCACGGCAGATTGAAGCTGCCAGGCGTGCCATGACTCGATTTGTGCAACGTGGAGGTAAGATTTGGATTAGGGTATTTCCTGATAAGCCTGTGACGAAAAAGGGATCAGAAGTACCTATGGGAAGTGGAAAAGGCGCGGTAGATCATTATGTGACTATTGTGCGCGCGGGTACGATTATGTTTGAAATAGGGGGCGTGGACGAAGCTATCGCAAAGCAAGCTATGGATCTTGCGGCGTATAAGCTACCGGTACGCACTTCTTTTATACGAAAATAATATGGATGCACAAAGAAGAACACTATCAGGGGAAGTAGTATCTACTAAGATGACTGATACCGCAGTGGTGAATGTCATCACATTTAAGATACATCCAAAATACGAGAAACGAATGAAGAGTGTCAAGAAATTTCTCGCGCATAATCCTGGTAATGTATTTAAAGTAGGTGACAAGGTCATACTTGAAGAAACACGACCTATGTCAAAAATGAAACGATTTAGGATTAAAGAAAAGATAGCCGGAGTATAGCCTTATGGTACAGCTGAAAACAATGTTGAAATCAGCGGATAACACCGGAGCGAAAAAGCTTCAGTGTATTCACGTACTTAATGGGTACAAAAAAAGATATGCCAGAGTTGGTGATCTTATCAATGTAGTGGTAAAGGAAGCATTACCTCGAACCAGCGTAAAAAAAGGAGAGATCGCGTGTGCGGTAGTGGTACGATGTGCGAAAGAAATAAAGAGGCCTAATGGGGTGTATGTGCGATTTGATGAAAATGCGTGTGTATTAGTTGATAAGAAAACAAAAGAACCAAAAGGTAGCCGTATATTTGGTCCAGTTGCGCGTGAATTAAAGGAAAGAGGATATACGAAAATTGTATCCCTCGCTCCCGAGGTATTATAACAATATGATAAAAAAAGGAGATTTAGTAAAAGTAATCGCGGGTAAGGATAAGGGAAAGCAAGGTAAGGTATTGCAGATGCTCCCTGAGATTAACCGTGTGCAAGTAGAAGGTATTAATATACTTACGAAGCATATTAAGAGCAGACAAAAGGGTACACCTGGACAAAGGGTACAATTCCCCTCTCCTTTACAGATTTCCAATTTGCAATTAATCTGTCCTCGTTGTGGTAAAACAACGAAGACCTCATCTACTATCCCAGAAGGAGCGAAAAAAAAGGCTCGTATCTGCAGAAAGTGTAAGGAAATTATATAATATGGGACTTAAAGATGTGTTTATCACTACCATAGCCCCTGCATTGCAAAAGGAATTAGGGCTCAAAAATAAGCATGAAGTGCCTCATATTAAAAAGGCGGTTGTTAACGTAGGCGTAGGACGAATTAATAAAGAGGAAGAAGCTATTAAAGCAGTGGAAGAATCTCTTAAATTAATTACGGGTCAAAAGCCTGTACGTACCATGGCAAAGAAATCCATTTCAGCGTTTAAAATACGAAAAGGTGTACCTATAGGATTAAAGGTGACTATTCGAGGAAAACGTTTGTATGATTTTCTTCAAAGATTAATTTCAATCACGCTTCCTCGCGTACGAGACTTTCAAGGTCTTAAAACAGAAAGCGTGGATCCTTCAGGAAACCTTACGATTGGATTTAAAGAGCAGTATTATTTCCCTGAAATAATTATTGAAAAATTTGATAAGCCTCATGGTCTTGAAGTATCATTACACGCGCATGCAGGGTCGCGCGATCACGCAATCGCGATGTACAAGAAATTAGGAATTCCGTTAAAGTCGAGCAAAGAAGAATAATATGGCAACACGAGCGCAGACAAACAAGTCAGCAGGAAAGAAGAAATTCTCAACACGTATTGTGAGACGATGCTGGCGTTGTGGTAGAAACAGAGGATATATGCGCGATTTTAATATGTGCCGTATATGCGTACGGGAGCTTGCGAGTAAAGGAGAGCTACCCGGAGTAACCAGATCTTCGTGGTAATATATATATGATAACATCCACCGATCCAATCGCAGATTTTCTTACACGAATACGTAATGCATCAGCAGTACGTAAGCCTTTGGTCGTGGCTCCTTTCTCAAAAATGAAAATGGAGATTGCAAAGATTCTTGAACAAGAAGGATATGTACGTACTATAACCAAGAATGAAAATATGCTTGAAGTAGAACTCAAATACAATGTGAAAGGTGAACCCAAGATTAAAGGATTAAAACGAATCAGTAAACCAGGATTAAGAATATATAGAGGAATGGATGCACTTCCCAAGGTCGTGGGAGGTACGGGTATTGCTATTATTTCAACCCCCCAAGGTCTTAAAACGAATAAGGAAGCGCATAGAATCAAAGTGGGTGGAGAAGTAGTATGCGAAATTTGGTAATCATATGTCACGAATAGGAAAAAACCCCATTACTATACCCGCAGGAGTAACCCTCACCCTTACCGAACATCACGTGATGGCACAAGGTCCTTTAGGAATGCTTGAAAAAGATGTTCCACGATTTCTCGTACTTACCCTTACTGACAATATACTTACTGTTGCGGTAAAAAACGTGGAAGAAAAAGATCAGAAAATGGGATGGGGTCTATGGAGAACCCTTATCTCAAATATGATAGTAGGAGTTGCAACAGGTTTCTCAAAAAAACTAGAAATTAATGGAGTAGGATATAAAGCGGTCTTACAAGGTGAGAAATTAGTATTACATGTAGGATTTTCTCATCACGTAGAATTTGTTCCCCCACACAGTATTAACGTGGAGGTAGCAGGTAATATCGTGACGGTCACAGGAATAGACAAGCAAATGGTGGGAGAAACTGCAGCCAAAATAAGACGTATTAAAAAACCAGAACCTTACAAAGGTAAAGGTATTAAGTATGTTGATGAAGTGATACGTCGAAAAGCAGGTAAAACAGTAAAGAGTGGCGCATAATACGCATATGACTACAGAATCAACGTTAAAAAGATATATACAACGAGAAAAACGTACACGAAGTAAGGTACGAGGTACTTTGGATAGACCAAGACTAAGTGTATTTAGATCTCACGCGCATATAGAAGCGCAGATTATTGATGATGACGCGCGTACCACGTTAGTATCCGCGTCTGATCATGAGGTAACCAAGGAAGGATTGAAGAAATCAGAAAAAGCCATGGAAGTGGGTAGAATAATCGCGGATAAGGCGAAAGAAAAAGGTATTATTAAAGTAGTATTTGATAGAGGTGGTAACGCGTATCATGGTAGAGTGAAAGCACTCGCGGATGGTGCACGTGAAAAAGGATTAGATTTTTAACTATATGAGACGAGACGATAGAGTGAAAGAACTACCAGAATTTCTAGAAAGCGTGATTGAACTCGCGAGAGTTACGCGTGTGCAAGCAGGAGGAAAAAGAATGAGATTTCGGGCTCTTGTAGTAGTAGGTGATAAAAAAGGAAGAGTAGGATTTGGTCTTAAAAAAGGACAAGACGTATCCATGGCAGTGACCAAAGCAGCGACTCAAGCAAAAAAGAATCTTCTTTATGTCTCAATTATAGAAGGCACGATTCCTCATGCCATACGAGTAAAGTACAAAGCAGCTAAGATATTGTTAAAGCCGGGTAAACCAGGAACTGGTCTTATCGCAGGTAGAAGTATTCGACCTGTATTCGAACTCGCGGGATATACTGATATAGTAGTAAAGATGTTGGGTTCAAGTAACAAAATTGCGAATGTGGCTGCAAGTATAAAAGCATTAGAGGAGTTAACACATTAATATGTATTCACTAGATACCCTAAAACCTGGAGTAGGAACAAACAAGGCGAAGAAACGCGTAGGACGTGGTGATGGTTCAGGCCATGGCACGTATTCTACTCGTGGCCTTAAAGGTCAAAAATCACGTACTGGTGGTAGATCGGGTATTCAAAAAAGAGCTCTGAAAGATCAGATATTATTACGTACGCCAAAAGTACGAGGATTTAAGAGTCTTAATAAGGGATATGAATCAGTGAATGTAGGTGATTTTTCTACGTATTTTAAAGAAGGTGATAAGATAACAGTACCTCTTCTTGCACAAAAAGGATTGGTAAGTTCTATACGTGCGAAAGTAAAGGTATTGGGTGATGGAGAAGCTCCTAAGTCCCTTACTGTATGCGCTCATGCGTTTTCAAAAACAGCGATAAAGGCAATTACCCAAAAATCTGGTAAAATTGTACTACTCACATGACCTTCGAACAATTTAAGAGAGCCCTTCAATTAAAGGATGTACGAAACAGCATCGTGTTTGTGCTCGCGATGTTGGTTATCGTTCGCATACTTACTCATATACCTGTTCCTGGTATTGAAGCAGGTAAGCTTAAAGCGTTTTTAGGATCAAATCAGATATTTGGATTATTAAACATATTTACGGGTGGTGGATTAGAAAATCTTTCAGTGGTTATGTTAGGGGTTGGTCCTTACATTACCGCATCTATCATATTCCAACTTCTAGGAGTCATAGTCCCTAAAATAGAAGAAATACAGAAAGAAGGAGAATGGGGTCAGAAAAAGATTAATCAATGGACTCGTATGCTTACGGTCCCCTTAGCGCTTCTTCAATCATACGGTACTATTATTTTTTTACAACGAGCAGGAGGTGGCCAGTTTGGTCAGCTTATAGGGGACTTGAGTATAGGGCAGTTGCTTACCACCATGATTGTCGTAACCGCAGGCACTGTATTCATGATGTGGATAGGAGAACTCATATCAGAGCGGAAAGTGGGTAATGGTATATCTCTTCTCATATTTGCGGGTATTATCGTGAGAATACCAAAAGCAGTTCAGCAAGCATTACTCACCTATGATTCCTCTCAACTTATAAGCTGGATTCTTTTTATTGGTATTATTATTGTGACGATTATAGGAGTGGTATATATCACGGAAGCACAACGTAATATACCCGTACATTACGCACGGCAAATACGTGGATTTAAGTCTTCAGGAGGAGGTGTCACGCATCTTCCTCTTAAAGTGAATATGGCAGGAGTTATCCCAATTATATTCGCGATTTCCGTCATATTATTTCCGCCTTTAATTGCGCAGTTTTTTCTGAAATCATCGCAATGGTTTCTCTCACATGCGGCTGAATTCACGATTACTCTTTTCCAGAATCAGATATTTTACGCGCTTTTCTATTTCTCGTTGGTCGTTATTTTCACGTATTTCTATACCGCTATCATATTCAATCCCACCAAGATCGCAGAGAATCTTCAAAAACAAGGTGGTTTTATACCTGGTATTCGTCCAGGAGTACATACCGCGGATTACCTAGGTGCGGTCATTAATAGATTGTTACTCGCGGGTTCAGTATTCCTTGGAATTATTGCGGTACTTCCTACAATCCTAAGAGATGTAAGTGGAGGAGCGAACTTCGTCATCGGTGGCACAAGTCTTCTTATCGTCGTAGGAGTAGTGATAGAAATTATGAATCAGATAGAGTCACAAATAACGATGAGGGATTACGAGACGCTATGAGTAATAGAGAATTAATCGTCATATTCGGTCTTCCAGGATCAGGTAAAAGCACACAATCACATTTAATGCATGATCGTCTAGGACATGAAATAATGTCACTTGGTGGTTATTTTAGAAAATTAAGTACGACTGACCCTGAGATAAAAAAAGCAATGGACGCGGGTATCATATTCCCTGATGAAATGACTATAAAGGCTATCAAGGGAAGTTTAGAAGAACTTTCTTCTCGTGAAGGCGTCAAGGGAATCATCCATGACGATATTGTGTCAGCCGCGCAAGCTCAGGCTGAAGACGACATTGCAAAAGAATTAGGTCTTAAAGGACCCTATCCAGTACTTGTAAAAATAACCAAAGAAGAAGCACGGGATCGATTAAGCGTACGTCTTGTATGCTCTACGTGTATTATTCCTATAAGACCAGGATCACAAGAAGATAAAGATGCATGTCACAAATGTGGTGGTGAAATAATTAAAAGAACGGATGATAATCCTGAAGCAATCGCGCATCGATTAGGTGATTATTCAAAACGTATTGAAGAGATTGCGCAGTATTATGAATCCCTAGGTAGACTCATTACCATAAATGGATCACAAGAAGTTGAAGATATATATACAGACATTATTCAGGCATTAAACAAGGTACGCTCCTCATGATTCGTCTTAAGACTCAAGAAGATATTGAGTTTTTAAAAGAAGGTGGACATATACTCTCAGAAGTATTAGAAGAAGTAGGGAAACGCGCGAAAGTAGGAGTATCCACGTATGAGCTCAATGAGTATGTAGAACATGTATTACATGAAAAAGGCGCAGAGCCTTCTTTTAAGAATTATCCCGTAGGTAAAGGTATTTTTTATCCCGCATCATTATGTACGTCAATTAATAGTATTATCGTACATGGTATACCTTCAAAAAAAGATATTCTTAAATCAGGAGACGTACTAGGATTAGATCTAGGTTTGAAATGGCATGGATTATACGTGGATGGTGCGATTACCGTAGGAGTTGGTGATATTTCCCCCATAGCTCAAAAACTCATAGACGTCACTAAGGAGTGTTTAGATGAAGCCCTAAAAATAGTGAAACCAGGTATATCCATTGGGGATATAGGGGAAAAGGTGCAGTCTATCGCGGAATTGAATGGATTTGGGGTTATACGTGACCTTGTAGGGCATGGAGTAGGGTACAAGGTGCATGAAGAGCCCAAGATACCTAATTTTGGGGTAAAAGGGCAAGGAGAGAAGATTGTGCCTGGTATGGTACTTGCGATAGAGCCCATGCTTTCTTCAGGAGGGTATGCATTAAAGTATTCGTCAGATGGATTTGGATGTGAATTACGTGATGGAAGTATAGGGGCTCATTTTGAACATACCGTGGCTATAACTGAAAAAGGATATATACTTATAACCATATGAGATATATAGGTTTAGATTGGGGAGAAAAGAATATAGGGGTTGCGTTAAGTGATGAAGAAGGAAGTATGTCAGTACCTTTTACCGTACTTAAAAATATGGATTGGGATGAATTCATAGATGATCTCACGAATATAATACGAAGAGAGCATATAGACGCGGTAGTGGTAGGTATTCCTCTTACCTTAGAAGGACATGAAAGTTCAAAAACAAAGGAAGTACGAAGTTTTACTCAAACATTAAAGAAATTTTTAGACATGCCGATTGATCTTGAAGATGAACGACTTACGTCACGTCTTGCGGGTGATGACCATGCGCAAGCCGCGTCTTACATCTTGCAAAGCTTCTTAGATCGTACACGGTATGCAGCACGTCCTCATTAACCTTATTTTAATTCCCAGTATCGTATGCGTGATAAGTATTGCGTGCGTTATTCTAGTGCAAAGAATCGCGAGAGCGCTTCATGTAGTAGATATTCCTGATACCACACGTAAACTTCATAGCACACCTATCCCTCTTTTGGGAGGTCTAGGAATTTTTATTGCGTTTTGGATTGGATGGTATGTATCAAAAGATCTGTATCCACGTATACCTGATATACGTTTTCTTGGATTGTTTTTTTCAGGGGTTGTTTTAATGATAGGGGGGTATATAGACGACAAGTATCATATGCGTCCGAAGTATCAAATCATCGCTCCATGTATTGCAGTACTTATTGCACTTTTTTTTACAATACGAGCCAATGAAATCACGAATCCTTTTGGAGGAGTACTCCAACTTTCAAGTATATTAAGTATAGTAATAAGCGGAGTGTGGTTATTAGGAATGATGTATACCACCAAACTTCTTGATGGACTTGATGGTCTTGCGTCAGGAGTGACCGCAATTGGTACGCTCACCATCGCAGGCCTTGCGCTTGCCACTAAATATTATCAACCTGATATGGCGCTTCTTTCTCTTATACTCTTCGGAGCCATATTAGGGTTTCTTTTTTTTAATATCCATCCTGCTCGTATATTCCTTGGAGAAGGTGGATCAGTATGGATAGGATTCATGATAGGCGCGTTCGCGTTAATGAGTGGATCTAAAATCGCCACCACGTTATTAGTTATGGGAGTACCCGCGTTAGACGTCGCGTGGGTGATTCTTCGTCGAATGCTGAAAGAGAGAAAAAGTCCTTTTCAAGGAGACAGGCTCCATCTCCATTACCGCCTTATAGACGCTGGACTTACCATACCTCAAGCAGTGGGGGTATTTTACCTTCTTTCATTCGCGTTTGGTCTTTCTTCCCTTTTTCTTCTTAGCTTTCAAAAATTTCAAGCACTCGGCCTTCTTCTCCTTATAATGGTGGTGCTTACTGTATTAGTCACTAAAAACAAAAAAGCCCGATTGCGATAACCGCTTTTCAGACTAACAAGAGTAGTATAGCACACTTGGGGGTAGGTTTCAAGGGTAGTCATGGGGATAACCTCATTTTTTACCATTCTTAGCCATGTATCGTGCGAAAAATTGACTCGTACATATTTTTTAGTATGGTTATCTATCTTTCTTTTTTGTAAGAGGAAGATCCCACGCCTCGGGAGGAGGTATATGTTGGACCATCAGAAGGAGGAATACATATGTTAGAGCTTATGCACTCTTACGCTCATTCGACGGGATGGCTCGCGCTCTCGCTGTTAATCGTTTACAGATATACAAGTCTGGGGAGGTCAGGGCCTTCCAGATACTTCATCGGTTTTTGCATAAGTGAGGCGTTGTTGATTACGAGTATTGGGTGTGCCGTTGCAGCAAGCTCAGGCGGGAGTATTGATTTTTGGGAGTTCATGACCTCGTTTGTTTTCTCCTCAGCCTGGGCTCTGTATCTTGTTCTCTCGATGAATACCACGATAAGATACTCTCGTAACAAAGCGTGAGCTATTACAATTCAAATAGTTCTATGACCCTCTACCTTGGCGTAATCCTCGGTAAGGGTCTTTTTCTTGACCAAAATCACATAATCATATACTATTCTTTTGTTATGACAAAGCTTGCAGTAATCAAAACAGGGGGCAAACAATACATCGTGAAAGAGGGCGATACACTTGTAATCGAGAAGCTCGGTCTTGATGTAGGTACTCACGTAGATTTTAATGAGGTATTATTCACTGACCACGACGGAGACGTAAAAGTGGGAATGCCTTTGCTAGATAGTGTGGTAGTAGGTGCGAAAGTAGTAGGTCAAGGACGATTAAAAAAGATCAACGTGGTAAAGTTTAAACGTAAAGTTCGTTACCGAAGAAACATCGGACATCGTCAGGCATATTCCAAGGTTCTCATTCAAACAATTTCTTAATTACGTTTTTTTTCTTCCTTCAATCGCGGCACGTAACGTATACGCGTCTGCGTATTCGAGATCTGATCCTGTAGGAAGTCCTCTTCCTAATCGTGATAGTACTATTCCTGTATCTCTTAATTTTGAGATAAGGTAAAGACTGGTTGTTTCTCCACGAGTATCAGTATCCAATCCAAGAAGTATTTCTTTGATTATTCCTTTGTTTTTTTCAATACGGTCTATGAGAGAATCAACGTGAATATCTTTAGGGGTGATCCCTTCAAGAGGGTTAATAGACCCATTCAGTACGTGATACAACCCCATATATATTCCACTATTTTCTATAGCCATAAGATCCATAACATCAGCTACCACGCATATTGTTTGTTTGTCACGTGTCGCATCGCTACATACAGGGCATAATCCCCCATTCGATATATTATTACACTCCAGGCAAAGCGTAAGTGTACTTTGTAATTGAGTAAGCGCGTACGAAAAACGTTCTAAAAATTCAGGACCTGCGCGTAACAAATAGATCGCGAGTCGTTGCGCGGTACGAGGTCCGAGTCCGGGTAGCTCATCAATGCATGACGCTACTTCTGCTAATTCTGGGGGAAGATGGTGCGACATTAAAGACCAAAATTTGAGAGATTAAAATCCCCCATTGATTTTAATTTTTGAGCCATGATTGTTTTTGTTTTTTCAAGACCCTTAGAAAGAAGATTGGTAAGTACTTTTTCAAGATCATTTTTTTTTCGAGGATCTAACCATTCTGAAGGAATATCCAATTTCGTGATTTGTTGATTACCATCCATTTCTAAACAAATCCCCTCTTTATCAACCATCACTTTTTCAAGTGCGAGCGCATCTTGAAGCGTTTTTGCTTTGTGCCGTAATTCTTTGAATTGTTTTAATTTGTTAAACATAATTTCCTTTAGATAAATTTTTAAAGCTAGCCCGTTGCGCGTCAAAAAAGAGTTCTACATATCCCGTAGGCCCATTACGATGTTTCGCAATATGTATTTCAGCGATATTAGGTTTATCGCTATCTTTTTTGTACAACGCTTCCCTGTAAATGAAGAGCACCACGTCCGCGTCTTGTTCAATAGATCCTGATTCTCTCAAATCAGCGAGTTTAGGTATGGGAGGCTGACGAAGTTCCACTGCGCGAGATAGCTGAGACAATGCAAGTACTGGTACGTTTAATTCCCGAGCAATTCCTTTTAACGCCCTCGTGATCTCCGTAATTTCTTGCACCCTATTCTCTGTGCTTGATCTTCCTTCCATAAGTTGAAGGTAATCAATCATAATCATATCAAGACCATGCTCTGATTTAAGCCTGCGAGCCTTAGTACGTATTTCCATGACATTGGCTGCGGATGAGTCGTCTATAAAAAGAGAGGCTTCGCTGAGTACGCCCATGGCTCTTCCTATACGAGGAAAATCATCATCTTCTCCGCTATCTTGTAACTTGCCTGTACGTAATTTCCAAAGATCTACTCCTGATTCCGCGCAGAGCAATCTATCCACTAATTGTTCTTTAGACATTTCAAGACTGAATATGCCTACTTTTTTATTATGGATAGTTGCTGCATGCCTGACTATATCAAGCGCAAGAGATGTTTTTCCCACTGACGGACGCGCTGCCACTATTACTAGATCTGACGCTTGAAGACCAGAGAGTATATGATCAAGGTCACTAAATCCTGTAGGAAGCCCTCTGAGCGCCCCGCCACCTTTATGAAGTTCATCAATACGTTCAAATGCTTCAGCAAGAATTTCTTTGACGTGGATAAAGTTCTGTCGAAGGTATTTTTGTGATACTGAAAAAAGACGTTGTTCTGCTTCATCAAGTAATATATCCACATCCACATCTTCTCTCCATCCAAGACCCACTATTTCATGCGCTTCATGAATGAGCCGACGAAGAGTAGCTTTTTTTTGAATGATGTTCGCGTAATGTACTATATTTGCTGATGACGGTACTTGAGAAGAAAGTTCGGCAAGAAATGATTCACCTCCAATACTTCCTAATACGTTAAGTTCATTAAGTCTGTTAGAAAGACTTACGATATCTATTGGTTCATGACGTTCCGCAAGTTCAAGGATCGCTCGATACAATACCCCATGACTTGGTTTGTAAAAATCTTCAGCATGCAATACATCCGCGATTTTAATAATGGCTTCTCCGTCTATAAGAAGAGAGCCAAGCGCGGCTTGCTCCGCCTCAATATTTTGAGGAGGAAGCCGTTCCATTGTAGTAATGGGTGCGAATGCCGGGGAGGGCGCCATAGTTAAGTAATGATACTGCATACCATGCGCACGTTAAAGTTGAAAACTATGACGTATCGGGATATGCTGTGTCCTACTTGTCAACAACAGAGGTAAGCTGTTAGAATAGTGCTTGTTTACCGCATTACATGGGGTGCTAACTCAATGGTAGAGTAACAGCCTTTTAAGCTGTGAGTTCTGGGTTCGAGCCCCAGGCACCCCACCATACTCTACTCATTATTGTATACAGATTTTTTATGGCCCAAGATATTTTTTTAACTGATGCAGAATTTCGTACTTTTATTGAACGTTTAGCATCTTTTGATTTAGTAAGAAGTTCTGATCATTCATCAACCTTCCCCTTTGATTTTGTATTGATATACAAAAATACGTATACGTTCAATTTTGAGTATTTAAACAATTCACTTCAGTTCTATCTTATAGATGATTCTAATGAACAGATGAAAAAGGAATTAAAAGAAAGAATAGAGGAAGCGTTCCGTTAAAAAAAGGCAACGGTTATCCGTTGCCTTAGAATCATCAGATTCTTTCTATAAATCTAAATTTTTTTCTATCTCTCATGGTTTCCACAAATGCGATACTGATGTGCATTGTGGGGAAAAACATTGAAAATTCTCTTTCCATGTAGAGTAAAATCTCTTCTTTTTTATCATCACGAGCAACTATTTGGCACGTAATCCTTGATCCATCTTGGAGAATCCTACTTTCCACAATTGAATTACCTAATGCCTGATTTGCCGCGTTTATAACTTGCCTGAAAAGAGAGGGATATATTCTCGCTCCTTCAGGAGACACTACATAATCTTCTATTCTCCCACTCACCTCTTCTAGAATCATTCCTGATCGTCCGCAGGGACACTCTGTGGTGCGTAACGTTCCCTTATCGCCCACACGATAACGAATTATAGGTGACTCATGCATATCTAAGCGTGTGACTAAAAGGGCTCCTTCTTCGTCATGTTCACATAAGAAAAGGTCTTCATATATATGCATTCCCTGTGCATGAGAACATTCATGGGCTATCATCCCAAATTCAACGGTGCCATAACTATCGTATACTTTGCAACGAAGTACCTCTTCTATCTTTTTTCTTTGGTGTTCAAATAACGTTTCACCACTCACTTCAATCGCGTCAGGGAAATGGGCAAGTTTTAAACCCATTTTTTCAATCGTGAGAGCTACGTCATAAATATATGAGGGGAAACTCACGATAAGTTTAGGTGTGAATATATTTATTTCATGGACCAGCTTCGTAATACTTTCATTATCTAAACTTACAAAAAATGAAAGTTTAATACCGCTTATCCATGAGAGTGCGTTTACGAAAGACAAATTGTTTTCGTAATATTGGTGGTAGAACAAGAGCATTCTATCCCCTGTTCTCCATCCTGTCATATACCAACCCCTTAAAAAAAGAAGTCCATCAGCAAGTAGGATTCTCCTACTCTTATACGAGGTAAGCGGTGCCCCAGTGGTTCCTCCCGTAGTCATAGGCACGATGAAGTCTTTTCCCCACACCACGCGATAGAGTTGCATTACCACGTGTGAGGTGAAATTGAGTATTAAATCATTGAATCCACGACGGTATTCGTCAGAAAGTATATCGGTTAAACGTTCTTTAAGAGTCCTTTTATCAAGGATTGGGACGTAGCGAGTAAATCCGTTCATGACATTTTCTCTGCCATTAGACAACAATTCTGAAAAGGTAGTGTGGTACAACGCGACATGGGAATCTGCGTATCTCAGAAGAGCGTACAACGCGTTATTCAGATCACGTGGTACGAGCCATGTATGAGAATCCACGTTCATCACAATATCTTTGAAACTGTCTCTCGCTCCACTGATCCATAGTAAAAGAATCCAGAATAACCGCCGAAGTGATACCATGGTTCAATCCCTCCGTATGAGTTTTCAAATAGCGTGCTTGTCAGTCCTGATATGCGTAATGGAAAAGTATCAGTTTTAAGCGAGAGAAATATAGCATGATCGGGTACAAAATCAAAGAGTTGCGTGTTATTTTTTTGTATACTTGACTTCTATTGAGTAACCTCTATCATAGGTTATAGGTTACTACTATGAGTATGAAAACACTTACTGACAACAAAATGAAAACTCTTAAATGCGCTCGGCAAGCGCAAGGTACGCTTATCAAGATTACTGAAATGATTGAGGATGATCGTTATTGCCCTGAAATTATTCAGCAGGTAGATAGCGTGATTGGTCTTCTCCATACCGCGAAACGAGAGCTTCTTGCAGGTCATCTTGATACATGCGTGCTACATCAAATGACACAAAACAAAAAAAAGGCTATTGATGAGTTATTGAAGATATATAATCTTTTAAATTAATATGAATGCTCCACAGGTTTTCAAAGTGAAAGGGATGCATTGCGCGTCATGCGCGGGTATGATCGAAAAGACGTTCAAAAAAATTGAGGGAGTGTCATCTGCTGAAGTAAATTATGGAACTGAGACGGCAAAGGTTGTTTTTGATGAAGGAAAAACAACCCCTCATCATCTTTCAAAAAGTATTGAGCCTTTAGGGTATTCCTTGGTCATGCCCCAGGCTGAAGATCATTCAGGTCATACAGGGATGAATCAATCTAAAGATGAGAAGCTTAAAGAGCTTTCTTCTTTAAAAAGAAAGGTGGTTTCAATGATTCCTCTTACTATCGTGAGTATAGGGGTGATGATATGGGATATTGGAGGGCAATTCAACACCGCGTTTGATATGTCGTATGCCGTAAAAGAATTTTTTCATCATTTACTTCCTCTATTCGCGACATACGCTCTTTTTGTCGTAGGACAACCCTATCTCATGGGTATGTATCGATTCATGCGTTATGGTAAGGCTAATATGGATACCCTTATAGGGATAGGAACGAGCGCGGCGTATGTGTATAGTTTTATAGTCACTGCGTTTGAAGAATCACTCCGTCCTTTTATAAACGTGGATGCGACGTATTATGACGTGGTTATTGTTGTTATCGCCTTTATTACCTTTGGTAAATACCTTGAAACACGTTCAAAATTAAAAACTGGTGACGCAATAGAAAAGTTATTACAGTTGCAAGCAAAAACTGCGTTAGTGGTTCGTGACGGAAAAGAAATTGAAATTCCAATCTCTCAAGTAGTACATGGTGATCTTCTTATCATAAAACCTGCATCAAAAATACCGGTAGATGGAGTTATTGTTGAAGGATCCTCATATATTGATGAATCAATGATCACTGGTGAACCTATCCCTTTAGAAAAACATCAAGGTGATACTGTTGTTGCAGGAACCATTAATACCACAGGCACCTTTACGTTTAAAGCTACGAAAGTGGGATCAGAAACACTTCTTTCCCATATAATAAAAATGGTGGAGGACGCGCAAGGAAGTAAGGCTCCCATTCAAGCACTTGCTGACAAACTATCATCAGTATTCGTGCCTATCGTACTCATTCTTTCATTTATTTCACTTGGGGTATGGCTACTTGTAGGAACCCAGTATCTTGGTTTCTCTCACGCACTTTCTTATGGGTTAGTTTCATTCGTGGGCATTCTTGTGATCGCATGTCCTTGCGCGCTTGGACTTGCGACCCCTACCGCAATTATCGTGGGAGTGGGCAAAGGTGCTCGTGAAGGAATATTAGTCAAAGACGCGGCTACCCTTGAAAAACTTCATAACGTAACCGTAGTCGTAGCTGATAAAACAGGGACCATCACTAAAGGCATGCCTGAACTTATCTCATTACATCCACATGAGGGAGTATCGTCAGAAGAAGTTCTTTCCCTACTCGCGTCGTTGGAATCGCGATCTGAACATCCTATCGCGAGGGCTATTGTTGCGCATGCACTCACTGAAAAAGTGTCTACACTCCCTGTTGAACATTTCGAGGTTCTTAAAGGTAAAGGCGTGAAAGGGACAGTAGATGGTGTTGAATATGTGGCAGGTAGCGCATCAATGATACATGAATTAGGTTTGAGTATAGACAATGAAACAATTGAAAAAGAAACTAAAGAAGGTAAGACCCCATTATTTCTTGCGACACGCGAGCGTGTTCTTGGTAGCGTCATGGTTGCTGACGCAGTGAAGTCAGAAGCAAAGGACGCAGTAGCACAACTCATGCACATGGGTATTCGTATTATTATGCTTACGGGTGATAACGCGAATACTGCCAGGTATATTGCGGATCAGGTGGGTATAAAAGAAGTGGTTGCGGAAGTGTTACCACACGATAAGCTTAAAAAGATTAAAGAGCTTCAGGCGAAAGGTGACATCGTGGCAATGGCAGGTGATGGGATTAATGACGCGCCTGCGCTTGCACAAGCTGATGTAGGTATCGCGATGAGTACAGGAACTGATGTGGCGATTGAAGCAGCAGGTATCACGCTTTTACATGGTGATATTTCAAAATTAGTGAAAGCAATCCATCTTTCAAAGATGACTATGCGAGGTATAAAACAGAATCTATTTTGGGCCTTTGTGTATAATATCGTGGGAATACCCATCGCGGGTGGCGCGTTATTTCCGTTTTTTGGCGTATTACTAAGCCCTGTATTCGCGGGTCTTGCCATGGCATTCTCGAGTGTATCCGTAGTTTCAAATTCTCTTCGTCTTAAAACTAAAAAACTATAACCATGGCATCAATCAGTACACATGTAGTGTATGTGCGAGGAATGCATTGTCACGCGTGCGTGGTACTTACTGAAACTGAACTTCAAGAGCATCCGCAGGTAGTATCAGCCCGGTCAAATCTTGCGACACGCACGGTTGAAATTAGTGGGTATTTTGAAGATATGAATCTTGAAGAAGTTGCGAAAGAATTGACGGGCATGCTTTCCCAACATTCGCTTTCACTAACGCCTCAAAAAAAAGAAGTACGTTTTCATGAGTTCAAAATAGCCATTCCCATCGCACTCTTTTTTATCTTTATCTACGTAGTATTACAAAAAATAGGGATAGTGAATCTTGTAAATTCAAGCAATGTCACCTATAGTACCGCGTTTGTGATAGGGATAATCGCGTCTCTTTCCACGTGCATGGCAGTAGTAGGGGGCCTTCTTTTATCCATGTCAGCCACATTCGCGAAACAAGGTGATGCAGTTCGTCCACAAGTATTGTTTCATGCAGGAAGAATCATTTCTTTTTTCATACTTGGAGGAGTAATAGGCATGATAGGATCTGCGTTCCAATTAGGATCCATGGGTACATTCATTCTTGGTATGATAATCGGGCTTGTGATGTTGGTGCTTGGTATAAACCTCCTTGATGTATTTGAATGGTCACGACGTATTCAGCCTTCACTACCTCGTTTTTTATCAAAAAAAGTTTTAAATGTTCAAAAAATAAATCACACGCTTACTCCCGCGTTGGTGGGTATTGCGACGTTCTTTTTACCGTGTGGTTTTACGCAATCAATGCAGATATATACTCTTTCTACAGGCAGTTTCATACAAGGAGGATTAACCATGTTTTCATTCGCGCTTGGTACCTTGCCCATACTCGCATTAGTAGGTTTTAGTTCATTCTCAATCAAGAATAGTCCGCGAGCAGGTATCTTTTTTAAGAGCGCGGGGTTGATTGTCATACTTTTTGTGTTGTTTAATATACTTAATAGTTTGGTGGCGGGTGGATATATATCACCTGTATTCAATTTTTAACTATGAAATCCGAATTGTTTATTATCATACTCATACTTGCGTTCATTGGAGGCGCAATTGAATTTTTAAGTAGTAGAATTGAGACTTCTACCCTAGATCAGAATAACGTGTCGATTGTAGAGGGGAAGCAAATAATAGAGATTAATGCGAAAGGAGGGTATGCGCCACGTACATCAAACGCACAAGCGAATATCCCAACCACTCTTAAAATCTCTACGCTGGGTACATTTGATTGTTCTTCTTCACTTGTAATCCCTTCAATAGGGTACCGTGCAAACCTCCCTCCTTCGGGAGAGACCTTGGTTGAATTACCTCCACAAGCACAAGGATCAACATTACGAGGAGTTTGTGGTATGGGTATGTATAGTTTTTCTATCGGGTTTAATTAATATAGGTAGCTAGTATAGGTGGGTAGAATATGCATTACCATTTTACTGGACTCAGTAAAATGGTAGGTGGTGGTTGTTTCCCATTGCCCTCTACCTCATTCCTTGTTAGGATTGAAAAATAATACACACCTATGAACAAAACATCGTATATCATTATTGTGCTTGTAGTCGTTATCGCGGTAATCGCAGGTTTAGGGGTACGAAGTAGACGTGCTACTCAGCGTATGGCACAGCTGGCTCAGGAAGAAACGTCATTACAAGAACAAATAACTCCTGAGGAAGCAACAGACATTGCAACCACCACTGAGAATCAAGTTGCAACTACGACCCAAGAGGTAACTAAAAATACTGCCCCTAAAAGCAACACAGTAACTATTGTATACAATGGCACCGCATTTGTACCGTCTTCAGTGAGCATTAAAAAAGGAGATACAGTTACGTACAAGAATGAGAGTACTACTAAGATGTGGCCCGCGTCAGCAAAACATCCTACGCATGGAGAATATCCTACTAAGGGAGGATGTCTTGGAAGTACATTTGATGCATGTATAGGTATAGAACCTAAAGGATCATGGTCATTTACGTTTGATGTGACAGGCGATTGGAAGTTTCATGACCATCTTAACCCACGAGCATTTGGGTCAGTAAAGGTAGAATAGGTGTCTAAGAATAGTTGACATATTCTTTCTTCTGAGGTATAAGAAGAGTGTTTTGTAATGAAAAAAGCTGTTTAAAAAAGTATTTCACCTTACACTGCTCTGAGAGGAGAGATAAGATGAAAATCTGTCATTCATGTGGCAGCCTGTATGACAATGAGCAAATGAAATGTGAGCATGAAGGCTGTGGCCAGGAAGCACGTTTGAGGTTTTTCACCTGTGATGATGTAGAGGGTGTACTCACACAATACGAGGAAATCGTTAAAAGAGAAGATGAGAATAGAGCTCATGAAGAAGAAAGAGCTGCGGCATTGCTAAGTGCGTCTTCTAAGTTAACAGATTTTCTTAATAGTGATGACTGGCAGATGCTGGAGCCGTTGCTCAAACAGACGAAAAGTAGAATATATCTTTCAGGTGAAGATAAAGGAGAAACAGTATGGCTTGGCACCCATGGCATTCATTATTCCAGAGAAGGGATAGGCATCGAAGTGAGTGCAGAAATGTCCGCTCTGGCCGTGTTGGTGTTCGCTCGGTACCATTTCGATGATACCATACATCGGTCATATGAGATTTTTCCAGATTTCATGATGGCTCACATATACAAAGAGTTACGTACCATCATGAAGAATGCAGAGAACAGTACGTCTACTAAGTAGTCCAAGAAATATCATTTAAGCCTTGCTCTTCCAGTACGAAGAGTAAGGCTTTATTCATATCTAAGAGCTTCCATAGGGCTCTTTTTTGATGCTTGACGCGCGGGATAGATTCCAAATACAAGGCCTACTGATCCTGATACTCCTAGGCCTAGTAGTGCTGCTGATAGAGGGAATGAGAATGCCCATGAAAGATTAAGAACTTTACTAAGTACCAAGGACGCGACAAAAGAAATAAGGGCGCCAAGGAGTATACCAATAATACCTCCAGTTGCAGTAAGTACGATTGATTCAAAAAGAAATTGAGAAAGTATGTCCTTATTAGTTGCCCCTAACGCTTTACGTAATCCTATCTCCCGTGTTCGTTCAGTGACCGACACAAGCATAATGTTCATAATGCCAATTCCTCCTACGACAAGAGAGATAGCGGCGATGGATCCAAGTAACGCGCTTAATATTCCCGTAATAGTTCCCACGCGTTTTGCGATATCTTCTTGCGTCGTAATATGAAAATCATCTTTATCAGGATCAGTAATGCCATGTAAATCTCGTAGTGTGTACGTAATATCATGTGCCACATCATTCACGATCTGTCCTGATGCCGCGCGTACCATAATGGAATTAAAATGATTTCCTCCAATTAAATATTGTTGCGCGCTGGTGTGAGGTACGATTACAAGATCATCAGTATTAAAAATACCTACCTGTCCTTTTTTAGGAAGTATGCCTATTACTTTGAACACCGCGTCTTTTATTTTAATGTTTTTTTCAAGCCCGTTATCCGTACCAAATAATTTTTCTTCAATTTTTTGTCCTATAATAGCAACCCTCGCGTGTTGTTGCACGTCATCTTTCGTAAAAAATGAACCACTCTCTGGCGTAAGACTTAATATGGTTTCAAGTTCTTCCCCCGACCCTATTACTTGATTTCTGGTCGCTTCTCCTTGGTAGGATATTGAAAATACACCTACTACATTAGGAGACACTTCCGCGACTGAAGGCATGAGCAATTTATTCGTAAGCAATTCTACGTCCCTATTTTTTAAAGAATCAGTAAGTATTTCCGCGAATTCAGAAGGTCCTTTTGGCTCTCTTCCCGGCTCTATAATAATAGTTTGAGATCCAAGACCTTCCACCTGACTTAAGATGAGATTTTTAGCCCCACTCGACATAGACATGACAATGATAATGGCGGTAATACCAATCACGATACCAAGAATAGTAAGCGCACTACGTGAGGTGTTCACGCGTACTCCTTTAAGCGCGGTAATGAGTGTATGAGTGAGTGTCATCGTTATTTATTAAATTTCTCTTTCGCGATACGCCGTTCTTTAATCTGAGTATCACTTTCAATAACTCCATCTCGCAGACGTATAATACGCTCTGCATGTTCCGCGGTAGATGTTTCATGAGTAATGAGAATGATGGTGTGTTTATCAACTTCATGAAGATGTTGAAGAAGTTCCATCACTGTGTTACCAGACACACTATCAAGATTACCTGTAGGTTCATCCGCGAATATGAGTTGAGGGTTATTCACGAGTGCGCGTGCTATCGCGACACGTTGTTTTTCTCCTCCTGATAATTGTGAAGGATGATGGTTAATACGATGCGAGAGTCCCACTGAATGAATCGCGTTACGTGCTTTTTCTTCCCATTCTTTTTGAGGCACACGAGAATACAGAAGTGGTAACATCACATTTTCAAGTACTGATGTACGACCAAGAAGATTGAATGATTGAAATACAAATCCCATCGTCATATTGCGTGTACTCGCAAGTTCTTCAGGGGTAAACGTACTGCTCTCTTTATCATTCACCCTATACGTGCCAGAGGTGATGTCGTCTAATAACCCAAGTATGTGAAGGAGCGTTGATTTTCCTGATCCAGATGGACCCATAATAGCCACAAATTCTCCGTGTTCTATAGAAAAAGATATACCCTTGAGTACGTGTGTCGCACTATCCCCTTCCCCATACGTCTTTGTAAGATTGCCTACCTTAAGAAAAGGCATGCACTTAACGTACTCCTGAACGGAGTATCACGGTATCTCCGTCTTCAAGACCTTGGGTAATTTCAACAGTACCTCCAGGACCGCGTTGTCCCGTTTTCACCGTTACCTCTTTTATTTTCTTACCTTCTAAAATCTCCACGTATTTTTCACCATTTTTTGTAGTAACTGCGCGTTGAGGGATGATGATGACGTTATCTTTACTTTCTCCAATAATAGAAATATTTGAAGTCATGCCTGGTCGAATGCGTGCGTCATTATCATTAAATTCAAGAGTAGTTTTGTAGGTCGCGACTCCTTCCACTAATGTTTCTGCAGGATCAATCGCGATCACTTTGGCGTTAAAGATCACTTCATTACCATACGCATCTAAGGTAATACGTGTGTCTTGTCCCACATGAAGTTTCCCAATATCAGCTTCAGGTACTTTTGCCTCACTATGAAATTTCGCATTAGTCATGATTGAAATGAGTGGTGTATTTGGTGAAACTGATTGTCCTAACTTTGCGTCTTGTTTTGTGATAGTTCCATTAAGAGGAGATCTTATCTCACTTTTCGCGTATTGCGCAGCGTACACTCCCGCGAGTGCTTGAGCTTGTTGTATTGATGCTTTTTGAGACATAACATTGGCTTCCGCTTGCGAGACTAATGCTTCCTGAGCACGTAGTTGTTCATTACGTGCCCCTGCTTTTTTTAACGTGAGTTCAGCTTGAGCAGTACGGAGTGCGTTTGTGGCTTGTCGAAGCTGGGTCTCTGCTTGAAGAAGTGTGTCACGGTTGTTGGTGTATTCTGTGTTAAGAGATGCTTGTTTTCCTGAAAGCGACACTATCTCATTTGAGAGACTTGATTTTTCCGTTGAGAGACTCAATGATTCTGACGCAGAAAGTGTTGAAGTAATAGGAATGGTATTGAGCGCGTTAAGCGTAAGACGTAGTGATGAAAGAGTAGTACCCATGGCAGTACTTACCTGTGACTGCGTAGGAGTAAGGAGAGAAGCATCCACGTCTTGTTTCGCGCCACCAGTTCCGTGTGTAATATATTGTGTAGAATATCTCCCTGCGTTAGGTATACCCACGAGGGCGAATACCGCTTTTTCTTTTGCGTACGCGATACTTTCACTCGTGCTGTCAGTTCCTGAAAAATGAGTGAATTGAATATCGCTGAGTACGTACAAAGAGTTAAGCGCTACATTAATTGATTTTGAGAGTGCGGCATTGCCTCCTTCTAACGCGTCACTAAGATCAGTTTTTGCTTTCGCGGTTTGTATCTCATATGATGCCTGGGCATCATTAAGAGCACTTAGTGCATTCATAACTTTTATCTCGGATATACTCACATCCTCTTGCCGCGCCCCTTTTTTCAATTCATCAAGTTTGGCACGTTGTGATTCTAGTGTTGCTTCAACCTGGGCAAGTTGCGCATGTGCTACCGCGATACCCGCCTGGGCTTGCCGTACTTGTGACGCGGTATCCGCGTTACTCACCGACGCGAGAAGTTGTCCTGTACTTACTTTTTGCCCTGTTTTTACGTATATACGTTGTATTCGTCCTCCTTGTTCAAACCCTAAATCTACCCCTTCTGCGGGTATTACTCTTCCCGTGACCGTTATTTCTTGCGTAATAGTCCCTTTATGGGTATTTACTGTCGTGTACACATCAGCTTTTTTTCTGAAAAAAGAAACATATATGATTACAAGAAGGAATATGATTCCTAGAGAAATAATCTTACCTTTCCTGGAGTGTGGAATAATATGCATGTTCTTGTGAGTACGACTATGTTACATTTAATAGAGGATGTCTTTAAAAAGACACGTTTTTAACATACTAAGAGTATACGAAATTGAAAAAAAGTCAAGTCTTGAGGAATATACATACAAGTACATTGTTTGGTGTATGCGCTCTTTTTTTGTTATCCGCGTACCCATTACCTCTCTACGCGCGTACAAATGAAGAGTCTCTTACCAAGGATCTTCAAGGAATCTATACGAGGTATTCTCGTTATTTAGATTCAGAATGGAATTTAGGAGGGTGGAAGTACGACGTACCTTCAAAAAGTTACAAAGAAATAAACCGCACGTCACTTAATTCACTTCGTATGCAAGCAACGTTTTCTTCGTACTACTCAGGACGTACTGACGAAGACGCAAAAAGGTACGTGCAAAGTGCACTTTTAAACGCCCTTATTGATCTACCAAAAATACAAGCAAACTATATACCTATTCCAAAAGGTACCATGTCTACTCGATCATTTCATGATGCGATAGGAATGCATTCAGCATTGAAGATTTTAGAAAAAAAAGGAGATCTTTGGTCCGTGGAAGAAAAAGATCTCATGATTGAAAATGCGCGTAGTATGTATCCGTGGATTCTTAACGCACCTGATACGGAAAACAGAGCGCTCCTTGGTGCGGCATATGGTATCGCGATTCTTAATAACCCACTAATGAATTTTAATGATCAAGAAAAAAAAGAATACATTTCCCTTATACGTGAAAAAGTAAAAGTAGGTATGAAATCAATCGCACAAAATCATCGTTACAAAGAAGGTGCACCTCCACGGTTTTCACTTCATTATCATTTAGTATCATCCTTAATGCTCAATTATGTGGGTGTTGCGCTTAATGATCAATTCTACATTAATGAATCAAAAGCGATGATGGTGTTAATAGACAAACACTATCCTTTAGGAAGACTCAGTGTCCGGGGTTCAATGCGACCAAAAGGATTAGGATTACAAACTATATTCATGCGCGCACTCACTGAAAAAATAGTAGGGCATAAGGCATGGTATAGCTATTGGACTATAGAAGGACGTACTAAGGGCTTCATAGATCCACGTAACCATGATAGATTGGTATGGAAGGATGAGGTTGACAAAACATATAATGATGATTATTCTCTAGCAACTATCGCGGGTTTGTTATGGGATAAGTAAGGAGTATATGGCTATAGTTTCTAAAGAAAAACATTCCTTTGATCTTTTTGAAAAGGTGTATGCAATTACGTCACGTATACCGTACGGAAAGGTAGCAAGTTATGGTCAAATCGCGGTACTCCTTGGTAATGCGCGTATGGCTCGTTTAGTAGGATGGGCTCTTCATTCTTTGTTAGAAAATCAGCGAGACGTTCCCTGGCATAGAGTGATTAATAGTAAGGGATATATTTCTACCACGTGTCGAGAACATTCATTCAATGAGCAAAGAATGTTACTCATGAATGAAGGTATACGTGTTGAAGAAAAAGAAGGAATGTACTGGGTAGATTTGAAAACGTATTTGTGGGTTCCTTAGGCGGGTATCGTATAGCGGCTATTATGTCTCTCTTCCAAGGAGAAGATACGGGTTCGACTCCCGTTACCCGCTCCAAGATAGTTTTACTAGATTATTTTCTTGAAGCAAAAGTCTATTAGTAAGTATTATATAACAATCATATTTTTCTACACGTAAATCGACAATCAAAAAAGTTGGTTATTATCATTTCTATCATTGTAGTAGTGAGTGCATTGATTGGATCTCTTTTTGTGTTGTACGGTGTTATTCCGAATCAACTAGTTTCAGTTTTTAAAATTCAAAATACAGAAGAGAAGGTGTCAGCAACTACACACGTATATGGGCAGCTTATTGATAAGGATGGCGACCCTGTCTTAGAAGAAGTAAGAATATATTTAGTTGACGCACACGCAACACCACAGGGAGAAGTAACGTCTCTCGAAGGAGAGCGTATCCATGTTGCCGCGTTGTATGGTGACGAATTAAGGAAGACATACTCTACTGACAAAAAAGGTTATTTTGATTTTACTATTCCCAACGGCGTGTATTATTTCTCATTTCAATCCTACTGGGAACCGATAGATCCTGTAATGGTTGGAAGAATTTGGCTTTCGAATGAATCAGATAAACCCGCATTCGGTAGAGTAGCGTTTACTGGTGTACCGCAAAAATTTACTATTAAAATACATAATAATGGATATGAGAGTAAAAAAGAAAGTATTACCCTCTATACTGTAAAACCCAACGATTCTCTCTGGTCGCTCGCAGAAAAATACTATAGCTCTGGTGATCAATGGGCGCTTATCGCACGACTTAACGACATTAAACTTTTACCTAATAAAAGTATTTTAATAGAACCTGGGCAAATCATTAAAGTACCTCGTAAGGGATGGTATGAGTCAAATGAAGTAGCGGAGAATCTTAGAACGCTTGTACATAGTGGAGAATTTAACAAAACAATCACCTACACAAATGAAGAATACCACTACCAGATCAAGTACCCTGGATTTTGGATTCTTCAGGATATGACTAAACAAGGTGCATTATATAGCAAGCGTTTACTTGGCCCGACCATCCATCTTCGCATGCATAGTTTTTCACAGCAGCCTGCGGAGGTCAAAATAGCGATTTATGATAATACCACGAATATGACGTTGGAGGAGTTTTTGATAGATAAGAGATATGCTGACAAATACCCTATTGAGAATGGTGATCTTTCTACTAAATCTTTCACTCATGGAGGTATACTTATTGATGGGGGTACGGCGTGCTACGATTATTGCAACGATCATCTTGTATTTTTCAAGAATAATAAAATTTACATATTGAGTTTCCCCGTTCTCCAATGGTTAAAACAAGACGAGGAATCAGTGTATAACGAACTACAATCTATACTGAATGGATTCACCATACAAGAGGCACAATAGTTTCTCACTTGCTTCATAAAAAATAATCCTAAAGGGGTTGTTTTTTGTATGCGTACGCTACATTACATATTTCACTCTGAAATAGTTTTAGACAAAAAGGCCACCTTCTAGTATGCTTTGTTTAGTGTACATTAATAATCTCAATAGATTCTAGAAAGGAGTGAACATGCTAAGTCTTGAGGAAGCCTTGAGATATAAGAACGACCGAGTAGTTAACAAGTTCAGAGTGTTGTATGCGGTGTCTCTCTCTGAGGCGCAAGAAATCGCCTCAGAGGCCTACAGGTGGTTATGGCTCAATGCCCGACTGAAGCAAGACCGCTCGCAAAATCTCGAAGGTATCCCGCGTATTCTGGTCATCCATTCGGGGATGGTGGTTGTCGATGAATATTGGCATACCTTCGTTCTTCATACGCGGGACTATGAGCAATTCTGCAAGGATTACCTAGGGACTTTCATCCATCATTCCCCGGCCACGGCAGATTTTCAGCCACTCAGCCGTGAGGAGACTGAGTTGCAACTGAACTATATCTGCGAAGTAGTCGGCGAGGACACGATGATCAGGTGGTATGAAGAATATCCTGTAAGATACTCAGCTGAAGTACTCGCTAAACTTCAGAGGCCAAGACTTTTCGATAAACCTTGCGAGGCAGTGGCATCATGAATCCTAGCGCATTGAATATCCGTAGCTGTCTCGATCTGAACGGGTACGTTGTCGCCGATGTCGGCAACAGGGAAAACTACTTGGCAATTTGTAACAAACTTGGCAAGGTTACTCAAACCAGGGAAATTTTCCTCAAACCCAAAGAAACGGTGGAAAAATACACAGGGTACTCCCACTTACCGGATGAGGTGCCGTTTCATACAGATTATCCGCTAGTGAACGTCGTAGGCTTGTTTTGTGAAGAGGCTGATAATCTGGGCGGTGGAGAGAATCTGCTGATTGATACTCGTGATATACTGGGAGAACTTTTTCCACTAGAAGTTGAGGGCCTGAAAAGTGTTCAGATACCTTTGCCACGCAGTGAAGATTGGCTTCCATTATTGACCGCTGTGGATGGCCGACCTCCTCACATTTATTGGCTACCAGCGTTTACTCTTACGAACCTGGACAAGCTCGAGGATTCCCAAGCCGTCGCTGTCAGGCGTTTCAATCAGATACTTTCTATCCATCGAAGTGAGAAAAGATTTTTGTCTTTTAAGCTCAAGTCTGGTCAGGCGATCTGGTTCGATAACTTCGTAATGCTTCATGGCCGAGATCAGCTTGATCCGTCGAGTAGGCGCTTACAGCTCAGGGTATTTATACAGTACGTATAAACCCGCACGATCCCAGAAAGAAAGGAGGTAATAGAAATGACGCGTAAGGAACGAATCAAGCGCATAGCCGAGAAGCTTTGCGCTGCGAACTGCGCAGCCTGTCAGGGCTGCATATCGTAACCTGCAAGCCGCAGGGCTAACCTGTACAGTATACGTTGATGTATGCTGTACAGGTTTTTTAAAATCGTTATTAGAACAATCTACATGAATAACAAATCAATTGATTGGGTGAATTATTTTGAGAACACAAAGAATTATCCACCAGCTCCATTACTCGTTAAAGCCATGGAGTATGTTAAAGTAAAAAATAAAGCAATAGATATTGGTGGCGGAGGTACATTGAAAGACACTAAATATTTGCTTTCTCAAGGCTTTGAAACAACGATTATTGATAAAGAGAAAGTAGTGGAGGACGCTGTTCAGAATATTAAATCAAACAAGCTGAAATTTTTCCTCACCGATTTTGCTGATTTTGATTTTCCTCAAAATGAGTATGATCTTGCCGTGGCTATATACTCATTGCCATTTATCCATTCCAGTAAGTTTGCTGGCGTATTCGAAGGTATAAAAAAATCTCTAGTTAAAAATGGAATTTTTTGTGGTCAATTTTTTGGAAATCGTGATGAATGGCATCTGAATAAAAAACTGACTTTTGTCACAAAAGAAGAAGCGCAATTAATACTCGCCGGTATGAATGTGATTCTATTTGACGAAAAAGAATTTGAAGGTAAAACAGCGGATGGACATCCAAAACATTGGCATGTTTTTGATATTATCGCTAGAAAAAATTGATAATTAGGGCGTTTCGTAACCACGAGGGTTAAAATATCCCTATGACTACAAGGCGAAAGAACGTTTTCGGTTGTACGGTCAACTTTTTTTGTGGGGTCAGGACTTTCACAGTTGAATCATTGTGAGCACACAGGAACTGACACCATGGTTGTGGTGGTTTTTGTGTACTTAGTATTATTTTGTTAAGGTGCACATATGAAGAAATTACGCGTAGGAATCATATATGGTGGTAGGTCGGCAGAGCATGAAGTGTCGATACTATCAGCATGTAATGTGATAAAGGCATTGGATACCAAAAAATATGTTCCTGTACTTATGCGTATTACCAAACAAGGTGGGTGGTATCTTGAAGACAAGGGGTCGTTACTCTTAGCGCATACAAAAAGTAAGAATGCGTTAATGATTACGCCAGGAAGTAAGAAAACCACGTTAGTGCCTAGTGACGGTGTGGGTCATGGGCCGCAGGTAGACGTAGTATTTCCTGTACTTCATGGTCCGTATGGAGAAGACGGTACTGTCCAAGGATTATTAAAATTACTCAATGTTCCTTTTGTAGGTTCTAGTGTACTAGGGTCTGCGGTTGCCATGGACAAGGAAGTCGCGAAACGATTAATGGCATCAGTAGGCATAGACATCGCGGAGTATATCGTGATGAATGCTCATACAAAAGTGTCGTATGAAAAAGTAGTAAGAAAATTAGGGAAGATTGTATTTGTGAAGCCCGCGAATTTAGGATCATCCGTGGGTGTAAGTAAAGTGAGGAACAAAAAAGAATATGATAACGCGATCAAAGACGCGTTCCGTTTTGATACTAAAATTCTTGTAGAAGAATATATCCAAGGAAGAGAATTAGAGTGTGGGGTATTAGGTAATGATGATCCAAAGTGTTCGTTAGTGGGAGAAATAATCCCGCATGATGAATTCTATTCTTATGATGCGAAATACATAGACGAGAATGGGGCTGAGTTAGTCATACCCGCGAAACTCTCTCCTTTATTACAAAAAAAGATACAATCACTCGCGTTACGTGCTTTTAAAGTAGCATGTTGCGAAGGTATGGCGCGTGTTGATTTCTTTATGAGTAAAAAACGTATAGTGGTCAATGAAGTGAACACGATACCCGGGTTTACAGATATATCCATGTATCCGTTGTTGTGGAAGGCAAGTGGCGTCTCATATTCTAAACTTGTTACCCAACTCATTACCCTAGCCATAGAGCGTTTTAACAACGAAAAAGTATTACTTACGTCAAGGACGTAATGTGATATAGTAGGAATATGGGTGAAATCGAACAATTCAGATTAGAGACACATCCTCAAGAGGATGTATTTTGGGAAGCGCTTCGTCTTGAAGTGGAGGGATACAAAAGGAGGATAGTTGAAATTGGTAAGGATGGTGCAGGGTATAGTAGTTTTTATGATATTACCGCTAACCTTTTATCCACGTCTGATGCCACGTTTCATCCCACGTTGGGAGCAGGGTTTAAAACACCTAAAATGAAGGAAAAGATTCGAGCTGATCTCGATCATTTGGGTACATATCTTGATCTTGTAGAACAGAATCAAGAATTACGTGAACAAGAGTTAACGCGAGGGTTGGGTGACACTGATATACGTGAGAGAGCATCAAAGATTGATCCAGGAAATATTTCGAAGTATTATGTTGAAGAATTAGAACAAGAATATACAAAACAATCATTAGATACACATGAATGACATTTGATACTACGTGGTTTTTTTCTTTGTATTCTCTTTCAGGGAAGTCTATATCTCTAGACGCGCTCATTATATTATTCGCCGAGTACATTCCCTATCTTCTTGGTATAGTATTTCTCGTGGTCGTGGCTCTTTCTCTCCGTCCTCTTAAAGAACGCCTTACGTTATTAGTGTATGGTCTTCTTAGTGCGGGTATAGGGAAGTTCGTCCTCGTTTCCCTTATACGTTATGCGTATCATCGACCTCGACCATTTATAGAATACAATTTCATTCCTCTTATTCAAGAGTCTTCGTATTCTTTTCCTTCAGGACATGCCACCTTTTTTTTCGCGCTATCAACAGCCATGTATATATACAATAGGAAGTGGGGTGTTGTATTCTTACTTGTTAGTGCCCTTATCGCTGGTGCTCGTGTTATCGCGGGAGTGCATTATCCTCTTGATGTGGTCGCGGGCGCGTTGTTAGGTTTCCTCGTGGCATTTCTCATTACACCACGAACAATAACTGAATCATAAAAGAATTTTGAAGAAGTCGGTGTGTCATGCATAAAAAAAACGTTGTTGAACATATTGCAGAGTCCCCTGCCATAGCGCTTGATGCCGCGATGAAGATATCAAAGCGATTTGCGCGAAAGGTAGGAAAAAAGAAGTCAGTACGTAAAGCTCGTGTGTACTGGAAGCTTCTTGGACCTGGGTTAGTCACGGGAGCAGCTGATGATGATCCCTCTGGTATTGCGACGTATTCTCAAACAGGAGCACAAACAGGGTTTACATTTCTTTGGCTTGCGCCATTTTCAGTTCCATTCATGGCAGTGGTACAAGAAATGTGTGCGCGTATGGGGTTGGTCACGGGAAGAGGCCTCGCGGGGAACATCCGTCATTATTATTCAAAAAAAGTGTTGTATGTATGTACAACTCTTTTGTTTATAGCCAATACTCTTAATATAGGGGCGGACTTGGGAGCTATGGCAAAGACAGTACAATTACTCGCTCCCTATCTTCCTTTCACGCTCGTATTGATTGCATTAACTATTACAGGACTAGGGTTGCAGATATTCTTTCCGTATGAGCGTTACGCGCGGTATTTAAAATGGCTTACTTTTTCCCTTCTTTCCTACGTAGCTGCCTCATTCGTGTTACCTAATCTTAAATGGTCTGAGATCGGGTATCATGCCTTAGTGCCTTCATTCCATTTCTCACGAGAGTATATTATTCTCGTATGTGCCATATTAGGTACGACCATTTCACCGTATCTGTTTTTTTGGCAAACTGCGCAAGAAGTTGAAGAAGAGATATTAAGCGGAAGAAAGAACGTACCTTCTCGTCAAGGAGCAACTCATCTAGAAATTAAGAGAATGCGCGTAGATGTGTGGTCAGGGATGATTTTTTCAAATATCGTCATGTTTTTCATCATCATGACGGCGGGTGCCACGTTATTCCCCGCGGGTATCACCACCATCAATTCCGCATCAGACGCGGCTCAAGCGCTTCGTCCTCTTGCGGGTAATTTCGCGTATCTACTTTTTGCTCTAGGGCTCTTTGGTACGGGTATGCTCGCAGTCCCCATACTCGCGGGATCTACTTCCTACGCCATATCTGAAAGTTTTGGATGGAAATATGGTCTGTACAGAAAATTAAAACAAGCACACGCGTTTTACGGAGTGATCATTCTCGCGACCGCTGTCGGGTTTCTTATAAACTTCATAGGGATTAACCCTATACGTGCATTAATCTATACCGCAGTCGCGAATGGTCTAATTGCACCAGTCATGCTTGTTCTTATAGTACGTCTTAGTAGCAACACAACAGTGATGGGAGAGCATGCGAATGGGAAATTAACTTCTACCTTAGGATGGATTATTACAGGCATCATGACCATCGCAGGTATCGCCACTATATACACTCTTTTTATGTAAGAAAAAAGGCATATCATTGATATGCCTGTGAAAGTTCGTATTATTTTCAAATGTGAAACTTGTGTGTAAATGGTCCCCATGTGTAGTTTCCTAACGCGAGCACAAGTATTCCTACTAATATTGTGAAGTAGTACATGATCAGCCCTGATAAAAGACCGAAAAGAACCCCCATGAGCGTTGAGAGTATCTCAGACGTATACGGGATACCCCGAAAGATATCGTGTAGCGATACATCTTGTGACTGTATGCTCATGAACCAGAATTTTGCGACTCCTTTAGTAAGGAGCGAGCTTGTATATTCGTACGCAAGAAAACTTGCGATACCTGCACCCTCACAAAAAGAGACAAGCCGATAGGGTTCACAGTCCCATGGGACTGATTGCGCTTCTACACGGTAGGCTATGAGCCCAAAAATAAGGCAAGATGCCACTGAATAGATGATACTTGAGAGTGGTATCACTCCCCCATCATGTGATGCCCAGATAGACCCCGCGCCTACAATAAATGCCCCAATACAAAAGTACTTTTCCATACTTCCTCCTTTGTGAAATAGTGGGATAGATGTACCTCTCTTTTATAATATATCGGCTATATTGTCAAATATTGGTGCTAAAGGTACTTTCTAAGTTCATCCCATCCAATACCACTTATTTCCTTTATTTCTTTAAGGATCTCATACAGTACGTCTTTTCTAAAATTATATTGGATAATTATGAATTTTTTATTTCCCCACGTTGCCTTATAATGACTTCCATTCCCACCTTTCTTACTTATTACAAAACCTATTTTAGATAATGCCCGTATGAATCGATCTCTCGTGATGCCATCAGGCAATTCACTAAGAGAGGGCATAGGTCAGTTGTTCTGTCCCTATTTCTCCTTCTTGTTGTAATCCTGTTTCTACTAAATACATTGAGGGAATATCGAACGCGGTTAATATCGCGTCTTTTATATTCTCATCAAGCTCCTTCATATTTTCCCCTGAGGTAACCATAGACCCATATCTAAAATTAGTACTTTTTGCTAATAAAAAACCATCATTACTTGTTTCGATAGTAAAGCTAATGGGTCCTAATGATCTAAAATACTCATGTAATTCAGTCAACTCCTTTGGTATATTCTTTTCACCAAGAATCCATTTAAGTAGTCGGTTCTTTGTCGTTTTGGTAGTATTCATATTTTGAACACACTATTTTGTTATATATCAAAAGAAAAGTCAATGTAATTGGGTGAGTAATTGTGTATGAAGAAAGTAAATGTATATATAAGTATATAGTCAGTAATTACTCAGTCAAACACGTAAGGGGACAAATTGTGTATAGAGTGTATACGAGGAACGTAGTTCGTATAGCTATTATTGATTATACATTTTTGTCCTGGTATTCTGTGACTATATGATTAAAGAGGATATTTTTGCGCCACCTCCTACATGTGATTACAAAGAGATTATGGACGACTTTAGGGCATGTGGACTCTACAGCGAAGCTTTTCTCGCAGGCTTAGAGCGTGGCTTGAAAAGATCGCCTTACTTTAAAAAAGAAGATGTGCATATATAACGTGGGAAGATTAGCTTACTAAAAAGGTTTTCTCTTCACATCATCTGTTTTTTACTCTACAATCCCCATCATGAGTTTAGCGAAAAAGCTGGCATGGCTTACAGGGGTTCAGATACTTACCAGAGTCTTTAGTATAGGGTTGGGAGTATTCCTCGTCTACCAAGTACTTCATTATCTTGATCCTTCCAATTTTGGAAGATATTCCTTAGTTTTGAGTATTATACAGATTGTGGTGACTGTCGCAGATCTTGGTCTTTACCTTATTGCCACCAAAGAAATAGCGGGAAAAGATCATGGTACCAGTAGTAAGTATTTTTCTTCAATTATCACCTTTAGAATACTTTCTTCCGCATTGTTTCTTTTTGTCCTTCTTGCGACCATTCCTTTTCTTTCGTATGACAGAACTGTAAAACTGGGTCTTGTATTCACGTCTCTCATGATTATTTCGTTGTCAATGAACCAGGTGCTGATGTCCATTTTTCAAAAACATCATCGTACCAATTCTTTAGCGGTAATAGAACTACTCGCGAAAGCAGCCATGGTGGTATTCACTCAACTCTCCATCATGTATGGTCTTGGTATTTATTACCTTTTACAAGCTCTTTCGGTGGCAACCCTTTTACAAACAGTAGCTCTTCTTGTACTCGCGTATAGGCAAATACCGTTTTCTTTTGAAATATCCAAGGAATCATTACGGAATGTCGCGAAACAAGCATGGCCTCTCGCATTATCTGTCATATTTACCACGGTATTTTTTAGAGGGGATTCTCTTGCATTATCATGGCTTAGACCCGTACGAGACGTGGGTATTTACAATGCGTCATTTAGAATTTTAGAAACGCTTTCTGGATTCCCCATTCTTTTTGTAGGCCTGGTACTCCCCTATCTCGCATCCACGTATTCTGAAAAAAATCTTGTAGGATTTCGTCATTATTTTACTCGTGCGTTTGACGCGGTGATCGTGATTACCCTTCCCATGATCACCACCTTTATAGTGCTGTCTCAACCCATCATTAATTTTATAGCGGGGCCGGAGTATCATGATAGCGCGCATCTTTTGCAAATACTCATGATAGGTACGGGTCTTTTGTATTTTATAGCCCTACCAGCCCATGCCATTACCCTTATTGGCAAGCAGAAGCTCATGATGTACTTTTATCTCGGAGCAGCCCTAGTAGCCTCCCTTGGCTATTACTTCTTTATACCCCGTTATGGCTATTGGGCAGCAGCATGGGTCGTGGTCGTCGCCCAACTCATAGTCTTTCTCTCCTCCCAAGGGATTATATGGTATTCCACAGGAGCGCTTCCAAGGTTCGTGACGTTCCTTAAATCACTCATAGGATGCGTGATAATGGGGATAGTGATGTCAAAGCTCACCATGCCTTTTTGGGTAGTTGCGATGATAGGAGGAGGTGTATATGGGGCATGTGTGGTTGCCTTAGGAGTTATTCCTTTTCATGAATTACGATCGTGGATGAGGGTTCAGAAAGAAGAAGGAGTATAATGGAGAGGTGTCTGAGTGGTTGAAAGAGCCGCTCTCGAAAAGCGGTAGGCCTCAAAAGCCTCGTGAGTTCGAATCTCACCCTCTCCGCCAGAAAAAAATAGTTCAAGAGTAAAATGTATGCTCAATAAAATATCAGTATTAGTAGGAACCATAGTACTTTCTGGCGGGTTTCTAGCTTTATTTTTTGGGGGGACTATGGATGGGGCCAGGGTTGGATTAGAAATCATAGGCATACTAGCATTGCTGGAAATTTCACATAAAGTAATAATTGAAAGCCGAGAAGAAAAAAAGAGAAAACGAGAGTCTAATAAGCTTGTCGATAAATATTTTAAAAAATAGTAGATAGTAATCTCTAATATGAATATAAAAAAAATAAATAAAATAGCTAGGATTTCAATTATTATCAGTATTTTCTTGCCAATGCTTTCTTTCCCCTTTTCCCGCGGGTATGTTCCTCGATTAGGAATGGTTGGTAGTATACAACATGACATGGAGGTTGAAATTTATCGAAATAAGGGACATTCTGTAGAGAAACCTTGTCTTTCTGATGCAGAAAGAGAGAATATTCACCCAAGACCGATTTTTCGCCTAGGAGACTGCGAAAACACTTCGACCTACATCAGATATGAAGGAGGGTATGATGTGTCGATTCCGTTTAAGTATATACTTTTATTTTCTGGACTAATTCTATTTACAAGTATGGTTATTCTTGTCAGCCAAGATAGATCTCCCAAGCATGTATAAGAATAGAGATGTGGTACTTGGTTTACTGATAAACTGTTAAAGGCGATTTCAATACAATAGACAGCTTATGATAAAGCCTGAATTCCTAGAAGAATTTGAAAAGGATGAAACTGCAGAAGAGTACGTAAAAAACCGTGTAGCTGATATAAACCAAAAGAAAGGTTTTCTATATACTCAAGCGAGTCCTGATTTTCCTGCGGTTCAAAAGGAAAGAGATGTTGTGACTATAAACTTACTTTGCGACGAGATTGAAGCGGTTCTTCCTAATGTAGAAAAGTTGATAAAGAAGATTTCCCCTTATATCAAATCCATTACTGAAGAAACCAGGGTTGTAGCCACTTATTTACTCATCGGGAAAGCATATAGTAATCTCAAAACCGCGTTATTGGTTTGTCGGCACGGAAGAAACCTTGAAGCTATGGAACTGTCGAGGTCTGGTAAAGAGGCGTTAGATTTGGCAATGTTATTTTGGGAAAATAAAAGCCAATCATCACTCGACAAGTGGTTTAAAGGAAAAATTATTGGCAATGTTGAGGCGAGAGAGTTCCACCACAAATATTTGAATAAAGAGTTGGCGGATATATTTGAGAACGATGAGAAACCTATAAAGGAAATGTTGGGTAGAGGTTACAAAATTATGTCCAACTATACTCATAGTGGGTATGCTGGCTTGCTAGATAGCGTTGATGTATTTAAGTTGGATTTCGACTTTGGAACACAAGCTGGCTATCACTACTGCATAGAACACTTCCATGTTGTTGAGGATCTCTTAATAAAGATTCTATTGAATCTCAAAGGTTCATTCTCGCATCTTAAAGACGATGAGGGTTTTGCCACTGCGGATAAGCTTTTAGAGCCCTTTGATATCAGACTTACACAAGAACAAATGAAGAAAATTACTATGAGATATAAAAAGGAATCTGATGTAAAGTAACTAAAATGTATCATTTGTGCCTCAACACCAGAAATAGTAATTAATCATGGCTGCACCAGGTAAAATTGAACAATGGGAAAGAGGATAGGAAAGAATTACAGGTGATGTTGCTGACTCTATTGAGGCTCAATTTATTTGAAAATATTATCACAATAAATGAAATTAATCTTCTCTACAGATTTCTACACCACACTTTGTAGTGAAAGATTCTGGCGCAGACTCGAATCTGAACCTCAATCGAAAACAAAGGTTTAATTCTTTGGTCTAGGAAAGAGATAATGCCAAATCGGAGCAATGAATCACATTCTGTCCTTTATCCGACTTTGGTCTAGGTATGCCAAACCACCCAAGATGAACTTTGAAGATAGTACTTAGTTCCTGTATACTTTTACCAGTATCTTTTAATTTGGGGCCTAGTTTTAGTTAAAATTTCAGAAGATCATCTTAGCTAAGATTAATAGATGACTTTGTGTCTTAGGTAGAGAAGAGAATGATACATATGAAGGATGTAGATGAGCTAACGAAAAAAATAATTGTATTCCGAGACGTGCGAGATTGGAAGCAATTTCATAATCCCAAAGATTTAGCCCTATCTCTCGTTTTAGAGGCAACTGAAGTGATGGAGCATTTTCAATGGAAGAATAAGGAGGAGGTTGAAGAACATATTAGAACAAGTAAACCTGACATCGCTGAAGAGTTAGCTGATGTGTTGTACTGGGTTTTGCTTATGAGTCATGATTTAGGGATTGATATTCTGAGAGCGCTAGACAAAAAAATAATGAAGAATGGAAAGAGATTTCCTATTTTAAAGGTAAAAGGTAAACATTCTAAATACGATAAACGTTGACATGGATTTTCAAGTTGCCCTTTCCGCAAAACAATTTTTTAGATTTACGGGCCCACCTGAGCATTGGTTGACAGCTTTGAAGTGTATGACCTGGGGACTAGAATCACATTTAGAAGAAAGATGGAAAAAGATCCAAACTGGTGATATCTTTTTTATTCATAGCACTAGCGCACAAGCCTCTGTTTTCCCTAATGCGAAATCTGGGATTATTGGTATAGGCGTTGTAGGCTATTATTTTTCCATTAAGGACACTCAGCTATGGCATTATGAAATAAAGAATAGTATAAATAAATGGCCGTTGTTGGTGCCTTTCACTGAGATATATTTATTCAGTGATGTTCCAGATCCTTCAACTTGGGAATCACCAACCCCCTCCAACGATATAGCAACAATTCCTCTTGTTGATAAGCTTGTAAGTGGCCGTGTTCCAATATCTCAGATAAAAGGTTTCCCAGCCATGGGAAGCTTTTCAAGTGTTTCCTCTGATGTCGCTAAACAGATATTGTTTCAAAATAGACCTTTATACTTGTATTCCGGTCATGCTTTACGGGGTCCAAATATTCAGGAAAAGAAATCTGACTTATTCGAAGTACATAATGCGACGGAGACACTCCGACATGCCGCATCTTTGAGATTCATAGATGATATAAATAAGCGAATTATTATTAGACCATACTCTTTAGTTGTTAGGGATAATGACATTCTTGCACGAGCTGATACCGCGCATCATTCAATAGTCCAACAATTAATCACTATTTTCAGAGAGAAGGGGTATACTACACTCTCAAATCCATTTGTTGATTTATTCGCTCATGATGGCAAAAGATCGTTCTTATTTGAAGCAAAGAGCACCGAAAACAATAATTTTAGGTCTCAGGCAAGGAAGGGGATTGTTCAACTTTATGAATATGATCACTTTGAGATTGGGAAGTTTAAAAGAGAAAATAATATTGATTTTAAGGATCAATACAAGATATTAGTGACTTCTCGTGAGCCTAGAGACGAAAAATATATAAATTTTATCAATTCTTTGGATCTTGGCGTTCTAACAGTAAAGGAAGGAAAGCTTAACCCAATCGGGCAAGATTCTGGATTTTCTAAGCTATAATTTTCAGTAAACTATTATAGAAGATATTATATTAAGGAGAAGTCTTTAAACTTTTTAGTGTCATATCAGAGAAAGACTACATTTATGAAAAAATAATAAAGATTTAGTCTATATGAGTAATATAGAAAAGGGAAAATTATACAAAGCTTTTGGTGTTCTGTGGATGGTTGTCACGAATGATAGAGGCACCTCATTTATAGGTGAAAAAGCTCTATGTCCAAATGATTCTTGTCGTGCTACGTTACAAAGAAAAAATGTTGATTGTTGGTACTGCGTAAAGTGCATAAAGGAGTATAGTCATCAGACTGACTATTATACTGATCATGATAGTGCAAATAGAATGTGGGAAGGCTACGAGAAGCTAGATTGGGATGTGTACTCACTTGATCTCCCTCCCACCAAAGTTGTAGGTGAGGATGAGGATGAAAATTATTGGGTAAAGGCAAAGATAAGTGAGCAGGGAGGTAAAAGGATGGCGGTTGTTTATTTTGGTGAAAAAGTTAGAGAAGAGCAAGGTAAGTCAGATTATTCCCAACTTTTTCTTGACTTAGAAGACGAGCAACTTCGTTTTGATAGAGGAAATAAAAATCCAATGAATATTTTATGTAAATTAACGGCTGAGTTTAGAGACTCTATAATAAAACAGGAAAAGAAAAAATAGATTGACCTTTTTTCCATCTAATTATAGCAATCACTTTAGTCTTGTAATTATTGATTAGATAGTATATGTTGTCGATTTTTTATTGTATGATTGGATTATTTGACGGGAAGAGTATGAACCAGGAGTCTATAAGCATACAAAGAAAGTCTTTTTCAAATAGTATTATTTTATGATCAATGTGGATTGTTTTAATCAGTCATTCTTGCCTATTCCCACATAACATGATAGAATATTCACTATTATTATAACAAGATATCTGTGATGAGCAGGTAATGAATACGTATGTCTATGGGAAATTTTCAAGGTGGAAGTAACAGAGGTGGAGGGTATAGAGGAGGGGGAGGAGGAAACTCCAATTTTCAAAAGAAAAGTTGGGGGGATGACAGAGGTGGTGATCGAAATACTCCGTTATTTAAAGCAGTATGTAATGAATGCGGAAAGAGTTGTGAAGTTCCGTTTCGTCCCTCAGGTGAAAAACCTGTGTATTGTAGTGCGTGTTTTAGCGTGAAACGAGGGGAAGGTGTGCAACGATCACCCTCGGGATATGGGGATCGTAGTCCTCGAAGAGAGTATGGTGAAAGATCTGAGGCGCGTAGTGAGTATAGGAAAGAAGGGGATGATGAGGGTACTAAGAAACTATTAGGAGATATAGGAAACAAGCTGGATCGTATTCTTAATGCAATAGAACGACTTACTGATATACAAAGAGAAGTATTAGGTGCAGAAGGTGCTCCCTTGGTGAGTCCAAAAGTGGTAGCAAAAAAGAGTTCTGTAAAAGAAGTTTCAGAGAAGGTAAAAACTTCAAAAAAGAAGAAATTGTAGAAGATTCATAGAGTGTGGTAGTATCACCGTAATGAAGTTTCCACGCTCAAAGAAGCTTATCTTTGTGAATAATAAAGGTGGCGTTGGGAAAACAATACTTGCGTTTAATTGTGCGGTTTCTTGTGCGAGACAAGGGTATAAGACGGTGCTTATTGATTTGGATCCTCAGTGTAATCTCTCACGACTTGCTATGGGTGAAGAGTATTATGGTACGCACCTTTTTTCTAAAACAGAACAGACCATATATGACGTCCTGCGTGGGGTGATTGAGGGGGGTGCGGATATAAACCTTGGGGTACAATTTCTCCCCGTTAAAGCTGATAAAAATCTTTTTCTTCTTAAGGGGGATATTAATCTTTCCGTGTACGAGGGCTTGCTTTCAACCGCATATGGGCAAGCAGCGTCCGGACAGCCGATTGGATACTTCCAAACAAGCGCCATTGATAGATTTTTGAGAGAAAAAGGATTAAGTGAACAGGTAGACCTTTTTATCATTGATACGTCTCCAAGTTTAGGTCTTTTAAACCAGATGATACTATTAGGAGCTGATTATTTCGTCGTACCCATGATGCCAGATGCGTTCAGTGTGCAAGGTATTGAAAATTTGGGTGTGGTGTATGAAAAATGGAAAATACAATGGAGGAATTCTGCGAAAGCTCTTGCAGGTAATACAGAGACAAAATTTGTATTACCTGGAGACCCGCTTTTTATTGGGTATATTGTGAATGCGTATAATGTGTACGGTAAGCAACCGATTGCGGACCATCGTGGGTGGATAGAAAAGATTCCTGAGAGAGTGCGTACCTATTTATCAGAAAAGCATTGCCGAAATGGGCTTGTGCAAGAAAGTTGGAAAAATCCATTGCAGATCATCCAGGACTACGGAAGAATTCCGGCTAAGTGCCAAGAAATTGGAGTCGCAATTTTTGACCTTGATCCGACACTTATAGCCGAAAATCAACTTGGTACGAAAGAAAATATTGAAAAATCGAAAGAGGAATTTGCCAGTCTTTCAAAAAATGTGTTAAACGTTCTTTCGGCGTACTAGACGTTAAAGCGTATATTGGTGAGTTATTCGCAAGGGTGTTTGATTTTTTTTAATAAATTTGCTAAGTTATACGTGATCGTAAGATCGCTCAATCTAAAGCTGGGGGGCCCCGTAAGGGGTCCTTTGTGCGTTCAGAGACTTAGTTTCTTTAACTCCTTAGGCCAACACACAAATTTTTCTAGGTCTCTGATGTCGAAGATAATAAGTCCCGAACTTTTTAGGCTATTCAGCTCTCTCGCGATACGTCCGGCTGTTGCAAAGAGTACAACTTTTTTCTTGGCACTAAGGAGTTGTTGTAACGGATCGGAAAAATCGCTATCTCCACTCCAAAGTATAAAAGTGTCAGCGATGTTATGTTCGAGATCAAGAAGCATATCAACTCCAATTTCAACATCAAAATTACATTTTCTATCTTGTAACTTTTTTGTACCTCGTTGGTTAAGATTTTGAAGATGTTGGTTAAGATTTTCTATTTGGTCCAATGTAAGAGTCCTAAGTAACGGAGCACGGATAAAATCATGTAATAAGTTTGGTGATTGCATTGACTGCAAACTTGTTGTATCAATTGATATATCCATTATTTTAACGGGTTTTGTATGAAGGGTGTACCCTTGATCTCTAAGATCTCTTATATCGTTTTCTGACCGTTCATCTCCTTTAAGAGTTCCTTGGTAAAAATGAATCTTTCTAATGTGCGAGAATGAGTCTAAGAACTGTTTGAGTCTCTTTGTATCTATATGGAAATGAAGCTTATTTGACCATGGTCGAATATTAGCATAGTCGATATACATGATGGTCTGACCAGATAATAAGAAGTCTAGCTTTGTAATGAGTTTTTTATGTTCATCTGCAATTATTCTTATTTTATCTGTTTTTGGACTAAACATTAGATTATTACATCTTATTATTAGATAGCGCTTAAAGGTATAATAAAAATAACAACAGCGCAACTTTGAAAGGAAAGATGAAATAATGATTGATTTTAGCCACTACTAAAATAAATACACCATCAATAGAGATGGAGGATACGCTGTGTATATAGTTGGCACACTAAGAAGAAAAATAAAAAATATCTACCTTATCTCTTTCCTACATGCCATCACGAACGTAGATGCCTCTTCTCCTGGTGAAAGAATAGGATGATAATAAGGTGGATTAAATTTCATCATGGTCTCTCCCTCGGGGGTAGAAAGAGGTATGAGCCCAGAATCGTTGAGCATGCGAAGAATATCCTCTTCGGTATATTTGAATGCCATTACTTCAACCCCGGTGTCTTTTTCCCCTATAATCGCAGGAATTTTGTTGTAACGCATGTAGGGATTTTTAATCACCACACTTGAAAAAAGAAAGGTGCCTCCTGGTTTGAGAATACGCGCTATTTCTTTAAGTGCTTGATCCAATTTTTCTGCATAATTAAGTGCGAAATTACTTATTGCAAAATCATATGTGTTTGAAAGAGATTCTCCCGAAGGACCTTTAATATCATAATAACTCGCATTCCAGAATTGTCCGATTATATGCCTCCCTGTTTCTTCATTTACTTCTTTGGCCATTGTTTTAAATTCAAGCATGAGCTCGTAGACAAGATCAAACGCATCTATGGTAGCATTTTTTTGTATAAGTTCAGGAAGGAATAATCGAGTAGCTGCCCCTGTTCCCGCTCCTATATCAATCACTCTTCCTTCGGGGGGTATAAGAGAAAGAGTGTGCTCTAAGGATTTCATGCCATCATATTCCAAACCATCAAATTCACCACGTTTCACCGCCTCCCCGTATGTTTTTATACCTTCTAATATAGTATCACTTACCACTCTCTTATCTGATTCTGGATCAAACGTTCCATAAATAAGTTGCGCGTATTGCTCATCACGACGATCAAATTGATTGCGGGTAACTTCTTGAGGGAATGATTCAGGCGTATTCATATAGGGGTATTCTAGCACTTATAGCTATCTTACTAAAAGAAATTTGGCTATTTTGTAGCACCCATGTTGAGAAGAAAGAGTATATTGGTGAGTTATTCACAGGGGTATTGATTTTTTTTGTCGTTCTGGTATATTGACAATATGGTCAAGTTAGTGAATCAGACAATTTTTGCCTCTAAAATAAAGGATAAAAAACTGTATATATTCAGTGCAAATGATATCCGTGCTCTTTTTGGCGTGTCTGCGGTTGCAGCTTTGGCCTTACTCCATAGGTATAAAAAACAAGGATTTGTCGTACAAGTCAAACGAGGGTTGTATGTATTTCCTGATGCCTTACCTCCAGATGTGCATGTTGCCAACAGACTGTACAGCCCTTCATATATTTCACTCGAATTTGCGCTCTCCTATCATGGAGTTATCCCAGAGACGGTGTATGAAATTACCTCAGTGACTACTAAATCTACTCGTCGTTTTGAAACATTGGGAAAAATATTTTCTTACCGAAAAATAAAAAAAGTTGCGTATACTGGCTATGAAATTCACACACAACAAGGATTAAGTTTTTATATCGCGGATGCTGAAAAAGCATTTGTAGATACAAACTATTTACGGCTTAATAATAAGCAAGAACCAATCTCTCGTTTTAATAAAGAAAAAATTAATCCAGAAAAAGCACTACGCTATGCGGAATTGTTCCACAGTACAAAACTTATTAGCATAATTAAATCTACTCTGCGATGATCTCTATTGAAGCGCTTGAAAAATTGGGAAGGCAATGCCAAATGGGAGTATTCCCGAATATTGTTCGAGAATACTTTCAACATATGTTCTTGGGAGAGCTGTATAAGGTACCGAACTCCGAAAAATTACTTTTTAAAGGTGGTACTGCGTTGCGTATCGTGTATGGTAGTCCGCGGTTTTCCGAAGATTTAGATTTTTCCTTATTTGACGTTTCTCAAAAAGAAGTAAAATCTTTTGTTGAGAATCTTTTTGTGCGTGTTTTGGTTGAAATTGAGCATACAGGCATAAAAGTTGAACTCGGAGATAAAATAGGAAGCACGAGTGGGGGATATTTTGGTGTTGCTACATTTCGTATATTTGAATATCCACCAGTGAGCGTGGAAATAAATGTATCATCGCGTAGTGGTAAAAGCGTTATAGGTGAAGTAGATAGTATTGCGAACAATTTCGTACCTACGTATACGATAATTCATTTACCACAAAAAGAAATCGTAGAAGAAAAGGTTTTTGACGCTCTCACAAAGCGTAAAAAACCGAGGGATTTTTATGATTTGTATATCATTATGCGAAAAGGGATGCTCTCTCTGGAACAGAAAGAAAAACTTATCGAAATTAAAGATAGTATCATTGCAGGGGCGCACCAGATTAACTTCAAAGCTGAGCTCGGTACATTTTTACCCGCTGATCAGCAGGGCATTATCCGGGAGTTTTCCACGACACTTGAGCGTGAGCTCAATAGTCAATTGAGTAGAGTATAGAGATGTATATGAGAATATAACAAACCACCCCTCCTAGTCGGAATAGGAGGGGTGGTAAGAGGTAGGAACAGAAGGTTAGAACATCCCGTGGAACCCTCGTCCCATGTGTCCTCTTCCATCGAGATTGAGTTTTGATAAGGAAGCAACCCTTTGATCAGCCTGAGCTTGAGAAATGATGCCTTTGTCAACCAAAGTTTTTAATTGTGCTTTGAGTTGTACGGTGTGTGCATCTTTCATTTTTTGCTGAAGCTGGGTGGAGGTAATGTTGTGGTCCTTCGCAATCTCAACGATGCTTTTGCCCTGAGCCCATCCGCTTTTTACGTCATTGACGCTTATGCCAAGAAGGGTAGCTTGATCCTGAAACATGGTAGTCTGACGTGTAACGATTTGATCAGGAGTTGCGTTGCTCCCAAACATACCGTATCCAAACATGCCATGCGCAGATGCTACGCCCGCTCCGAGCAAGCTAAAGGCAAACAGGGGAAGAAAGGCGTACAGAGCTTTTGAATACTTCATACGTAATCTCTTTTGGTTTATTAAGACGACCTATATACTACTACAACTCTAAATTTAAATTATTTCATTTTTATCTACGAGGCATGAAATTAAAGGGAACACGCATACCATGTCCTGGTATGGGCATGGTGGGTAACGCGCGTATGCCTTGCGCAGTAATAGTATCGTCATCACGGTTTCCAAATATAATCACCTCATCCCCCTCCCCAAATTCAGTACCACGAGGGAATCGTGTTTGAGGAACTATATGTACATGAAGAAGCTCATTAAATGAATTTTGGAGTATGAATCCCGTGTCTTCAAGATCACGTATAATACCATGATGTATATTGCGTGGCTGAGAGGAACGAGGAAGATGGTAGAACCTCCCTGCAAAAGGTAATGCCCTATGTTCCGCATACGAAGAGAGTCTCATATGTAAAGGCGTATATGCCACAAGAATACCTCCTCCAAATGCGATTACCACAATACTTAATGCGGTATACAAGAGGGGCTGGTGATACGCGAATGCGTAGTGTCGTACGAATTGCTCAAGGATAAGGAGAAAGAGGACAGTGAGCCCCACAAGAGCCCAAGGAAGGGACGCAACAAGCGCGTACCATCCTTCATACCCGAATGCAGGTACAAACCATGCTCCATTAAAATGTAAGATAAAGATAATGAGACTGATTATGTAAAAAAGAGCTAAAAGAACAATTACTGTCCCCATGCCTATGAGCACAGCCCGAAGAATGAAATGCCATTTTGGGCGCATTTTTACCTTACCATGTTGTATCGCGGTAAGAAGGGGATTAGTAGTGGGTTCTTTGTTATCCATGTGGCATCATTTTTTTTAAGGAAAGTTTCCCTCTTCGTATACGTATACCGACGGTGGAAGTAGGAATATGTAATACATCCGCTATTTCTTTGTAGCTCATATCTTCAAAGTAATGCAAGACCAAGGGTTCTCGGTATTTAGGATCAAGAGACCCAAGAAATTGATCAAGCATTTTTTTAGTATCTTTGGTATGTATATCTTTGTCCGCGGTTTCAGAAGAGATGAGATGAGGCGTAAGTATGTCTAAATCAATAGGTAGTACAAGGAATGATCCTTTTTTCTTTAACGCATTTACGAATTCATTATGCGCGATACGGTAGATCCATGATGAGAATTTTCTATGTATATCAAAGCTTTGTATGTTTATATATGCCTTGGTAAATACTTCTTGCACAAGATCTTTTCTGTCTTCAGTGTCTGAAAGAAATTTAGTAGCATACCGTAATAGTTTAGCCTGGTATCGTTCCATAAGTACGCCAAAAGACTGACTATTTCCTTTTTGGACCATGCGAGCCACTTCTTCGTCAGTTGTTTCAGACGCGTTCATCCTTATATATACTACAATAAATCTCTTTTCTTATTTCAATTGACAGATTATATCTTTTATGTAATATGTAGGTACTATACATAAGGTTGTATTGGATATATCATACAACGTTCATTGATAAGGAGAGAGCATGAACATCGCATATATAATGCGAGGGATTCCTGGAAGTGGCAAAAGTACCATCGCAAAGAAACTTATACACGACGGCGGGGTAATACATTCGACAGACGATTTTTTCTACGTGAATGGAGAATATTATTTTGATGTCACAAAAATACGCGAGTATCATAATCGTAACTTTGAGGCATTTTGTCAGAGTATGCGTGAAGGAGTTCCAGTAGTAGTGTGCGACAACACAAACATAATGCGCCATTATTTTGAGCGATACGTTGAGGCAGCACGTAATGCGGGGTATATTGTAGTGTTTGTGATCTTGCCTCATCCTGATCCAGAAGTCGCAGCACAAAGGACACTCCACCGTGTTCCGTCTGAGCTTATTACGCGAATGATTGAGGTATGGGAAAATTAACGTGACGTAGTCTTCATAATCCCTCGTGCTATGTGTCATATAAAAGGGAGACAATCATGAGCATGCCATTATCTGCAGTTGTGTATGTGTTGGTAGTAATCGCTGTGTTAGCAGGATTTGCGTTATTGGATCGGTATCACCCAAAGAAGTAAATTCGCTGCCAAGGCGATGGACTTAACAAAAGGATAACCCGCTATGTCGTAAGACCACTAGCGGTTTTTTATTGACCAATGCTGTTATACTATCTATTCTGAATGAATTATGAATACCATACTTCATACAGCAGATACCTGTGGAAGCGCGGATCATGGATGGCTACATTCCCATCATACATTTAGTTTTGCCCAGTACTACAATCCCGAACGTATGCAGTTTGGTGCTCTTAGAGTACTTAATGATGACATTATAGATGGTGGTGAGGGATTTGGTATGCATCCTCATAATAATATGGAGATTGTAACCATAGTGTTGGAAGGAGCATTAGAGCACTCTGATAGTATGGGTAATACTGAAGTGATACGAAAGGGAGATATACAAGTAATGAGTGCGGGAACAGGAATCACGCATAGTGAGTATAACAAGAATAAGGATATACCTGTTTCGCTTTTACAGATTTGGGTTGTGCCGAATGCAATGAACGTAGAGCCTCGTTACAGTCAGATCACATTAAAGCCTGAAGAGTACCATAATACATTGCTACAGATTATTTCACCTCACGCTGATGAAGGTATGTGGATACATCAGAATGCGTGGTTTCATGTAGGAGTATTGGATGAGGGAGTGTCTATTGAGTATCACCCCAAGGTTCAAGGAAATGGTATATATATTTTTGTAATAAAGGGAATAGTTATGGTCAATGATCAAGAACTACATTTTCGTGATGGGTATGGGGTAGTTGATACAGAGAAGGTATCAATAATGACTAAGAACGAAACAGAGTTATTAGTGATGGAAGTGCCAATGATTTCTTAGATAAAAAAGAAAAGCCCCCATTAAGGACGGGCCTTAACAGGGTCTTTTCCGTAGTGATATTCATATTATAAAGGTATATTGGATATTAGGCAAATAGTCATTAAACTTCTATTTGACAAGTTATATCTATTATGTCAGTATACAAATAACACTTGCGGTTACTTTACAAATGGCAGATCCTCAAACCAAGAAGAGGAGATAATGATGACTCGGAACCCTTTTTTATTCTTCGGGTTCATAGCAGGAATTCTTATATCAGCAGGATGCGATAATTATGAGCCGAGTAAAGAATCTTCAGAGGATTCGTACTTTGAGGGGAAGGTCGTCGTTAATTATAATAAAATCGAAGGCCCCTCTGACGATAACCTCATTTTCAGATTCAATAGTGAGGGTACCTACGTCGTGTCGTTCGCCGTCGTTCCCCGTTTGTTGACCCCTCATCTAGAAGATCTAGATCGTAAGAGGATGCCACGAGGCTTCACAGAGGTGGTCGAGAGGGATTTCAGAGAAAAAAATAAAGGCGGCCCACTCACCTTCACTATCACCAAGCGTGATCTGCCAGACTTCATGGTGATAAACATTATAAAAGATGGGAGGTCAGAGTCACACGGTTTCCCCGGTGGTAGAAAAAAGTAGCCTCATTATGGGGCAGCGCGAGTAATCGTTCTGCCCCGTTCTTTTTTAAGAAAACATTCCACAAAACTGCTATTATAAACTAAATGAATTCTATCCATTATTTTGACCGTATAGCCCCACGTTATGATTTATTAAATAAGGTGTTAAGCCTTGGTTTAGACGTGTGGTGGAGAAAAGAATTAGTGAGTGACGTTATAAAAAATAGACCACAGAAGGTTCTTGATGTGTGTTCCGGAACAGGAGATGTTGCATTATCGATCACTACAGCTGATCCACGAGTTGAAGTTGTCGCGTGTGACGCGTCAGTTCCTATGCTTGAGCGCGCGAAAGTAAAAGCAAAAAAAAGAAAACAAGAACGTATAACATTCGTTCGTGCGGATGCACTTCACCTTCCTTTTAAAAATGAAGAATTTGATTGTGTGACTATGGCATTTGGTTTAAGAAATATGCCTCATTACAAAGATGCTCTTTCAGAATTACAGCGTGTAATAAAAAAAGGAGGACATGTCGCTATTCTAGAATTCTCGTATCCCACCAATCCCTTTTTCTCTTTCTTTTATTCTTTGTATTTACGATACTATCTTCCACTCATAGGAAGAGTATTTGTAGAAAAAGAAGCATATACGTACCTCGCGAATTCAATTCAGTTATTTTCTCATACTATTGATGTCGAAAAGTTACTCACTGAAATAGGTTTTTCAGAAGTTACAACACACACTCTTTCGTGTGGTATCACCAAAATATATTCAGGTAAGAAATAACAAGTTACGCTTTTCCTAATGTTTCTTCTCCTTCTTCCCAATCAATGGGGCAAAGATCACCACTTTGCAATGCTTTAAGTACTCGTAATGTTTCTGTCACAGATCGTCCTACAGATCCAGAAGATACGACGATATATTTCACTATCCCTTCAGGGTCTATAATGAATAAACCTCTATCAGCTGATCCATCTTCTTCGTTAAGTACTCCGTAGTCACGTGAGATAGAATGCGTGGTGTCCGCAAGTATAGGATATGATAATTGCGGAATATCACGTTCAAACCATGCCTTATGAGACCAATGAGAATCAGTAGACGCGGAAAGAATCTCACATTCAAGCTCTTTAAATGCGCCCTTATGTGTTTCAAATCCTTTGAGTTCAGTAGGACATACAAACGTAAAATCGCGAGGATAAAAGAAGAATACAAGCCATTTCCCTTTGTAATCAGAAAGACTCACTTTGGTGAATTCTCCCTTATGATAAGCCATGACGTTACTAAAATCAGGAGCTGCGTGTTGTAATTGAATCATAGGATATAGTATGGTTATGTTGTTTTTAAAGCATATATACCTTAGTAAATAATGGAAATAATGTAAACCTACAATGAGACTCCTTTCTTTGTTACGAAAATTACGATCTCGATATTCTTCCTGCACTTCTCTTATAAAAGTCACACTTTCACAAGAGAATCTTTTGTATAATCTTCATGCGTTTCAGAATGCATATCCTACGTATGAAATAGCACCAGTACTTAAGAGTAACGCGTATGGTCATGGGTTGATTGAGATAGCACGCCTGTTACGTAAAGAGAAAGTTGTTTTTTTCATGGTAGATTCGTTGTTTGAAGCAGTGCGATTACGTAATGAAGGAATACGTACGAAGATACTTGTAGTGGGGTATACCGTGGTAGAAAATATGCGCGGATCACGACTTAACAATGTATCATTTACTATTACGAGCCTTTCGCAATTGAAAGAAGTAGTAGAGAAAGTTCATAAAAAGATACGATGTCATATAAAAATAGACACGGGTATGCATCGGCAAGGTATTGCGGTAAGTGAGATTGATGAAACCATAGCACTGTTACAAAAGAATCCTCATATTATTCTTGAAGGAATAGGTACGCATCTAGGTGACGCGGATAATGATGATGCGTCATTTACTAAAGATCAGATCCATGCGTGGAATAATGCGTATGATCGTTTCTTTGAAGCGTTTCCATATATTCGATATTCCCATGTTGCTGCAACCGCAGGAGCTCGTTATGCGCCTCTCACACACGCGAACGTGATTCGTCTTGGAAGAGGGTTGTATGGGTTACATATGAATACAGGACTTTCACTTACACCAGTATTAGAAATGACTACTCTAGTCACCATCGTAAAAGAAGTAAAACAAGGTGAGTATATAGGGTACGGAAAAGGGTATAGGGCGGAGAAGGATATGACGATCGCAGTGTTACCGGTGGGATATTATGAAGGAGTAGATAGGCGTCTTTCAAATATAGGATACATGAAAGTACATAATGTACTATGCCCTATTGTAGGAAGGGTATGCATGAATGTACTATGTATAGACGTGAGTAATGCGGGTAAGGTACTACGTGGAGACAAAGTAACGGTTATTAGTAGGGATAATGGTGAGAGTAACTCTATAGTGTCACTCTCTCAAATATGCGATACCGTTCCCCATGAATTACTCATACATATCCCCGAGCATTTACGAAGAGTCATAGTGTAATACATGACAACAACTGCTACTACGAAAGACGTATTAAAGGTATTTTGGCGTGATTCAAAACGTCATGGTTTTTTGTTGTCATGTATGTTAGTGACACTTACTATAGCGTCCGTCACGGAGTTATTAGTACCATTACAATACAGAAAATTCTTTGACATAATTTCAAAAAATGGGGTTGATCACAATTCAGTACAAGGAGATCTTCTTCATATCATTCTTGTAGTACTGGGTTTTAACGCGATTATGTGGGTAAGCTATAGGTTCGCGACATTCGCGAATGGATATTTTCAATCTAAGGTAATGGCAGATTTGAAAAATACCGCGTTTGAGTATTTATTAGATCATTCATACAGTTTTTTCGCGAATAGTTTCGGAGGATCATTAGTGCAACGCATTAATCGTCTCGCACGTGCATTTGAACGTCTTGCAGATAGGATATTATGGAATATATTTCCTCTTGTCGTACGAGTGACGGGAATATCTATCGCATTATGGTTCGTGAACAAAAAAATAATGGCCATCATGTTAGGATGGGCATTCATATTCCTTATCGTGAACTATATATTTTCATTATGGAAACTTCCGTATGATATAAAAAGAGCGGCAACTGACTCTAAAACTACGGCCGTACTTGCTGATGCGATCACAAATCATACCACTATTCAGTTATTTAGCGGCACTCGTTTTGAAGAACAACGATTCGAAGAGGCGGCGGAAGAACAACGTAAAGCCACGTTATTTAGTTGGAATCTTTCATCAGGATTAGACGCAGCACAAGGATTTTTAGTGTTACTCATTGAATTTGCCGTATTCTATTACGCGATACGATATTGGAGAATGAATATTATTACGGTAGGAACCTTTGTGTTACTTCAAACCTACCTTATTCAGCTTATAGGGAGACTATGGGATTTCACGAGAGTGATACGGGATATTTATGAAAGTTTCGCGGATGGTAAAGAAATGGTGGAGATTATGAAAACACCTCATGAAGTAAAAGATCTTAAATCCGCCAAAGAACTTATCGTGAAAAAAGGAGAGATAGTATTCAGTAACGTTTCATTTGGATTCCATCCAGGAAATAACGTGATGACTGATTTGAAAATGAAATTACGTGCGGGAGAGAAAGTAGCACTAATTGGACAATCAGGCGCGGGTAAGTCCACTCTTATAAGGTTATTATTCCGTTTTTATGAAGTAGGTAAAGGAAGCATAGAAATAGACGGGCAAGATATTCGTAAAGTCACGCAAGAGAGTTTACGAAATAACGTAAGTTTAGTACCACAAGATCCCGTGTTATTTCATCGTACCTTAATGGAGAATATTCGTTACGGACGAAGAGACGCTAAGGACGAAGAAGTGATACGCGCGTCACATCTTGCGCATTGTGATGAATTCATAGACAGACTTCCTCTGCGATATGAGACGTATGTGGGAGAAAGGGGTATAAAACTATCAGGAGGAGAACGTCAACGAGTCGCGATAGCACGTGCCATATTAAAAAATGCTCCTGTACTTGTATTAGACGAAGCAACGTCAAGTTTAGATTCCCATTCCGAGTCCCTTATACAAGACGCTCTAGAGTCCCTTATGAAAGGGAAAACAGTTATTGTTATTGCACATAGATTGTCCACTATACGAAAAATGGACAGGATTATTGTCATGCAAGAAGGGGCTATTATAGAGGAAGGTACGCATGAGAGCCTTCTTATAGATAAAGATAGCGTGTATACCAAGTTATGGACATTACAAGCAGGAGGATTCTTAAAAGAAGATTCTGAGGAAGATAGTCAAGAAGAATAATTATCTATTTTGTGAAGCGATTCTGCGTGCTTCGTTTTCATCAAGCACTTCTTTGCGTATACGAATATTTTTAGGAGTTACTTCTACTAATTCATCATCAGAAATATATTCAAGAGCTTCTTCAAGCCCCATTACTTTAGGTGTATTAAGATGATCACTTGATCCATCTCCTTTTGATCGCATATTCGTAAGAAGTTTTGCTTTGCATACATTAATGCGCATATCACCACTTCGAGAGTTTTGACCTACTACCTGCCCTTTGTATACTTCCATACCCGGTCCTATAAACAGAATTCCTCTATCTTGTACGTTTACGAGTCCGTAACCATTACTTGTGCCATTTTCATGCACCACAAGAGATCCCTGGTCTCGTTCTTTCCAAGAACCTGAATCGGGTTTGTATCCATTGAATAATGTATTGATAATACCCATGCCTCGAGAATCAGTTAAAAATTCACTTCTGTACCCGAATAATCCCCTCGTAGGAATAATGAATTCAAGGAATGCGATTCCTTTTTCTAATTTCATATCAAGTAATTCACCATGCCGACTTCCTAATTTTTGAATTACGGTGCCAGAATATTCTTCAGGTACTTCTATAAACACCTGCTCAAAAGGAGTAAGCATTTTTCCGTTTACTTCTTTAAGAATAACTTGAGGACGTGATACTTGTAATTCAAATCCTTCTCTTCGCATGCGCTCTATAAGAATGGCGAGATGAAGTTCTCCTCGTCCTGATACGATCCAATCATTACCTGGGCCATCTTCAACGTGAAGAGCCATATCAGTTTCAAGTTCTTTAAGTAGTCGTTCCTTAATTTGACGAGAGGTAGTGAACTGTCCTTCTCTACCCGCGAAAGGAGAATCATTCACCTTAATAGTTATTTTTACGGTAGGTTCTTCAATATCAAGTAATGGTAATGCAACAGGAGTAATGACATCTGCAATAGTTTCTCCAATGGTTACATCAGGAATACCCGCAATAGCCGCAATATCCCCTGCGTGTATTTCTTGTACTTCAACTCTGTCTAATCCTAAATACGTCATTAATGATACTACGCGGTATTTTTTCATTGCGCCTTCTCTATTGATATGCATCACATCTTGCCCTGTTCTTATAATCCCGTTATACACTCTTCCAGTCGCAATTCTTCCTTTAAAGTCATCAGCCCCCACCGTGGTCACAAGCATTTGTAATGGCTTATTATCATCTCCCGTAGGAGCAGGTATATGCTCTACAATTGCTTCAAACAAAGGCGTTATATCCTTCATGGAATCTAGTGAAGGTTCAAGTCCTGCTTTTCCATTTTTAGCAGATGCGTAGATAACAGGAAAATCAGTAGCTTCGTCACTTGCACCTAATTCCACGAAAAGATCGAATGTTTTGTCTAAGGCGTAATCATGCCGAGCGTCAGGCTTGTCTATCTTGTTAATTACTACAATCACTTTATGACCCATTTCTAATGCTCTACGGAGTACAAATCGTGTTTGAGGCATGGGTCCCTCTTTGGCGTCTACAAGAAGAAGACATCCATCTGCCATGGTAAGTACTCTTTCTACTTCTCCACCAAAATCAGCGTGCCCAGGCGTATCAATAATATTTATTTTTATATCCTTCCACACGATAGATGCATTTTTTGAAAATATGGTAATTCCACGTTCTTTTTCAAGATCATTAGAATCCATGATTAACGTAGCTCCTTCATTTTCTTTATGGAGCTTGGTATTTGATTGGCGCAACAGAGCGTCCACAAGAGTAGTTTTCCCGTGGTCCACGTGCGCGATAATAGCGATGTTACGTATATTCATAAAAAAAGCTGCTGGAAATCAGCAGAGACAACCGTGATAAGTGGGTTTAGTGTACTAGAAGAAGGGGGGTATGTCAAATAGATTGAAATAAAAAACTCGCACATCTGAGGTGACTGTGCGAGCGATGCATATCATGGTTGCATTCCTAAACGACGCTGAATTCCCAAACAACGGTTGAGCGCGTACAACCAATCTTTCCCATCTTCGGTAACTCGCGCATGAAGCATTGATACTACCCCGCCCTCAATGTTGATTGAGAACCTTGAGAAATGATCAAATGCGGCGCTGAAAGGGTCGGAATGATGATTGAGATCAGTGACTACCGCAGTCCACAGTGCTCCCCGACGTGCTGCTTCAATCATCAACAGAATCCCATAAGGCACCAGTTCACCAAGCTTGAACGCGCTGGGACTGAGTGTCTTTGAACTCATGGGAAGATGTAAATCTGTAAGCACCACATCAAAATGTTCTTTTGCAAGTAGCTCCATCACATCTTCGTATGTTGTTGTTGTCGTCAGATGATAACTCGTAAGCGTTTTTTTCGCATTCAAAATATGCTTAGGCGTATCATCAATTACAAGTATGCGTAATGCGTCTCTACGTAAAGGCGCTTGTTCCTCTGGTAGAGACTCCACATGGTCGTTGATCGGCAGAGACTTCTCTAACTCAGTGATGAGAGAGATAAGTCTTGTTACTGCTTCGCTTATGGGAAAAACTGACACATTAGCAGGAATTGTGGGATTTTTTTCCTGACCGGGCATGCCCGTGAGGTATGCGTACCACTTATTGGTGTCGAATCCTTTTTCAATCTTTTTGACATCATCAAATACGATAAGATCCGCATTCTCAGGAGACGGCTCAAACATGATCGGTTTTACCATGTTTATGAGAATCGTCGCTAACGCCTTATTCATAATATTGGGAATAAGGGTGAGGTTCACACGTAGAAGACGAGTAGTGCCAGTTGCATTCATGAGTGGGGCTCCTTTGTGGGTTCCTTAATCTGTGTAGGTGTCAATGACTATTTTTATTCACTATACAGTACCATCTTCTAAATATTAGTCAAGCCAATCAGGTAATGTGCACACACTTATGGCGGTTTTCTCTAGAATGGAGGAATGAGCATCGCTATGCCTAACACAATTAAAGAAGAGAGATTACGATGGGTACTCCCTATCGTCAACAAAGAGATGAAATTAGTGGAGGTGGTTAAAGTATGTCCGCATGGGAAGAGAAGCCTAGAGCGCTGGCTAGCGCCCTACAAGAAGTATGGAGACAAGGGACTGGAACCTCAATCAACTGAACCGAAAACTC